>Ga0102832_1001727_pt1 | contig 15459 bp, 14 predicted proteins | sample EBPBio282013_DNA_FD_88942 | JGI IMG/M metagenome (GOLD analysis project Ga0102832, IMG submission 88942) | Wastewater treatment Type I Accumulibacter community from EBPR Bioreactor in Madison, WI, USA - Reactor 2_5/28/2013_ DNA (Illumina Assembly) | ecosystem: Engineered > Bioreactor > EBPR >...
AAGCCTGCCGCCGAAGCGACGGGCGGCGCCCCGGCCATCCCCGCGGCCGCGACGGCCGACGAAATCAGCGAATGGGCGATCGTCGCCGCGGCGTTCGGCGAGACCGAAACTGCGCCGGAACCGACGGCCGAGCGCGAAGCGGAAACGGCGCCAGAGGCAGCCGCATCGGAGCCCGTCACGGCGGACGAGCCGGCTGTCGAGACCGCGGCAGAGCCGGTTGTCGAGCCAGCGACAGAGACTGTCGCCGAGGCGACGCCCGCCGAACAGCCCGCGGTCCAGTCGCCGTCGGCCGAGCCGGCGCCCGAGGCGGCAGCGGAGGACGCGTCCGCGCCGGTCGAGAGCGCCGAACCGCGGGAAGAGGCCCCGCCGGCCAAGAAGGCGCCACGACCGTTGCCGCCGGGCTGGTTCCGCGCGACTCCGCAGATGATGTCGCTGGTCGGCTGCTCCGAGCCGGAAATGGCCAACGTGCTGCGGGCGCTCGGCTATCGCGTGCATCCGCCGACGGAAGAGAGCGGCCCGCTCTACGCCTTCTCGATCAAGCCGCGCTTCGTGCGCGAGCGCGAGGAGCAGCGCGAGCGCCAGCGCCAGCAGCAGCGCGAACAACGTGAACAGCGCGACCAGCGCCGCCGCGACCGGCCGGAGCGGCCGAACGAGCGGCAGTTCTTCGCCGATACGCCGCGTCCGCCGCGCAACAGGGACGACGGTCCGCGCAGCGGACCACGTCCCGGCGGCGGCCAGCGCCCCGAGGGTCCGCGCGCCGAGGGTCCGCGGCAGGATCGCAACAAGGACGGTCGGCCGCCCCAGGAGAATCGCGGCCGCGACGACCGGCGCGGCCCGCGTCCGCCGCGGCGTGACAACGGCGGCCCGGCCCTGCGGCTCTATGCGACGACCGAGACGAAGGGCGATGCGGCGGCCGATTCGCCTTTCGCCAAGCTGCTCGAGCTGAAGCTCGGTGGGAAGAAGTAGCCCCGCGTGACGTGCTGACACGCCATGCGGCTCGACAAGTGGCTCTGGCAGGCGCGCTTCTTCAAGACGCGCACGCTGGCGGCGCGCTACGTCGAGAAGTCGCGATGCCGGATCGACGGGCGGGCGGTAGAGAAGCCGCACGCTGCCGTCGCCCCCGGCATGGTACTCACCTTCGCGCTGGGTCCTCACGTGAAGGTCGTGCGCATCATGGCACTCGGAGAACGGCGCGGCCCGGCAACGGAAGCCCGTACGTTGTATGAGGAGATCGACTTGCCCTGAACCGCCCTCCTCCATCGCCAGCCTTGCGTCGCCGAGGCTCGCGCGTTAAGCAGCCGCCGCGTTCCTGGAGCCACCATGACCTATGTCGTTACGGAAGCTTGCATCAAGTGCAAGTACATGGATTGCGTTGAAGTCTGCCCCGTCGATTGCTTCTACGAGGGCGAGAACATGCTGGTCATCAACCCGGACGAATGCATCGACTGCGGCGTCTGCGAGCCGGAGTGCCCGCCGGCGGCCATCCTGCCCGACACCGAGAAGGGCCTGGAGAAGTGGCTCGAGCTGAACCGCACCCTGTCGACCTCGTGGCCGAACATCACCCGCAAGGGCGAGGCCCCGGCCGACGCGGAGCAGTTCAAGGACGAGAAGGACAAGTTCGACAAGTACTTCTCGGACAAGCCGGCGGCCCGCTAGGGCCGTCACGGGGCCTGCAATTCGGGTAAGGTTCGTATCAGCGCGGACCCTCGGGCCCCACACTTAGTCGGTTTTTTGGCGAGAACCGCTTGTTTTTGCGACAGTCATGCAACTGTTGCATGGGTATACCGTTGCTGAAATGCAACATAACCCGCGACTCCGAGCGAAAATTCTGCTATATCACCGCTCGTCGGAAGCGGTTCTCGGTCGAGCTGCCACCGGCTCGGTGTCCAAGTGGGTATCCGAAAACAACTTACGGATACTCGGATTCGGGCCACACGCGAAGGGGGCGTGAGGTGCAGGCCGCGGTGTCGCTTCAGCGGGGTTGAACGTGAAGGGTTCTGAAATGGCAGCCAAGCCGAAGAAGGTCGTGGCCAAGACGAAGGATTTCGCCTTCGAGAAGGGCGACTTCGTTGTTTACCCGACGCACGGCGTCGGTCGCGTGATCGATATCGAGGCCAAGGAAATCGCCGGCCACAAGCTCGACCTGTTCGTCATCTCGTTCGAGCAGGAGCGCATGATGCTGCGCGTGCCGGTCGCCAAGGCCAAGCTGTCGGGCCTGCGCAAGCTGTCGTCGCGCAAGATCATGGAGAACGCGCTGGTGACCCTGAAGGGTCGCAGCCGCGTCAGCCGCGCCATGTGGAACCGCCGCGCCCAGGAATACGAAGCCAAGATCAACTCGGGCGACCCGGTGTCGATCGCCGAGGTGGTGCGCGACCTGCACCGCAACGCCGGCCAGCCGGACCAGTCCTACAGCGAGCGGCAGATCTACGAGGCCGCCCTCGACCGTCTCGCCCGCGAGCTGGCGGCCGTCGAGCGGATCGACAAGGACGTCGCGACCCAGAAGCTGAACAGCGTGCTCCAGAAGGTCGCCTGACCGGCGGTCCTGGACCACGATGAGCTAGAGAAAGGCGGCCCGGCGACAGTCGAGCCGCCTTTTTTCGTGACGCGCCCATGAGCCCCCTCCCCACCGTTCCCCGCATCGCCCGCCTCGGCGAGGGCGGACGCGTGTGGGCGCTCGGCGCCCTGCTCGGCGACGACGCCGCGGCGGCGACCCTGGTCGGCGCCCTGCTGGCGCGCTGGCGGCGCGGCGACCGGCTGGTCGTCCTCGGCAACATGCTGGGCGACCGCGGCGATCCCGCCCGCACGCTCGACCTGCTGCTGCGGCTGCGCCGCCGGTTGCTCGCCACCAACCTCGCCTGCGACGTCCACTTTCTGCGCGGCGCCCAGGAAGAGATCTGGCACAAGGCGCTGCGCCTGCAGTTCGCGATGTCGCCGCTGGGCGTGCTCGACTGGATGCTGGCGCACGGGCTGGCGGCGGTCATCGCCGCCTACGGCGGTTCGCCCGACGAGGGACGCATCGCCTGCCGCGGCGGCCCGACGACGCTGGCGCGCTGGACCGGCGGCCTGCGCGACCTGCAGGCCAGCCGGGGCGGCCATTCCGAACTGCTGAACACCCTGTCCCGCGCGGCGGTGGCCGGTGAGGGTCGGCTGGTGCTGTCGGCGGCCGGCGTCGAGGCCAGCCGGCCGCTCGACGAGCAGGCCGACGCCTTCTGGTGGAACGGCCAGGGCGACGCCGCGCTCGAAGCGGCGCTGGCGAACAACGCGACCGCCGGGTGGGAGCGCCTGGCGCGGCTGGTGCGCGGCACCGGCGCCGCGGCCGGCGAGACCGACGACGCGGCACGCGTGCTGACCGTGACGCGCGACCGCCCGGCGCTGGTCGCGCTCACCCACGACGGCACACTGCTCGAGCGGATCGAGAGCTAAGGGTCCCTCGCTGCGCTCGGGATGACAAGATTTGGCTGTCATCCCGAGCGCAGCGAGGGACCTTTCGCTGGCGCTACGGCACCACCGTCTTGATCTGCGGCAGCTGCATCAGCGCGGCGGGCGAGTCGACGCCGTTCATCACCAGCAGGCGTTCCATCCTGAGGTCGGGATAGGGCAGGCGCTGCGCCAGCTCGGCCGACGAGGTGCCCGACGGCGTCGTCACGTGCAGGCGCAGCGGGCGCAGCGCCGCGGCCTCGGCCGGCGTCAGCGCGCGAAAGCTGCGCGCCGCGGCCAGCAACTGCTCGATGCGGTTGTCGCGGGTCGGGCCGTCGGCCAGCAGGTTGAAGAAGCAGACGCGCTCGCCGTGCCGGATCAGCACGTAGCGTCCCTGGCTCAGCCCGACATCCGAGCCGCGCGGCCGTGCCCCGATCGCCGCCTCTCCGCCGCCGATCTCGGTCGACTGGATGTCGACCGGCGTCGGCTTGAGGCGAGCGCGCATCCAGTCGGCGAGGCTGCCCTCGATCGGCGAGGTGGCGCACGAGAAATAGAGCAGGCTGCCGTCGCGGCCGACGCCCAGCACGCCATCGGTCTCGTTGAACAGCCGCATGTCGCGCGGCGCGTCGAAGGCCAGCCGCAGCACCGGGTGAAGGAACGAGGTGCCGCGGACGAAGCCTTCCTGCGGCGGATCGTCGACCGACATGGTGTCGATCGCCTTGAGGTAGACGACGCGGTTGGACTCGCCCGGCGCGTCGGCGCCCGGCACGGCGCGCAACGCCTCCTGGCGCTCGATCGGCGCGGGATGGGTCGAGTTGGTGCTGCGCCGGTCGATGCCGTCGGGCGCGGCGCCGACCAGCTGCAGCTCGAGCTGGCCCTGGCGGCGCAGCTTCTCGATCAGGCTGGCCATCGCGCTGCCGCGGTAGCCCGCCTTGACCAGCAGCCCGACGCCGTACTTGTCGGCCTCGAGCTCCTGGTCGCGCGAGTAGCGTCGCAGCGCCAGCAGCCCGTCGCGCGCCACCGAGCGGCCGACGGTCACCGACCCGGTCGAGGTCGCCGCCTCGACGGCGGCGTTCAGTACGCCTTGCCGCGCCTTGGCGCGCTGCGCGGCGTGGCGCTCGACGACGTGGCCGACCTCGTGGCCCAGCGCCGCCGCCAGCTCGGCCTCGTCGTCGAGCAGCGCCAGCAGGCCGCGCGTCACCATCACGTAGCCGCCGGCGGCATGGGCATTGGCCAGCGGCTGGTCGAGCACGACGAAGCGATAGTTTCCCGACACGCCGGAGCGCGCGATCAGGGTCTGGCCGACGCGATCGACGTAGGCCTGCAGCGTGGCGTCGGGATAGGCCGGGCCGACATCGCGCTCGAGGTCGCGCGGCAGGACCGGGATGCCGGCCCGCGCCGCGCCGCCGGACGACGCGGCGGCGGTGGTCGCCGGGGACGAGTCGGGCGGGGCGCAGGCAACGGCCGCGGCGACGAACGCGAGAAGGACGAGAAGGCGGCCGAGAAACACTGTCCCTCCGGGGTCGAGGTCCGACCTTAGACGTTCCGGCGCGGGCGCTGCAACGCACCGCGGTGATGCAGGGCGAGGGGCTGGAAGAAAACCCTCCGCTGTGGCAGTGAATCGGGCAGAAGGTGACATGCCGCGCTCGGAAACCCCGCTTCGCTCCGACCTGTTCCCGGAGATCTCGCCCTACGCCAGCGGCATGCTGGCGGTCGACGGGCGGCACACGATCTATTGGGAGCAGAGCGGCAATCCCGACGGCGTGCCGGTCGTGTTCCTGCACGGCGGGCCGGGCGCCGGCTCGGCGCCGGTGCATCGCCGCTTCTTCGATCCGGCCTTCTATCGCATCGTCGTGTTCGACCAGCGCGGCTGCGGCCGCTCGATGCCGCTCGGCGAATTGCAGGACAACACCACCGGCCACCTGGTGGCCGACATGGAGAAGCTGCGCGGCCATCTCGGCATCGGCCAGTGGCTGCTGTTCGGCGGCTCGTGGGGCAGCACGCTGGCGCTGGCCTACGGCCTGCGCCATCCCGAGCGCGTCACCGGCTTCATCCTGCGCGGCATCTTCCTCGGGGCGCGCTCGGAGATCGACTGGTTCCTCCACGGCATGCGCGCCATCTTCCCCGAGGCGTGGCGCGACTTCACCGAGCACCTGCCGGCGGCGGAGCGCACCGACCTGCTCTCGAACTACTATCGCCGGCTGATCGATCGCCATCCCGACACGCACCGCCCGGCGGCGCGCGCCTGGAGCCGCTACGAGGCGGCCTGCTCGACGCTCTACCCGACGGCGCGCGCGCCGTTCGACTCCGACCATGGCGGCTTCGCGCTGGCCCTGTCGCGCATCGAGGCCCATTACTTCGTCAACCGGACCTTCGTGCCCGAGGGCTGGCCGTGGACCGACCTCGACCGGGTGCGCCACCTGCCCTGCACCATCGTGCAGGGTCGCTACGACATCGTCTGCCCGCCAGTGACGGCCGATGCGCTGGCCCGCGCCTGGCCGGAAGCGCGCTACGTCGTCGTGCCCGACGCCGGCCACAGCGCGCTCGAGCCCGGCATCCGCGCCGCGCTGGTCAACGCCACCGAGAGCTTCCGGCTGTCGGCCGCCGACGCCGACCTGTTCGCCCCGCGCTTTCCCTGGGAAACCTGATGTCCTTCGTCCTGCCGCCGGAACAGACCGGCCCCGCCGCCTGGTACGGCCCCGATGTCGCGTCGCGCGACGACTGGCTGATGACGCTCGACGCCGGCGAGGTCGCCGAGGTCGAGCGGGCGACCAAGGCGCTGGCCGGGCGCGACGCCGACATCGCGGCGATCACCGCCGCGGACTTCCCGCTGCCGACGCTCGGGCCGAAGCTCCAGGCGCGGGTGCGCGGCGAGGTGCTGGACGGCCGCGGCTTCCTGATGCTGCGCGGCCTGCCGGTCGGGCGCTGGTCGATCCGCGAGGCGGCGACCGCCTTCTTCGGCCTCGGCAGCCACCTCGGCAGCGCGCGCTCGCAGAACGGCAAGGGCCACGTGCTGGGCCATGTCAAGGATCTCGGCCTCGACGTCCACGATCCCAACGTCCGCATCTACCAGACCAGCGAGCGCCAGACCTACCATACCGACTCGTGCGACATCGTCGGGCTGCTGTGCCTCAAGACGGCGAAGTCGGGCGGCCTGTCGGCTCTGGTCAGCTCGACCACGATCTTCAACGAGATGCGCCGCCGCCGGCCCGACCTGCTCGAGCTGCTGTTCCAGCCGGTCGCCACCGACCGCCGCGGCGAGGTCCCGGCCGGCCAGAAGCCGTGGTTCGAGATCCCGGTGTTCAACTGGTACGAAGGCCGCCTGACGGCGATCTACCAGCGCCAGTACATCGACTCGGCGCAGCGCTTCCCCGAGGCGCCGCGGCTGACGCCGCAGCAGGTCGAGGCGCTCGACCTGTTCGACGCGCTGGCCAACGATCCCGCGCTCAACATCTTCATCGGCTTCCAGCCGGGCGACGTGCAGCTGGTGCACAACCACACCCTGCTGCACGACCGCACCGGCTTCGAGAACTGGCCGGAGCCGGAGCGCCACCGCCACCTGCTGCGGCTGTGGCTGGCGGCCGACGGCGCGCGGCCGCTGCCGCCGGTGTTCGCCCAGCGCTACGGCTCGGTCACGGTCGGCGACCGCGGCGGCATCATCGTCACGGGCACCCGCCTGCACGCCCCGCTCGAAGCGGTCTGACGGCGGGCGTTGCCCGCCGGCGCGGCCGAACCGCCCGGAAGGTTGACCCCGGGCGGCCGCCTCCCTAAGTGAAGGCCGCGAAAGAAACCACTTTTCATAGGGACTACCAATGGCCAGCGATCCTTCCGTGGGCGACGCCCCGGCGGAGACGGCGGCGTCCGAGGACACTCTCGGGACGGCGGGGACTCCGGACGGCGCCAGCGCGCTGGAACAGCTGCAGGCCGAGAAGGCCACCTTGCAGGACCAGCTGCTGCGCGCCCTGGCGGAGACCCAGAACATGCGCCGCCGCGCCCAGCAGGACGTCGAGCGCGAGCGCAAGTTCGGCATCGAGCGGTTCGCCAAGGACATCCTGTCGGTCGCCGACAACCTCGGCCGGGCGCTGGCCGCCCTGCCGGCCGACCCGGCGTCCCTCGACCCGGCCCTCAAGAACGTCATCGTCGGCGTCCAGGCGACCGAGCGCGAGTTCCTGTCGGCGCTGGAGCGCCACGGCGTGACCCGCATCGAGGCGCTGGGCAAGCCGTTCAACGCCGAGTTCCACCAGGCCATGATGGAAGTCGAGGACAAGACCGTCCCGACGGGCACCGTGGTCCAGGAACTGATCCCCGGCTACCTGATCGCCGGCCGCCTGCTGCGGGCGGCCATGGTCGGGGTCTCCAAGGGGGGCCCGGCGGCCCGTCCGGCGGTGAACGAGAACTGAACCGGAGAACGGAACGGAAGAACGGGCCGGGACGACGGCGGAAACCCCGCCGCAGCCCCGGAAATCGCACCTTTTTCGACGTCGAGTCCATTGCAGGCGTGATTCCAGGACCTATATAGCCCCTGTCCTGACCCGGTCATTCCGGCAGGTAACATGTTTGGGGGTTGGCTGGGTGCCTCAGGGGCCAAGACGACCTGCCTAGGGAAGAGAGAACAGTCATGGCAAAAGTCATCGGTATCGACCTCGGTACGACCAACTCGTGCGTCGCGGTCATGGAAGGCGGCGACACCAAGGTCATCGAGAATTCCGAGGGTGCGCGCACGACCCCCTCGATGGTCGCCTTCACCGACTCCGGTGAGCGCCTCGTCGGCCAGGCCGCCAAGCGCCAGGCCGTCACCAACCCGCTCAAGACCCTGTACTCGGTGAAGCGCCTGATCGGCCGCCGCTTCGACGACCCGATGGTCCAGAAGGAAATGGCGCTGGTCCCGTTCAAGATCACCAAGGCGGGCAACGGCGACGCCTGGGTCGACGTCGACGGCCAGAACTACAGCCCGAGCCAGATCTCGGCCTTCGTGCTGGGCAAGATGAAGGAGACCGCCGAGGCCTATCTCGGCGAGAAGGTCGAGCAGGCGGTGATCACCGTCCCGGCCTACTTCAACGACGCCCAGCGCCAGGCCACCAAGGACGCCGGCCGCATCGCCGGCCTCGAGGTGCTGCGCATCATCAACGAGCCGACCGCGGCGGCGCTGGCCTACGGCATGGACAAGCGCAAGAGCGGCACCATCGCGGTCTATGACCTCGGCGGCGGCACGTTCGACGTGTCGGTGCTCGAGATCGGCGACGGCGTGTTCGAGGTCAAGGCGACCAACGGCGACACGTTCCTCGGCGGCGAGGACTTCGACCTGCGCATCATCAGCTACCTCGCGGACGAGTTCAAAAAGGAGCAGGGCATCGACCTGCGCAACGACAAGCTCGCCCTGCAGCGCCTGAAGGAAGCGGCCGAGAAGGCCAAGATCGAGCTGTCGACCTCGAAGGAGACCGAGATCAACCTGCCGTTCATCACGGCGGATGCCAGCGGTCCCAAGCACCTCGTGATCAAGCTGTCGCGCGCCAAGCTCGAGGCCCTGGTCGACGACCTGGTGCAGCGCACGCTCGAGCCCTGCAAGGCGGCCCTCAAGGACGCCGGCCTGCAGGCCGGCCAGATCGACGAGGTCATCCTGGTCGGCGGCATGACCCGCATGCCGAAGGTCATCGAGGTCGTGAAGCAGTTCTTCGGCAAGGAGCCGGCCCGTAACGTCAACCCCGACGAAGTCGTCGCGGTCGGCGCGGCGGTCCAGGCGGCCGTGCTGAAGGGCGAGGTCAAGGACGTCCTGCTGCTCGACGTGACGCCGCTGTCGCTCGGCATCGAGACGCTGGGCGGCGTGTTCACCCGCCTCATCGAGCGCAACACGACGATCCCGACCAAGAAGAGCCAGACCTTCTCGACGGCCGACGACAACCAGACCGCGGTGACCATCCGGGTGTTCCAGGGCGAGCGCGAGATCGCCGCCCAGAACAAGATGCTGGGCCAGTTCGACCTGGTCGGCATCCCGCCGGCGCCGCGCGGCATGCCGCAGATCGAGGTCACGTTCGACATCGACGCCAACGGCATCGTGCAGGTCTCGGCCAAGGACAAGGCCACCGGCAAGGAGCAGCAGATCCGCATCCAGGCTTCGGGCGGCCTCAGCGAGGCCGACATCCAGAAGATGGTGAAGGACGCCGAGCTGCACGCCGAGGAAGACAAGAAGAAGCGCGAGCTGATCGACGCCCGCAACCAGGGCGAGGCGCTGGTCCACTCGACCGACAAGAACCTCAAGGAGTTCGGCGACAAGGTCGGCGAGTCCGAGAAGTCGGCGATCGAGAGCGCGGTCGCGGAGCTGAAGACGGCGCTGGCCGGCGAGGATGTCGAGGCGATCAAGGCCAAGACCAACGACCTCGCGCAGGCCGCCATGAAGCTCGGCGAGGCGATGTACAAGGCCCAGCAGGGCGACGCCCAGGCGGGCGCCGCGGCCGGGGCCGCCCCGGGCGGCGGCGCCGCCAACCAGGGCGAGAAGGTGGTCGACGCCGAGTTCGAGGACGTCACCGACAAGAACAAGAAGACCGGTTCCTGAGCACGGGAACGGGTCGAGGAAAAGCGGCCTCCCGCGCAAGCGGGAGGCCGAACTTTAGTCGGCCAGTGGGGGCGGCGTAGAACGCATGTCGCAGGACTATTACGAGCTGCTCGGAGTCAGCCGGACGGCGAGCGCCGACGACATCAAGAAGGCGTTCCGCAAGCTCGCCATGCAGTATCACCCGGACCGCAACCCGGGTGACGCAGAAGCCGAGAAGAAATTCAAGGAAGTGAACCACGCCTACGACATCCTGAAGGATGCCGACAAGCGTGCGGCCTACGACCGCTACGGCACCGCCGCCTTCGAGGGTGGTGGCGGCGGCCCGGGCGGCTTCCAGGGGCAGGGCTTCGACTTCGGCTCGGTGTTCGGCGACATCTTCGAGGAGATGTTCGGCGCCGGCGGCCAGCGCCGGGGCGGCGGCCGCGCCGACATGCGCGGCCAGGACCTGCGCTTCAACCTCGAGATCACGCTGGAGCAGGCCTACGGCGGCACCGAGGCCACGGTGCGGGTGCCGAGCTCGGTCAGCTGCGAGTCGTGCAAGGGCTCGGGCGCCGAGCCGGGCTCCAAGCCGCAGCAGTGCCCGACCTGCCACGGTCGCGGCCGGCTGCGCGCCCAGCAGGGCTTCTTCACCGTCGAGCGGACCTGCCACACCTGCCACGGCGCCGGCCAGGTGATCGACAAGCCGTGCCGCGCCTGCGGCGGCCAGGGCCGCGTGCGGCGCGAGAAGACGCTGAAGGTCAACATCCCGGCCGGCGTCGAGGACGGCACCCGCATCCGCCTGACTGGCGAGGGCGAGGCCGGGGCGCGCGGCGGCCCGCCGGGCGACCTCTACGTCTTCCTGTCGGTGCGCCGCCACCAGCTGTTCGAGCGCGAGGGCGCCGACGTCCATTGCCGCGTGCCGATCTCGATGGTCCAGGCGACGCTGGGCGGCAACATCGAGGTGCCGACGCTCGACGGCAAGATGGCGCGCATCGCCGTGCCGTCCGGCGCCCAGAACGGCCACCAGTTCCGCCTGCGCGGCAAGGGCATGCCGATCGTGCGCTCGAGCCAGCGCGGCGACATGTACATCGAGATCAACGTCGAGACCCCGACCAACCTCACCGCGCGCCAGAAGGAGCTGCTGAAGGAATTCGAGAAGGCCGGCAAGACCAGCCCCGAATCCGAAGGCTTCTTCAGCAAGGTGAAGGAGATGTTCGGGGGGTGAATTGAAGGGTCCCTCGCTGCGCCCGGGATGACGACCAAACCTGTCATCCCGGGCGCAGCGAGGGACCTTTCTTCTTCCTACGCCGCTTCCGCCAGCACGCAGCGCACCAGGTGATCGGCGCCGGTCGACCGCAGGTCGGGGACGGCGGCGGTGCAGGCCGCTTGCGCGAACTTGCAGCGCGCCGCGAAGCTGCAGCCGGTCGGCTTGTCCGACAGGTCGGGCGGCGCGCCCGGGATCGCCTCCAGCCGCTGGCCACGCATGCCGTCGTGCACCGTCGAGGCCAGCAGGCCGCGGCTGTAGGGATGCTGCGGCGCGTCGACCATCTGCTCGACCGAGGCCAGCTCGACCAGCTTGCCGGCATACATGACGCCGACCCGGTCGGAGACCTCGACCGCGACGCCGATGTCGTGCGTCACGAAGATCACGCCGAGATCGAACTCGCGCTGCAGCTCGCGGATCAGCAGCAGCACCTGGATCTGCACCGTCGCGTCGAGCGCGGTGGTCGGCTCGTCGGCCAGCAGGAGGCTGGGGTTGCACGACAGCGCCAGCGCGATCATGGCGCGCTGGCGCATGCCGCCCGACATCTCGTGCGGGTAGGCCTTGAGGCGCTGGGCCGGCGACGGGATGCGCACCATCTCGAGCAGGTCCTTGGCGCGCTTCATCGCGTCGGCCTCGCTCTTGCCGGTGTGGCGGCGCACCGTCTCGGCGATCTGCTGGCCGATCGTGAAGACCGGGTCGAAGGCGGTCGCCGGCTCCTGGAAGATCATCGAGACGCGGCGGCCGCGCAGGTCGCTGAGCGCCCGGCCGCCCATCTTCAGCACGTCCTCGCCCTCGACCTCGATGCTGCCCGACCAGCGGGTGCGATGTTCGGGGTGCAGGCGCAGGATCGAGCGCAGGGTGACGCTCTTGCCCGAGCCGGATTCGCCCAGGATGCCCAGCGTCTCGCCCCGCCTGACGTCGAAGCTGACGCCGTTGACGGCGTGCACGGTGCGATCCGGCGTGACGAACGTCACGTGCAGGTCGCGGACCTTGAGGAGCTCGCTCATGCCGCCGTCCTCACGCCGTTGCCTGGGAGTGGCCGGAGCCGGGGATGCGCATGTGGCAGGCGACCGCCTGCGCGCCGGTATCGGTCAGCGCCGGCTCGACGCGGCCGCAGACCTCCTCGGCGAACGGGCAGCGGGTACGGAAGCGGCAGCCCGACGGCGGGTCGATCGGGTTGGGCGGGTCGCCCTGGATCGGCGCCTCGCGCGTGCGCTTGCGCGGGTCCATCGACGGCCGCGCCGACAGCAGCGCGCGGGTGTAGGGATGCTGCGGGTCGCCGTAGATCGCGTCGACCGGGCCCAGCTCGACGATCTTGCCGAGGTACATCACCAGCACGCGGTCGCTCAGGTACTGCACGACGTTGAGGTCGTGGCTGATGAAGACGTAGGTCAGGCCGAGGTCTTTCTTGAGGTCGACCAGCATGTTCAGGACCTGCGCCTCGACCGACTTGTCGAGCGCCGACACCGCCTCGTCGAGGATGATCAGGCGCGGCCGGAGCGCCAGCGCGCGCGCGATGTTGACGCGCTGGCGCTGGCCGCCCGACAGCTCGTGCGGGTAGCGCTCGGCGTAGGTGTCGGGCTCGAGCCCGACACGGGCCAGCAGGTCGCGCACGCGGGCCCGCGCCTCGTCGGCCGGCAGGCCGTGGGCGCGCGGCGCGAAGGCCAGCGTCTCGGCGATGGTGAGGCGCGGGTTGAGCGAGGCGTAGGAGTCCTGGAACACCATCTGCACCTGGCGGCGCAGCTCGTTCACCGTGATGCCGTGCGGCTCGTCGACCGGGTCGCCGTCGAGCACCATGGTGCCGGCGTCGGGCTTGATCAGTCGGATCAGCAGCCGGGCCACGGTCGACTTGCCGCAACCCGATTCGCCGACCACGCCCAGCGTCTCGCCCTTGGCGACCGACAGCGTCAGGCCGTCGACGGCGCGCACCACCTTGCGGTTGCGGCCGAGCAGGCCGCCGCCGACCGGGAAGTGCTTTTGCAGGCCGGTGGCCAGCAGCAGCGGCTGCGCCGGGCCGCCGCGGTCCTCGATGGGAAGCAGGGTGTCCATGTCAGGCCTTCACGTCCATGGCGGCGCGCAGGCCGTCGCTCATGAGGTTGAAGCAGATCGAGGTGACGAAGATCATCACGCCGGGCAGCGCCGCCAGCACCGGGTTGACGTAGATCGCCTGGCGCAGGGTGTTGAGCATCAGGCCCCACTCCGGCTCGGGCGGCTTGACGCCGAGCCCGAGGAAGCTGAGGCCGGCGGCGAGGATGATCGCGACGCTGATCAGCGAGGTCGAGTAGACCAGGATCGGGCCGAGCACGTTGCCCAGCACGTGGACCCGCACGATGGTCAGCGTCGAGGCGCCGCTGGCCCGCGCCGCGTCGACGAAGTCGAAGCCGCGGACCTGGGTGGTGATGCTCTCCGACACGCGGCAGATCGGCGGGATGAAGACCAGGGTCAGCGACAGCAGCGTGTTCTCGGTGCCGGCGCCCATCGCGCCCGACAGCGAGATCGCCAGCAGGACCGACGGGAAGGCGTAGAACACGTCCATCACGCGCATGATCAGCATGTTGACGCGGCCGCCCGCGAAGCCGGCGGTGATGCCCAGCAGGCCACCGATCAAGAGGGCGCTCAGCACCGGCGTGACGCCCATGAACAGCGACAGCCGCCCGCCGTAGACCAGCCGGGACAGCATGTCGCGACCGAGTTCGTCGGTGCCCAGCGGGTAGCCGGGCGAGCCCACGGGCAGCAGACGGCGGATCATCGAGGTCTTGTAGGGATCGGCGAGGCCGAGCCATGGCGCGGCGATCGAGGCCAGCACGATCAGCAGCAGGATGGCGCCGCACAGCAGGGTCACCGGGTCGCGGCGCAGGCGCCGCCGCACCGACTTCCAGTAGCCGCGCGAGGCCGAGGCCGGGGTGGCCTGGACGGCCGCGCCGGCAATGTCGAGCGAAGGGGTCTGGATGGCCATCGTCAGCCTCGCTTGATGCGCGGGTCGACCATGGTCTGGATCACGTCCACGGTGAGGTTGAGCAGCATGAAGAAGCCGGCCAGCACCAGCGTCGTGCCCTGCAGGATCGGCAGGTCGCGGCGGAAGATGGCGCTGTTCAGCAGGAAGCCGGTGCCCGGCCAGGCGAACACCGTCTCGATCAGGATCGAGCCGCCGATCAGGTTGCCGGCCTGCAGGCCCATGACGGCGAGACAGGTCGGCGCGGCGTTCTTCAGCACATGGAACAGGATGCGGCTGTCGCGCATGCCCTTGGCCTGCAGCGCCGTCACGAACTCCATGCTGAGCGTTTCCTTGACGGTGGAGCGCACCGTGCGGGTCACGACGCCGAGCGGGATCACCGAGAGCGCGATGGTCGGCAGGATCATGTGGGCGAGGTGCGCCCGGTCGAACTTCCACCCGGTGGAGTTTTCCGGCCCGATGCCCATGGGCGGCAGCGCGCCCAGCTCCACGGCGAAGATGATGACCAGCACGATCGCCAGCCAGAAATGGGGCACGCTGACGCCGATCAGCGAGATCACCGTCACCAGCCGGTCGACGATGCGCGACTTGGCGTAGGCGGCGGCCGTTCCCAGGACGACCGCGAGGCTGAAGGCGAGCAGCGTGGCGGCGATCGCCAGGATGATGGTATTGCCGAAGGCGCTGCCGACCTCGGAGGCGACCGAGCGTCCCGTGCCGATCGAGGTGCCGAGATCGCCCGTCAGCGTGACGCCGAGCCAGCGCAGATACTGCACCGGCAGAGGCTGGTCGAAGCCGTAATATTCCTTGAGCTTGTCGACGACCTCCTTCGGCGCGTCGGGCGGAACGATCGCCGAGATCGGATCGCCGGGCGCCAGATGCACCAGCGCGAAGACCAGCAGCGACACGCCGAAGGCGACCGGCACCAGGTAGATCAGGCGGCGTAGGGCATAGAGGAGCATTGCGGCCCGCCTCTCGTTTGAATGCGATGAGCTACTTGATTTCGACCGGTGTCAGGTCCTGGAACCAGCTCTGGGCCTGGACGAAGCCCTTCACCTTGGGGTTCATGGCGCGCGGATTGAGGTCGTGCGCGATCCAGATCCAGTAGGCCTGGTCGACGACGTAGCCGTGTACTTCGGACAGGGCCCTGGTCTGCTCGGCCTTGTCGAAGCTCGCGTGCGCCTTGTTGATCATGGCGTCGAGCTTCTCGTCCTTCAGGATGCCCCAGTTTGCACCCACCGGCGGGACGAAGTTGCTGTGCATCAGGCGCGTGAAGCCCGAGTAGGGATCGACCGTGGC
>Ga0102832_1001729_pt1 | contig 15436 bp, 7 predicted proteins | sample EBPBio282013_DNA_FD_88942 | JGI IMG/M metagenome (GOLD analysis project Ga0102832, IMG submission 88942) | Wastewater treatment Type I Accumulibacter community from EBPR Bioreactor in Madison, WI, USA - Reactor 2_5/28/2013_ DNA (Illumina Assembly) | ecosystem: Engineered > Bioreactor > EBPR >...
TTGGCTTCTCTCAAAGAAATGTTTTAGACTTAAAATCCAGATTGCAATAATACTACCGAAATGGACAATAATAATAAAAGCTACTAAATAGTTATAAAGAGTAAATGTGCTAAAAAAGGGAAATTTATTACTCATGTTTTTCACCATTAAAGAAATAATCATTAACCCTCTTTACATACCATGCATATAAAAACCTCTCTTTTAGACCTACCAAAATATTGGGAAAAAACGTTATTTATTGACCAAAAAAGTAACGTTACTCTTGGATGCTATTTGGCCTAAAAAACGTCGCAAGAAACCATGAAAATTAATAACGATAAATAGTCTCCGAATTCTATTGAAGTGGCCTTTTTACGCCAGCCCGATAGAAAGTTATCTTCTTCGACTAAAGCTGAGGAAAAAGAGAAGTCAAGTAATTCTTCATTTAGGTTTTCTCTTGGACTGGGAGATTTCCCATTTTCATTGAATTTGAATTTAAATAAAGGCTTTAAATACAGTTCGGCTTAGATAGCTAGTCGTAGTAAACCCTCTTAGGAAATTTTACATAATCACAGGCCACGATATCAAAGTATCTATGAGTCAAGAGATTAATAAATGAATATTTTTATTCTTAGTCCAAGGAAACTGTCTGATTAGTAATCCCCGAAAGCGAAACATTTGGAACAGAAAACAATAAAGTTTGAAATCGATCATCATGATCATTTTAGTCGGGGTATAAGTTAATAAGTGATTTAATAATTTGTTTTGGAGCCTGATGAAAACATCAGCAATGTATCAAGTGATGGATTTGAGATGCTATGGTAAGAAGGTTAAGGGGAGACGGACAAAGTGATTTAAGAAGAGAATATTTCTGATGAAAAAATAAAATTATAACAAAAAGCCATAATTTGTGAGGCAATATACAAATTAGAAGAGACCTTTATTGAGTCTTTAAGAGGTCTCGATAACTGTATTTTCTTAACATGAATATTTTTATATTGATTTCAATGCAATTTACTTATTTTTATTGACTTCTTGAATTAAGACATTTGAAAAAAAAAAGATTTGGATAATTAAAGAAGTAATCGATAAAATGTTGATGAAGGAAAATTTAATATTTGGGTTTTCATGAACTTAGAGCGTTTTAGCAATATTTTTGATGGGTTTTTGTAAGATTACTCAGTTTAGACTTGAACTATGTGAAGCTTTTTTGATTATTTTGTTTGACTTTTTGTGACTTTGCTTCCAATAGTTTTATCTTCATAAGCATTTGACTGAACTTTTCATCATAAAAATGAGGTTATAAATTTTTTCTCTCTTAGACTCTTGACTAAGAAGGTGTTAAAGGATTAGAAAAGTTAAGATTTCTGTAAAATGACTTTCCATTGGATGCTGTAGATTGAGTAAATGTCGACTTTTTTTGTTCACTTTGGAAGATGCTGTTGACCTGTAAGTTCGAGTTTTGCTAATTTTGCTTTTAGGCAGAAAAAAAATTGTTCATCTTGTATTTTAGAATGATTTTTTGGAATACTGAATATTTTTTAAGATCTTTTTAGTTCTTTTAATAATAATATTTATTTCAAGCAAACAATAAAGAAAATTTTTAAGAATAATATTAAGAAAATTATTAACAAAAAAGTTAAATAATGACGATAAAAATTTAAATAAAGGAAAAAGATATGATTTTTTGGATTAAGACCTTGAAACATTTGACCTATTCATGAGTTGAATTCTATTTATTTTTGGTTGATTTTAACAGGTAAAGTTCCATTTTGTTCTGATTTTTTATTTTAATTCAGGCTTCTTTTTGCTTAAAGTTTGAAGAAAAATCATTAGGAATTTTATTAACTTAAGAAAAATCATCGAGAATTACGATTATAGAGTTTTAATATTTTATTGACGATTCCTTTAAGTACATTATCAGAAACATTAACGTTTTTTATTTAATTCATATATTTAAAACATTTTTACAAGTCCATTCCTGTCATCTGCAATTTATTACTATTTTTTTCATTTATCTCAGGATTTTACTATAATTTGTTGAGTCTTTTTATTATCATTTTGATATCGTCATATTCTTGCCCTGCAGTTCTTTTTAATGCAGTTTCTATTCGCTTTAAAGAGTAAGACACATAATATGGACTGTTCTTATTGTATTATTAGGACTATTAATTGATGATTTTTTATCGACATATTTTTTGATGTACTTCATGATGATCATTATGAATGGTGTCGCACTCAGGACAAAAGACATACTCATTTATGAGTTATGATTTCTCAAAATAAAAATTGTTACTATCTCCACTATGTCTGCCGTATTTATAGTCCATTAATTACTAAAACCCAAGTTCTATTTATTGTTCTTAATCAACGAAATCAGCCAGTAAATTTTTAGCTTTAATCTTTTTCATCGCTGTTGCTTTTGACACCATTGTGTATTTCGTGTGAATTTATATTTACTTGTCTTAGTAATCTAAATAGGCAAGCTGATTAATAAACCGTTTCTTTCCTAAAGCTTTCCGCTTGTCTTATGCTGTACGTAAATGTTAGTATTTGGAAATTCTTGAACGACTGTCTAGTGAAGAAGATGCAGGACGATTATTATAAGCATTATTTAGACGTTGATTATTCATAAATTGCTGGCCATCTGAGGGGAGGACATTTGAAGAGTGAGGATGTCGAGGAGGAAGCATCTCTTAAAAACTTTCTTAATTGTTATTTCAAGCTAAGAATGAAAGGTATGTTTATTGTTTTTTATAGAAAAGTTTGAAATTTTATATTACTAGAACCTTAATAACAAACTGATCTCAAAATAATAACGGTAGCTTAAAATATGCATAAATATTCATAGATTAAAACTATTTAGTTTACTCACTAAGCTGAATTTACGTATTAGAAAAGATTATTCATTAAAAAATGTAAAGATGAAATAAAATAAGAAGGAATTATCTTCTGAAAATCTTGTTAAAGTAATACTATTGAAATTGAAATTACCTTTAGATTTTCCTTTAAATCTCTTACTGAGTTTTGTTGATTCTAAGCTTTTCTATTAGGTATTTAACATTTAAGTATTTTCATTCTCGATTTAATTTGATATCAAATAATTTGAAGCATTCTATTAAATTAAAAAATTAAGTTAAAAATAGATTGACATTTTGAATTCAATTTATAATCATAAAAATCGGCTGAATTTATATCTTTTCATTTTTTATCAATATGAACATCATCTCAAGTAAGTCCAATACCTAACTAAATTACCCTAATACCTCATGAGTAAGCCCAATCTCATAGTCTATTGCCTGAAAAAACTATTTTCTCAAATACAAATCGATTTCAGCTCATTAACAATATTGCGCCTTAAAGCATCAATGAAACCTTCCTTCTCATCTCTAAGTCTTAAAAATCGCTGTATTACTCCACTTTCAGATATTTTTACAACAATTGCCTCATCTAATGATTAGAAAAACTTGTCTTATCTTCACTTGCATTTCTGTAAATATCTTTCGAACCTAACCTTCAATAAGTTTCTCATATTCGGTGTGTTTCATTCTGAAACACTTAATAACTCAACTCTCATACAAATTCTGCTTAAATCATAACTTTTTATATCTAAAGTCTTAATTTGTAATTATGATGAAAATCTCTCAATATTCTTTTTCAGCTGGGTAAGGAATTTTAAGATTTTTATTCTAAAATAAATCCAAACTTCATAAATTAAAGCCAGTAGGAAGTATTCACTAAAAAAATCGATGAACTGTAAAAATTAACAAACTCAGAAGGTAAGAATTTCTTCCATTAATAAAATTTGCAATTTTTTTTTAAATCATGGCTAATCGACAATATAACTTCTTAAAAGCACTGTTTATACACCAAGCATTCGATTGGAGTCTTAACTTCGTTTTACCTCAATTATAATAACGACTGTTATTTTGAAAAAATGAAGCGTCAAAATAACATTCTATTTTTTACATTTTGGAGAGTTAAGTTTTAAGATTAAGAAAATAACTTTGTCGGATGTAAATTAAAGTATTCTAAGAATTTGATTAATATTGGTTGGGTAATAAAATAGTAAGGAGCGGTTGGAACTAAGATATGAATGTGGCAAAAAAAAATAAAAAATCATTTTAATTATTATTTACCTATCGTAATAAAAAATGTTGTCCAATCTGTCGATTCAAATGGATTCTCTTTAAAAAAACAACTCAAACTCAGAATATTCTGATGATTAGTTACGTAAATAACTTATAATTGTAGCTAATTCTCGAGTTCACTAATTCAACTAAGCTCTTGACAAGCTGAAACGGTTTCTCTCATAACTCAATCAAGAAAAAGAAGAAATCTATTAAAATGAAATTATAGAATATTCCGGAAAATCTTCCATAAAGACCTTATCAAACGAAGATGTTCTCAAATTGTGTGCCAAAAGAATTTAAAAGTACTCTATCTTTAATATCAAGAATGATGAGAAATAAAAAGACAAAAAAGAATTGGAATGAACATGATGTCGACATACTCGTTTGGGTCCTTAACAAATACACAGCCAATTTTGCCAAAAAATCTGTCCATATTTTGGTAATCTTTACAATAATTCAGGATGATGAGGATTGGAAATTCATTTCTTCACTGATTCCAGCTACATCACCAAAAAGATGCATGTTCAAATGGCTAAGCCTGAAAAAATTCAGTTTAATGGCTTTTAAATGGTCAAAGGAGGAATCAAATTTACTTTAAACACTCGTCAAGTAATAACTTTACTGATTTAGACAAAATTCAAAAAAGGATTGGAAAAGAATTGCTTAGGATCTTTACTTGAGAAACAGTTCTGGAGATAAGGTATTCAGAACGCCAAAACAATGTCGTGAACATTGGAACTGTTACGTCAATCCATCAATAAAGAAAGGTCCTTGGGCAATTTAGGAAGATGTTAAGCTTCTTGAGAGCGTTTTATAGTTGAACTGTCTCAAGAAATGGTCATAAGTAGCAAAAGGAATCAAAGGCCGCACTTAGAACGCTGTCAAGAATCGATTTTCTCTGTTGGTGTAAAAATAGAAGCGTGAGTCAGGAGAATAAAACTAAAAACATTTGATAAACAGAATTTTATTCAGACTTATGCAAGAGTCATCAGGGGACCCTTTGCAAATGCGTTCTGAATAACTTGATTAGATTGTTGATCCTCAACAAATATTTGAAGATTAAAGGAATTCTGCAGCTGAACAAATAAAGAGTAATTTAAAGCCCATCCAAAACGCTACTAAAAGTTCAGGGACTATCATAAATAAGCAGCCTAGTCAATAGGAAGTAATTAACCACAATAATGTCATTGTACCAACTGTGATACAAAATCCACCTGTTTATGGAGTGTAATCCTATTTTCCCATATGCTCCAGCTTCAATCCATACTTTTTCAATTTTTTCTATGGTGGGCATTACCAGATGAACTGACCCTGAAAACAAATTGAATGTTGAAGTGTTTAAAAATGAAGCAGCTACACCAATAAATCTAAAAAGGCAAACCCTTTGAGATGGGATGAATAAAATGAGATTGAGATAAAAAATGGCCAGCTGCTGATTCTTCGATTTATAGAAAATAAAGCATTATAATGTTAATTTTTCTTGTATTATTAAACAAAAATGATTATTTTGATTAAATTAAATATAGAAGAGCTGCTTAAAATAAATCGAACATTTTATAATTTATTACGTCTAATAAATAAAGTTGATTAAAAATATAAGAAATTAATAAATCTCATACTTTACTGATTGATGTAAGCAATCAAACCATTTTTTTAAAGATGATCTTAAATGAAGTTAAAATAGGAGTAATTAGATGACTATTGTTTGTTAAACTAAATAAGAAATAAAATAGAGTAGTAAATAATATAGGAGATAAATCATTTTGTACATTGGCCATTGTTGAGTTTAAAGGTTGAGTAACAGCCTGTACATTGACCTGTAATCAGGTCGTAAGTTTTACAAAACACGTTAACATCTTTGCATTGGTTGTTCGACAAATAAAATCTATCGAAGCATTGAATGCATTTTTTATCACTGTTGTAAGCAATACAGTTCTTAATCTCGTATTCTTCATCAACTTTGGAAATCTCACATTTTTCTTACAACAAAGTGTATCCACTGTAACAACCTTCACATTTGTTTTGGTTAACGTTGAAATTAGCACATTGAGGGTCAATTTGAGTACATTAATTTGTTGATGTAAGGAAATATCCCGATGAACATTTCATACATTTACCGGCTGGAGTAAATTATGAACATCCTGCACTTACATCACTTTTAATGCATTTACCATTTGAAAGTCCGAATCCAATGTAACAGCTGAGACAGTTACCATCAATGTCACTGTAAGTTCTACAATCTTGGCTTACTGTCTCACATTGACCGAGAGAATTCAAAAATGTTCTTGAAGCGCATCTCACACAAATTCCATCAATCAATTCAGCACATAAGCTCGAAGCTGCATTTTCATCAACAACACATTATGCTCCACTGACAACGTATCCACTGTAACATGAAAGACAAGCTCCATTCAAATCATCAAAAGTTTTGCACAATGGGTTTGAAAGTTTACATAAATTTGATTTGATATCAAAGAAAAATCCTTTCGAACATTTTTTGCACGAATTATCAGGATTAAAAGAAGCACAGTTGGGGTCTTGAGAAGAGTTTTAAGATGGTACACAGAGACCAGATTGTAAAGCATAACCAGTAAAACAGCTTTTGCATTGTCCATTCATTTCATTGAAAGTCGCACATAATGGATCAACAGCTGTACATTTTCCATCTTTCTCGAAATAGTATCCAGTTGAACACATAAGACAGATTCCATTTGAAAATTCTGCACAATAAGGATCGTTAAGAGAATGTGTCGTATCAATTTCGCATTTGCCAGAAACAATAGCATGACCTGGATAACATTGTTTGCATTTTTTATCATAGGAATCAAATTGAGAGCAGTAAGGGTCAATGGGTTAACAGACATTTTTTTAATTGAAGTATGAGCCTGAAGAGCATTTTGTGCAAATATTGTTGGTAAATTATGCACAAAGTGAATCACTGACTCCTTGCGAGGTGGAGGGCACACATTTTCCATTGATATCAACTTCATATCCATCATAGCAACTTGTACAATGTCCATTAACTTAATTTGATGATTTGCACAAAGGATCAAATCCTTAACAAAGCCCTTTACTGTTGAAAAATGAACCCTTTGAACATGATAAACACAATGATCCGGTACTGTCCCATTAAGAACAAAGAGAATTTGCGTTGGTTAAAGGAGCTGATTTGATGCATGTATGTTCTGGTGACAGTTCATAACCTGAGTAACAGCTTTTACACTTTCCAGTTACTGAATCAGATTATTTACATGATACATCGTTTTGTTGGCATACACCTTGCGAGTTGAAATATGAACCAAAAGCGCATTTCATACAAACATCTTCATACCATTCAGCACAAAGAGAATCCTTGACTTATTGAACTGATTTCACACAATTAAAATTGTTATCAAGAGTGTATCCTGAATAACAAGATCTGCATTGTCTTAAAACCTGATCGTATTATTTGCATTGAGCATCAATGATGACACATTTTCCATTTTTATCAAATACTGCACCATAACTGCATTTCATACAAACTTCTCCTTTCCATTAAGCACAGTTTACATCAGTGATTCCAATATTAGCAATTAAACATTCGCCTCCCAAACCGAGTTGATATCCTGGGTAACATTCTTTGCATTTGTTTTGTGAAACACTGAAGGATTTACAAGTTTCGTCAATTTTTACACAAACTTTTAAAGCGTTGAAATAAAATCCACTGGAACATTTTGTGCACAGACCATTACCACCGAAAGAATAACAATTGGGATCATTTACACTTTTTGGTGCTTCAACTTGACAAGTTCCATCACTGCCAAGTGTATAACCTGAGTAACATTTTAAACACATTCCTGAAATATTATCAAATGATCTGCAGTAAGAGTCTAAAAGAATGCAGGCTCCTTGCTGATTGAATGTACTGCCTTTTGAGCATTTTACACATTGGTTGTTGTTCCATTCGGCGCAAAGAGGATTTGTGTTTTCTTTTGGTGCTTATTTTACACATGTAAAATCAGTGTTTAAAACATAACCTGAATAGCATTCAGCACAATGAAGCTTTTAAAGGTCGAATGTCTTGCATGAATCGTCAATTTTTTTACATGATCCTAAATTGAAGTAAAATCCCGATGAGCATTTCACACAAACATTGTTTGAATCAAACTGGTTACAGTTGGGATCAACGGGTTTTGCAGCTTGAGGGTTACATTTTCCTGATGATAAAGCGAATCCTGAGTAACAACTCAAACATTATCCATTATTTTAATTGAAAGTGAAACAGCTTGAATCAGCTTTTTTACACAATTTATCAGTGCCAAAATAGTATCCAAATGAACATTTTACGCAAGTTGATCCTTAAAATTTATTACAGTTGGGATCGAAAGCTAAAGTATCGACTATTCCAGGTAAACAGGTGCCTTACAAAACTCCCCAGCCAGGGTAACATGAAAGACACTCTCCAGTTACTTAATCATAAGTGTTGCAATTTGGATTTACCGGTTGACAAATATTGTTCACATCTTTGTAAAATCTTACCGAACATGATTTACATACACCTTGGTCATCGTAAGCTTTACAACCGGGGTTTCTTACGATAACGCTTGAGCTTATTAAATTTATTAATAAAAGTCCGCATAGCAGGACCATACTGAAGTTCCTCATTCGAAGAATTATTTTTTACTTTATTATAAACAAATCGAACATTTTTCAGATTGATTCATTTATTACGCTGATTTTTTCTAACTTCTTTAACTCTACCTTTACTGATAAATCAAGACAAAAACTTCGAAATCTAAACATACAGAAAGTCAATAATTTGAATTAATTGAAAAAAAGCTTAAATCCTCAATTTTAATTCAGAAAAAAGGACTGAAGAGTCAAATTGTTAATTTAAAAAACCTTATTAAAATCCAGTTCAATATAATTGAGATAAAAAAATTTTAATATAAAAAAGAACGAATATTGAGAATTTATCTTTTAAGATTTTTTATTCGCTTTTTCAAAGCTGAAAATCTTTTTCTGTTGGTTTTATTTTAAAAGGATATTTATTTTTTAATAATGGATTTAAATTTCACATAAATCGTAATAAAATATTTTGGTTTGTAATAAAAAATGGTTCCATTTATAAAAATATCAAACTTTAAAACTTTTTAATTTGTTTGATAAAGTTCGTATGATAAAGATTTTTAATTAGAGAACTCAAATTATAAAAAACCTTAAAATATATAATTTGCCTTACTATAAAAAATCAAGATTTTCATTGAGATAATAAACCAATGTCGCACCACCAAAATGAAGATGAAGATTATTTGGACATCGTGCCTGATCCCACTGTCAAGTAAATCCTACGTAAGGAAATTAATGAAGTCGCCTTTAGTGATGAGAAGTTCAATAAAAAACTTTAAAAAAATAAACAACTTTAATCTCAGCTTAATATCATCTAACGACCAATCGGGTTGTAGATGAGATAGTAAGCAAATGAGTACTAAGACTATGAACAGTAACTCAACCCTTATAAACGGTAAAGGATGTACGAGTTCTGGTAACCATAAAAATTCAAAAAACTCAACCCTTTAAGTGCTAAAACTTCACGACCAGTTTTTCGGATGACTGATTTATACTTACCGCCCAGTTAAAAAGTTGAAAGACTTATTGATAAAATTTTCAGATAAAAAATCCATGGGCGTCATACGGCTCAAACACAATAATCACAACTTTAAACTGCATTCGATAACACATAACAATTACAAAAAATTTACAATCAATGGTAAACAAAGTAAGACTACGATTAATTTTAAAATGACAAGAATTAACTTACTTAAAAAGATTTGTAATAAATTGTTGTTAATATGGGCGACAAAAAGGGCAATTACTTTTTGTTGATAAAGAATTAAAAACAGACAAAGAGGGTTGAAAAAAGTTTAGAAATGAAAGTCAAGAATTTACCCATTGCGAATCCTCAATTTTTAAGAAACTTTAAGAAGTCAGTCACTCAGTTAGCTCAAAAGAACAGAATAATTGAAGAGTTTTAAGAAGAAGATGAGAGGAATTTTAAGTAAGAAAAGTTAGTTTTAGGACAAAACAAGTAAAGTAAAAAATCTTAGTAACAGAATCAAGGAGGATCAAAATTATTTGGTACTCCTCGCTTTCCAATCACAAAGTCATTGTTGCCTTCTACAGGTCAGCAGCCAAATGTTGACCCTCTCACCTTTCCTATTGTTTAGGAAATGATTTCTTTGGAACTGAAAGACAAACACGTAAAAAGTTTTAACTAAGAACTTATCAAATATTACTCTTATTCCAATGACGATATCGTAAATAATGCCCATTTGGGACCTTTGTAAAAACTGAATAGAATTGAGTACAATTTGGCAAACCCATAATTTTTCTTACCAAAGTTACACATTGCGTTGTAAAGACAGCAAGAATTCGGTAATGTGAAAAACACAGACTATAAACAACAAGGTCAATTATTTGGAAAGCCAGGCATGAACATGAGTCAGTTAAACAGATCTAAAATGAGTGATTCGCTTTTCACAGGAAATCGCCAAAACCAATTTTCAAAACCATCAATGATTGACGGTTCAGGTTAACAAATTTACCCATTACTTGAAGATTAACAAGAAACAATATAAAAACGTATTTAATCTGAGTTAAGGAACATATACAAAGAGCCGTTGCACCATTCAGAATTGGCGATAAAATTTGATTTGATAAGGTTTACTCTTTAAGAGGACTAATTTGAGTGGTATCACCGATATCAGTTTCCTTATTGCGACTTTTTCAGATCAAGGACGCCAATAAAGACTCTCATTCAGAAACAGCGTAAGCCTAAACCAAAAGATCTGATTATCAACGTATAAATGAAAAACTCAAACATTAAATACGCAAAACAATAGTCATTATCCCTCGCTTAGGGTTAATTCATTTTAATAGAATACATTTAAGAGCATCCATTAGTAATGTCTAATGTAGGTATGTGTTAACGTATGTTTATCCAAGTTAATTACCAATAAATGTTGGAAAAAATCAATCAAGATATTATCAAAAATGCTCCTCTTGATGATATTTAAGAGCTTCGTGATAATCCTAAACAAAATATCAGTGGAGGAAATAATTTCTAAAGGAAATGCTAACTTTGGAGATAAAATATCAGATAAACCTTCGGAGACAATGGAAAACTCTTCTTATGGGAACCTAAAATGGCTGGTAAACTTATAGGCTCACCAGAAGGATTGGGAATTGCAGTTATGGAAAGCAACTTAGCCACTTATCCGATAGTCAAAACGAAAGTCAACCCCAAGTCGCGTGAATTCCTTTTAGTAAGATAAAATGGAAAATGGTACCTGAGAAGGATCGAACACGTTTATATAAGTGGTCAGGTGTAACCAAAGAAAAAAATATTTAACCCAGATTCCAGATAATACACAGTCTTCAAATCCAATTACTAAAAGGCTTTCATGCGCAGATAAATCTCTCTTTTTGGAAGCGTAAATTTCGATTATGTGAAACGTATGTTTTCTGGTTAATCTGAGGCGAGTCTAAAAAAAGCCCTTAAAGCAATCAGAGCAACATCAAATGACAATAAAAATTACACATTAATGGATGGCTACGATAGTTATGATTATGAACTTACTGCTGAAGATGTCTGTTTATATGAAAGGATGCAGAAAAGTATTTGTCTGCTCAAATAAGTTGGCATTACTCAAATTAGAAACAATTAAAAAATGAAAAACGTCCTGAAATAATTCAATAAACGACACATATAAAGTTTATAAAGGTTTACCATTTCAAGAATGATCAAAGACCAATTGTTATTAACCAGTTGGTACTTGACTGACAGTTTCAGCAAATTCAAAATCAGAACAGCCAAAATCTAAATTGTCGGAATGGCTGATCCAACAAATGGACGTGGTGGTTACAGTTTTATTAACAAGCCACAAAAAGAAAGAACTGCAAGGGAAGATATGGATTAAAAATCATAAAAGCCTAAAGTATCAGGAACAAAATCCGATCTTCGTAAACTAAAAACAAAAAATACATGCGAAATTTTAATCGCGAGAGGACATAAATAATAAGAGTTGAAAGGCAAAGGTAGATGGGGTTTGGTAGGCATAATCAGAAAATAATAAAATACTGAGTATGCAAGAAAGTAAAGAGAGACTAAAGCTCAAAAAGCCGAAAATGAAAAAAGATAAATTTCAAGAGTATTTAATAAAATGCTGGCTTATTTGAATGGCGATTAACCCTCTCCAGTTTTCAATTATAACTTTAAGAAAAAAATTACTTTGTAAGATTTGATGTAAAAAGAAAGAGCCCTTTGGACAAAGACCAGAGAAAGAATTTTAAAGGGAGAAAAGGAGGACGAATAAGAAGGAGATGAAGACGATGATTTCGATGATGATCCAATGGAGCCATGATGAAATAAAATAACTTCCTTCTTTTAATGAAAATGAGAATATTTTTGATTTGAGTTTCTTATTGTGCAAGAAAATATTTTTTTTTAATAAACTGAATCTTTGTTATTTGATATCTTACTCACCTTTTTGTAGATAAATAATAATATTTTTTTTTTGAATATCTTTTAAGTAGGATTTTTAGGATAACAGTTAATTTGAATTTCATAAAATAGAATTTGATTATTGTTAAAAACAGTCGACGACTTTTCCGTTTATTACAATTTGAGACTTAGCACTTAAATTTATCTCTTTTATGAGTTGATATTTACATCCCAGACTAATTTTGTCTCTATACTCTGTTGGATTGATTTTTTAGCATAATGATTTGTCTTCTATTTTTTATTCCTTTTTATTCGTATAAGACTTTTTTCCATACAGAAAAATACCATTTCAACTAACGGTATCATCTTATTTCCTTCTTAAAACATTTTATTAGTCGATAAATGGAAAGTCCAGATAAAAATCATCCCATATTTCCAGATTGTCCGATTCACTTTATAGACTGACTTTACATATACTCCACTAATAAATAGTTTAGGCTTCTAAAAAATACCCACTCTTGTTTCAGAAATTCACAAAAAGCCTATTTTTGTTGGCAAACTAACCTCTAAATTACTTAACGGTCAAAATGATAAAAAATAAGAAAATTTTAACTTGATGTGTTTTTCAAAATATTAATTTCAAATTAACAACACTTGTTTATAATTATTCTTTCGAACATGAAACTTTCACGATATCTGAACAATTTAAGTCAATTTAATGACTCAATTCACCAATAAATAACTAACATTACTTAAAAGGAAAACAATTTTTGTCAATAAAATGCCACAGTTTAATATGTGAAGAAATTTTCTTCTAAAACTCAGGCCAGCGACCTATCAGAGAGTATTTCATCAGAGTCAAACACGCCACGCAAAAACAGTGGTTACTCGACCTATGAGGATGAAGACAGTTTTGAGGAGCACTCAGAAGAATGTTGCGAATCTTTTATGGAATGTGGATCTTGTATGAAAGGGGCGCTGTGTGAATTTGGACATCATTCTTAATAAAGAACTCTAAACAGACCCTCTTTAAAGATGGCTTTGATGAACAGTTTCCCTTAGCTTCTGTCAATATCAACAATGCATAGGACAAGATCATTTTTGGCATGATTTTACTACCACTACCTATTATTTTTTCTTATTTTTATTTTTATTGGCTGAGAATCTTATAAAATATTTTGAAGGAACCAAAGATTAAGGCTAAACAAGATAAGCTATTTTTATGGTTTTATCTCTTAAAAGAAGAACTTAAAAAAAAGATCAATGTTACCAATCCAAAACCATTTCTTAATTTAACTTAATGAACAGATCGGATATAAAATAGCGTGTTTATAACAATATTAAAATTTCTATTAAAATAAAAAGAAGATTTTTATTTTCTAATTTTAGATTCCATTATAAAAAGTAAAGATTTCATTTTATATTTTATAAAAAGTAAAGATTTATTTTGGTGGTAAAATAAGTTTTCATTAGTATCATAATAAATTGAGTTTAATTTAAAGAAGGTAAAAATAATTGGCTAAATTTGATATACAAGAATAAATTAATGAAGATATATTTTTATTCAGATCTGATGACCCAATATTAGAGTCAATAAGGTCATTTTGACCTTAAGGAAATAAAAAAGATTATAAAAAAGGAGAGAGATTCAGTTTTGGATGTTGATAGAATTGAATAAATGAAAATCGTTAGTTGGATTGATTTGAATTGAATTATTTTTAGTAAAGATTAAAAATTATTATAGCGACTATCAATGCCAATCTTACAAAAGGACTCTTTTATCTTAAAGTCTTTTCAAGCGTACTTTGAATCCACTGCCAGGATCACTTTTGAACTCAGTTAAATTACTTAGCTCCTCAAAATCTAAGATAAAGCTGCCTAAATTCTTGATGAGATTTATCACCATTTTTCACATTCGTCTCCCATTTAGATATTTAAGTGGCTAATTTTATCAAACAAACTGATCATGGAATTCATCATCGACCTTACCAAAATATCTTCAATAATTTAACAGTTTCAGTGTAAAGAATAAAATTAGTTTGACCATTTACTGAACAACAAATTGATCAAACCGTATAAACTTTATCTGATGAAAAGGTGCCAGTTTCTACCTAAAAAAAGCGCCAATATCGACAGAATGTACCAGCTGATGAACCTAATCCAATCAGGCACTAATTTTAGCTAAATTATTTACACCCTTGGCAGATATTACAGCAAAATATACCCTTTTAGTGCAGATTTTAACGTTATCCTCGGTACTTATCCATTTTTATAGGCAATGTAGGTTCCGACCTTACCACAGTTTATAACCAGATGGTTAGATACACACCAAAACCTGCCCCGACTTAGATTCTCTATTAGTACTAAAAGATCCACTAAAAAATGTACATTGTCTATTACAATTGCTATTTCTATAAATGTCTGAAGCCTTATGTACCCAGATGGGTAGTTACTGACATCGTAGAAACAAACAGGAACCAAACTCCATACAAACAGGGATTGAAAACCCCAAATACACAAGATTCTATCAAACAATCTTTATTAAAGAATAGCAGTCTGAGAAAAATAAAAGACTAAAAAACCAATTCAACAATTAACACATCAAAAAAAGTATACACTTCAACATCTATCTCGTAATTCGACCTGTCTAAAAGTTAAGTCTTTTCATTTTAATAGTCACCTGAAAAGTCGAAACAATTTGAATAAAGTCTTATGCTCCTGAAAAGTATGTAAAGAGTTTTTGAATAATTGCAATAAGTCTGAAAAATAATATTTTCTTACTCTCCAATTAATTGGAAATTTATCATCACTTTTATGATATTTCCATTGATTATTCTTGCGT
>Ga0102832_1001736_pt1 | contig 15390 bp, 17 predicted proteins | sample EBPBio282013_DNA_FD_88942 | JGI IMG/M metagenome (GOLD analysis project Ga0102832, IMG submission 88942) | Wastewater treatment Type I Accumulibacter community from EBPR Bioreactor in Madison, WI, USA - Reactor 2_5/28/2013_ DNA (Illumina Assembly) | ecosystem: Engineered > Bioreactor > EBPR >...
CTGTCGCTCCCAGCTCGATGCGACGCCACCGGGCCCGACGGCGCCCCGCGGCCACGATCGCGGCCACGTCGGGGTCCGGCGCGGAGGCGGCCATGAAGTCGGCGAGCAGCACCTGCAGGCGCTCGTCGATGTCGACGTCGCTCATACCGAGTCCCCCTTTAGCGCCAGCGTCAGGTGGGCGCTGGAACGCAGCTTGGTCAGCGCCCGGTGCGTCGTGGACTTCACCGTGCCGGTCCGCCAGCCGAGCTCGGCGGCGGCCTCGGCCTCCGACAGCCCGTACACGAACCGCACGACGACGACCTGCCTCTCCTTGTCGGTCAGCTCCCGCAGCGCCGCCATGAGCGCGTCATGGTCCTCGACAGCCCCGGTGTGATCAGGTGCAGGTGCGGGCTCAGGCAGATCACCCGGCAGCACCTCCCTGTGTCCTGCGCGCCTCCACCGGTCGTGGTGGGCGTTGACGATGATGCGACGGGCGTAGGCCAGCGGCTGCTCACCGGAGAGACGGCGCCAGCGCGGGTAGAGCTGCGCTAGCGCCGTCTGCACCAGATCCGCCGCGTCCGCCTCGTTGCCGCACAGCATCAAGGCAGCGCGGAACAGGCGCCCGTGCTCACGCCGCACGAACGCCTCGAACGAGACGTCATCCACCGCAGTTCCCCCGTGACCTCGGTGGTCCGGACACTCCTTGAACGCCAGACCCGAGGCATTGGTTCTGTCCTCGCCGCCGGATTCTCGCTCAGGATGAGGCGAGCAGTGTCAGCGCCCTGGGCAGTGTCCGACGCTTCCGCGCCGTCCTCTTCATCGTCGTCGGCGCTGCGAGGCCCCGGCTGTGCCTGACGTGACGCACGATGCCCTCGGCGCCTTGCCTCGCGCCGGAGCGGCCACACTCACGCACGGCGCTCGGCGGCCGGTTCGCCGCAGGCCTCGCACTGGACCCGGTCGAGGTCGTCCTCGGTCGGATCCTCGCCCTGGTAGCCGCAGAACTGGCAGATGTACCTCACCATGGCGCCCATCGTGGACCCCGCCTCGGACGGCGTGCGGGCCGTGTCGATGCCCGGCGGACGTCGGCAGCTTCTGGCACGCTGCTGAGGGAAAGGGGGAGCAGGAGTGCGCGAGAGGGGCGAGGGCCGAGGCGGCCCGCTGCTTTAAGTGCAACCTGGCGCCGCGGATCGCCGACACCGTGCTGCCGCCGGAGTCCTGGCTCGAATTCGCCGCCGGCCCGGTGGCTGCGGTCAGCAGCGAGGCCGGCGTCTTCCAGCTGCTCGACGATTTCCAGGACACCACGCCGGAAGGCTCGACCGAGTTCGCCATGCTGCGCCGGCTGGTCGAGCTCTCGGGCCGGCCGCTGTCCTTCACGCTGCTCGACATCTCGCTCTATCCCGGGCGCTGGCGCACGCTGCTGCGCGAGGTCGAGAAGGCCAATCGCGACGGCCTGCGCATCCGCGGCCAGGTCGCGGCCCGGCCGGTGGCGGTGCTGTACGGGCTCGACCTGTCGTTCCACCCGTTCTCGACCTGCCCGGGGTACCGCGAGATCGAGGCGCTGCCGCTGGAGCAGAAGCTGGCCCGGCTGCGCGATCCGGCGATGAAGGCGAGGCTCCTCGGGGAGCAGCCGTCCTACCGCAACCCGAACATGCTGGCCTTCATGCGCAACACGGACAACATGTTCGTGCTGGGCGATCCGCCGAACTACACCCCGCCGGCCAGCGAGCGGCTCGATGCGCAGGCGGTGGCGCTGGGCATCTCGTCGCTCGAGCTCGCCTACGACCTGCTGGTCTCGGGCGACGGCCGCACCATCCTGTTCCATCCCGGCGCCAACTACGCCGACTGCTCGGACGCGGCGATGGCCGGCATGATGCGCCATCCCGACACGGTGATCGCGCTGGGCGATGGCGGGGCGCATTACGGCCTGATCTGCGACGCGAGCTACACCACCCATGCCCTGACCTACTGGACGCGGGATCGGCCGGGCGAGCGCTGGCCGCTCGCCTGGACGGTGCAGCAGCTGACCAACGTGCCGGCGCAGGCCGTGGGGTTGGGCGACCGTGGCCGGCTGGCGCCCGGCTACAAGGCCGACCTGAACGTGATCGATCTCGACCGGCTGCGGGTCGCCGCGCCCCACCCGGTGCGCAACCTGCCGGGCGGCGGGCGGCGGCTGGAGCAGAAGGCCGAGGGCTACCGCGCCACCGTGGTGAATGGCCAGGTCACCTACCGTGACGGGAACTTTACCGGGGCACTGCCCGGTCGGCTGGTGCGCGGGGCCCGCTGAGTGGTCTAGGCTTTCGCCAACCAATCGGAGGAAGCCCATGAACGGATGGCGGATCGCCGCGGCGGCGTTGCTTGCCCTTGTCGCGCTGCCGGCGATGGCGGCGGACTACCCGGCGCCGAAGCAGGGCGAATGGATCGCCCGCGATTTCCGGTTCCACACCGGCGAGGTGATGCCCGAACTGCGCATCGCCTACACCACGATCGGCGCGCCCGGCGGCCAGCCGGTGCTGGTGCTGCACGGCACGACCGGTTCGGCGGCCAGCCTGCTGACGCCCGCCTTCGCCGGCGAGCTGTTCGGCCCGGGCCAGCCGCTCGACGCCACGAAGTACTTCGTGATCCTTCCGGACGCGATCGGGCACGGCAAGACGTCCAAGCCGTCGGACGGCCTGAAGGCGGCGTTCCCGCGCTACAACTACGACGACATGGTCGACGCCCAGTACCGGCTGGTGAAGGAGGGGCTCGGCATCCCGCACCTGCGCCTCGTGATGGGCAACTCGATGGGCGGCATGCTGAGCTGGACCTGGGCGACGCGCTATCCCGGCTTCATGGACGCGGTCGCACCGATGGCCTCGCAGCCGACCGCGATGTCGAGCCGCAACTGGATGCTGCGCCGCCTGATCATCGACGGTATCCGCAAGGATCCCGCCTGGCAGGGCGGCAACTACACGACGCAGCCGACCGCCTTCCGCTCGGCCGCGGTGTTCTACAACATCGCCACCAACGGCGGCACGCTCGCCACCCAGAAGCTGGCGCCGACCCGCGCCGCCGCGGACAAGGTTCTGGACGAGCGGTTGGCCGCGCCGTTCACCGCCGACGCCAACGACTACCTGTACCAGTGGGAATCCTCGGGCGACTACGACCCGTCGCCGGGCCTCGAGAAGATCAGGGCGCGCGTGCTGGTGATCAACGCGGCCGACGACGAGCGCAACCCGCCCGAGACCGGCCTGATGGACGCCGCGCTGAAACGCATCCCCGGCGCGACGCTGTTCCTGATCCCGGCCAGCGTCGACACGCGCGGCCATGGAACGACGGGCATGGCGAAGTTCTACGCCGCGCCGCTCGCCGAACTGCTGAAGACGGCGCCGACCGTGCAGTAGCGCGGCCACCGGACGGTCACCGCCGGCTTGCAACGACCGTCGCGGCCGCTAGGCTCGTGGCCATGAAGCGAACAACGATCCTGGTCGCGCTGCTGCTGGCCGGTTGCGGCGGCAGCGGCATGACGACCTCCAAGGGCCCCAATGGCGAGACCATCATGGGCAACGACATCTCGGTCCAGATCACCGGGGCCGCGGACGAGCCGACCGCGTTCAACCTGGCGCAGCGCTACTGCAAGCGCAACGAGCGGTCGGCGCGCTTCGTCAGCACGGCCGGCCCGACCTCCGCCTACGACTGCGTCAAGACCCAGTAGGGACCTGGCCGCGGTACCAGTCGAGGATCTGCTCGCCGGTCCACATCACGACGCCGTCGTGCGCGAGGATGTGGTCGTAGAGCATCTCGAGGTACTTGATGCGATGCGGCACGCCCGTCAGGTACGGGTGGATCGAGATCGCCATGACGCGCGGCGCCGTCCGGCCTTCCAGCCACAGCCGGTCGAACTGGTCGCGGCCGCGTCGCCAGATCTCGTCCGACGGCTGCTGCTGCACCGCGCTGATCACCACGTCGTTGATCTCGACGGTGTAGGGCACCGACACCATCGAGCCGGTGCGCGTTTTCAGGGGAACCGGCTGGTCGTCGAGCACCCAGTCGGCGACGTACTCGATGCCGGCCTCGGCCAGCAGGTCGAGCGTCTCGTCGGTCTCGGTGAGGCCGGGGCTCTCCCAGCCGCGCGGCGCCCGGCCGGTGAAGCCCTTGATGGCGGCGATGGTGTCGGCGATCGCCGCGCGCTGGTCCTCGACGCGGTGCATCGGCTTCTGCACGAAGCCGTGGCCCATGAACTCCCAGCCGGCCTCGTGCGCCGCGGCGCAGGCCTCGCGGTAGACCTCGCAAGCCGTGCCGTTGACCGCGAAGGTCGCCTTCAGGCCGCGGCTGCCGAGCGCGTCGAGGAAGCGCCAGAAGCCGACCCGCATGCCGTACTCGTGCCACGCCCAGTTGGGCACGTCGGGCAGCAGCGGGTTGCCCATCGGCGGCGGCAGCACGGCGCGCGGCATGGCGCCGGTCGGCTGCCAGTTCTCGACGTTGACGATGGTCCACACCGCGACCCGCGCGTTGCCGGGCAGGGCGAGCGGCGGGCGCTTGTGGATCGGCGTGTAGGGCGCGCGGGCCCGCAGGCTATGGCCGGGCACTTGCGTCATCGAATCCTCCGACAGAATGGGCGGCAGAAAGTATAGTCACCGCATGACCAGGGCGAGCGACAGCGTGATCATCGTGGGCGGCGGCGCCATCGGCTCGTCGATCGCCTGGCACCTGACCGGCGAGGCGGGGTTCGAGGGTCGCGTCACCGTGATCGAGCGCGATCCGACCTACGCGCGGGCCTCGTCCGCCCTGTCGGCCAGCTCGATCCGCCAGCAGTTCTCGACCCCTCTCAACATCCACCTGTCGCGCTACGGCATCGGCTTCCTGCGGCAGGCGAAGGAGCGGCTGGGGGTCGACCTCGGGCTGCGCGAGCCGGGCTACCTGTTCCTCGCCAGCCCGGCGGGCGAGGGCGTTCTGCGCGCCAATCATGCGGTGCAGCGTAGCGAAAACTGTGCCGTGGACCTGCTCGACCCCGCGGCGCTGGTGTCGCGCTTCCCGTGGGTTTCCGCCGACGGGATCGCGCTGGCGTCGCACGGCACGGCCAACGAGGGCTGGTTCGACGGACCGTCGCTGATGCAGGCGTTCCGACGCAAGGCGCGCGAGCAGGGGGCGGTCTACCGCGCCGACGAGGTGGTCGAGCTGGGTCTCCGCTCGGTGCGCCTCGCGTCGGGCGAACGGCTGGAAGCCGGCACGGTGGTGCTGGCGGCGGGCGCATGGTCGGGCGGGCTGGCCGCGACCGCCGGCATCGACCTGCCGGTCGAGCCCCGGCGGCGCACGGTGTTCGTGTTCGACGTGCGCGAGCCGCCGGGATTGACGCCGCTCACGATCGACCCGTCCGCCACCTGGTTCCGGCCCGAGGGCCGCTTCTACCTCGCTGGCACGACGCCGGCCGAGGGCAACGACCCGCCGGGCGCGCCGCTCGAGGTCCAGCACCAGGAATGGGACGAGATAGTGTGGCCGGCGCTGGCGCACCGCGTGCCGGCCTTCGAGGCGGCCAAGGTGGTGAACGCGTGGGCCGGCTACTACGAGTACAACACCTTTGACCAGAACGGCATCGTCGGCCGGCATGCCGTCCAGGACGGGCTGGTCTTCGCCACCGGCTTCTCCGGCCATGGCATCCAGCAGTCGCCGGCGGTCGGGCGCGCGGTGGCGGAACTGATCGTCCACGGCGCCTACCGCAGCCTCGATCTCTCGTCGTTCGGCCATGAGCGGATTTCGCAAGCCCGGCCTATCCGCGAATTGAACGTGGTGTAATACTGCGCGGGCAACGAGGAGTGTGCCCGTGCCCGATCAATCCCTGGTCAATTCGGACCTGCAGTCCGCCCTCGACGAGGCGCGCCAGGCCTACGTCGCCCGCAACCCGCGCAGCCTGGTCCGTCACCAGGAAGCCTGCGAGGCGATGCCCGGCGGCAACACCCGCACCACGCTGCACAACTCGCCGTTCCCGCTGACCGTCGTGCGCGGCGAGGGCTGCCGGCTGTGGGACGCCGATGGGCACGAGTACATCGACGTGCTGGGCGAATACACCGCCGGCATTTATGGCCACTCTCACCCGGTGATCCGCGCCGCGGTCGACCGCGCGCTCGACAACGGCTGGAACTACGGCGGCCGCAACGCCAACGAGGCGAAGCTCGCCAAGCTGGTCGCCGACCGCATTCCCTCGATCGACCTCGTGCGCTTCACCAACTCGGGCACCGAGGGCAACGTCATGGCGCTGGCCGGCGCGCGGGTCTACGCCCAGCGCAAGGGCCGCGCCCGGGCGACCAAGGTGATGGTGTTCCACGGCGGCTACCACGGCGGCGTGCTCTACTTCGTGAGCGGCGGCAGCCCGGTCAACGTGCCCTACGAGTACATCGTGGCGCCCTACAACGACGTCGAGGGCACGCGGGCGCTGCTGGCCAGGCACGGCGAGGAACTGTTCGCGGTGCTGCTCGAGCCGATGCAGGGCAGCCACGGCTGCCTGCCGGGCGACATCGCCTTCCTGAAGATGGTGCGCGAGGAGACGAAGGCGCGCGGCATCACCATGATCTTCGACGAGGTCATGACCTCGCGGCTCGCGGCGGGCGGCCTTCAGGAGAAGACCGGCGTGATCCCCGACATGACGACGCTGGGCAAGTACATCGGCGGCGGCATGTCGTTCGGCGCCTTCGGCGGCCGGCGCGACATCATGGAGCTGTTCGATCCGACAAAGCCCGACGCGCTGCCGCACGCCGGCACCTTCAACAATAACGCGCTGACCATGGCGGCCGGCGCGGCGGGCTACGGCGAGGTCTACACGCCGGCAGCGGCCAAGGAACTGAACGACCGCGGCGAGAAGATCCGCGAGCGGCTGAACGCTGTGTGCCGGCGCGAGGACGTCGCCTTCCAGTTCTCCGGCATCGGCTCGATGATGACGGCGCACGCGACCCGCCAGCCGATCCGCGGCGCCGCCGACATCGCGAGCAGCAACCAGGACGCCAAGGAACTCTTCTTCTTCGACATGATGGCGGCCGGCATCTGGATCGCGCGCCGCGGCTTCGTGGCGCTCAACATCATGATCGGCGAGGCCGAGGGCGACCGCTTCGTCGCCGCGGTCGAGGAGTTCGTGACCGCCCGCAAGGCGCTGCTGCGCTAGGAGCCGACATGCGTGCCTTCCTGCTCGGCCTGCTGCTCGGCCTGTTCGCCACCGCCGCGCAGGCGCAGGGCGTCCCGCGCTGGATGACCCTGCCGCCGACGCCGACCCTGCCGACCCCGGTGTCGAGCGGCCATGCGCCGGTCAACGGCGTGAAGATCTGGTACGCCACCTTCGGCAGCGGCCCGCCGATCATCCTGCTGCATGGCGGCCTGGCCAATGCCAACTACTGGGGCCACCAGGTGCCGGTGCTGGCGAAGACCCACCGGGTGATCGTGATGGACAGCCGCGGTCATGGCCGCAGCACGCGCGACAGCCAGCCCTACGGCTATTCGCTGATGGCCTCGGACGTGATCGGCCTGATGGACTACCTGCAGGTGCCAAAGGCGGCGGTGGTCGGCTGGAGCGACGGCGCGATCATCGGGCTGAGCCTGGCGATGAGCCACCCGGCGCGGCTCGATCGGCTGTTCGCCTTCGCCGCCAACTCCGATCCGTCGGGCGTGAAGGACGTCGACAAGAGCCCGGTCTTCACCGCCTTCATCGCGCGGGCGGAGAAGGAGTACGAAGCGCTGTCGGCGACGCCCACCGAGTACAAGAAGTTCCTGGCCGAGATCAGCAACATGTGGGCGACCCAGCCGAATTGGACCGCGAAGGACCTCGGCGCGATCAAGGTCCGGACCTGGATCGTCGACGCCGACCACGACGAGGCGATCAAGCGCGAGAACACCGAGTTCATGGCGGGCGCCATTCCCGACGCCGGGCTGTTGCTACAGCCCGAGGTCAGTCACTTCTCGATGCTGCAGGCGCCCGGCCAGTTCGCCGACGACATCCTGCGCTTCCTCGAGCGCAAGTGGGACTAGCCGCTCAGCGGTAGACCAGCACCGGGATGGCGCTGTGGGTCAGCACCTTGGTGGTCTCGCTGCCGATCACCAGGGCGGCCATGCCGCGGCGGCCGTGCGAGGCCATCGCGATCAGGTCGCAGCCGTTCTTCTCGGCCGCCTCGATGATTGCCTTGTAGGGCTGGTCGGCCTCGACCTGGGTCACGCCGCACGTCACGCCGAGTTCCTTGGCCTTCTTCTGCGCCTCCGCCAGCACCCGCTCGGCCTCGGCCTTGGCGTGCTTGGCGTAGGTCTCGCGGGTGTCCGACAGGCTCGACTGGTTGGTGGTCAGCACGTGGAACGGCTCGATCGCGGTCATCACCGTGACCTTGGCCTTGACGTCGCGCGCCAGCGTCATCGCCTTGTCGATCGCCGTCGCCGACAGGGGAGAGCCATCGGTCGGGACCAGAATATGCTTGAACATGATTTCCTCTGGGTTGGTCTTGCGGCTTACGCGGTACGCGAACTCAAAGGTGGCCCATCTCGAATTCCTCGCAGGACACGCCGAGGACGTTGAGCCCTTCCTCGATGAAGTCGGCGAGCAGGGGGATGCCGAGCAGGTAGGCGGCGGTGCGGTCGTTGTGGGCGTCGGCCGCCTCGCGGCGCACGTCGGTCCAGTCGGCGACCGTGCCGCCGTCGCGGCCGAGCCAGGCCAGCGCCACCAGGTCGACCTGCTCGTCCTCGGTCAGCGCCTCGATGAACGAACCCAGCTCGAACTCGACGGGATCGTCCGGCCGCTCGGCCAGGACCCCGAGGGCGTCGTCGTCGCCCCGGTTGGCCTCGGGTTCGGCGTCGGCCTCTTCCTTGACGTCGAATTCGCGCGCCTTGACGATGACGAAGGCGGCCTTTTCCGGCGACAGGGTGAGCGGCGGAACGGGCTCGATATCGGGTGTCTGCGGCGACGGGCGGGTCATGGTGACGACCTCTTTCTTGATGCGCGCGGATCAGACCACCGGGGACGGGACGCGACCTTGATCAGGATCAAGCGTCGGGGAGAGGGGCGGGGCACGACATGAAGGGCACGAACTGGCTGCCGGGACTTTCGTGGGCGGCGACCTACCAGCTGGCCTGGCTGCCGCGCGACCTCGCGGCCGGCGTGACGCTGGGCGCCCTGCTGGTGCCGGTGGGCCTCGCCTACGGCGCGCTGGCCGGGCTGCCGATGGCCGGCCTCTACGGCAGCATCCTGCCGTTGGTCGCCTACGCCCTGTTCGCCAGCTCGCGCCAGGTGGTGGTCGGCCCCGACTCGGCGATGGCGGCGATCGTCGCGGTCGCGGTGGCGCCGCTGGCGCTCGGCGACCCGGTGCGGCTGGCCGCGCTGTGCGCCCTGCTGGGCGTCATGGTGGGGGCGCTCTGCCTGCTGGGCGGCGCACTGCGGCTGGGCTTCGTCGCGAACTTCCTGTCGAAGCCGGTGATCGTCGGCTTCATGCACGGCATTGGCGTCGTGATCCTGGTCTCCCAGTTGCCGAAGGTGCTGGGCCTCAAGGGCCACGGCGAGACCAGCCTCGAGCAGGTCGCCAACCTGCTGCCGCAGCTCGGCGACACGCACCCGCTGTCGCTGGCGATCGGCGGCGGGTCGTTCGCGGTGATCCTGCTGTGCCGGCGCTTCGTGCCGCGCGTGCCGGGCGCGGTGGTGGCGCTGGTCGGCTCGACGCTGGCCGTCGTGCTGCTCGGGCTGGAGGCGCGCGGCGTGGCGGTGATCGGCACCATCCCGAGCGGCCTGCCGTCGCTGTCGCTGCCGACCCTGTCGCTGGCCGACTTCGACCTGCTGTTGCCCGTGGCGGTGGCGGCCGCGCTGCTGTCGTTCTCAGACACCATGGTGACGGCCCGCGCCTTCGCCGCCCGCAGCCGCGCCCGGATCGACGCCGACCAGGAGCTGGTCGGCATCGGTCTCGCCAACCTGGTCTCGGGCCTGACCCAGGGCCTGCCGATCAGCGCCAGCGATTCGCGCACCGCCGTCGCCGAGACGGCGGGATCGAAGACGCCGCTGACCTCGATCGTGGCCGCGCTGGTGGTCGCCGCGGCGATGACTTGGCTGACGCCCCTGCTGCGTCACCTGCCGGTCGCGGCGCTGGGCGGGGTGCTGATGGCGGCGGCGTGGAGCCTGTGGGACTTCGGCGAGTTCGCTCGGCTGTGGCGGTTCCGCGGCATCAGCCTGGCCGGCGCACTGGTCACGCTGGCCGGCGTGGTCACGCTCGGCATCATGGAAGGCATCCTGATCGGCGTGCTGTTCTCGATCGTGCTGCTGTTGCGGGCGCTGGCCTTCCCGCCAGACGCCGTGCTCGGGCGCACGCCGTCGGGCGGCTGGCATGACCCGGTCCACCGCCCCGAGGCGGCCCCGGTGCCCGGCCTGCTGGTCTACCGCTTCTCGGCGCCGCTGTTCTTCGCGAACGCGCTGCTGTTCCGCGACCGTATCGAGGCGCGCCTCGCCGCCGCGCCGGCGCCGGTCCGTGCCGTCATCGTCGACGCCGCCGCCATCCACGACGTCGACATCATGGCCTGCGAGATGCTGGCCGAGCTCGACGCCGAGCTGGCCGAGCGCAACATCCGGCTGCTGTTCGGCAACGTGCGCGACCGCGTGCTGCGCGACATCGAGCGTGTCCTGCCGCCGCTGCCGGGCGGCCGCGAGGTCGCCTTCGCGAGCATCGCCGAGGCCGCCGACGCGGTGATCTCGGCGCAGTGACTGGCGGCGCCGCCTAGGCGGCCAGCGCGAGGATTTCCTTCACCTGCTCGGGGCCGGGGATCGGGCGCGGGTTGCGCGGCACCCACGGCGTGCCCATCGCCTGCTGGGCGATACGGTCGAACTGGTCGGGGCCGATCTTCACGTCGGACAGCCGGCGCGGCATGTCGAGGCCGCCGATCAGCGCGTCGAGCGCCTCGGCCGCGTCGCCGCCGGGCCGGCCCAGCGCGGCCGCCACCAGCGCCTGGCGGTCGGCGTTGGCCGGGCGGTTCCAGCGCATGACGGCGGGCAGCATGATGCAGGACGTGTGGCCGTGCGGCACGTCGTAGACGGCGCCCAGCACGTAGCCGATGCCGTGGCTGGCGCCCATCGGCACGCCGGCCGACAGGCCGGCCATCGACAGCCACGAGCCGAGCTGGCAGTCGAGCCGCGCCTGCCGGTCGGCCGGGTCGGCCTTCACGCGGGCCAGGCCGCGCGCCAGCAGCGACAGGCCGTGCAGCGACGAGGCGTTGGTGTATTCCAGCGACTCGTTGGAGCAGGCCGCCTCGACGCAGTGGTCGACGGCGCGGATGCCGGTCGACAGGAACAGCCACATCGGCGTGTGGCGCGTGATCTCGGGATCGAGGATCACCGCCTGCGGCACGGTCAGCGGGTGGCGGAACATCTCCTTCACCCGGGTCGCCTCGTTGGTGACGCCGGCGATCGCCGAGAATTCGCCGGCCGACAGCGTGGTCGGGATCGAGACCTGGCGCACGGTCGGCGCCTTGACCTCGACGGCGCCGCGGATGCGGTCCATGTCCTCGACCGTGGCGACGTCGTTGGCGAGGCAGAGCTGTACCGCCTTGGCGCCGTCGGTGATCGAGCCGCCGCCCAGCGTGACGATCAGGTCGGCCTTGCCGTCGCGCGCCTGCCGGGTGGCGGCGATCACCGCGCTGCGCGGCGAGTGGGCCGGCATGGCGTCGAAGGTGCCGATGCAGCGATCGCCCAGCGCGCGGCGGATCTTCTCGCCCTCGTCGGTCTGCCGGTTGAGCGTGCCGCTGGCCATCAGCAGGACGCGGCGCGCGCCCAGCGCCTCGACGACCTCGGCCAGAGCCTTGTCGGCCGGCACGCCGAAGCGCACCTCGTCCATGCGGCTGAAAACGACGCGACCCGAAGCAAGCATTGCAGTCCTCCCTGGCGCCGCATTTTGCTATCGTGCCGTCCGAAAGGCACAGGAAAATCATGACCGGCACACGAGACGGCGCCATCGGGCGCGCAGAGCGGTACTTCGACGACGGCGGCTTCCTCGCCGACCTGCAGCGGCGCGTCGCGATCCCGACGACCAGCCAGGAACAGGACTCGATGCCGGCGCTGCAGCAGTACGTCGCGGGCGAGATGACGGAGACCCTGCAGAAGCTGGGCTACGAGTGCACCGTGCTGCCCAACCCGAGGCCGGAATACGGGCCGTTCCTGATCGCCCGCCGCGTCGAGGATCCCGCCAGGCCGACCGTGCTGACCTACGGCCACGGCGACGTGATCCGCGGCCAGGAGGAGCAGTGGCGGGCCGGCCTGTCGCCGTGGAAGATCGTGATCGAGGGCGACCGCATGTACGGCCGCGGCACCGCCGACAACAAGGGCCAGCACTCGATCAACATCGCGGCGCTGGCCTGCGTGCTCGAGGAGCGCGGCGCGCTGGGGTTCAATTCCACGATCCTGATCGAGACCGGCGAGGAGACCGGCTCGCCGGGCCTCGGCGACTTCTGCAAGGCCAACAAGGCGGCGCTCAAGGCCGACGCGCTGATCGGCTCCGACGGGCCGCGGCTCGACCATCGCCGGCCGACGATCTTCGGCGGCACTCGCGGCGCCATGAACTTCAACCTCAGCCTGACGCTGCGCGACGGCGGACACCACTCGGGCAACTGGGGCGGCCTGCTCGCCAACCCGGCGATCATCCTCGCCCAGGCGCTGGCGACGATCACCGACCGCCGCGGCCAGATCAAGGTGCCGGAGTGGCGGCCCAAGACGCTGACCAACTCGGTGCGCGCGGCGCTGGCCGACGCCCATGTCGACGCCGGCGAGGGCTCGCCCGAGATCGATCCGAACTGGGGCGAGGAACAGCTGACCCCGGTCGAGCGCGTGTTCGGCTGGAACAGCTTCGAGATCCTCGCCTTCAAGAGCGGCAACCCCGATCGCCCGGTCAACGCCATCCCGCCCAGCGCCATCGCTTACTGCCAGCTGCGCTTCGTGGTCGGCACCGACCCGCACGACATCGTGCCGGCGCTCAAGCGCCACCTCGAGCGCGAAGGCTTCGGCATGATCAAGGTCGAGCCGGCGCGCGAGGTCATCATGAACGCCACCCGGCTCGATCCCGAGAACCCGTGGGCGCGCTTCGCCGCGGCCTCGATCGAGAAGACCGCCGGCCAGAAGCCCAACATGCTGCCCAACCTCGGCGGCACGCTGCCCAACGAGGTCTTCACCGACATCCTCGGCCTGCCCACCGTGTGGGTGCCGCACTCCTATGCCGCCTGCTCCCAGCATGCGCCCAACGAGCACCTGCTCGCGCCGGTGGCGCGCGACGGGCTGCGCCTGATGACCGGGCTGTTCTGGGACCTTGGCGCGCAGGGGAAGCCGGTCTAGATCAAGGGCGATGCTTTCGCCCGACGAGGCGGCCGACCTGATCGAGGCCATCGCGGCCCGCCAGGACAAGGCGGCCTTTGCCACCCTGTTCCGCCACTACGCGCCTCGCGTGAAGGCCTTCCTCATGCGTGGCGGGTCGGATGCAGAGACCGCGCAAGAAGTGGCCCAGGAAGCCCTGATCATGGTGTGGAGAAAGGCCGCCAGCTTCGACCGGGGCAAGGCGGCCGCCTCCACCTGGATCTACACGATCGCCCGCAACAAGCGGATCGACCTCGCCCGGCGGACCAACCGGCCGGCGATCGACACCGAGGACTGGCTGACGGTTTTTGCACCGGAGGCGGAGGACGCCGACAAATCCGTCCTCGCCGGCCAGACGTATAGGCGAGTGGAAGAACTCCTGGGTAGCCTCTCGGCCGACCAGTTGCTGGTCATCCGGAAGGCGTTTTTCGAGGACAAGACCCACACGGCGATTGCCGAGGAACTGGGCTTGCCGCTCGGGACGGTGAAATCGCGTATCCGCCTGGCCCTGGGGCGGCTGCGGGAGGCGTTGGAGAAAGACGAGCCATGAGCCAGCCGGCTCCCGAAGAACTGCTGCTGGACTACGCCGCGGGGGCCCTCGACCCGGCACCGTCGCTGGCGCTGTCGCTGCATGTCGCCCTCGACCCCGAGGCGCGCCGCACCGTCGAGCGGCTGGGCGCGCTGGGCGGCGCCCTGCTCGAGCAGGAACCCGACGAGGCGCTGGACGACGCCTTCCTGGCCGACACGCTGTCGCGGCTGGACGGTCTCGCGGTCGAGCCGCCGGCCCGGCCGTTCGTGCCGCGGCCCGGCTTCGAGTGGGCGCCCGCCGCGCTCGCCCGTCACATCCCGGCCGGGGCGCAGTGGCGCTCGGTGCTGGGCGGCTTCGAGGAGATCCGGCTGAACGTGCCGGGCCGGCACTACCGCACGTCGCTGCTCAGGCTGGCGCCCGGTCACGCGCTGCCGGAGCATCGTCATGTCGGCGAGGAGTTCACCGTCTGCCTGCAGGGCGGCTACAGCGACGCGACCGGCCGCTACGGCGTCGGCGATCTCGCGATCGGTCCGGGGACGGACCGCCACGAGCCGGTCGCCGATCACGGCGAGCCGTGCATCGCGCTGATCGTGGTCGAGCGTCCCGTCGTGCTGACCGGCCCGATCGGCCGCTTCTTCAATCCGCTGGTACGGCGCGGGATCATCTGACAGGCTCGCTCCCCTCGAGGGAGAGAGCAATGTCGCGCATTCCGTATTTCGACGTCGACCAGGCCAGCGGCAAGCATGCCGAGTTCCTGGACAAGCTGAAGCCGCACCTGAACATCTACCGGATGCTCGCCAACTCCGAGGCCGGGCTGAAGGGCTTCGTGCGCATGGGCAACGCGCTGCTCTACCGCTGCGAACTCGATGCCGGCCTGCGCGAACTGGCGATCGTCCGGGTCGGCCGCCTGAGCCGCGCCGCCTACGAGGTCTTCCAGCACGAGCGCATCGCGCGCGAGGCCGGCGTCGCCGAGGAGAAGATCGCCGCGCTGCGCGACGCCACCATCGAGGCGCCGGCCTTCACCGACCACGAGAAGGCGGTGCTGCGCTACACCGACGACGTGGTGCGCAATGTCAAGGCGTCGGACAAGACCCTGAAGGCGGTCCAGGCGTTCCTGACGCCGGGCGCGGTCGTCGAGCTCACCCTGACCATCGGATACTACATGATGGTCTGCCGCTTCCTCGAGAGCATGGGGGTCGACGGCGAGGACGGCCAGGCCGAGTGGCTCAAGACGGCCAAGCTCTGAGCGGAGACGGGACATGGCGTACCGCGTTCTCGTCGCGCAGTTCATGCATGAGACGAACACCTTCTCCAAGCTGTCGACGACCCTGGAGGACTACCGCAAGCGCTGGCTGATCGAGGGTGCGGACATGGTCCCGCACTTCACCGGCACGAAGAACGAGGTCGGCGGCTACATCGACAGCGCGAAGAAGTACGGCTGGGAGCCGGTCTGGGCGCTGGCCGCCAATGCCACGCCGTCGGGCAAGCTGACCCGTGAATGCTGGGAGACGATCCGCGACAAGATCCTCGCGGCGACGCGCGCCGCCGGCAAGCTCGACGGCATCTG
>Ga0102832_1001737_pt1 | contig 15389 bp, 11 predicted proteins | sample EBPBio282013_DNA_FD_88942 | JGI IMG/M metagenome (GOLD analysis project Ga0102832, IMG submission 88942) | Wastewater treatment Type I Accumulibacter community from EBPR Bioreactor in Madison, WI, USA - Reactor 2_5/28/2013_ DNA (Illumina Assembly) | ecosystem: Engineered > Bioreactor > EBPR >...
TCGGCAGCGACCGTTTGCCCCACGCCCCCGGTTCAATCGAATCGGCGCGTCCGTTCTTGGTCAAGCTGTACGACATTCTCGGTAAGTTGCAGCCGTTCTGGGCGCAGGCGCTCGGTTCGGTCGCGCATGTGGATGCCGAGAGCGCGGACGATGCCCACAAACTGCTGTTGAGCATCCTCGGCTTGCACCCCTCGTCGGTGGATTATTACAGCCGCGTGGCCCACGGCGCGAACCATCTTTACAACGTCATGAATTTGCAGGGGCAGGGGCAGCAGTTCATCAAAGCCTACCAATCCATCCGCTTCGTCGACAACGGTATTGATATTGCCACCGCTGACCAGACGCGCATCCTGCTCAATATCCTCGGCTATCCCCACGAAGCCGACCCCGATATTCTCGAACTCATTTTCAACCGCACCGCCCAGAAGCTCAAAGGTGCGGTAATTGACGACCGACCACTTTCCGAGATGCTCCGCATCCGCGACTACGCCCTGCCGAAAGCAGCGGGTGACCCGAAGCGTAATTACCTTGAGTGGCTGGTGGATGCCGCCAGCACCTCCTTTGAAACGCTGCGCCTTGAAGCCGGTTTCATCGACAACAAAGCCCCCACCGCCTTGCTGTATCTGGTGATGCGTTACGCCATGATGCAAAGCTACTGGAAGACGACCATCGACTATCACCGTTCGATTGCGTCCAACGTGGCGTTTGATGTCGAGGCCGCGCGGAGTGAACCACAGTTCATTAACATCAGCCAATCAGCGAAGGTCAGCGAGAGCCGCTTCACCCCTATGTACGCGCAGGTGGCTGGTGTCACCGACCCCAACATTCCCAACGACACGCTCGTCAACGCCATCCCGCGCCACCTCCGTACGCACTGGCAGACCCGCCACTTGAGTGAAATCATCGACTCGGCGGCTGCCCTCGCCAATATCCCCACCGCGCGGCTCGAACGGCTTTTTGCCGAGCATATCGACCTGTGTTCCTACCGGCTCGATGCGTGGCAGCAGGGCTTCGTCCGCTATCAGTTGAGCGCCATGCGCGGCTGGCACTATAACCCGCAGAACGAAACCCCCGGCGGCGTTTACATCGGCGCGTATGGCTGGCTGGAAAATGTGAAGCCGGAGAATAAAGCCCTTACACCCATGCGCCTGCCGAACGACCTGCGTGAAGTCTTTGACCCGCTGGATGATGCCGGTGCGCCGCGCAACCGCACGCCCATCATGCACGACCCGACCAATCAGGGTTACATCCACGCGCCGTCGCTCAACCACGCCGTCACCGCCGCCGTCCTCCGCAACGGCTACAACGCCACCGCCAGCCCGACGGCACGCGAGTCGATGGCAGTCAACCTGTCGTCGGAACGGGTGCGGTTGGCGCTCTCGTTTATCGAAGGTATCCGCAACGGGCAGTCGCTCAGTGCCTTGCTCGGCTACCAGTTGGAACGCGGCCTCCACGATAACAACAGCTTCGCCGAGGTCGATACCTTTATCTACAAACTGCGTAAAGAATTTCCGCTGATGGCAGGTAAGCTCAAGCTGCCTATCGACCCCGTTACGGGCGCGGCTGACCCCGATGTGGCCCCCATCGAGGCACAGGAAGCCCGCAACGTGGTTGATGGCCTCGCGCTCATCAACCACATCAAGCAAACGGGTGTCACAACCTATCCCTTCAACCGCCCCAAATTGCCGCCCGCCACCCCCGCGCAGGCACTCGTCATCAACAACGAGGTCAACCGCCTGCTGGACATTCACGACGCGCTGGCGGATCTGGCGATGGCCGAAGGCGTGCATCAGGTGGTGCAGGGCAACTACGACCGCGCCGGTGCGACGATGGATGCCTACAGCCGTGGCAACTTCCCCCCCATTCCCGATGTCATCCAAACACCGCGTTCCGGCATCACGCTCACGCACCGCGTCGGACTGCACTTCGAACCCGGCCTGAACTTCAACACCTCGCCGGTGGCTGGCATCAGCATGACTCCTCGCGCCAGCGCCGAACCCGCCATTAACAAGTGGTTGAGTACGGTGCTGCCCGCCACCCCTGCCGATGTCATCTGCAAGGCGGTCATCACCGACCCCGTAACCGCCGCCCAAACCACCTTCACCATTTCGTGGGCGGATTTGGCCTTACAGCCGATTGACCTGTTGTACCTCATCCAGCCGGAAAACCAGCAGGCAATGACCGAGCTTGACGACCGCATCATCCGCCACCTCGTCGCTGTCGCCAACCCGCGACCGGATGCCAAAATCGAGATTCGCTATGCCGAGCCGCAGCGCCCGCAGTACAGTTTCTTCGAACTCGCGCCGTTGATGCAAAGCCTCCGCTCGCTCATCCTGTCCTCGCGTCCGTTGCTGCCTACCGATGTGGCGATTACCACCGAGGCCAAAGACAAGCAGGACGACACCATTAGCGCCAACCGCCCGCGCTTGGAATTTGTGCGCGATGCCCTGCAAACGCTGCATACCGACCTCACCACCTTCACCGCGCCGTTGGAAGCCATCTTCGCCGACCTCGACAACCAGCGGGCGACCCTGCTGGCGAACGTCGATGCCTATATGGACAGCTTCAACACCTTGCTCGACCGTGCCAGCCGCCTCACCCTGCCGCAGTCCGGTTGGGGCTTCACCTATGCGTGGAAGGCCAATACCTTCGCCAGTTTGATCGAGCAGGTGCAGGCGTTGGTTGACCGCTGGACAACCCGCCTCGCCGACTTCGACGCAGCCATGACTGCCTACGCCGCGCTGCCACCGCTTGCGGAGGACGATGAACGCTTTACCCTGTTGCAGCAGGCCGAGCTTTTGGTATCCACCGCCCTCACCGACCCGCGACCGGATACCCCGGCTGACCTTGAAGCCGCCCTTGTCGCCAAACGCGCCGCCTTCGATGCCAAGCGTGGGCAGTTCGCCGCGCTGCTCGCCACCAACACCACCTCCATCACAGCCCTGCTGAACGCGGTCGTCGCCTTGCTGCCTACCGATACCTTCGACGCGACCGTGCTGGACATCGCCGCCGTCGAAAACCAGATTGTGACCTTCTGCGGCGACCTGCTGCGCGTGGCAGCCGGCCTCGCCACCGATGCGGACAAGCGTCTAACGGCTGCCCAAACCGCCTTCGATGCTCACACCGCCGCTGCCACCAGTAAGGACATGGTTGAGGCGCTCAAACAGGCCGCTGCCGCCCTCCTCGGCGACGACTTCCGCATCGTGCCGGAATTCACGCTGCTCGCCACGCAGGGTTCCGAGTGGGAAAAGGCGTACACCGCTGGCAGTAGCAATGAACTGCTCAGGTTCCAGATGGACGAACGTCTCGTGGACTTCCCCGTTGATGATTGGCTGTACGGTGTGGCGCGTGTCCGCGAGAAGCTGCACCATTGGGAGCGTGTGGTCATGCTCGCCGGAGCCTTCACGGGCGACGAACCCGACCTCGTGCCGGTACAGTTACCCTACCGCGCCAATGATAGCTGGCTGGCGCTCGAATACCCCGGCGACCCGGCCTTCGTGGTTGACAGTGAACGCTTGCTGTACACTGCCCACTATCCCCTCGGTTTCTCGAAGAACGCGGCACAGTGCGGCCTTTTGCTCGATGAGTGGACGGAAATCCTGCCGCTGACCGAGGAAACAACCGGCCTCACCTTCCACTACGACCGCCCCAGCACCGAACCGCCGCAGGTCATGCTGCTGGTCACGCCGCCCGACCACATCGGTCGCTGGCAGTGGGACGATCTGGTCGCCGCGCTGCACGAAACGCTCAACCTCGCCAAGCAGCGTGCCGTTGAACCCGCCCAGTTGGAGGCCAATTCTTCCGCGCTCAACCGTCTGCTGCCCGCCACGTTGATGGCGCTGACGCTGCGCGAAGTCTCGATCTCCGGCAACCTCGCCGTCAATAACCACGTCACGGATTTCGTCCGTAGGAGCGTGCAATGAGCAACAAATTTATCGTTAGCGATGTCAGTGAAGTCATCGCCCGCCGCCTGCTGCCGTCCTTCACCACATGGAACCGCTTGGAAGGCCGCCCACGCACCGCCAACTTCACCCGCGCCCTTAAAACCGAGGTGCGCGATGCCCTGTGGATGCTCACGCGCCAGTGGCAGGTGGGCGAGTTCAAGGGGGATGATGCCGGTTCGCCAATCTTCGCTAAATTGCAGCTGCACACCACCCAGCTTACGAAGTACCAGCCGGACAGCCATGCCGCCGAAGGTTTCGACCTTTCCACACCGCTGGAAGCCAAAGTCGAGCGCCGCCCTATCCCACTGCAAACCGGCAAGCAGGAAATCGTCCTCGACATCCGCCTGTTGATGGGGCGCTATTGGCTCAAGCGGGTGCGCTCTGTGGGCGACTTCACGCAGGACTTCATTGATGCGTTCGGCTTCACCATGCCTGACCCCACCAATGTCGATGATGTCTACCGTGCTGCCCACCCCGAAGTTTGGGCGAGTTTCGCGGCGGTTGTCGGTCGCCGGATGGATGGTGGCAAGCTCTACCAGCACCTCAAGTCCGGCGGTCATTCCTATGACGGCATCGCTGCCATTCCCGCCGCTGTCTACGGCAGTATCGACCCGCTGGAAACCAAGTTCGTGCAGTGGTACGAGCAGTTGTACTACCAACCTGCCGACCCTGAAACCGACGCATGGCTGCCCGACCGCCTCGAATACCAGTTCAACGTCTCCGCGCCGACCAACGACGGCGAAAAAGTACTCGCCGCCGAGGAATACTACAGCGGTCGCCTCGATTGGTTCAACTTCAGCATCGACCCCGCCTCCAAAGGGCTGGAAGCGCCGGAAAACCCCGACGCGCCCACCCCCACCGACCGCGCCGCCGAAACCTTCATCCCCGTTCCGGTCACGTTTGATGGAATGCCCAACACCCGCTGGTGGTCGTTTGAAGACCGCCGCACCAACTTCGGCGACATCAAACCCGATACCACCGACATCGCCAAGCTGATGGTGATGGAGTTCGGCCTCATCTACGCCAACGACTGGTTCATGGTTCCGGTCACGCTGCCGGTCGGCTCAATCGCTACCGTCAAAGGCTTGATGGTCACCAACGTTTTTGGCGAGCGCACATGGGTGAACGCGGCGGGCAGCGGCGAGGACGACGCATGGCAGCGCTGGAATATGTTCACGCTCAACACGCGCGGCGACCTCGGCGAAGCGGCTGACCTCAGCCTCCTGCTGCTGCCCACCGTCCCCAAAATACAGGAGGGCAAGCCCACCGAGGAAATCATGCTGATCCGCGACGAAATGGCGAACATGGTCTGGGGCATCGAAAAGACCATTCCGCTGCCCAACGGCGAAACCAAAGCCGGAGCCATCGCCGCCAGCGAAACGCTCGCCGCCCATACCAAGCTGGTGGGGGCGCTGCCCGTGCCGCCGCATGTGCCGAAGGCCAAGATCACCTACCGCGTCATGAACACCGTCCCCGAACACTGGATACCGTTCGTGCCGGTGCGGATGGACGATGCCGCCGACCCGCGCCAGATACAGCTTCAACGCGCCGCCATGCCGCGCATCATCGAAGGCGACCTCAACCCGCAGTACCAGAAGGTGCGCCCCCGTACCGTCCTCCTGCGCGAAGGGCGGGATGAGCTGAACCCCAAAGCCTACTTCTTGCACGAGGAGGAAGTGCCGCGTGCCGGTGTGCAGGTGTCGCAGTCCTTCCAGCGCACCCGTTGGAACGCCGGCAAAGTGTTCACATGGCTCGGTGTTCGCAAGCAAACCGGACGCGGCGAAGGTTCCAGCAGCCTTTACTTTGACCAAATCCTCGACACGCCCATGCCGCCCGCCGAACTCCCACCCCCTGAACCGTAAGAATTATTTAGAGAGAAGAAGGTAATCTTCTCTCTAATACACAAGGTAAGTCTGTTTTGGGATTAATCCTAATTTGGGTTTATACATAAGGTATTAATCAAATACTTTTAAATACCCCATGACCAAGTCGATTCATAATGCATCATATAAGTTACTTTGTAAACTTCTCATTACCCGGCGCAAAGAACTTCATCTAAGTCAATACGACCTTGCTGAAATGCTCAACAAACCACAATCATTTATAGCAAAAATTGAGGGCGGAGAACGCCGGATTGATGTGCTTGAATTTCTCGATTTTGCTTATGTACTTAACATTGATCCATGTGAAATCATTCGAGTAATCGCTGCAACATATTATTCACATAGGTTAACTGATTGAAATGGATACGCCACAGATTATCACCTCAGCAACCGTACACCTTGAAAAATTACCCGGTCATATTTTTGATGTACTCAGCGTTGCCAAACCAGTTTCTCCTGCTGCGGGAGTCAATCTTGCAAAAGTCATCTCAAAATTATCGCCGCTTTTAGGTAATCTGATTGAGTTCAACATAGTAGAAATCCTGAATGAGGATAAGGAATTTGGTGCTTTTGGATCATGGATACGGCAAGACCCGGGATTTCCTGATGCGATCTTTCAAGGAACTGTAGACCCTATTCCCGGATTTGAAGTTAAAGCATGGTTTCCGCTTTCTACAGAAATTACGGCTCGCTTTAAAGATAGCCAAAATCATTTTGTGAATAAAAACATATATATGGCGCTTCTCGCATGGCTTCCTGAACATGTGATTTATGGTAGACCACGTATTCTTGATGTGGCAGTAATTGAGGGCGGTTCAATTGCTTATGTGCGCGATACTCATTACCACAATCCACCGGATTATTTGGTGCTTGAACCGGAAGACACACGTAGTCGAACTCGCAATTTACAGCAAACTAACACGAATGGTTACAAGTGGCAAGGCACACAAGAAAAATTATTGGACGCACAGAAAGTAGTTGAAAGTTGGGGGGCAGAGGGACGGGTATATAAGCCAACTATTGAATATCAGACTTTACTTCGCCAACTCTTAAATCGCTATAGCTATCGACTGGATACTAACTTTGCCAAAATCGACCGCATTGGGCATCCTGATATTGAACTATTTAAACGCAGAGTCCAAGACACAATTGTAGAAGGAATGACGGTACGACAATGGTCACGAATTTCCGGTGGAAATGATCAAATAATACAACAGGCGTTTAGTCAATTTCTGAATATTATAGAAGCGGACGCTGATAAGTTGGTGAAATGAAGCGTTGTAAGCCGTAATAATAATAAGTGGAATCAATTTCTGCTGCGTAGGCTCGTCGACCTAAATGACTTGCAGCAAGACTCGCCGAAAAAAGACCGCCAAAAGGTTCCCAAACTACATCGCTAATATCACTTGAGGCCTCAATAATGCGTTCCATCAGATCTAACGGTTTTTGGTTAAGATGGAGCGCTTTACCGGATGGTGCTTTAATGCGTTCACCATTTCTAAGAGCATCCCGTTGCCATACATTTATTACGCCGTGGGGACACTTAAACTTTGCCCGCATCATTGCCCACTGTTCGCTGGATGCTGGTGATTGGCCAGTTAGAGAAAAGTAAGGTCGTCCTGCCGGATTACCGTGCTCATTTGCATAAGTTGCTAGCATTTCGAACTTTTCGGGTGGTGGAAAATACCATAGATGTCCTTGGTCAAGATACTTCCGTACTGCGGCATCTGCAACCCCGCATGCAGTATTTGCTTCGCGTAGCGGTAAGCCTGTACGTTTCCATTCGGCTAAGAGCCATTCTTTTAGCAACAGCCCGTTAATACGAGGCTCAAACACATAATGAACGCATAGTTCTGTTACGATGGGAAATTGCCGAATTCGTCCTGTATTAACGTTACCTGCTATGTGTCCCTTACCTTTGTCCCAAACATTCGTTCCTACATAGCGCCATCCATATCGTTCAAGCAGCGGGTGTATCGTTGCCCAACCAATTTCTGAATTCCAAAACCATAATGTTGTGCTTGGAAGTGCAAATTCGCTCCAAGCTTTTATATGCGGTTCATACCATTGAGGCAGATGAATGTGATCAGAAGTATCTCCTTCAAATCCAAGTACCCCGTATGCGCCATCTGAAACAATAACGGTAGGCCTATCCCAAGTGTGATAGAAATTTAGACTATCGCCATAATGAAGAGAGATAGAGTAATCAGTCCAAATATCTTTTTCAGGTATATAATCAAGTGTAATGGCCTTGCTGCGGCCCACAGTGCTAGTAGCCTCGTTTTTAGTAAGTCCACCCTCAGAAATTTTTTTCTTAGTTATATCATTTTTCACAAGTGTTTTTCCAAACCATTGTATGTCTTTACAGCAGCATAAATAATAATCCCAAATTGGAATTAAAACAAGAATCCTTACTACATGGAATAGAAAATTGAGTATCTCGTATCGTTTTTATGGCTATGTAGCAATCTAATCAGTTCTAATTGTGCGTGGTATTTTCCTACCGAATCGCCCCAATCACCCGCTCCACCCCATCCGCCCACGGACGCGCTTCCAGCGTCGGCACACCCAGCCGCGCACATTCCGCCGTCAGCCACTGCCCGAACAACCAGCTTGATCGCGCCCGCTTTGTTTGCTCGCCGTACTCCGGTTCACGCGCCAGATAATTCGCCACCAACTGGCGCTCATCCGACTCGATCAGGAAAATCCCCTTCACCCGCCCGTTGTTCGCTTCTTCGCCGAAGGTTGGCTGTACCGCCAGCGCGGGCAGGATAAAGTCACCTTCCATCACCACCGGAATATTTTCTTCGAGATGGTTGGCGATCACCGCCTCCAAGCCGGAGTGCATCACCCCGCCCGTAGCGATCAAATTTGCTGTCATCTCCTCTGCCGACATCGAAAACGGATCGGGGTGCGTGTCCCAGTGGTGCAAAATTGGCTGTTGGGCCGGGGTCGTCATCCGGCGTAATAACACTTGGAAGTCATCCACCTCGATCAAGTTCAGGCCAAAGTGTTTCGCGATCCGGTAGCTGATGCTCGTCTTGCCAGTCCCGGATGCCCCGCCGATCAGCAGCACATCCCACGTCCGCGTAACCGTTTGATCCATCATTCTGCCTATCCCACCTTGCTGATAAGAGATCATGTATTATGACATAAGGTTAGAATTTACGGTGATGGCCTGCTAGAGAGTTGGTAAGCGAGAAAATTATCAGCGAGTTCTCACTCAAAATAATAACTACCAACTCTTTAGAGGTGCATCACCGAATTTACAAACTCGACAAACCACTTTCTAACGGTTACTCAACCTTCTTAACAATCCTTCTCCCTTAAAATGGTTAACGCCAACACCGCCAAAAAGTGACCAAATGTTCTGACAAATGTTCACCCTAATCCCCTCAACCTCTGCTATCCTGTTCATAGGAGCGACCACATCTTGCTCCCCTCTCCTAGCTGTACTCAGCGGTCGGGAGAGGGGTCGGGGGTGAGGGAGACTCACGCAACTTAACAACCGCATCCACTTGCATTTGCCTTGAGCTGGCGACTGATAGCTGATGGCTTGTCTTTGACTGATAACTGTAAACTGTTGACTGATAACTTTCTTTTGCCATTGCCGAACTTGCGGCCAACTTTGCCCACTGACATTCCCGACACTGACGACACTGACGACACTGACGACAATTCTCAACAGCAACAACAGCAACAACAGCATCATCACTCCCTCAAATATTGAGAAAGTTGAGAATAACAGTTGCAATATTTGCAATATTTTGAACATTTATGGCGTTTCAAAGCCCTCATGTCGCCGCCGCCATAAACCTTTATCCTGCTCTCTGTATTTCTTGGCGTTCTTGGCGACTTGGCGGTTACTCCTTGCCTTTGGTCTTTGCATTGAGCTGAAGACTGGCGACTGATAGCTGGCGACTTAACGAATTCACCTGTATTTGTATTCTCACTCAGTACTCGGTACTCAGAACTCAGTACTTTTCTGCTCCCTACGCCCTCACCAACTTCAGGATAGTGCCGCCTTGGTTCACCAGGTACAACTCACCTGCCTCATCCTCACCAAAGGAGGAAATCGAGAAGTCTGTATCCATAAACAGGTTGGTTCGCCACGCGCCGTCCGCATCACGAAAGGTCGACCAGATCAGGCCGCTGCAATAATCACCAAAGAGGTACACGCCGTTCAACGCTGGCAGTTCCGTTCCACGGTAAACATACCCACCCGTCACCGAGCAGCCGCCTTCCGCGTGGGTATACTCCGCCACCGGGGGCGTAAGCCCGTCTTGAACAGGTTCGCCGGAATAACGGGCGCTGGCTTCCATGATATTCCAGCCGTAGTTCACGCCGCCTTGCCCTGCGGGTTGGAAGTTAATCTCCTCCCACTGGTTCTGGCCCACGTCCGCGATATATAAATCGTCGGTCAAACGGTCAAAACTGAACCGCCACGGATTGCGTAAGCCCATCGCCCACACTTCCGGCGCGATATTCGGGTCGGTCGCATACGGGTTATCCGGTGGCGCGGCGTAAGGCTCGGCGCTGTCGACATCGAGGCGCAGCATCTTGCCGAGGAGCGCCTGTGGGTTCTGCCCATTCCGCTGCGGGTCGCCCTGTGAACCGCCGTCTCCCATTCCGATGTACAGGTAGCCGTCCGGCCCGAAAGCCAGATCACCACCGTTATGGTTCGGGTACGGCTGGTCAATCTGGATAATGAAGGTCGCGCTGCTGGGGTCAGCGACATTCAGGTTCGCCTCCAGCGCGGTATAACGGGCAACCACCGTGTTCCCGTTCACGTCCGTATAGTTGATATAGAACTGGCGGTTCGTTTCAAAGTCCGCGTGGAAAGCGAGGCCGAGCAAACCGCGTTCATTGGCATCGCGGCTCACCAATCCCGATACGTCAAGGAAAGGCTGCTTTAAGACTTGACCGTTCTCCAGCACCCAAATGTAACCCGCCTGCTCGACGATAAACATCCGGTTGCTGCCGTCTGCCGCGTTAGTCAGGAGCAGCGGTCGGGCGAGGCCAGTCGCCACTTCTTGCCATTGGTATTGGCTGCCGAGCGGCACCTGCGGGATCACCGCGTCTTGGGCCGCCGCCGTGCCTACGGCCAACAGCAGCGAAGATAAAGCTAGGACGATGGTTTTTCGCATGGCATACTCCTCGTGGTGCGAATAACGTTAACGCCTGACTTTAACACATCTTAGCTGAAGGCTGGTTAAGTGATCGCTAAGTATTTAACTCATGGGCATCACGGCGCTGGCGTTGCTTGAGCAAGCGCCGTCTGCGTCATGTAAACCGATTGATACGTCGCTCGTACCCGCGTCACTTCCGTATCATAAATAACTTCGGGTGTGTCCGTCGGGTCGGCGAAAGCAGACGTTGCCGGAGACATGGCGGTCGCTGGCATCGGAAGGAGGAACGTTGGCAGGGGCAAGTCCGTCCACGTCGCCGTCGGTGTAATGGTTGCCGTTGGGGTTTCAGTCAGCGTGGGCAGTGGGGTCAGAGTCTTGGTCGCGGTCGCTGGAATACGCGGTGTTCGGCTGGGGGTGGGCGTGGCGCTCGGTGGAACGGTCGCCGTAGCCGAGGCGGTAAAGGTGCCGGTGGCGCTCAGAACAGCGGTAGCCGAAGGCAGCGCCGTAGCCGTAGAAGTCCCTGTAGCGGTAAAGGTCATTGTCGCGGTCGCCGAGGGGAACAAGGTCGGCAGTGCGGTCAGTTGGATGATGCTGTCCGGCAGTTCATCCGGCGGTTGGCTGATAACCCCCGTTCGCACGTTTTCTTGGGTCAGCCGCAGTACATCCGCGTATACCGCTTCGGCCTCCGCTGGCGGGGTAATCTCTAATAAGCTGCTGGTTGCGTCTTGCATCAAAGCCATGACTTTCGGATCGGTTTGAGTGCTGGAAAAACCGCTGATGTGGTACAACGCGCCGTAGAAATCGACCAGCGCTGTTTCGGTCAGCCGGTCTTCCGCCGCTAACCGTTCGATCTCGTCAAGGCGCGTCTCAGCAATCCGCTGCCACAGGACATCCTGTGGGCCGGTCAGCGGGGAAAGTGCGAGGATAATCGCCTCCCACAGCCGCTTGATACCGTACAGCGAGTCACCCGGCAGCGTGTTGGACGAAGCCGACACCAACCCCGCGCCGCTGCCCACCGCCAGAAACAGCGCGATCACCAGCACAGCCGCTAATCGTCGCAAGCCGTATCCCGCGCTCGTCCGCCGGGTTGAACGGCGAACTTGGGGCTGCATTTCGGCGCGCAGCCGCTTTTCGATGGCCGCTGCTGATGGCTTGGAAAGCTGGGGACGCTTGAGGCGGGCGGTTATCATACCCGTGAGCAGTAACGGCTTGAGGCGTTCGGCATATTGGGGATAGGTTTGCAAGCACTCGTCCAACGTCCGGTACTGGCGCTGAACGTCCTCCATACACTGCGCGAGGACGGCTGCGAACTCCCCATCGTCGTAGTATTCGTTCATGCCATCCCTGCCAGAACCGTCTCAATATCGAAGCCTGCACGTTCCAGCCGAACAGCCAGCGCGTGCAGCGCACGGTGCTGGAGCGCTTTGATGGCGTTCGCGTTTTTGCCCATCTGCTGTGCAACCATTTCGATCCGTTGGCCTTCGATAAAACGCAGGATGATGACTTGCTGCTGCTCGTCCGTCAGGTCACTGATGGCTTCGCGCAAGACGTTGGAAGCCTGCCGTTGTAGGAGGTTAGCATCCATATCGCCCGACGCTTCTAGTGGTTCGTCGTCTAGGGGTGTTGATGCAGGTCGACGGTCTTGTTGGCGGTAATGGTCGACCACACGGGCGTGTGCAATCCGGTAAAGCCACGCGATGAAGGGCTTCCCTTGATCTTGATAGCTACCGATACTCTTGAACGCGCGGATAAACACGTCCCCCGTCAAATCTTCCGCTAACCGCGCATCATTCACGCGAAAAGCGATATAGCGATACACCGCTTGGGCGTTCGCCCGGTACAAACCGGCAAAGGCTTCCGTGTCTCCCAGCCGCAGGCGTTGGAGCAGACGTTGTTCATTAACGCGCTCCACAGCCTCGCCCCCACTGGCATGGTGAGTCAAGCCGTTCTGATGACTCTACCGTTTTCATGTTCAAAAGGTTACGCTTTCGTATACTTCATTACCTAAGATCATACACCGAAGGCTGAGGCTGAACAGTTGAAAGCCTGAGCAGTTTTGTACAAATATAGAAACAGCCTGTCGCCTACTAAAATAGAAACCCCTTTGTAAGTGACATAGGCTTTTGTATAATCCCCCTATAATGACCTCAAAATTTTGATGAAGCAGGCAGTGATTTTGAAATCTGAACAGGACAAAAAACCCCTTCCCTCGACACTCTACACCGAAGAATACTTTCTGACGGCTTGTGAGGGATATGATGAATTCACCTCGTCCGAGGGTGAACAGCTCTCGCGCCGGTTAAGCGCTGCTTTCAAGCTGGCGGAAATTACCCCCGGTATGACGATCCTCGATGTCGGCTGCGGGCGTGGCGAAATCTTACGTCACTGTGCCAAGCTCGGCGCGGATTCGATTGGTATCGACTACGCGGCGGTCGCCGTGAAGATGTCCCAGAATGTCATTCAAGGGGTCAACGGCATCGAACCCGGCAAAACCGCTGTGATGCAAGCTGACGCGAAGAAACTCCCGTTCCCGGACGGAGCCTTCGACCGCGTGTTGATGTTCGACGTGGTGGAACATCTTCACCCGTGGGAACTCCACGAGGCGATGCTCGAAGTTCACCGCGTCCTCAAGCCGAACGGACGGTTTATTATCCATACCGCCCCCAACGTCTGGTACGACCGTTACGCCTACCCGATGGTACGCGCCTTCCGTACGCTGATGGGCGACGGAGACAAATATCCCAAAGACCCGCGTCAATTCGGGGTTGCGGTGAACCAGCATGTCCACGTCAACGAGCAGTCGATGTTGAGCATGGGGCAAGCCCTCCGCGCTGCCGGATTTAACGGTAAAGTGTGGCTGGACAGCCCGCCCCAAAACCGCGCTGAGAACGTCTTCATGGCGGGGCTGCGGGTGCTGGCGTTTGATGTTCCGCCTTTCCGCTGGTTCTTTGAACGTGAAGTGTTCGCCGTAGCGGCCAAGGCTTAAACCATGTTATTCGGTGAGCGCGTCACCCTGCGGGGCATTACCCGCGACGATCTGGAACGCCAGTGGGAGTTCAATAACGATGTCGAGGTTGAACTCGCCGGTGGTGGTGACCCGCCGTATCCCCAATCGCTGGCGCGTTTGCAAGCCGAGTTTGACCAGAACGCGGGCAGCGGTGGGCGCGATGGCACGAGCTTCGCCATCGAGGCCGACGGCATCTATATCGGTCAATGTGCGCTGTTCAACTATAATGACATCTCCCATACTTGCGAACTCGGCATCACCATTGGCGACAAGGATTATTGGGCGAAAGGCTATGGGCGCGAAGCCATTACCCTACTGCTCGATTACGCCTTCCGCCTCCGCAACATCCGCAAAGTGTGGCTTCAGGTTCACGGCAATAACCCGCGGGCCATTAGCGCCTATAAAGCGTGTGGCTTCGTCGAAGAAGGCCGCTTACGAGCGCATGTCTGGAGCAGCGGTCACTACGTTGATCTGGTGCAAATGGGCGTGCTGCGGGACGAGTGGCAACCGAAGTAAACCGGCTTCTCATTTGCAATCCGTGACTTCTGGCTATAATGGGTGGTAGTTAGCCAGTAGGACATTTCAACAGTAACGATGCGCGATAAACGACCTGTAGACGAACTTTCAATCGAAGAACTTGAGAAAATTCTCGCCATCCGTAAGCGAGAAGAACGCGAAAAGCGGCTCGACCGCATGAAACGGGCTGGACGGGTGGTTTTACCCGAACCGACAACTCCGGCGGCTCCCAGCGCCCCCATCCCACAAATCCCCGGTGTGACGGTACCCGCCGCGCCGATGACTACCGCACCCGCGCCCGTTTATGCGCCGGAACCGGTTCGCCCGATGCAGCCGGCAACGCCTGAGTTCGAGGACGACAACCACACGGCACGGGCGGCTGAACGCTCACGCTTTTGGAAGAGCTTCGTCAACCAGTCGATGCTGCTGGTGGAAGCGCTGGCGGTGGTCGGTTTGCTGTTCCTCGGCTACCAACTCATCAGCGCCCAGACCAAACTCCAAGAGGAAACCGCTTCGGCACAGGCACTCGCCGAGCAGCAGCGTGTCGCCAGCCTGCCAACACTCGTTCCGACCCCGCAAATCCAACTGAGCGCGGTGGTACTCCCCGGTGGGCACATCCTACGGGATAATGGCGAGGTGTTGTTTAACATCGACGAAATTCCCGCCTCGCTGCGGGGTATGGTAGCGGACCAGATTTATGTGCCGATTAGCGCCCGCCCGCAAGCGACCAGCGAAACAGCGGTTCAGATCAACATCCCACAAATTAACGTCAACCACACGATTGTGCCGGGGACGGATTGGGAAGCGATGAAGCTGGGCGTGGGGATGCTGATGAACGGCGTGAACCCCGGCGATGCCAGTGGCAACCTTGTTCTCTCCGGTCACAACGACATTTACGGTGAAGTGTTCC
>Ga0102832_1001739_pt1 | contig 15358 bp, 17 predicted proteins | sample EBPBio282013_DNA_FD_88942 | JGI IMG/M metagenome (GOLD analysis project Ga0102832, IMG submission 88942) | Wastewater treatment Type I Accumulibacter community from EBPR Bioreactor in Madison, WI, USA - Reactor 2_5/28/2013_ DNA (Illumina Assembly) | ecosystem: Engineered > Bioreactor > EBPR >...
TTAATCAAAATTTATTTGGACAAAAGATCAATACCAAAAGTTCAAGACTAAATAGTATAAAGAGCATCGACTCTTAGGAAGAAAATATGATTGAAAAAATGAATAAGAAATAAGTCACAATTAAAAATACTGACTAGAAATAGATCCAAAATATAAAAGTTGATAAAAATCCTCTTCAATCTTAATCTAAAAGAGTTAGTACGTAGCAAAACCCTTCATATTTGAGTTAACAAAAATACCTCGATCAAAAGCGTAGAAAAACAGACCAAAACTCAATGAGATAATCACAACAATCTGTCAATAATTAATCCGATATTGCTAACATCGCTAATTTACTTCGAGAAAACTAAAACAATCTTTATTTCCTTCCCTCAATGATGAATATGAATGAACCAAATAATTTTAACAGAATGACTTCAGTAAAAAATATCTCAGATTCTGATATTTTGAGAGGTCTTGATTACAATACCCTTAGAAATTAAATATAAGCCTTACCAACAAAAAAAACTAACATTCAAGAATCCAATCGGTTAAAAAACTAAAAAATAATTTAATCTGAGTCATAAACTGATAAATAGATGGATTAACATCAAATTCAGAAAAAGTTCAAAAAATCATAAACAATCTTTGGTTATTTATCTGTCTCTTTAAAGTAAATAAAGTTTAAGAAAAATAAGATCCTAAAGTAGAAAGAAGGGCTCAAAAAGTTAACCTTATAAATGGGAAATACCTTGAATTAAAGATAAAATCTGTAAAGTCTTAGGTAAGATACTAAAGGAGGGTATGAGTATTACTTCATTACTAAAGACAAGATGGACAAAATCACCGATGGTGATTATGTCCTGGAATAGCTTGATAACTATGGCCTTAAAAGCATAAAGATTGACATTAATAACAGTTATGAATTAGAAACTTAGTATAACCAAGGATTTAGTCTAAAATTATTCAACCTTTCTACTTCGAATAAGAAATAAACAGATGCAAAAGTAGAATAACTTTTAGTGTCAGGAATCTTACCAATCGATGACATCGTTAACATTATTTAGTAAGCCAAAGACAAATACCAATCATAATTAAAGTCTAATTAGGGTTAATTTAAACTGTCTAAAAGAAAGACTATGGTCTTATACAGCGGAAGGGATGTAAATGGTAAAGCTATTTTCTAGGTGACTGTATCGAACAATATCTTATAAAACTTATTACCCGTTAAAAAAGATGTACAAAACTAAAAATACACTACTGTTTAGTTCTCCTACTTTAAAAAAGAACTCTTTAATAGAAATACAAAATCCAAAAAGGCCAATTAAGTAAATCCAAAGTAATTTTCCTCTTTTATGTCTCTTGCTTACTGTTCGATCAGAAACCAAAACAATTAAATCTAGCTCATACCGAAAATTCAATAAAACTAAAATTTTGAAATAAACCTACCCGAGCCTATTATTTAGTACCAACTCATCTTGCGTAGTAGTCAATAGCATTAAATAAATATAAATTCTCAATTATTTGATGAAAACTAACAAAATAGAATGAGCATTAGCAGATTTACACAAATGGAGCAAAATAGAAACGAAATAAAAGGCTAAACATCCCAAAATAATGAGGAATGCATAATTCCGCTTTAAACATTATATTTTAAAAAGACAATCAACTGTGATTACCCTTTAATCGATAAAGTTACTGGAAGGTTTATCTATACCATCCAAGCCAGCTTGCAAGTCCTTTAGGCATGTTAGAACATTTGATACTTTGTGATACAATTCAAAAGACAAAAAAAATGAAGACTAACAAAGTAATTGATTTTTTCTCTATTTTTTTTTAATAAACCATCTCATTTTTGATCTAGAATTAATTTATAAATCAAGATTCATATAATAAGCCAAATTACAAATCGTGTAAAAATAATATAATCGATCATGATTGAATACCTTGCCTTCTTATTTGGAGTGTTACTTTTTGTAGTTGTTCTCTGGCTTGTACAACCTTATAAAAACTGGAAAAAAAACTTTGATAACCGTCAATACGAACCTATTACCATCACCACTCTTAAAGGTGAAAAACTTTCTCGTGAATAATATCTCTCTAAATACCCTAAAAAAATCGATTTGTCTCTTGTCGTCCCCAGTTATAATGAACAGTAAAGACTCCCAATCATGTTGGAAGATACTGTCAAACATTTACAAAAATCAAATAAAAAGTATGAAATCATCATTGCCAATGACGGATCAAAGGATAAAACTACTTAAATAGCTCTTTAAAAAGGCAAATAATTAAACTGTGATTTGTTAGTTCTTGAGTACCCTAAAAATAGAGGCAAAGGAGGTGCTGTGAGAGCCGGTATGTCAATAACTCAAGGATAAAGAATCTTAATGGTTGATGCCGATGGAGCAACTACTTTTTCTGGTCTCGATCAAGTTTGGGGAAAACTCTAATAAATTGTTAAATAAAAAGGACATCCTTTGGCTATGACTGTCGGTTCAAGAAGACACATGTAAGAAGAAGGAAAAGTTCAAAGAAAATTCCACAGGAAATTTATCAGTGCAGTTTTCAAGTTTATCATCACATTTTTGTTAGGAATAAAAACTCAAGACACTCAGTGTGGATTTAAATTGTTTACTAAAGAAGCAGCTAAACAACTTTTCGAGACATTGCATATTTAAAGATTCGCATTTGATGTTGAATTGTTTTTCTTGTGTAATAAATTCAAAATTGAAACTGCTGAAGTTCCAGTCGAATGGAGAGATGTTGATGGGTCGAAATTAAATGTTTTAGATGCCTCTGTCAATATGTTCAGAGACGTATTGATGATTAGATTTTACTACTTAATTGGCTTATGGAAAAGTAATGATAAAGTTCAAGTAAAATGATAAAAATCCAAATTAAAAAAACAAGAATGATTACTGTATAAATTTTATTTTCATATTAAAAGATAAAGATTATATCCAACTTTATATTACAAAGTCTAGCCCATCGAAAATTTTAATTTTTTATTATAAAATTCAAGTAATCTAAATCTTTTTACTTATTAAAAATTTACTAACTAATATTAGCGGAGCAATGTCGATGAAATATTCAAAGCCAAAATAAAAAACAACCTCTTTTGTCAATGGAAGTAAAACTCCTTAAAAATCTGCCCGTGGATCACAAAAGTTTGGATACTCTTCTAAAATCAGTGAGAGTAATTTCGAACCTAAATCGACCATGTATGATGTCAGATTCAAAAGAAAAGATTTGAGAGAATTTGAACCTGGATTGTACGTACAAGGAGATTTAACAATTGATGATGTTATTGACCTTAAAGAAGTCTTCGATGCTTATGATTCAACTGGTATGGGTGTATTACTTCCAAATGACTTAAAACTTTTATTAACACAAAACGGATTCAATCCAAACAAAAAGACAGTTTATGAAATTGTCGCTGAATTCGATGCTGAATAAGCAGGTGGACTCAGTTTTATCGAGTTTATGAAAGCCATGGATACTAAGCCATACTTAAACGAATCAAAGAAAGAAATCGGTGCTATTTTCAAAAAGTACGATAGAAACAACAAAGGTTACTTGACCATGGATGATTTGAAACAAATTAATGATCATGTTAAAGAAAATGTCGATGAGTAAACATTAGCTTTGATGTTAGAAAAAGCTGACAGCAATAATGATGGAAAAATAAGTTTTGATGACTTCTACTCAGTTATGGTTAAAACAAGTTACTGATTTAACTTTATCATTTTATTTGTCCTCAAATATTTTTTTAAACCTTACCTTTTAAGTTAAAAAATAAATATTGTTAAACATTAAATTAGCAATAAATAGATCTTTCCATATAAATCATTTGAAAGCTGCAGTAAAATGTTTTTCGAGAATTTCAATGTCCAATTACCACATGGCAGTTGGGTTGAGCCATCCAAAGTTTTTAAGAACTCTTGGATTGACAACTCCTAACTCTCCAACTTTTTATCCTTTTAAGATTACTTCGAATTGTTGACCAGCAAAGAAGAAATCACTTTTGCCTGGAATCAAATTATAATCTTTTTTAAACTCGAATGCACATTTTTTCATAACAAGATCTAAAGCTCCGTGGACAACAGAGAAGATTTCTTTTTTATGTCCTTCTAAAATTTAGTCTGTCATAACTGCAGCTAATTTTTTAAGATTGCTTGAACCAGTGTCTGATTTTTGATCCAAAATAATACAATCTCCAGCTTCGAATAATTTGAAAGGTAAAGGATTGGATTTATTTTCAAGAATTGTTCTCAACAATCCTGGAAGTAAGGTGGTTCTACCAGTTTGGAATTCTTTAGTTTTGGCGTTTTCGATGGTAATGAGTTTTGATTCATCAGTATTCAAAGCGTTTGTCGTAAGATCAGCTTTAGAGCACAAAGCGAAATTGAGGACTTAGTTGAATTGTCCTTGAGCCATTTAATGTCTCAATAAATCAGTGAACTTATTAATTCTCAATCTGGCACCAACTGTTGAAGATGCAGGTAAAACTGGTTCAATTTTAATGTATCCGTAACAAATGGCAATATCTTCCAAAATATCGCATTCATGGATGACATCACCTCTCCAGCATGGGACCAAAATTCTATAAGTTTGATCTTCTTGAGGAATGGCTTGAAGTCCTGTTTTTTTCAAGAAATGAACAATTTGTTCGGATGTCAATTTAGCACCAACTAAAGTCTCAGCCTTAGAATGTTGAATGATGAATTCTTTCTTTTAGATTTGAGGGGTAACATATCTTTCTTCACCATAAATAATTTCAACTGGTTAAACTTCAAAAGCATTCTCACAATATTCAGCAAAAGACCAGACAATTGTGTTCAAACAAATCATAGCTTTTGGTCTGCTAAGAGCTGTAACTTAAATGAAGACATTTTTAGTTTCGATTGAGATTTTAGAATGGTCAGAATTAATAATTGGAGGAACGGAAAGAATTCTATCTTGTGAGTCCAAAACAAGAGGATAAACTGGACTGTCTCTGATTAAATGCAAATATTCCTTGAGTTTATGGTTTTCTAAGAGTTCCATCATACCCAATCCGTTAACTTTTTTTTCTTGATTTAAAGGAATGAACTCAAATGCAGTTGGTTCTTTAGCAGCATATTTGAAAGGTCCTTCAATGGCATCAAGATCATGAGTTCCAATTGAGGCATATTTTCTATCTCTGCAGAAAGTAGCGTGTAACTTTTCTTGAGCAGCGATGAATGCTTTGTAAGTTTTTTAATCGAATTTGATATTTCTCAATACAGCACCAACAATAAAAGGTCTGATTTGTTTAACTGAGGGATCAACTGTGATGGACAATTTAGGCTGGGTAAGTCTCAACTCTGGAGCCTGGATTTGTTCGAGATAAATTTTGAAAGTTCTGACTAAAGTAGCTTCAGTAAGCAAGTCAGGTCTGTTGTTCATACAATCAAATTTGTAATAGAGTTTTTTTTATGATTGGGCATTCTCTTCGATTGCCTCTTCAACTTCAATACCGAACTAGAATCCTAACTCATCCAATTGTTCGAATGTATATTTCTTGCCCATTAATTCATCGAAACGATCTTGCTCTATTTTTAAGTTTGGCATTCTTTATTTACTCTCTTTGATTTATTAAAATGTTGATTTATTTATATTTTAAATTGCTGTGAGATCAATTTTATTTCTCTACTTTTCTTTTATTTTTATTTGCTGATTTATAGATTCAAAATTAACAAAATTTATACACGAAAAAAAGTGATAAAAGATATTCTAAAATTGTTTTAAAGAAAGATAAAATCTGAATTGTATTCTTGATGAATACAACAATTTGAACATCATAATTTCCTGATTTTTCAATCATTTTTTTTTGCCTCATTTATTTGATCCAATTAAAAAGAATAGTGACAGTAAATTTATAAAAAATAAATCTTTCTTTAAAAAAGATATTTAATGCAAGATTTTTGATTTTTATATTTAAATAATTTTGACTAAAGAATGTGCAGCAAATAAGAAATCGTCTAAATGGCATACAAACTTTTTGATTCTTACGATAAAGACAACAGCGGGTATTTAGAAAGAGCTGAAGTAAAGGAAATATTCACCGAGCTGTTCAAAGAAGTCCAAAAGAGTATTGACTGCTCATAAGCCAAAATGAACAAGATGTTCAGCGCCTGCGATTCAAACTCTGACAACAAATTGTCAAGAAAGTAGTTTACAAAAATCCTTGAACTTTTTTTAGAACCCGTGTACCTCTGATCTTTATATCATGCATTCAATAACTACTCAATCGTTTCATTTAATTAACTCTATCAAATTACACTCTCTAAAAATATTCAATAAATTATCATCTCTTTCTTTGTTAAGTGAAATATCATTCAACAATTACAATATGATTTTGGATATTGTTGAGGTCTGTTTCTATTTACTCGTCTTTTGTCAATGTCCATTATCCGTCCATAATATATTTGTAGTAATAGGTTCCGGGTTTAAGTTTGAGTGAAATCTTCCAGTTTTTGTGGATCTTATCAAAAATAAGTTTTGTTGGCTGTTTCCAGTCATTCCAAGTTCCTGAAATCATGATTTATTTTGGACGAGGAATTTTATCCGATTAGAAACAAAATACATGAGGTTTGACGGAAAGTCTTGAAGCTCCTTTCAAAACTTATTTGAAACCTTTCTTTACTTACCAAGCTCTTTTCCAATATTCTCCTTTTTAGAATTTAAGAACTTCAACTTCTTGCTCAGATGGATTTTATTCTTATTTGGCTTGCACAAATGAGGCGATTTATCGATCAACTTTTTCCCAATCGATATAAATTTTGTTTTGAAGACGATAAAACTCACTGTTCCAGCCTCTTGCAACATCTGAAACTTCAATAACGCTTTCGAAAGCGTTTTATCTGAGTTTCTGATAAAGTTATTTGTTCTTAAAGCAATTTATAGCTCGTCGCATACATCTTTTAAAATCTTCAACATCATAGGACATAAAATTGAAACCGTTTCCTTTTTTAGTCTTGATATCAAATTCAAAAACTGAGTCCTTAAGCCCTCCAGTTCTGAAAGCAACCACAGGAGTACTACCACAGAAAAATTCATGTTGAACGATTCCTCCGGGTTCAAATAATGATGGCATCATTGCGTAATCACTACCAATGTTAACCAAAGCTCCATCAGTAAAGAAGGCATCAGGATTACTCCAAACGCTCTTAGGATACTTGTATGTCAGGTATTTCATTCTATCAGCACAATATTTTCCATACTCTTATTTGGAATCTGATGGACCACCAATAAGGAATTGAATTTGATGTTGGAATTATTGCAATAAAGACTCAATGGCATCAATGATAAGATGGACACCCTTTTGCTTGGTTACTCTACCGATAAATGCGAACAAGGGAATATTGTCATTTAAAGCTTAAAGTCCAAAGTATCTTTGTTGAAGAACTTTCTTGCATTACAAATGATCTCCTGGTGTTTTTGAATGAATGATTGAAATACGTTAATCTTTACGAACACCGTTGGGGAAAGAGAAAGCATGTGGATGTTTCCAGAGAGTTTAGGAAAGTGGAGATTACTTGAGTAAATCAATTTTATATGAATGTGATACAGTTCCCCAGTTATCACAAGTTTATAAGGCACACTTTGATGGATTGATTATCATCTTATTGGCAATATGTTGAATGTACCATTCTCTTGGTAATTGAACAAGCCAGTTCAGATCACCTTCTTCAAACTTAGGATACAATCTTCCCTCGTATAAAGGATCAAGATTATGAACGATATGAATGAACTTTGTACCATTGAAAACTTCTTTAAATTTGTGAACTTTAACATAAGCACTGACAAAGCCGCACAACCAATCATTTGTGATGATAATCGATGGGAAAATTTGTAATTGACAGAAAGCTTACAATGATATTAATGCGAAAAAGACCATTTGTCTGGTAACGAACATGGCTCCATCTCCATCATAAGGTCTTGAAAAGAGTTCTGGGTTGTGGAACCAAATGTAGTTGACACCTTAATAAACTCCACGATGGATACCGAATTCATGTTGATAATGAGCCTGATAAACTTTAATGTTTCTGTCATATACAAATCCGTCTCTCGCAAGGTATCCTGTTTACTTTTTCTTGTTGTACTCATAATAAGGGGTAACAACATAGACCGTTTACTTGAGCTTTACTAACTATTTAGAAAGTTAGTCGACCATGACTCCTAAACCTCCAACTGAGCTCCAAGCACCAATTTCAGGGGTTACAAATGCAATTGGTCCAAGTTCATTTCCTTTTAAAAGATTTTCAATTCTTCCTCTTAAGGCTGGCTCAAAAACTTCAAAATATTGCTTGTTTTAATTTTATTGTAAAAGTTTTAAAATACCGAATAACTTTTCCAGCTTTACTTTATGGACAAACAAATCATGAGTTTTTGAAATTACAAGTGTAAAGTTAAGATTCATTGGGAGGATGAATTCGTTGTAAAGTTTATTGAGACCATTTACAAAAGGTTTCAATTTTTTGCTTTCAACGATTAACCTTGACAGTTCATTGGTGAATATTGATGAGTAAATCCATTGTGGAGGATTACGAGAGATTCTTTCGGCAATTCTCTTTTGTGAGCATACAAAGGCTTTGTTCATCAATTATGCTGAGTATTAAAGGACGGTAATTTTCCACATGCTACTGGAGTATGCCTTGATATTTTATTAGATTTTAGAAGTTAGTAATTCTCCAACAGTGTAATACTCTTCAACGAATTTGGTGGGATTAAACACATCTTCGATCAATAAAATTAAGTCAGAATTGCTTGGATTTGTAAAAAGTGCTTTCAATGGGGTCAAATTGTAATGCATATCAATTGCCGTTTAATTAAAGTTTGTTGAAATTAAAAGAACCTCTTTATCATCATACTTAGCGAAAGAGATTACATTGGTATGGATACCATAAAGATGTTCAGCTGACAAGGAAATCATTCTGTAGGTCGATAATAAATTGTATTTTTCTCTCAAAGATCGTCTGTGTTCATAATGTCTGTGGATTTAAGCCAAGTCGAAACCAAATTATGGGCCAACTTCTTTTCTGAAATTTTAGCCAAGATATTTTATTTGTGAAGGATCTCTGAGTGTAGTGTTCGTGCAGGTTGATATTTTCTATTTTTTCTTTATTACGCTTTACTGTTCAAAAAATGTCGAGTTAACAATCGAATATGAAGTTTTCTTTGTCATTCTGATTGACCCAGTTAATTGAGCAATTTATGTCTTAGAACCAGTATCAGTATAAGTGTCATTATCTATGAACATATTAAGAGCCTTTGTTCTATAAGCCCGTCCGAGATATTCCTTCGAGAAAGTCATTGGAATTTATGGTAAAAAGAAAAATAAGTCGATAAAAGCCCATGTGGCTTTTTTGAAAATCAATGCAGGATAAGGATAAATATGATTTGTTGTTGATTGGATCAAAATTGAATTTTTTGGAAGGATACGTTTTGTTTCTTAATACCATTTTGCCAGTTTCGTCAATGGTTTTTTTTCTTTCTCAGATAATGATCCATTTTCATGCAAGTGGATACCAACAATCTGGCTTAAAGCTTTTGGTAATCTGAATAATCTTGGAATAAAGCCAGAAGTAATGGTGTTAACAAATTTAGTACTGTTTTCACTTTCATAGGTTTCACAGATAAAAGTGAAATGAGGATACTTATTCCATATATTTTGAGTCAAATAAACAAAGAAAGGGTTTGGATATTCTGTAGCTTTTGATGCCCAGTATCCGCTTTTTTTTCGAGGGTTAATAACTTGACCTTAGAAGATATCGTCATGTGTGTAAATAAGTCTACCATTTTAAATTCTGCCTAATTATTACTTGTCCACTTAATAGATTTGAGGACAGACATGGCCATTATCCAAATGAATTCCGTCAATTTGATACTTTTCAATCAGTTCAAAAAGTTCATTCAATAACAAATCCCAAGTTTATTTTTTTCTGTAATTAAGAATCGCTGTTTCTTCGTAGTTCATTCCTCTGCCTTAACTTCCATAAAAATAATTTTTACGGCCTTTTTCATCAATTGTCAATAGTTTAAGATGCTCATATTTCTTGCTCATTCTTGAAGAACTTACTCTTGCAAAACAGTCAACTATCAGTTTGATGTTGTTTTGTTTAAAGTAATGTACGAGCTTTTTGAACTCTTTTTAGCCTCCTAAAAATGAGGATGGAACTGTTCTGTTCGTAATTGCAACTGGTGAAGCTTGTGGTCTTTTAAAACCATGTTGGAATTCTCCATTATCTCTCTCAAAAACTCCTGATAAGAAAATCGTATTAACACCACTATTTTTAAGGTATTAGGCTTCAGTAATAACATCTTAAAATGTAGGGCTTTTATATGAACCTTCATCAGAAAGTATTGAATCAATAAAAACTTAATGAATTTGCATTTTTCTGCTTTTTTCAGGATGGATAATAAATCTTCCTTTAACATTTTTCATATTCAAAATGGCTTTATTGAAAATTTGTGACCCAATCTTTTGGTTTTAAGCGATGTTAATGATTTTATTGACAGTTTATTTTCCTTCCTTACTGGCAAAATAAAGAATCCAATCATAAAACCCGGTCTTTTTGAACTTACCGAATTGTTCTTGAACCCACAAATAAGCTTCTTTATCAGCACTGTATTCATTGAGTTTAGGTTTATGGAAAGAGAAGAAGAAATGATTGTATTGCGAGTTGAAGCATGGAGCTTTGAGACAAACAACGAGTTTTTCTCTGTATTTAGAGTTTTAAACTAAGTAATTGATAGCGAAGTTTTAACCGATTTGGCAGACAACAGGACGAGTGACATCATTGCTTTGCCAGTCATGAGAATCATAATAACAGTTCAATAATTTGATAGCTTTTTATGAGTCATCTCTCCATCCGAGTAGACCGATAAGTAATTTTTAAAGACTGGGGTTTTTGACTCCACTGTAGACTAATTGTTCGATTTCGTTGATAGAAAATTCTTAATTGATCAGTTTTTAAAGTTGGTTTTAATACCAGCTTTACTCGTTTAAAGTTCTTACAGTTGAGATGTGCTCATTGCATAATTGGACAAAAATGCGGGAGTAGTTTTAAAACAACTCACAATCGTTCTCGTCTACTGAAAGGTATCTGTAGTAAGTCATTGTTTCGAACTTGTCGATCAAGAAGGGAGCAAAGTAAATATCCCAGTGTCCATAAGTATTGAAGGCAATCTCAATAAATTGCTGAGAAATATAAAGGGAATTTTCTGTAATAATGCAGATGTTTGATTCCTGTAAGATATTTATGCGGAACTAAGCAAAGTTTTCTTTTTCTTAATCATTTATTAAGGACTATTGTTGCTTTTTCGTCAACGCATTTAGGTTTGCCAGTATACAGTTTGTATTGATAACATTAGTCTCATTCCATATCGTGTGGTTTAATGGAACAATATCGCCGATAAAACCCAGTTCCAATTGTAATTATTGGAAGTTTTAGACTTGAGCCAAAATCAAATGCAAATACAAAATGTAAGCTTTGTTTGTCTTTTACTTGAAAGAGGAACTCTAAACGATTGAGTTCAAACTTCTATAAACTTTTAGAAGATAGGTTTCCTGATATTAGTGCTCTTGAATTTTGGGGTCACGCAATAAGTTTATCAGTGACACTGAAATCGGGAAGGTACCATAGCTTTTTAATGACAACAGTTTGTTCATTTAATCCTCTGTGAGATTGGTCCTTTGTCTCTTTACTGTATGACCGTGACTTTTACGCCTGTTGATCGTCTCTATGTCCTCAACTGAGGTTACTCGGCTGAATGACAAAGGTGATTATAACTCAGAGATTATACTCTCGTTATGATTAAGTTGGAACTCCACAAAATCGGGTTGTTTCATTGACTTTGTCTGATTCAAAATGACGAATCCTTTGCTTTACTTTTTATTTTATAAAAAGGAATTTTATTTCTGATTAAACAGTTTAAAATATCTTATATTGTTGGTATTCCCAAACTTAACGTCATTTCAACTTTAAAAGATACAAATATAAACTATTTTTTTAAAAAACTCTATCTATTTTTAAAGTATAAAAAAGTAGTATAATATGTTTGGTAAAATTAGCCAAGAGAAAGAAAACGAATGAATGATGGATAATTCACTTTTTATTGATATGAGTTTTAGAGGTTGGTTGTTGTGGGTTTGGTTTGTATTGTTGAAATTTACGCTTGTTTTAGTAAGTCCTGGTAGAAATTTTATGATGTGAGTTTCCCTGGTTGTGTCCAGTCTGATGTTTTCTGGCGTTAAATTTTTTGAAGATTTACAGCCCCTTTTCCTTCTCTACATCGTTGTTATGAACAAACTAGGAATGGTTGAGAGATACGTAGGGCAAAGATTAACAAAAATTGTTTAAACGATACATTTCGTCCATGAACTGGGTTGAGACTTTATAACGTTGAGTTTTGTTCCTAATGATCCAGATACATGCTCCAGGAGGAATACCAACACATTATGCGATTCTTGAGAACAAGTGATTATTGATAACAACTTTTCCCATTTTTTATTGTAAAGGTTCATCTGCTTCAGCCTTTACCTTGACGATTCTCGTTGGTCCTTAATCTCCAAAAATATCATCATCATCTCCATCGGAGCTGTTACTTTTTTCACTTTTGGAATCTTCGGATTTTTAGTCTTCTACGCTAAAATCATCAGCACTAAAATCATTTTAGTCTTATTAAATTTTTTGAATGAAACCCATATTGACGAATTAAGTAACTTGTTTTTATTGATATTAGGTCCATTAATTATCTGGAGATGGCTATGAAGTAGGCAGGGAATTCGTTGAGTTGGGGTTTTGTTCATCTTTATTTTCATTTTTTTGATTATTTTAAAGTTCCTATTGATGCTTTTGTCGATAATAATCTTCCAGAAATTATTTTTCATGCCTTTTAAGCTCATCTTGCCTCAATTGCTTCAGATTTGATAACTTTTACTTTACTTTCTCAACAACACTTTAGTCAATTTTCTTACTTTCAATTTTACCATCAACATCACTGTCACTGTCCCAGTTTGGATCTGATTCACTTTAATGTTCAATTTGTGCAAATTGTCGAGCTTACCTTTAAAGGATTTTTTTGCCCATGAAAGCTAAATGGCCATTTAATGATTATGGGGTGAATGGTTATGGTTAACGTGGGATTTAGCTAAAAAATTTAGGGAATGTTTTCATGAGTTATGTTATTTTGGAAGAGGCTTTTTTGATGGGGATGAAGGAGCTGATCATGTCTCTGAGTACATTTTGTCTGGCTGATGTTGACTTTTCTGTATAAGACACGTGTCTTTTATTTCTGGTTTGAGTATTGCTGTCTCTTTATTTGAAGTTTTATCTGGATTAACGACGTTGTTCTCTTGGTTTGGGCCCCGGATCATCGAACTGATACTTGACAAATTTCTTTTATTGGGGTGGCATTCAAAAAGATAAATTATTAAAAATACAATTATAAACATTTATTGTTTTCTCTTTTTGCATTTTATATTAATCGATGTTAATTAATACAAAAGCAGTTATTCATTTTTTAATATATGGAAATATATTAATTCGAGTCATCTATTCATCTTTTAAAGTTGCTATTGATCATAATTTTTCAATAAAGACAAATAAAATAAGCAAAACAAATCATTCGTTTTGTATGACTCAGTTATCTTTTTTATCAGACCCTTTTTTGTTTTTACTTTTGTCCTTTTGATGGCTTGATTCTCCCTCACCACTTAAATCTTCACTGTCACTTTCATCGTCATCATCGTCATCACTTCCTTAATCAGCCTCAAAGTCCTCATCTTCTTCTGAATCTTCATCTTCATCTCCCAATCCTTCAACCATTAATTTTTTAGGACCTGAAGCTTGTTCACTGTCCATGTCGATTTTAACATTTCTTTATTTGAAGTATTGAAGTAATGTTTCTAATTAAGGTCTTTCGATTCCCATAAATTAGACTCCTTTTTTGTCGACATTACCCTTTTTGTCTTACTTGAGAACTATTTTCATATCGAATTGTTTGTTAGTTACTGATGTTCTGGTAAATTCAACATTTCTAATTTCGTCGATTTTGAAGTAAAGAACTGGCTTCATAACAAATATTAAGGACTGTTTCAACATGTACAAGTATCCAGGTTGGGCTTTGACATTACATTTGAGACATGGCTGTCCATCTCTTGACTTATAATTATTTCCAGGATGGATGATATTGATTTGACTGGTTGTTTGGATTAAATCGACAAAAACTTGGAACAAATACCCATTATATTAAGGCTTAAGCTACTTCAAATGTGGATGTTAATCAGCAACCTCAGGATGCAATTTGGTTTTTATTTCAACTTCGAGGTCTTTCTTGACTTGCACAACAATGTAATGATAAATAGTCAACCCTTGATAAAGTGGCTTGTCTTTATGGAGTTGTAAAACAATAGCTACTTGGGCTTCATTTGTCATTGGCAAAATAAACCCTTTGTTGATATGCTTGTAATCCACATTATAACTATAAGAGGCGCCATGCATTCTAAAATTCTTTTTGTAAAAGTCAATCGTGTATTTACCTCTGGGAACGGCGAGATTGACATCAATTAATGTGGCAATAGAGTCACCGGCGAATTCACCAATTTTGGCTTTTTAGGTGATGGTTTTGTATAATGATTGGGCGTATGATTATTTTTACTTTTCTTCATTTTCATTTTCGCCCTATTTTTCTTCGTCTTACATGCTATTTTAATCTTTAGGCTCATCAACATAGAAACGAATTTCACACATACAGTCGTCATTGCCGACTTCTTCGACAGATGTTTCGATAATGATGTCATTTTTATTAATGGCGACATTTTTCATGTCATCGAACAAGACTCCAAACATTTTTTAATTGTTCATGGTCAAGAGTTGAAGTTATTATGAACCAATGTTCATTTTACCGAAGTTTGTTCCTTTCAATGCCATTGAGATTTTGATTTATTATTTTTACCAATTTATATATTTTTTAATTCTCAATATTTAGCGCTATTTTTTACTCTTATTATTAGTTTTGTTTTGTATTAATTTTTGTTAGCTTATAATTTGTATTAATTTTTATAAATGAATCCAATCTTTCTATCTCGAGTTGATTAAAATTAATGATTTATCATCATACACTTTATTTTTATTACATAAGTATTTGAAATCTTATTAAATATATCTTATATCAAACCTATCCTTGAGATCACTAAAATGTCAAGATTTTAGAACCTTAATAGATTCACTTCCTTGGATCAACAGATAAAATATTGTCAATAAGTCATGATTACAAACTTGTAAAAAACTATCCAACATAAAATGTTTTATTTATTTTTACACAATAAATAAATTACTAACGATGTAAAATC
>Ga0102832_1001740_pt1 | contig 15338 bp, 13 predicted proteins | sample EBPBio282013_DNA_FD_88942 | JGI IMG/M metagenome (GOLD analysis project Ga0102832, IMG submission 88942) | Wastewater treatment Type I Accumulibacter community from EBPR Bioreactor in Madison, WI, USA - Reactor 2_5/28/2013_ DNA (Illumina Assembly) | ecosystem: Engineered > Bioreactor > EBPR >...
CACCGGGATGCAGGTCGGGTGGATCTGCGTGTAGCAGGGGTTGCCGAAGTAGGCGCCCTTGCGGTGCGCCCGCCAGTCGGCGGTCACGTTGCAGCCCATCGCGTTGGTCGACAGGAAGAAGACGTTGCCGTAGCCGCCGGTGGCCAGCACCACCGCGTCGGCGAACCAGCTCTCGATCTCGCCGGTGACCATGTCGCGGGTGATGATGCCGCGGGCCTTGCCGTCCACCACGATCAGTTCGAGCATCTCGTGGCGGTTGTACATCTGCACCGTGCCGACGGCGATCTGCCGCTCGAGCGCCTGGTAGGCGCCGATCAGCAGCTGCTGGCCGGTCTGGCCGCGGGCGTAGAACGTCCGCTGCACCTGGACGCCGCCGAAGGAGCGGGTGTCCAGCAGGCCGCCGTACTCACGGGCGAACGGGACGCCCTGGGCCACGCACTGGTCGATGATGTTCGCGCTGACCTCGGCCAGCCGGTAGACGTTGGTCTCCCGGGCGCGGTAGTCGCCGCCCTTCACGGTGTCGTAGAAAAGCCGGAAGGTCGAGTCGTTGTCGTTGCGGTAGTTCTTGGCCGCGTTGATGCCGCCCTGGGCGGCGATCGAATGCGCCCGGCGCGGGCTGTCCTGGTAGCAGAAGTTGAGGACGTTGTAGCCCGCCTCGCCCAGGGACGCCGCTGCCGCGCCGCCGGCCAGGCCGGTGCCCACGATGATGACGGTCAGCTTGCGACGGTTGGCCGGGTTGACCAGCTTGGCCTCGAACTTGCGCTTCGACCACTTGGCGTCGATCGGGCCGCCGGGCGCCTTGGTGTCGCGCACTTCCTCACCGAGGGTGTAGAAGTCCTCGGGCTTGCCGCCCTTGGTCGTGGCGGGAGCCGGGATGTCGGTCGTTGTCATCAGTTCAGCACTCCAGTCAGAACGGCCACCGGCATGATCATGAAGCCGATGTAGAGCAGGATGGCGATCACCCAGGCGCAGCCGTTCAGCACCCGCTGTGCCTTGAGGGAGGTATTTGCCCCGAGGGTGGTGAAGGCGCTCCAGAAGCCGTGCCGGATGTGCATGCAGACGGCCACCATCCAGATCGCGTAGGCCACCACCATCCACCAGATGCTGAACTCACCGAGCACCATCTCGTGCGGTGCGGCGTCCGCCGTGCCGGAGAACAGCGTCGCCCGGACGGTGAACTGCAGCAGGTGGAAGATCACACCGGTCAGCAGGATGATGCCGCCCCAGCGCATGGTGCGCGCCGAGTAGGTCTGCGCCAACCGCCGCTTGGCCACGTAGGTGTCCGGGTTCGCGATCTTGGCACGCCGCCACAGCGTCACCGCGCTGTAGATGTGCAGCAGGATGACGGCCATCATGCCGAGCCGGAAGATCCAGATGAACCAACCCTGCGGGATCAGCGGGTAGAGGATGCCACCTTCGTCGCCCTCGCCCTTGAGCCAGTGCGCGTAGTGGTCGAATGCCTCGCCACTGATGAACATCTTGAGGTTGCCGGACATGTGCATCAGCAGGAACGCGACCAGCGCCAGCCCGGTGATGGCCATGATGACCTTCAGCACGACGGTTGATCGCAGAGCCTTCTGATGTGGAGTAAGAGTCGTTGTCGCCACGGGTTCCACCCTAACGATCCGGGGGGTCCCTGTCTGATCATTTGGCCTATTCAGGGCCCGCCTGTCCCAGATGTCGGACAAGGGCTGGACGGATCGTCCATTTTCTGGGTTTCGACAACGACACAGTGTCGTAAATAGCTCCGAACCCCGGCCCTTCCGCCCCTCTCCTCAACAGAATCCGGGCAGCAGACCCGCTCTGTGTGGATAGTGCGGACGAGCGGCCGCAATCACCCGGTTTCTGCAGGACACGGCTGACTCAGTTCAGATCGCGGCAGTCTTGGCCCGCTACCCACGGGTCGACCGGACCCGTCTCTCACCCAGCTCTCGCCCGACTCTCCGCCGCAGAAACCGGGCGGTTTGGCCCCGGCGGCCAGATTATCCACTCAACGACCCCGAATCACCCGGTTTCTGCGGGTCAGAACGGCTCTGCCCGGGACAGCTCGACTCGGTCACGGCATGTCAGCCCGCTGCCGTTGTCCGACCGGACCCCGCCTCTCACCCAGCTCTCTTCCGCAGAAACCGGGTGATTTCGCCTGGGCGGCTGGACTATCCACTCAGCCACCCCGAATCACCCGGTTTCTGTGAGTGGGGCAGCGGAGAAGATCCGGGCCAGAGGACTGGCGGGAGGCAGGAAGTCCGGAGGCCGCTGTCGGGGCGGGCCAGAGGACTGGCGGGAGGCAGGAAGTCCGGAGGCCTCTGCCGGGGCGGGCCAGAAGGGTGGTGAGGCCGGAAAGCCGGAGGCCGCTGTCGGGGGCGGGCCGGAGAGCTGGTGGGTGTGGCAGAAGATCGGGACGGCGCTGTCGGGGGCGGGCCATGCAGCAGGGGAAACCGGACCGGAGGGCTCAGGTGGGTGGCAGGAGATCGGGACGGCGCTGCCGGGTGCGGGCCAGGGACTGCTCGGCTCGCCAGGAGGCGACCTGGCCGTGGTGTCCGGAGAGCAGGACGGCGGGGACGTCCAGGCCGCGCCAGGAGGCGGGCTTGGTGTAGACGGGGTACTCCAGCAGGCCGGCCAGGTCGTCGCCGTGGGATTCCTCGGCCAGCGATTCCGGATTGCCCAGCACACCGGGCAGCAGCCGCACCACCGCCTCGACGATCGCCAGCGCGGCCACCTCGCCGCCGTTGAGCACGTAGTCGCCCAGCGAGACCTCGGCCACGTCCATTCGGCCGGCGGCGTGCTCGATCACCCGGGCGTCGATGCCCTCGTAGCGACCACAGGCGAAGATCAGGCGCTTCCGGGCGGCGAACTCGACGGCCAGCGGCTGCCGGAACGGCATCCCCGCGGGGGTGGGGACGACCAGCAGCGGACGCTCCCCCTCCGGTACCAGCGCGTCCAGCGCCTCGCCCCAGGGCTCCGGCTTCATCACCATGCCGGCTCCGCCGCCGTAGGGGGTGTCGTCGACGGTGCGATGCCGATCGTGGGTCCAGTCACGCAGGTCGTGGACGCCCACCTCGACCAGTCCGGCGGCGATCGCCTTGCCGACCAGCGACAACTGCAGCGGGGCGAAGTAGTCGGGGAAGATGCTGATCAGGTCAATCCGCATCGGGCACCTCGTCCAGCAGGCCCGGAATCGGATCGATCACCACGCGTCCGCCGGCCAGGTCGACCTCGGGCACGAGTTCGGAGACGAAGGGCACCAGCCGCTCGCCGGCGCCGGTGGCGATCACCAGGACGTCCTGGGCGGGCAGGTGGAGCAGCCGGACGACACTGCCCAGCGCCGCACCCGAAGGATCGACGGCCGCCAGGCCGATGAGCGCGGTGTCGTGGAACTCGTCCTCGTCGGTGTCGTGGGGGTCGATCTCAGCCCACAGTTCGGCGCCACGCAGCGCCTCGGCCGCCGAGCGGTCGTCCGTCTGCTCGAAGCAGACGATCAGCGTCTCCGCCTGCCACCGCTGGCTACGGACGACCAGCGTCCCGGCGGTGGGGGAAGACAGCGAACTCCCCGGAGCGAAGCGTCGCTCCGGGGAGTCGGTGGTTGGTGCGATGCTGACCTCGCCGCGCAGGCCGTGTGCCCGGCCGACGCGGCCGACCAGCACCCGAGTGGTCGAGGCCATGGACGCGGCGCTCAGCGCCGCCGCTGCGGCCGCCGGTCGACATCGATGAAGTCGATGCGAACCTGCTCCCGGCCGGCGAGTGCGCCGATCACGGTGCGCAACGCGCTGGCGGTGCGTCCCTGCCGGCCGATCACCTTGCCGATGTCCTCGGGGTTGACCCGAACCTCGAAGGTCCGTACCCGGCCGCGATCGGATTCGCGCACCCGGACGTCGTCGGGGTGCGGCACCAGCCCGCGGACCAGGTGCTCCAGCGCATCGGCCAGCATGTCAGGCCTCGTCGGTGGCCTCGGCGGTGGTCTCCGCCTCGGGCTCGGCTTCGGCGGCCTTCTTGCGCGACACCGAGATCGCAGCGGTGGCCGGCTCGTCGTCCGCCTCGGCCAGCGCGGCGTTGAAGAGCGCGACCTTGTCCTTCTTCTCCGGCTGCGGGGTGACGCCCGAAGGGCCTTCCTCGCCGGTGAACTTCTGCCAGTCGCCGGTGCGCTTGAACAGCGCGACGACGGCCTCGGTCGGCTGGGCGCCGACGCCCAGCCAGTACTGAGCGCGCTCCGACTTGACCTCGATCACCGAGGGGTCGTTCTTGGGGTGGTAGAGCCCGATCTCCTCGATCGCTCGGCCGTCCCGCTTGGCGCGGGCGTCCATCACGACGATGCGGTAGTGCGGCGACCGGATCTTGCCGAGTCGCTTCAGACGAATCTTGACAGCCACGTGGGTGGTTTCTCCTGTGGGACTTGACCCGGTGACGTCACCGGGCCGGACGGGTGGGCCGGCTCTTGGCTGTGGGGTAACGTCAAGCTGGTCCGGGTGGATCCGCACCGCCGGAGTTGAGAGGGCACCGGCGCGCACAGATGCAGCGCTCATTGTGCCAGAGAAGCCCGGACGGAAGCCAACTCACGCCCGGCCCAAGCCCTCGGCCCGCCGGGCTCAGCGATCGTGACCCGCCACGACCCGGCCCCGCAGCACCACCAGCCGGGGATGCATCGTGATCTCGACATCGAGTCGGGGGTCGGCGTCGTAGACCACCAGATCGGCCCAGGCGCCGTCGACCAGCGTGTCCGGAGCACCCAGCCAGGCCCGCGAACGCCACGAGCCGGCCCCCAGCGCATAGCCCGCGTCGGAGATGCCGGCCAGCAGCCCGATCTCGGTCGCCAGCGCGCCGTGCGGAATGGTGCCGCCGGCATCCGTTCCGGCGAAGACCGGAACCCCGGCGTCGATCGCCGCGCCGATGGTCTCCAGCCGGCGGGCGTAGAGCGCCCGCATGTGGGCGGCGTAGCGGGGGAACTTGGCCTCACCGGCAGCAGCGAAACCGGGGAAGTTCTCCAGGTTGATCAGGGTTGGCACCAGCGCGACCTGCCGCTGGGCCATCAGCTCGATGGTGTCCTCGTCCAGCCCGGTGCCGTGCTCGATGCCGTCGATGCCGGCCCGCACCAACTCGTACACCGATTCCTCGCCGAAGCAGTGCGCGGTCACGCGGGCGCCCAGTTCGTGCGCCCGCTCGATGGCGGCCGCGGCCAGGTCGGCCGGCCACAGTGGGGTCAGGTCGCCGGCGGAGCGGTCGATCCAGTCCCCCACCAGTTTGACCCAGCCGTCGCCGGCCTTCGCCTGCCGCTCGACCTCGGCCAGCAACTCCCCAGGCTCGACCTCGACCGCGTAGTTGCGGATGTAGCGGGCGGTACGGGCGATGTGCCGACCGGCCCGGATGATCCGGGGCAGGTCGGCATGGTCGTCCATCCAGTGGGTATCGATCGGCGAACCGGCGTCGCGGATCAGCAGCGTGCCGGCGTCGCGATCCGAGCGGGCCTGCTCCTCCGCGGTGGCACGGTCCACGCCGCCGTGAGCGGCCAGGCCGACGTGACAGTGGGCGTCCACCAGGCCGGGCAGGATCCAGGCGCCAGTGGCGACGGTGACCGCGTCGGCGACCGGCTCGGTGCGCACCACCCCGTCAACCAGCCACAGGTCGCGTTCCTCGCCACCGGGCAGCACCGCGCCGTGAACGTGCAGCCGCTGGGTCTCCGTCGCGCCGGAGACCGCCGCTGCGCCGTGGCTGTGAGCGAAGAAGCTCGGCTCCCCCAGCCCAGGCGGTGCGTGGTGATGGTGGCCCATGATCGGACGCTATCGCATTCGCCGATCGACCAGAGCGACGACGAAGGCTCCCAGATCGATCCCGCGGCGGCAGTGGCTACCGGTCGGACGGCCGGGAGAATCGCCAGCCGGTGACGGCTGCCGTCCCCAGAACGGCGGCCAGTGGCAGGAAGGCCCACAACGCCGGGGTGGCCCAGCTCTCCCGCATCATCGCGACGGTCGCCAAGGGCAGCACGATGGCGAGCCCGAGCAACAGGCCCCGCCACTCCAGACCGGTGTGACCCCGCCCACTTCCGCGCCTCCGCAACAGCGCCGAGGTTCCGACGGTCAGGGGTGCCAGGCAGGCGAGCAGGATCGAGACGACCGAGTCGGCGGTGACGGCCACCGCATCGTTCTGGGAGGCGAGAGCCAGGGCTCCCGCCACGGCGGAGCAGATGCCGGTGACAGCGAGCAGGCCGCCGGCGACGAGGTGCCACCGGGCGGGTTCGGGCCAGCGGGACAACGCCCGGGCGAAGTCGCGGTCGACCTCCTTCGACGCCTCTCCCCAGGTCTCGTGCAACTCGTCCAGCGCCTCGATGAACTGTCGCTCCGGCCCGTCCAGACCGTCCCGCCAGGCGTTGTCGGCCTCAGCCCGTTGCGGGTAGCTCTTCCACGCCTCGCCGCCGACCTGCGGCTGGGTCGGCGGGTTGTCGAAGCGGGTCACGTACTACTTGCCCTGGTTGAGCAGCTTCTGCAGGTCGGGCGGAAGCTGGAACTCCCCCATCGCCTTGGCGATCTCGGCCTCGCTGGGCTGGGTCGGCAGACCGAACGGCGAGCCTGCCGACGCGGCGGGCTCGGCCGGAGCGGCGGTCGTGGCCGGCTGGTTGCGCTTGGCCGGATTGCCAGAGACACCCTTGCCACCCTTGCGCTTCTTGGCCTGCTGCCGAGCGGCCGGACGGCGGCCGCCGCCGCCCATGCCCGGCATGCCGCCAGCCATCGCCCCGCCCAGGCTCTGCATCATCTTGCGAGCGTCGTAGAACCGGTTGACCAGGGAATTCACATCGGAGACCTGGGTGCCAGAGCCCTTGGCGATGCGCGCCCGGCGAGAACCGTCGAGCAGCTTGGGGTTGGCCCGCTCAGCCGGGGTCATCGAGTAGATGATCGCCTCGATCCGGTCGATCTCGCGCTCGTCGATGTTGTTGATCTGGTCCTTCATCTGGCCCATCCCCGGCATCATGCCGAGGATCTTCGACAACGGGCCCATCTTGCGGACGGCCTGCATCTGCTGCAGGAAGTCGTCCAGCCCGAACTCGCCCTTGCCCTTCAGCAGCTTCTCGGCGGCCTTGGCGGTCTGCTCGGCGTCGAAGGTCTTCTCGGCCTGCTCAATCAGGGTGAGGACATCGCCCATGCCGAGGATGCGGCTGGCCATCCGGTCGGGGTGGAAGGCGTCGAAGTCGTCCAAGCCCTCGCCGTTGGAGGCGAACATGATCGGACGCCCGGTGACCCGGGCGATCGACAGCGCCGCGCCGCCGCGGGCGTCGCCGTCCAGCTTGGAGAGGACGACACCGTCGAAGCCGACGCCCTCGGCGAAGGCGCGGGCGGTGTTGACCGCGTCCTGGCCGATCATGGCGTCAACCACGAACAGGATCTCGGTGGGGTTCACCGCATCACGGATGTCCGCGGCCTGCTGCATCAGTTCGGCATCGACGCCCAGCCGGCCGGCGGTGTCGACGATGACCACGTCGTAGAGCTTGGTCTGCGCGTGGGCGATCGAGTCGCGAGCGACCTGGACGGGGTTGCCGACACCGTTGCCGGGCTCCGGAGCGAAGACGTGGACGCCGGCCCGCTCCCCCACGACCTGCAACTGGTTGACCGCGTTGGGCCGCTGCAGGTCGGCCGCCACCAGGAGCGGGGCGTGTCCCTGGCTGCGCAGCCAGCGGCCGAGCTTGCCGGCCAGGGTGGTCTTGCCGGAGCCCTGCAGGCCGGCGAGCATGATCACCGTCGGCGGGGTCTTGGCGAACCGCAGCGGACGGGCCTGGCCGCCGAGGATGGCGATGAGCTCGTCGTTGACGATCTTGACGATCTGCTGGCCGGCGTTCAGCGCCTGATGGATCTCGACGCCGGCGGCCCGCTCCCGGACGGCGGCGATGAACTCCTTGACGACGACGAGGTTGACGTCCGCCTCCAGCAGCGCCAGCCGGATCTCACGGGTGGTGGCCTCGATGTCCGCCGGGGTCAGCCGGGTCTTGCCACGCAGGTTGCGGAAGGCAGCCGAGAGGCGGTCTTGCAGGGTGTCGAACACTTCCGGGAGGTCCTCACGCTCGGGGATACCGGGCAATCCTACCGGGGAGCGCGGGAGATCCCGGCCTGCGCGGGGATGACGTGGTGATCGTGGGATCCCAGCCCCACGTCCGGGAAGGGCGCCGCGGTGGCGGCCTCAGTTCTCGGAGAGCAGGGCGTCGACGAAGGCCTCGGGTTCGAAGGGGGCCAGATCGTCGGCTCCTTCACCGAGGCCGATCAGCTTGACCGGGACGCCGAGTTCGCGCTGCACCTGGACGACGATGCCGCCCTTGGCCGAGCCGTCGAGCTTGGAGAGCACGATGCCGGTGACGTCCACCACCTCGCCGAAGACCCGGGCCTGGGTGAGGCCGTTCTGGCCGGTGGTGGCGTCGATCACCAGCAGCACCTCGGTGACCGGCAGCTTGCGCTCCACCACTCGCTTGATCTTGCCCAGTTCGTCCATCAGGCCGGTCTTGGTGTGCAGCCTTCCGGCGGTGTCGATGACGATCACGTCGGTGCCGTCCTCGACTCCCCTGGTCACCGTGTCGAAGGCCACCGATGCCGGATCTCCGCCTTCGGGGCCACGGACGGTCGGCACCCCGACCCGGGAGCCCCACGTCTCCAGCTGGTCGGCGGCGGCCGCGCGGAAGGTGTCGGCTGCGCCCAGCACCACCGAGTTGCCCTCGGCGACCAGGACGCGGGCCAGCTTGCCGATCGTGGTGGTCTTGCCGGTGCCGTTCACCCCGACCACCAGGACGACGCCGGGTTGCCCGTCCGCGCCGGCCACCCGCAGAGTGCGGTCGAGGCTCGGATCGACCAGCTTCACCAGCTCGGTGCGCAGCACCTCCCTGGCCCTGGCCGGGTCGGCGACGCCGTCGATCGCGAGCTCGGCGCGCAGGGCATCGATGAGCTCGGTCGTAGGCCCGACACCGAGGTCGGCCGTGATCAGGGTGGCCTCGAGGTCTTCCCAGGCCTCGGCATCCAGCTTGTCGGCCGACAACAACCCCAGCAGCCCGCGGGCGAACGGGTTGGTGCTGGCCGAGAGCCGGCGGCGCAGCCGGGCCATCCGGGAACCGGCGGCTTCGGGCACGTCGAGCGCAGACGGCTCGGCCGCAGCCTCCTCCGCCTCCGGAGCGGGCTCGGCGCCGGGAGCGAGCTCGGGCGCGGCGGGCGGAGCCTCCAGTTCAGCCTGCCGGTTGCTCCGCACGATGACGACGGCGGCCACGGCCAGCGCCGCGACCACGCCGGCCAAGATCAGCCAGAAGATGTAGTCCACGGCCGTCATGGTAGCGGCGTCGCCGACGGCCGCGTCGCCACGCCCGGGGAGGTACGGAGACGGCTCAGGTCAGCGTGAGCGCGGCCAGCTGATCGAAACCGTCGACCCGATAGACGTCGACGCCGGCGGAGGAGGCGATGTAGAGATCGCCGTTCAAGGTGAGTCCGCGAACCCCGTAGCCGTCCTGCGAGACCTTGGGGCGCAGCTTCTCCTCCAGGGTGAAGGCTCCGTCGGCGTAGCGGTAGACCACGTAGCGCGGGCTGACCCGATCCGAGCTCCACGACACCGCCGGGAACCCGATCAACCCCACCTCGGTGTCGACCAGAACGGCCTTGTGGTTGTACAACGCCTCGGAGTCGTCGAAGGGAACCTTCACGTTCACCTGCTCGGTGACGTCGAACGGATCCGAGGTGTCGAACATGCTCAGCTTCAGGCCGGTGGTCATGCCGTTGTTGTCCGCGTCCATGCCCAGCCCCAGCAGGCGTCCGTCCGCCCAGGGGTGCAGGTAGGTGCTGAAGCCGGGGATCTTCAGGGCGCTCATCACCGTCGGCTGCTCAGGCCGGCTCAGATCGAGGGCGAACAGCGGGTCGATCCGCTCGAAGCTCACCACATAGCCGATCGGCCCCTCGAAGCGCACCGACTGCACCGACTCGTTCTTGGCCAGCCGTGGCAACGAGCCGACGATCTTCAGGTCGGAATCCAGCACGTAGAGCGCCGGCTGGCTCAGCCAGCCCCGGTTGGTCGTCTCACCGCTGACCGTGACGGCCACCCGCAGGTGTCCCTCATACTCATCGAGCGCGAACTGGTTGATCACGGTGCCCGGGACGACTCCCTGCCCGGCGACGTCCAGTTCGCCGTCCTGCAGAGCTATCCGGGTGAGCCTGGTGCCCCAGACCTCGCGCAGCTCGGGGACACCGGCTGCCTTGCGGGCCTTCTTCGACAGCGCCTTCTCGTAGTCGGCGGCACCCAGGTAGAGGTTGTCGGCGTTGAGGTAGACGGTCTGCGAACCACCCAGCACCGACTCGGAGTCGATCCGGGTGCGCTTGGCCAGGTCGATGCTGCTCGCCACGGCGTAGCGCGGCCCGTCCGGGTAGGGCAGGATCGCGCAGTCGGCGGCGTCCAGCAGTGACCTCGCGCGGCCCTCGCTGACCAACGGGACGAAGGTCTCCGGCTGGTCGGCGGCGATGTCATCGGTGAGCACATGTTCGGTGACCAGGTAGAGCAGGTCGCCCACGAGTCGCGAAGTGAGGTAGGCGCCGCTCTGGCCAAGGCTGGTCAGGAAGGACGGGTGCGCCGGATCGGACACGTCGTACAGCAGAGCCTTGGTCTGGATGGCGGTGTAGGGCACGTAGGCCGTCGTCGAGCTGTTCGGCAGCTGGTCGAGCTGGGGCTCGTACTCGGTGACCAGCACCACCAGGGTCGAGCCGTGCAGCATCAGGTCGACCACCGAACCCTGGACGACGTACCGGTCGCCGGATAGATCCGGGCCGGCATCGCCCGCGGCGGTGTCGATCCGGGCCAGTTCCCGGCTGCCGGCGCCAGCGGCGGACACCAGCGCGACCTTGCTCCCGGTGGCGATGAAGATGGTTCTGCCGTCGCTCTTGACCAGGTCGCCCTCGTCGATGCCCGCCACCTGGGTATTGGTCTCATAGGAGCCACTGGCCGCCGCCGAATCCGCCGCCGCGGCCGCCATCGGCATGGGCGCCGGCGCGCGGCCGCCGGCCGACTCGGCATCGATGAGCGCCCCGTCCCGGCCGCCGCCGTACCATCGTTCGGCAGCCTTGCGGACGGCGGCGTACAGGGTGGCGTAGTCGCTCGCGGCCGCCGCGACGGGCTCCGGCTCGTCGATCTCGTCGGCTCCGCCCACCGTGTCGTCGGGGAGGCCGGCAGGCCGGGCGGCTCCCACCTGGGGCGGGTCGGCGACCTCCATCGCCGCAGGGGTCAGGCGGGGCACCAGCGCGATCCCGGCGACCAGGGCGAGGGCGGCAGCCGCCACCCAGCCGAGCATCGGCCACCGACCGGCGGTCTTCGCGGGCGCGGGAGCCACCCGGGTGTCGGCGTCCGGGCCGGGCCAGCCTGCCTCCTCGGCGGCGATCGTCCGCAGCAGCTCGTCCCGGGTCTGCTCGCCCGGACGCAACTGGCCGGCGATCTCGGCGAAGATGTCGTCACTCATCGAAGTACCCTCCCTGGAGTCGATCGCGCATCAGGCCGCGGCCGCGCGAGAGCCGCATCTTGACCGCCGCCGCACCGACGCCGAGCAGCTCGGCGATCCGGGCGACCGGCAGGTCGGCGAAATAGAACAGGTACAGCGCCGTCCGGTAGGTCTCGGGCAGCGAGCGCAGCGCGCCGAACAGCGCGTCCTGCTCCTCGGTGGCGAACCGGAACTGGTCGGTTGGTTCGGCGGTCTCCGGGTTGAGCGGTACCACCCGGGTGCGCCAGGAGCTGCGGGTCACCGACCGGGCACAGTTCAGGGCCGTGGTGATCAGCCACGCCTTGCGGTGCTCCTCGCTGCGGCATTCCGGCTGACGGCGGTGGTAGGTGAGGAAGACGTCCTGGTAGACGTCGTCGGCGTCGCCGCGGCAGCGGGTGTGGGCGACGGCGATGCCGTAGACCATGGATTCGTAGCGGGCGACTACCTCGCTGGTGTCCAGCGGCAACAGCGGAACCTCAGCGGGCCTGTCGTCACCCTGGCGGATCACCGACTCCACACCTGCCTCCGTCCTCGCCGCTCTACCCCATACTGCTCACAGCGGAGGGAAAGGTAACAGCGAATCCGGAGATTGCCCGGGACGATTCCGGCTGGACCCTGCGGGGACGGTGGACGGGCCGGCCTCAGCTGACCTTCGGCTGCTCGCCGGTGTTCTCCACGCCCGAGCTGGCGCTCTTGATGCGCAGATCGCCGAAGAACGTCACCAGCCCGGGCGGCGGCGGGGCTTCGCCGTTGAGATGCTTGGCGGTGCTGGCCATCGCCTTGCGCACCTTGGGCGAGTTGGCCGGACGGGGATTGCCCTGCATGCCGATGGCGACGATCGCGATGATCGCCAGCGCGATGCCGAGAATCACCAGCATCATGATGGTTGCGAACGCCATGGCGGGCCTTCCGTTCGGGTGCCACCAGTCTACGTCGCCGCGCGGGAGCCTCGGCTCCGCGTCCCGGCCCGGGGCGAACCGGGCTCGCCGCTCGCTGGGCGCTACTCCTCGCGGAGGCGCTGGCTGATCACGGTCGAGATGCCGTCGGAGCGCATGGTGATGCCGTAGAGCGCGTCGGCGATCTCCATGGTGCGCTTCTGGTGGGTGATCACCAGCAACTGGCTGTTGTCGCGCAGTTCGGAGTAGATCTCCAGCAACCGGCCGAGGTTCACGTCGTCCAGCGCGGCCTCGACCTCGTCGAGGATGTAGAACGGGCTGGGACGGGCCTTGAACAGGGCCACCAGGAAGGCAACCGCCACCAGCGATCGCTCGCCACCGGACAGCAGCGACAACCGCTTGACCTTCTTGCCCGCGGGACGGGCCTCGACCTCGACCCCGGTGGTGAGCCACTGGCCCGGTTCGGTCAGCACCAGCCGTCCCTCGCCGCCGGGGAAGAGCCTGTTGAAGGACTCGGCGAAGGCGACCTCGACATCGGCGTAGGCCTCTGCGAAGACCTGCTGGACGCGGGCGTCCACCTCGTCGATGATCCCGGCCAGGTCGGCGCGGGTCTTGCGCAGATCCTCCAGTTGTTCGGCCAGGAACGCGTGCCGCTGCTGCAGCGCGTCGAACTCCTCCAGCGCCAGCGGGTTCACCCTGCCCAGCACTCCGAGATCGCGTTCGGCGCGGCGCAGCCGCTTCTCCTGCTCGGCGCGGACGTAGGGCACCGGGGCGGGGCGGGGGTCGTCGGGGCCAAGGGGGTTGCCATCAGCATCGGTGAGCACCTCGACCAGCTGATCCGGGCCGTAGTCGGCGACCAGCGCGTCCGCCTCCAGGCCGAGCTCGGCCAGCGCCCGCTCCGCCAGGGCATCCACCTTCATCTGCTGCTGGGCCCTGGCCAGCTCGTCGCGGTGGGCGGTGTCGACCAGTTCCTCGAACTGCCGGGCGAGTTCGCGGCCCCGGGTACGGGCGGCCGACAGCTCGGCTTCGGCTTCGGCTCGTCGCGCCTGGGCGGCTTCGCGCAGCGCACCGGCGCTGGCCAGCGACGCCGCCACCTGCTGTTCCAGCCAGCCGGCGGCCAGCTGGACGGCGGCGGCCACCGCAGCCTCACGGCGCAGTTGCTCGCGGCGGGCGGCGGCCCGTTCCCGGGCCTCCCGCTCGGCCTGGGCCGAACGGGCCAGGCTGTCGGCACGGCCGGCCAGGGCGCGGGCGCGTTCCTCCGCGGTGCGCAGGGCGAGCCTGGCCTCCATCTCGGCGCCAGCGGACGCGCGCGCCTGGTCGCCGGCCCGGTCCCGCTCGGCCGGATCGGCCTCGCTGGTGGTGGACTCCCGGCTGGCCAGTTCCAGCCGCTCTTCCAGGCCGGCCAGGGCGGCGGTCGCGTTGTCGCGGCTCTGGTTGGCCTGCGCGATGGCCGCATCCAGCCGTCCGATCTCGGCGGTGGCGGCGCGGATCAGCTGATTGAGATCGGCGGCCTCCTCGGCCAGGCCGGCGTGGGCGGCGTCCGATTCGTGCAACCGTGCCAGCGCTGCCTCGGCGCGCTCACCGGCCTGGTCGAGCTCGGCCTGACGGGCGGCGAGCGCGAAGCGCAACCGCTCCGATTCGGCCTGAGCCGTGGCCAGTTGCGCGGCCGCCTCGTCGACGGCCGCCTGCACCTCGATCAGCGATGGCTGCGACTGCGATCCACCGGCGGCGAACCACGAACTCAGCAGGTCGCCGTCGCGGGTCACCGCGGTGAGGTCGGGCAGCGAGCGGACCAGGGCCGCGGCGGCGGGCATGTCGTCCACCACGGCGACCTTGAACAGCAGCCGGTCGACCGCCGGCCGAAGCTCGGTGGTGCAGTCGAGCAGGTCACGGGCGTAGCGGACCTCAGCCGGCAGCGCCGGCCAGCCGGCGGGGTCGATCGTCACGCTGGGTCCACCCAACAGCAGACCGGCCCGGCCGAGATCGTCGGCCTTGAGGTGTTCGAAGGCATCGACGGCGGCATCGACCCCGGTGACGGCGACCGCGTCGGCGGCTGCTCCCAGCGCGGCCGCGACCGCGACCTCGGCCCCCGGATGCACCGAGACCAGTGCCGCCACGCTGCCGAGCAGGCCGCTGAGCCGATCGCCGGCGGCCAGCAGCGCGGCCGACCCGTCGCGGCGTTCCAGGCCCAGGCAGAGCGCGTCGACGCGGGCGGAGAGCGCGGCCCGGGTGGACGTCGCCGCGGCGTCGGCGGCACGCAACTCCTCGACCTCCGTGCGGAGCCGTTCCACCTCGGCCTCGGCCGTCTCGAAGGCGGCGTCCAGCCCGGATTCGCCGGCGGCCAGGGAGGCGAGCCGGGTCTCCAGTGCCGCGAAGTCGTGCCGGGCCGCGGCGGCACGCTGTTCTGCCTCGTCCCGCGCCTCCCGCAGCCGTCCGATCTCGGCAACCGCCGATTCGGCGCGGCCGCGCAGCGTGTTCACCTCGCCGGCCAGCCGGGCCAGCCCTTCGCGGCGATCCGCGATGGCACGCTGGTGAGCCTGATAGTGCCGCTCCGCCTCGGTGTAGGCGGCATCGGCGGCCTCGCGAGCCGTGGTGGCCGCGGCCAGTGCCTGTGCCTTGACCTCGATCTCGGCCCGCAGCGCGGCCTCGGGGGAGTCGAAGAGGGACACGACCAGGTGACGTTGGGCTGGGTCGCCAGCGAGCGCATCCCGCAGTTGTCCGGCATACACCTGCGCGCCGCGGTCCTGGTCCGCGGGGAGGACGTGGAGGAGGAACGCGAGCATCGGCAGCGTCGAAGCCGATACTATCATGACAACGGAGATAGTGGCTCCGAGACGGACAAGATGGAGTTGATGCTTCCCGTGCTGATTCGCCGTGGTGACTTGGAGTTTATCCGGGTGAAGCCCGGAATGAGGGTCCAAGAACTGCTACAGAGATTGACGAGCAAGAAGAACTATGGTCTGGTCCAAGTGAAGCGC
>Ga0102832_1001742_pt1 | contig 15319 bp, 15 predicted proteins | sample EBPBio282013_DNA_FD_88942 | JGI IMG/M metagenome (GOLD analysis project Ga0102832, IMG submission 88942) | Wastewater treatment Type I Accumulibacter community from EBPR Bioreactor in Madison, WI, USA - Reactor 2_5/28/2013_ DNA (Illumina Assembly) | ecosystem: Engineered > Bioreactor > EBPR >...
AATCCGCGGCTGGTCTACTGCTCGGTCACCGGTTTCGGCCAGGACGGGCCCTGTGCGCAGCGCGCCGGCTACGACGCGATGATCCAGGCGATGTCCGGGATCATGGACCTCACCGGCGAACCCGACGGCGGGCCGCAGAAGATGGGCGTCGCCTTCGCCGACCTGTTCGCCGGCCTGCACGGCGTGATCGGCATCCAGGCCGCGCTGCTGCAGCGCGAACGCACGGGCCGCGGCCAGCAGGTCGACATCGCCCTGCTCGACAGCATGGTCGGCGTGCTCGCCAACCAGGCGATGAATGCGCTGGTCTCGGGCGTGCCGCCGCGGCGCATGGGCACCGCGCATCCGAGCATCGTGCCGTACCAGGTGTTCGCCGTGCGCGACGGCCACCTGATGCTGGCGGTCGGCAACGATGCGCAGTTCGCACGCGCCTGCGCGGTGCTGGGCGAGCCGGCGCTGGCGGTCGATCCGCGCTTTTCGACCAACGCCGCGCGCGTGCGCCATCGCGACGCGCTGGTGCCACAGCTGGCGGCGGCATTCGCGCGCGTGGATCGCGATGCGGTGCTCGCCGCGCTGGAACGCGAGGGCGTTCCGGCCGGACCGATCAACACCGTTGCCGAAGTCTTCGACGACCCGCAGGCGCGCCATCGCGGCCTGCGGCTCGACCTCGATGCACCGGACGTTGCCGGTGGCCGCGTCCCCGGCGTGCGCACGCCGATCCGCTTCTCCGATGCCGCGCTGGTGCTCGACCGCGCTTCGCCGGCGCTAGGCGCGCATTCGACCGAAGTGCGCGCCGAACTCGGTCTTGCCCGTGATGCATCGTCCGCGGTTACGGCGTGCCGAGCGCGCGAACCATGACCGGGCTGCACATCGACGTCCGCGGGCAAGGCCCGGACCTGGTGCTGCTGCACGGCTGGGCGATGCATTCGGGCGTGTTCGCCGCGCTGGCCGATGCGCTCGCGCCGCGCTTCACCCTGCACCTGGTCGACCTGCCCGGCCACGGCCACAGTCGCGACAGCACCGTGCCGCTGGCGCTGGAGCCGGTGGTCGAAGCGCTGGTCGAACGCCTCTCGCGCGCGACCTGGGTGGGCTGGTCGCTGGGCGGGCTGTTCGCGCAGCATGCCGCGGCGACGCGACCGCACAAGGTCGAAGGCCTGACGATGCTGTGCGCCAGCCCGCGCTTCGTGCGCGGCGACGACTGGCCGCTGGGCATGTCGCCGGAGATCTTCCGCGGCTTCGCGCTCGGCCTGCGCAGCGACTATCGCGCCACGCTCGACCGTTTTATCGCGCTGGAGGCGTTCGGCTCCGACGCTGCGCGCAGCGAGATGCGCATGCTGCGCGACGAGGTGTTCTCGCGCGGCGAACCGGCCGCGCACGTTCTGGCCGATGGCCTCGGCCTGCTCGAAGGCAGCGATCTTCGCGCCAGCCTGCCTTCGCTCACGATGCCGACGCTGTGGCTGGCCGGACGCCGCGACCGGCTGGTCGATCCGCGCGCGATGCAGGCCGCGGCGGCGCAGGTGCCGCGCGCGGACGTGACGGTGGTCGAGCATGCCGGGCACGCGCCGTTCCTGACCCACGTCGACGAGGTCGCCGCGGCGCTGTCGCGCTTCGGCGACACCGTGGCGGCGCACGGCACATGACCCAGCCGCACGGCCCGGTGTTCGATGCCCGCCAGGTGCGGCGCGCGTTCTCGCGCGCGTCGGCCGGATACACCTCGGCCGCGGCGCTGCAGCGCGAGGTCGAGGCACGGCTGCTGGAATCGCTCGACTTCCTCGCGCTGGTGCCCGGGCGCGATCCGCGCTGGTCGCCCGGCACCGTGCTCGATGTCGGCAGCGGTCCGGGCCATGCCGCGCAGGCGATGCGCGCGCGCTGGCCGAAGGCGCGCATCGTCGCGCTCGACCTGTCGCTGCCGATGCTGCGCCAGGTCGAACCGCGCGCGGGGTGGAATCCGCTGCGCAGGCCGGTCGACCGCGTCTGCGCCGACCTGCGCGCGCTGCCGCTGGCCGATGCCAGCGTCGACGTGCTGTTCTCGAACCTGTGCCTGCAGTGGATCGACGACCTGCCGGCCGCGTTCGCCGGATTCCGTCGCGTGCTCAAGCCCGGCGGCCTCCTGCTGTGCTCGACCTTCGGCCCGGACACGCTGTGGGAACTGCGCGAGGCGTTCGCGCGCGCCGACGAAGCCCCGCACGTCAGTCCGTTCGCCTCGATCGCGCAGTTCGGCGACGCCCTGATGCACGCCGGTTTCCGCGACCCGGTGCTCGACCGCGACGTGGTGCAGCACGGCCATGCCGACCTGCCGGCGCTGACGCGCGAACTGCGCGCGCTCGGCGCCACCAACGCCCTGCAGGGCCGCCGCCACACCCTCACCGGACGCGCGCGCTTCGCCGCCGCCGCCGCCGCCTACGAACCGCTGCGCGGCGCCGGCCTGCCCGACCACCAGCAGGCGCTGCTGCCGGCGAGCTGGGAAACGATCACCGCGATGGCCTGGGCCCCGCAGCCGGGTGCACCGATCCGCGACAGCGGCGGCGAGCTCGCCAGCTTCCCGGCCGACCGCATCCGCGTGCGCAAGCGCGATTGAAGGCCGCGCGTCCGACCCGCCGTCGCGCCGCTTTCCCGCGTGTCCTCTCGACCGCTTCGTCGATTGTCATCTCGACCGAAGGGAGAGATCTGCATCCGGACGTCGCATGAACATGCAGGCAGGGATTTCTCCCGTCGGTCGAAATGACAATGGATGGAATCCGGAGTGGCCGGCACGCTTGCCGGTCGTCCTCTCCACCCGATCGTCATCTCGAGCGAAGGGAGAGATCCGCGGTCCCACTTCGCTTGCCCGCGCCAAGGCAGATCGACGTCGCCGCCGCCGACCCGCATCCGCCATCGACCCCCGATTCAGATCCTCCCGCCTACACTCGCCCCCAGTCCCGCCGAGCCGCGCCCGATGAAACAGCTGCTTGCCGTCCTCTGCCTGGCCCTGGCACCGCTCGCCGCGCAGGCCCAGAACGCCCCGCGCGTCGACCTCTCCGGCATCGACCCGGCGCAGGTCCTCGCCGGTGCCGGCGACGTGCTGCTGCGCGCGCCCGACGGCGACATCGACCGCCTGTTCCGCGCCGTGCACGCGGCCTCGCGCAACGAGTCGGAGGCGCGCGGCCTGTGCGCCCTGTTCGAACCGGATGCCGACCGCAGCCTGCCCGGCCTGCAGCGCGCGGCGAACGCGCTGGGCGGCGACAGCCGCGCGCGTTTCATCGAGGCGGTCGCCGCGATCGCGGTCAACGGCCTGCAGGCCCCGCGCCAGCCCTACGACCCCGCCGTCGGCGCGCAGGCGCTGAAGGCGGCGACGGTCACCGGGATGATGCTGTACGACGGCTTCCTGCTCGGCCTGGGCAGCACCGGCACCGACGGCGCCAGCCGCCAGGCGCGCTGCAGCGCGTTCCGCCAGCTGGTCGACGTGCTCAACGATTTCGACGCCGGCCAGCGCGTCGCGGCGACGCGCTTCCTGCTCAACGAAGGCCTGACGCGCTACGGCGGCGATCTGTAGCGCGCGCTCAGCGCACCTGCGCCAGCCAGTCCTCGAGGTTGTAGTAGTTGCTGACGCGGCGGATGCGGCCGTTGCCGCCGGCATCGTCGAAGGCGATGTCGAAGAACGCGCCGCCGGGCAGCACGTAGCGCTGGCCGTGCGCCGGCGGCAGGCCGTCGTCGGCGGCCAGGTACTCGCCGTGCACCACGTACTCGGCGGCGACGCGCGCGCCGTCGGCGGTGGCCATCACCACGATGTCGCGCAGCTGCTCGCGGTAGCAGCGGTGCATCCGCTGCAGGAAGGCGGCGAAGGCCTCGCGCCCGGTCTCGCGCGGGCCCTGGTTGAGGTCGTGGGCCACGTCGTCGGCCAGCAGCGCGAGCATGCCGTCCCAGTCGCCGCGGTTGAACGCGGCGTAGTAGGCCAGCACCAGTTCGGTGCCGCGGTCGTGGCGGCGGTTGCCGTCGATTCTCATGCCGATTCCCTGCCGGAAGCCCGTCCACGCGGTCGTCCGCGCGCCGATGCCGATGATAGCGGCGCTCAGTGCGGCTGGACCACCAGGTCGCGGTGGAAGAAGTACACCTCGCGCATCAGGAAGCCCCAGCGCGTGCGCAGCGAGCGGAACCGCGAGTTCGGCGTCGGCGAGCCGACCGCGTCGATCCCCAGCTGTCGCGACAGCCGCAGCGCGCGCGCCATGTGCAGCGGATCGCTGACCACGATCGCGCGCTTGAGCTGGTGTTCGAGCATCAGCCGGCGCGCCTCCAGCAGGTTCTGGTAGGTGGTCTGCGAGGTTGATTCGATCAGGATCGCGTCCTGCGGCACGCCGGCGCGCAGCGCATAGCGGCGCGCCACCTGCGATTCGGCGAAGCGCGCGCCGCCGCCGCCGTAGCCGCCAGTGAAGATCAGCGTCCCGGCCAGGCCGCTGCGGTAGAGGTCGAGGCCGTGTTCGATCCGCGCCTTGAACACCGGCGAGGGCACCGCGTCGTAGGCGGCGGCGCCGAGCACGATGATGGCGTCGGCCGGCGCCGCTTGGTCGCGTTCACCGACCCACAGGATGTACGCGGCCACCCCGCCCAGCCAGAGCAGGCACAGCAGCACCAGCCGCAGCAGCAGGCGCAGCGCGCGGCGCGGACGCGGCGGCCGGCGGCTCACGAGGGTCGGCCCCAGGGCAGCGCGTCGAGGTCGACGTTGCCGCCCGACAGCACCACGCCCACGCGCAGGCCCGCGAAGTGCTGCGGATGGGCGAGGATCGCCGCCAGCACGATCGCCGACGAGGGTTCGACCAGCAGCTGCAGGCGTTCCAGCAGCAGGCGCATCGCGGCGACGGTGTCGGCGTCCTCGACCGCCAGCACCTGTGCGCCGTGTTCGCGCAGCAGCCGGAAGTTCGGCTCGCCGAGCGTGCCGCGCAGGCCATCGCAGATCGTGTCCGGGACGAAGTCGGTGACGCGCTCGCCGCGCTGCAGCGACAGCAGCGTTTCCGCGGCGCCGGCCGGTTCGGCCAGGAACAGCTTCGCTTGCGGCGCGCGTCCGGCCAGCGCCAGCGCGGTACCGGAAGCGAGCCCGCCGCCGCCGACCGGCACCACCAGCGCATCGAGGTCGGGCTGCGCGCCCAGCAGTTCCAGCGCCGCGGTGCCCTGGCCGGCGATGACGCGGGCGTCGGTGTAGGGGTGCACGAGGGTGGCACCGGTGTCGCGCTGCACCTGCGCGCAGGCGGCCTCGCGCGCGGCGATGGTCGGCGCGCAGCGGTGCAGCACCGCGTCCTGCGCCTCGATCGCGGCCAGCTTCGAGCGTACCGCGGGGTCCGGCACGACCACGTGGCAGGGAATCCCGCGCAGACGGGCGGCCAGCGCCAGCGCCGCGCCGTGGTTGCCCGAGGAATGCGTGACCACGCCGCGCGCCGCGACGGCATCGTCGAGCGCGAACACCGCATTGCAGGCGCCACGGAACTTGAACGCGCCCGCGCGCTGCCGGCATTCGGCCTTGAACGCCAGCGTGCATCCGGCCGCGGCATCCAGCGCGTCGGCGCGCAGCACCGGCGTGACCTGCGCATGCGGCGCGATCCGGGCGGCGGCGTCGAGCACGTCGTCGAAGCGCGCAATCGTTTCCATGGACATCGCCAGAGACTAGCCGATCGCCGCGAAGCGTGTTCAGCCAGGTGCAGGCCGATCCCGGGACGATTAAGCACGGATTCAATGCCCCGGGCCGATGCTGCAGGCGTTGTTCCAACAGGGGCCCGCCATGATCCGGAAACTGCTGCTCCCGCTGCTGGCCTTGCTGGCGCTGTCGGGCTGCGTCAGCGACTACTACTATCGCGGTGGCGGCAGCGGCGACTACTACTACGGCAGCCCGCGCTCGAGCTATTACTACGGCGCGCCGTACAGTTCCCTGGGCTACGGCTATCCGGGCGGCTGGTATGGCGGTGTCGGCTACGGCGGGGGCTACGGCTACTATGGCGGCTATGGCGGTTATTACGGTTCGCGCTACGGCTATCCGTATTACCCCTACTATCCGTACTACCCGCGACGTCCTCACTATCGCCCGCCGCCGGGACCGCCCAACGACGACCAGCGACCGCCGCAGCCCGGCGACCACGTGACCGGCGGCAACCAGCCGCCGCGCCGCGTCATGGTGCCCCAGCCGCAGCAGGCGGGCGCCATGCCGCCACGCATGATCCGTGGCGAGGACGAGGGACGGCCGCGGATGCGCCTGCCGCGCGCCGAACCCGGCATGCCGGACATGCAGGACCGGCCGATGCGGCGGCCGTCATCGCAGCCGCTGGCGCCGGAACGCGCCGAGAGTCGCCCGGCCCCGAGGATGATGGAAGCCCCGGCCCGGCCGATGCAGGCGCCGCGGATGGAGCGCCATGAAGCGCCCGCCCGGATCCGTGACCGGGACGTGGAATGACGCAGAAAGCGCTTGCGTTGGCGCAGGCAGCGGCTCAAGCTACGCCGACCTGACCGGTTGCGTCGGATTCCGACGTATCCTGCTCTTGAACGCCTAAGAATTGCGCTAGTCGACACCCGGCGGGGGATACCGGATCCCCCCTGTTCCGCTCCCGCCGGGCGTCGGCGCCTTCAGGAGGATGGCCTCCGGGGCGCCACAGGGCTGCCGTCCGAATGGACCGGCGCCGAAAAAGAATGGGGCCGGATGTCCCCCGACATCCGGCCCCTTTGCTTCCCCGGGACGTACTTGGCCAGCCCTGTTCCAATCCCGGCCGCGTCCCCCTCGACGCTTGCCGTTCCGGGTGCACGGGTATCCTTGCAGGAAGCGTGCCAACTTTTCCGGGCCCTGCCGACCGCGCCGCGCGCCGGTCGAAGTGGGACCATCGCCGCGACCGATGCCTTCCTCGTCCCTCGAACATGAATACGCACTTCCATCGCCACGACGTCATCGTGATCGGCGGCGGCCATGCCGGCACCGAAGCCGCGCTCGCGTCGGCGCGTGCCGGCGCCCGCACGCTGCTGCTCACCCATTCGATCGAGACCGTGGGCGCGATGAGCTGCAACCCGGCGATCGGCGGCATCGGCAAGGGCCACCTGGTGAAGGAGGTCGACGCGCTCGGCGGGATCATGGCGAAAGCCGCCGACGCCGCCGGCATCCAGTGGCGGCGGTTGAACGCGTCGAAGGGCCCGGCGGTGCGCGCCACGCGTGCGCAGGCCGACCGTGCGCTGTATCGCGCCTTCATCCGCCGCGCGGTCGAGCACCAGCCCGACCTCACCGTGTTCCAGGCAGCAGTCGATGACCTCGTCATCGAAGGCGATGCCGTGCGCGGCGCGATCACCCAGACCGGCCTGCGCTTCGACGCCGATGCGGTGGTGCTCACCGCCGGCACCTTCCTTGCCGGCAAGGTGCACATCGGCGAGACGCAGTACGCCGCCGGGCGCATGGGCGATCCGCCGGCGACCACGCTGGCCGCACGCTTGCGCGAGCGTCCGTTCGTGGTTGATCGCCTGAAGACCGGCACGCCGCCGCGCATCGACGGCCGCACGCTCGATCTCGCGAAGATGGACGAACAGCCCGGCGACGACCCGCGCCCGGTGTTCTCGTTCATGGGCACGCACGCCGACCATCCGCCGCAGGTGTCGTGCTGGATCACGCACACCACGCAGCGCACGCACGACATCATCCGCGGCGCGCTGCACCGCTCGCCGATGTATTCCGGCCAGATCGAGGGCATCGGCCCGCGCTATTGCCCGAGCATCGAGGACAAGGTGGTGCGCTTCGCCGAGAAGGCATCGCACCAGATCTTCGTCGAGCCCGAAGGGCTGGACGTGGTCGAGATCTATCCCAACGGCATTTCCACCTCGCTGCCGTTCGACGTGCAGCTGGAACTGGTGCGTTCGATCACCGGCTTCGAGCAGGCGCACATCACGAGGCCCGGTTACGCGATCGAATACGATTTCTTCGATCCGCGCGGGCTCAAGACCTCGCTGGAAACCAAGGCGATCGCCGGCCTGTTCTTCGCCGGCCAGATCAACGGCACCACCGGCTACGAGGAAGCGGCGGCGCAGGGACTGCTGGCCGGCGTCAACGCCGCGCGCTTCGTGCGCGAGCGCGAGGCTTGGTCGCCGCGCCGCGACGAGGCGTATCTGGGCGTGCTGGTCGATGACCTGATCACCCACGGCACCTCCGAGCCCTACCGCATGTTCACCTCGCGCGCCGAGTACCGGCTGCAACTGCGCGAGGACAATGCCGACCTGCGGCTGACGCCGGTCGGCCGCGAACTCGGGCTGGTCGACGACGCGCGCTGGTGGCGCTTCGAGGCCAAGCGCGAGGCGATCGCCCGCGAAACACAGCGCCTGGGTGGACTGTGGGCCTCGCCTGGCAACGCCGCCGGGCGCGAAGCCATGGATACGCTCGGCATCGAGATCAGCCGCGAGAACAGCGCGCTCGACCTGCTGCGTCGCCCGGAACTCGACTACGCCAGGCTCGCTTCACTGGAGGCGTTCGCGCCGGAATCTCCGGTCGCTGCCGACGTCGCCGAACAGGTGGAGATCGACACCAAGTACGCCGGCTACCTGCAGCGCCAGCGCGACGAGATCGCGCGCGCGCAGCGCAACGAAGGTACCGCGATCCCCGACGCCTTCGACTACGCGAGCGTGCGCGGCCTGTCCGCGGAAGCGCAGCAGAAACTCGAACGCGTGCGCCCGCAGACCGTCGGCCAGGCGCAGCGCATCCCCGGCATGACCCCGGCCGCGATCTCGCTGCTGCTGGTGCACCTGGAGCGCAATCGCCGCACTCGCGTGGCGTGAACCGATCAGCGCGCGGCGAGCACCTGCTGCGCCGCCCACTGCACGATCTGGTCGGTGCCCATGGCGCCGGACTGGCGCGCGAGTTCCCGGCCGTGGCGGAACAGCACCATCGTCGGGATGCTGCGGATGTTGTAGCGCGTGCCCAGCGCGGGTTCGGCTTCGGTGTCGACCTTGGCCAGCCGCAGCTTAGGTTCCAGACGCGCCGCGGCGGCCTCGAAATGCGGCGCCATCATCCGGCAGGGGCCGCACCACGGCGCCCAGAAATCGACCAGCAGCGGCAGGTCGCTGCGCGTTGCGTGGGCGTCGAAGCTGACGGCGTTCAACACGATGGGGTGGGCGGTGAACAGCGGCTGCTTGCAGCGGCCGCAGGTAGGGTGGTCCTGCAGCCGTGATTCGGGGACGCGGTTGATCGCGTTGCAGTGCGGGCAGGCGATCTGCAGGGTATCGGACATGGCGGAGCCTCCGGTCATGATGCGGATGGTAGCGCCGGGGTCCGTCTCAGGCCCGCAGCGCGCGGTTCCATGGCAGCCGGACCAGCACGCGCGCCAGCCCGCAGAACCCGGACACGCCGGCAAACACGAGGCCGGCGCCGATCGCCGCCGACAGGCCATGCCAGGCCGGCGCGACGGTGAAGCCGAGGATGGTGCCGAGCAGGACCAGCGACCCGGCCGCGATCTGCACCTGGCGGTTGAGTTCCAGCGGCTGCGCGGCATCGCGCGCGACCGGCAGGCCGGCCTGCTTCCATGCGTCGATGCCGCCGTCGAGCAGGTACGCGGTGCAGCCGTCGCCCGCGACCCGGCGCAGCGCGTCGGCGTTGCCCGCGGTGCGCCTGCCGGAACGGCAGTGGAAGATCACCACCTGCGCGTCGCCGGCTTCGGCGGGCAGCGTGTCGAGGCCGGCCAGCGGCCGGTGGCGGGCGCCGGGGATGTGCTCGCGGGCGAATTCGTCGCGTTCGCGGATATCCACCAGCACGGCGCCGCGGCGCACGAGGTCGGCGGCGGCTTGGGCATCGATGCGTTGCATGTTGCGCTCCTCAGGGACAGAACACCCGTTTGAGCGTGGACACCAGGGCCTCCACGCGCGTGTCCTCGATCCGGTAGAAGATCGTCTGCGCCTCGCGCCGCGTGGACACGAGGCCATCGTCGCGCAGCCGCGCCAGGTGCTGCGACAGCGCGGACTGGCTCAACTCGACGTGTTCCTGCATCGCGCCGACGCTCAGCTCGCCGTGCTCGATCAGCAGGCACAGCAGCAGCAGGCGGTGCTCGTTGCCGAGCGTGCGCAGCATCGCCGCGGCCTGCTCGGCACCGCGTTGCATGAACTGACGATCCTGTCGGGCGGGACTCATTGCGCAACCTTTATATCACACATTGCTAAATTAGCAATTAATAATATTATAGCGGGACGGAAATCGTCCGTTCGACATTGGAGCAGATCATGGTCGGTGCGTCCTATGCGGAACTCACCCGCAACGTCTCGAAGCACCTGGCGCCGTTGCGCACCCATCACCCAGACGTGATGCAGGGCTTCGGCGCGCTCAGCAAGGCGGCGATGGCGCCGGGCGTGCTCGACGAGAAGACCAAGGAGCTGATCGCGATGGCCATTGGCGTGGCCGCGCGCTGCGACGACTGCCTCGGCTTCCACGCCAGGGCGCTGGTGCGCCTGGGCACGACGCCGGAGGAACTGCGCGAGATGCTCGGCGTGGCCGTGTACATGGGCGGCGGTCCGTCGCTGATGTATGCCGCGCATGCGCAGGCGGCCTTCGACGAGTTCGCCGCGGCGGCTTGATCAGTCCGCGACGCCGAGCGCCTGCCGGGCCAGCGCGACCACCGCGTCCACGCGCGCCATCGCCCGCGTGCGATCGATGCCGCGGCCGAGGATCGCGGTCTCGATGAGCAGGTGGGAGAGCAGGGTGTCGAACAGCATCTCGGCGACCACCGGCAGCGGCAGCCCGGACGCGGGCGACAGTTGCCCCTCGTCGCGCAGCCGCTGCAGCAGGGTGGCGATCAGTCGGTGCCAGACCTGCGGGCCATGCGCATGCCAGGCTTCGCCGACGCCGGGCACGTGGGCACCGGCCACCACCAGCCGGTAGAAATCGACATGGCGCGGCGAACCGACCACGGCGACCAGCTCGGTCAGGATCGTGCGCAGGCCGTCGTCGAACGACGCCTCGCGGACGTCGATCACCTGCAGCCGCGCCAGGAACTCGTCGCACAGGTGGCCGATGCAGGCGGCGAACAGCGCCTCCTTGTTGTCGAAGTGGCGGTACAGCGTCGCCTTCGACCCGCCCGCCGCGGCGACGATGGCATCCATCGAGGTGCCGTCGTAGCCGTTGGCGAGGAACTGCGCGCAGGCGATGTCGAGCAGTTGCCTGCGCCGCGCGCCGCCACGTGCGCGCGCAGGCGCAAGGCGCGGTGCGGCCGGGGCCATCACTCGCTGGCCGCGGCGCCGGGCAGGGCGTAGGCGATGATGTAGTCGCCGCGATCGGGCGACTGCCGCGCGCCGCCCGCGGCGATCACCACGTACTGTTTGCCGGTGGCGGGCGAGACGTAGGTCATCGGCGTGGCCTGCGCGCCGACCGGCAGGCGTGCCTTCCACACTTCGTCGCCGGTGGCCATGTCGAGTGCGCGCAGGTAGTAGTCCTGGGTGCCGGCGAAGAACGCCAGCCCCGAGGCGGTGACCACGCCGCCGCCGAGCGTGGGCATGCCCACTTCGGCCGGGAAGCCGGGGCGGATGCCGTCGAGCTTGACGTCGCGCACCGAGCCGGCCGGGCGCTGCCAGGCGAGGCGACGCTGCGCCAGGTCGACCGCCGCGAACACGCCCCACGGCGGCGCATGGCAGGGAATGCCCAGCGGCGAGTTGAACGCCTTGTGGTCGATCACGAACGGCGTGCCATCCATCGGATAGGTGCTGCCGACGCCGTGGCCGGACTTGAGCGTGCTTTCGTCGATGCCCTCGCGGTGGCGCAGCGTCACCACCTGCGGCATGCGGATGTCGTTGAGGAAGAGGTAGCCGGTGTTCTCGTCGATCGCGGCGCTGCCCCAGTTGAAGCCGCCGTAGTAACCCGGGTAGATCAGCGTCGGCTCCAGGCTGGGCGCGGTGAACTCGCCCTTGTAGTTGAGCTTGCGGAAGGCGATGCGGCAATACAGCTGGTCGAAGAACGTCGCGCCCCACATGTCCCGTTCGGTCAGCGCGGTGGCGCCCAGCGCAGGCATGCCGACCGAGTACGGCTGGGTCGGCGCGACCCAGTCGCCCTGCGCCACGTCCTGCGGCACGGCACGCTCCTCGACCTTCGCCAGCGAGGTGCCGTCGCGGCGGTCGAGCAGGAAGATCTCGCCGCGCTTGGTCAGCTGCACCAGCGCCGGCACGCGGCCGCCGTTGCCATCGGGAAGGTCGATCAGGGCCGGCTGCGCGGGCACGTCGTAGTCCCACAGATCGTGGTGTACGGTCTGGTAGCTCCAGCGTTCCTTGCCGGTGCGGATGTCGAGCGCGACCACGCTGCTGGAATACTTTTCGGTCAACGGCGGGCGCACGCCGCCCCAGAAGTCGGGCGACTGGTTGCCCAGCGGCAGGTAGACCAGGCCCAGCGCGTCGTCGAACGCGGGCGTGGACCAGACGTTGGGCGTCGAGGGGGTGTAGGTCCCGCCGTCCGGCGGCAGCTTGGTGATCGCGGGATTGCCGAGGTCCCAGGCCCAGATCAGTTCGCCGCTGTCGGCGCTGAAGGCGCGCACCACGCCGGAGGGTTCCTCGGTCGAGCGGCCGTCGAACACCCAGCCGCCGAGGATGATCAGGTTGCGGCTGACGGTCGGTGCGGAGGTCAGGTAGTACCAGTAGACGCTCGGCTCGATGTCGCCCATGCCCACCGACAGGTCGACCGTGCCGCCCTGGCCGAAGTCGGCGCAGGGCGTGCCGGTGGCGGCATCGAGCTGGATCAGGCGCGCGTCGATCGTGGTCATCACGATGCGCGCTGCGCAGGTCTGCGGCGCGGTCGCGGCTGCGGTCGCGTTGCTGGCCGGATGCGCGATGCGCCAGTCGTGGTCCTCGTCGAACGCGTACGGCTGGGCCACTTCGCCCGGCGCGTAGTAGCCCAGGCCGCGGCAGCGGTTCCAGGTGCGGGTTTCGGCCGGTTTCGCGTCGAACATCCAGCGCTGCTCGCCGGTGTCGACGTCCAGCGCGTACACCTTGTTCTCCGGCGTGCAGGTATAGAGCAGGCTGCCGACCTGCAGCGGCGTGTTCTGCTGCTCGGAGGCCCCTTCGGCGAATTCGCCGGTGCGGTAGGTCCAGGCCACCTGCAGGTCGGCGACGTTCTGCAGGTTGATCTGCGAGAGGTCGGCGAAGCGGGTGCCGGCGGGCGAATTGCCGTAATGCTGCCAACGGGCGGGGTCGGCGGTGACCCGGGCGCCGGCCAGCGGCTGCGGGGATTGATCGTTGTGGATCACGCCGTGCGGCCGGGTCATCGACCACAGGCTGAACACGCCGAAGGCCAGCAGCGCGGCGGCCAGCGTCCAGCTCGCGCCCTTGCCGCGGCCGCCGTTGAGGCAGGGCTGCAGCAGCGCGCCGGCGGCGCCGAGCACCACGAACGGCGCCAGTCGCGGCACCAGCGGCCAGAAACTCGCGCCCACTTCCCACAGCGACCACGCCAGCGTCGCCAATGCCACCGCGCCCAGCAGCCAGCCGGCCAGCGGGCGGCGACGCAGGTACAGCGCGCCGGACACCAGCAGGCCCAGGCCGGCGGGCAGGTAGTACCAAGAGCCGCCGAGCACGGCCAGGTACGTGCCGCCAGCGGCCAGCGCCAGCCCGATCAGGGCAAGCACCACGCCGAACAGGCGCGGCAGCCAGCCGGACGAGGCGCGGGAGGGCGCCGAAGCGAACGCGTTCATGTCATTGCACCTCTGGGGAAGGGGTTCGGCCCGGCGTGCTCCCCGGTTGAAGCGGGAAAGGCGGGCGGAATGGAGAAACTGTACTGTACGGTACTCTCGTTGACCGGGCTTCGCCAGCGCCGGTTTCGCGCCCGCCGGCGAGGGCAGGGACGCGGGTTCCGCAGCCGTCGTGGCGCCCGAACGGCCGTTCGTGTCCGGCTCAAATCGCGTCGGGGTGACGCTGCTGCCAGAGCGCCAAACGCTCGCGGTACAGCTGCAGCGCCTCGTGGTAGAGGTCGTAGACGCAAGGGTCGCAGCCGCTGTCGCAGCAGTCGGACGGCAGGGGCGGTTCCGGCGGCTGTGGGCGCGGATCGTCGTCGGGTGGATCCGGGGGGTTCAACGGCGTGCGCATGCGTGGCGGAAACGGGGATGGTGCCAAAGCCGCATCATGGCGGCCAGCGGAGCGCGCTTGCGCCGGTTCCGTCGAACCGCTCCAATCGCAGCATGTCCCTGCGTCCCCGCGATCCGCTGTCGATGCATCGCCGCCATCTGCTCGCGGCCGTGTCCGGTGCCGTGGCGATGTTGCCGCTGCCGTTGCCCGTGACGGCGGCGCCGGCGATCGATGCCGATGCCGACTGGACGCCGCCCGACACATTCCTGCACGACCTGCCGCGGCAGATGCAGGCGCTGGGCGTGCCGGGCATCGCCATCGCGGTGGTCGAGGCGGGGCAACTGGCGTGGTCGCACGGCGCGGGCGTGGCCGATCCGGTGCGCGGCACGCCGGTCGACGACGCGACGCTGTGGGAAGCCGCCTCGCTGAGCAAGCCGACGTTCGCGTACGCCGTGCTGCAACTGGTCGATCGCGGCGCGCTCGCGCTGGACGCGCCGCTGGTCGCGTACACGCGTCCGGACTACCTCGGCGATTCGCCGTGGCTCGAACGCATCACCGTGCGCGACGTGCTGCGGCATTCGACCGGCCTGCCCGACTGGCGCAAGCAGCCGCAGCGCGAACCGCTGCAGCCCGTGGTCGAACCGGGCACGCGCATCGACTATTCCGGCGAGGCTTTCGTCTGGCTGCAGCTGGCGGTCGAAGCGGTCACCGGCGAGAGCCTCGACCAGACCATGCGGCGCCTGCTGTTCGACCCTGCCGGCATGCGCGACAGCAGCTATGCCTGGGATGCCGCGCTGGCGGCGCGTTCGGTGCGCGGACAGCGCGCGCCCGACGACGCCGGCGAAGGCGCGCCGCGGCAGGGCCTGCGCGACGCCTGGGCGCAGGCGCTTCCGGTGGCCGAACAGTGGCGCAAGCCGCTGTCGCAATGGCGTTACGACGATGCCCGCCGCGCGCTGCCGCTGGCGCAGGCAGGCGCCGCGGAGGGCGTGGTGGCCTGGCCCAGCGACATTCTCGCCAACGCGGCCGCCAGCCTGCGCTGCAGCGTGCAGGACTACGCACGCTTCATGGCGTTGATGGTGCATGCCGATCCGGCGCCGTGGGAGCTTCGCCCGGCGACGCGCACGGCGATGCTCACGCGCCAGATCGACGTGCCGGGGCGATGGCCCGACAAGGGCCTGGGCTGGAACCTCGAGGCGACCTCGCGCGGGCCGGTGTTCTACCACTCCGGCAGCAATGCCGGCATCTTCAAGACCTTCGCGCTGGGCGATGCCACGCGCGGGCGTGCGCTGGTAGTGATGACCAACGCCGCGCAGGG
>Ga0102832_1001744_pt1 | contig 15291 bp, 15 predicted proteins | sample EBPBio282013_DNA_FD_88942 | JGI IMG/M metagenome (GOLD analysis project Ga0102832, IMG submission 88942) | Wastewater treatment Type I Accumulibacter community from EBPR Bioreactor in Madison, WI, USA - Reactor 2_5/28/2013_ DNA (Illumina Assembly) | ecosystem: Engineered > Bioreactor > EBPR >...
GCGGCGATCATCCGCCCTTCAGTGGTCCGTGTAACACGGGAGGGCAAAAATGAGGACGATCCCGACGTCGGCGTTGGCACGGGCGTTATCATCCAGGAAGACGGAACAATCCTGACGAACCTGCATGTGGTGGCCGGCGCCGACCGCGTGGAAGTCGAGTTTTTCGACGGCAGCAAATCGGAAGCCGACGTGACCGGCGTACAGCCAGAACACGACCTCGCGGTGATCCAAGCCAAGACGCTCCCGGATGATATGAAGCCCGCAACGTTGCGCTCCACGGCAGGCCTGATGCCCGGCGACGAAGTCGTCGCGGTGGGTCATCCGTTCGGCATCGGCCCATCCACGTCGGCCGGCGTGATCTCCGGCCTGCGACGCGACTATGTGAATCCCAAGGGGAAGCGCGTCCTCACGAATCTCATCCAATTCGACGCCGCCGCAAACCCCGGCAACTCGGGAGGCCCGCTCGTGACCCTCGACGGCGAAGTCGTCGGCATTGTCACGGCGATCCTCAATCCCACCGAGCAGCGCGTGTTCATTGGCATCGGTTTTGCCGTCCCAATCGAGAACGCGGCCGCCGGCGCCGGAATGTCGCCATTCTAAATCCTCGACATACAAAACAAGCAAAGCACGGAAGTATGAACGACATGGCACCAGGGAACACCGAGGTCGCCTCCCTCATGGAGCGCATCCTTTACGAGATCAAAAAGGTCGTGGTCGGGCAGGACCATTTCCTTGAACGCGTGCTCGTGGCGATCCTCGCCCAAGGTCATCTTCTGGTCGAAGGCGTCCCCGGCCTTGCCAAGACGCTGACGGTGAATACGCTGGCCCGCACGGTCCGCGGCACTTTCAAGCGCATCCAGTTCACGCCGGACCTCGTACCGGCCGACCTGGTCGGCACACGCATCTACAACCAGAAGACGGGGGACTTCACGACCTCCCTCGGCCCTGTGTTCACAAACCTTTTGCTCGCGGACGAAATCAATCGCGCGCCGGCCAAGGTGCAGAGCGCGCTGCTTGAAGTCATGCAAGAGCGCCAAGTCACCATCGCGGGCGAAACGCATAAGGTGCCTGAGCCATTCCTGGTGATGGCCACCCAGAACCCGATCGAGACCGAAGGCACCTATCCGCTGCCCGAAGCGCAAGTCGACCGCTTCATGATGAAGGTGCTGGTGGGCTACCCGACGGAAGAAGAAGAATTCGTCATCGTGAGCCGCGTAACCGGCGTGGCCGCCTCGCTGGCCGCCGTTGCAACCACCGAACAACTGGCCGCGATGCAGCGCGAGTGCCGCAACACCTACGTGGACCCCGCGCTGATCCAGTACGCCGTGAAACTCACCGCGGCATCGCGCGATCCCGAACGGTACGGCGTCAGCGGCTTGACCAATTATATCCAGTACGGCGTCAGCCCACGCGCTTCCATCAACATGATCGAAGGGGCGCGCGCGCTCGCCTACCTACGTGGGCGCGATTATGTGCTGCCGCAGGATCTGGTGGACCTCGCCCCCGATATCATGCGCCACCGCCTGGTGCTGACGTACGAAGCGCTGTCGGAATCCGTGACCCCCGACATGATCGTGCAGCGCCTGATGCAACATATCGCCGCCCCCGATAAACCGCTGGAGAGCCATGTCCGCGTCGCTGCCGGCTGAAACCCTTCTTCGCAAGCTTGAGTGGACCGTCATCCGCCGGCTCGACGGCGCGCTGCAGGGAGACTATCGCACCCTGTTCCGCGGTCACGGCCTCGATCTCGCGGGCTTGCGCGAATACCAGCATAACGACGATGTCCGTCACATCGACTGGAATGTGACAGCCAGGCTCGAGGTGCCGCATGTGCGCCAGTACAATGAAGACCGCGAAATCACAGCGTGGTTCCTCCTTGATCTGTCGCCTTCGGTTGACTTTGGGTCGGTGGAAGTCAAAAAGCGGGCGGTCCTCACGGAATTCGTCACCGTGCTGTCGCGCCTGCTGACCCGTCACGGTAACCGCGTGGGCGCGCTGTTTTTCTCGGGCGGGGTCGATTCGATGATTCCGGCCGGCACCGGACGCAAACACGTCCTTCGGATCATGAATACGCTGATGGCCCGTCCGGAACTATCCACGGCGCCGGCGACGGATCTGACCCCTTTCCTGCGCGCCGCGATGAAGGTCATCCGCCGGCGCTCGTTGGTCTTCCTGGTGTCCGACTTCATCAGCACGCCCGGATGGGATGAACCCCTCGGCTATCTCGCCCAGCGTCACGAAACCCTTGCCGTCAGGCTGTTCGACCCCCTGGAGCGGGAACTCCCCGATTTGGGGCTCGTTGTGATGCAGGACGCCGAAACCGGCGAACAGGTCTTCGTGGACACGGCCGACAAGCGTTTTCGCAAACGTTTTTCGGGCGTTGCCGAACGCCGTGAACGAGAACTCCGCGCGGCTTTCGGGCGCGCCGGGGTCGACGCCTTGGAACTCTCAACCGGCGATAACCTCGTCGATACGATTCTTCGCTTCGCCGATTTGCGCAAACGGCGTAGCCTTCTTTCAGGCGGCGCAAGCTTGCCCAAGCACTTGGAAGCGCAAGTATGAAGTTCCTTTCGCCCATCATGTTATGGCTGCTGCTCGCCGTTCCGGCGCTCGTGGCGCTGTACCTGTATGTGCTGAAGCGCAAGAAGAAGATGGCGCTGCGCTATGCCAATATCGGCATGGTGAAGGATGCGATGGGCGCGGGCGCCAACCTGCGCCGTCATGTGCCCGCCGCCCTCTTCCTTATGGCCATCACCCTGATGCTCTCCGCGATCGCGCGTCCAGCGGCGATGATCACGCTGCCCTCACAGCGTTCGCAGGTCATCCTGGCCATGGACGTTTCGGCCAGCATGCGCGCCGCAGATGTCGAACCGAACCGCCTCGTCGCCGCGCAAACCGCCGCCAAAACTTTCATTCAGGAGCAGCCCAGCTCCACCCAGATCGGCATTGTCGCCTTCGCCGGCGCAGCGCTTCTCGTACAACCGCCGACGACCAATCGTGACGACCTGATCAAGGCCATCGACCGTTTCCAGCCGCAGCGCGGCACGGCGATCGGCAGCGGCATCCTTGTGTCGCTACAAACCATTTTCCCCAGCGCGAACTTCGACAACAGGCTCCCCGAGTACCAGCGGGGTTTCGGCCGTGAGTCCATGGGTTCTTCGCTCGATCGCAATCCCGAACCGCGCGCCGCGGAAGAGAATTTCACACCGGTTCCGCCGGGCTCCTACGAAAGCGCCGTGGTGATCCTTCTCACCGACGGCCAAGCGACGACGGGACCCGATCCGGTCGAGACCGCGCGTATGGCCGCCGATCGCGGCGTGCGTATCTTCACCGTCGGCCTCGGCACCAAGAGCGGCGAAATCGTGGGCTGGGGTGGCCGCTCGATGAGGGTCCAACTCGACGAAGAAACCCTGCAGACGATCGCGGACCTGACGCGCGGCAAGTACTTCTTCGCCGGCTCGGGCACGGACCTGAAAGAGGTCTACAAGACCCTCAACACCCAGTTCGTGATGGAGCGTAAGGAGACCGAGATCACCTCCTTCTTCGCGGCCGCAGCCGCCCTGTTCGCCATCGCGGCGGCCGGCCTGTCGCTGCTCTGGTACAACCGGATCCTCTAAACCTTATTTTTTCCACCATTTTCCGGCTCCTTAAATAACAACGATGGGGTTGTCGGAATGGCCCAGCTTCGCCCGTCCTTTGGACGAGGCCGACGTAGACCATTCAGCAAGGAGAGTGATGATGCGCGTGATGGTGTTTGTGAAAGCGACCGTCGACAGCGAGGCCGGGATCATGCCGAAAGCCGAGCTTTTTGAAGCGATGGGCAAGTACAACGAACTTCTGATCAAAGAAGGCATCATGGTCGATGGCGCGGGCCTGAAACCGACCAAGGTGGCCAAGCGCGTGGCCTTCGACGGCCCCAATCGCCTGGTCATTGATGGACCATTCGCTGAAACGAAAGAAGTCGTCGCCGGCTACTGGATCTGGAACGTGAAGGATATGGCTCACGCGATTGAGTGGGTGAAAAAGTGCCCAAATCCGATGCCGGGACCGAGCGAAATCGAAATCCGGCCCTTCTATGAGATGGAAGATTTTGCGGAAGCCCTCACCCCGGACGTCGCAGCGCTGCACGAGAACAATCGCGTGAACGCCGCACGTAAGTAACCCTCTTTTCTTCTTGAGCCGCGCCGCCCATCATGACCGCCGCACACGGCGTCATGGTGGGAATGACGAGACATGAAAAAGCTCCTGATCGCGGCCCTCGCGACACTCATGCCGGCAGCTCCGGTGATCGCACAGGACACCGCGCGTGATGCTTTGCAGAAGGCTGGCGTCCTTGATCGCTTGCCCGCCTACAGCGCGGCCAAAGGCACCGCTCCTGGTTTTGTCCTAGATCCTGCGTGGCCGCAGCCCCTGCCGAACAACTGGGTGATCGGTGATGTGGGCGGCATTGCCGTCGACGGCAAGGATCACATCTGGGTGTTGCACCGTCCGCGCTCGGTGAGTTCGACCGACAGCGGCATGCAAGGCGCCGCAGGCAAAGATGCCAAAGGCAATGCCATTAGCGCGCTCGGCTATCCGCGCCCCGATGGACAACTCAACGGTTGCTGCGCACCTGCGCCATCCGTCATGGAGTTCGATCAAGCCGGGCGCTTGGTCCAAGCCTGGGGCGGTCCAGCCGACCCTCATTTCCTTGAGCGGCGATGCCGCCCGGAAGATGGTTGCACCTGGCCGGCGCGCGAACACGGCATTTATGTCGACCACAACGGCTTCGTTTACATCGCCGGCAACGGACAGGCGGCGAACTTCCACGGCCAATATCCGTGGGCGCCCAATTTCGGCAACGACTCGCACATCTTGAAGTTCAAGGCCGACGGCACGTTTGTGATGCAAATCGGCGCCGCAGGCGCCAAGGGCCCAAACAGTAATGATGTGCAGGGCGGCATTCAGGGCACACCTCAACCTTTCTGGCCATCGGACATGGTCGCCGATCCGAAGACCAATATCCTCTATATCGCCGACGGCTACGGCAACCGGCGCATCCTCATGATCGACGCCACCAGCGGCAAATACATCGGTCACTTTGGCGCTTACGGCCAAAACCCCGTCATTGGCGAAAACGCAGGTTCCGTCGTCTATGAGCCGGGCCAGGCACGCCCGAATGAAACAACCTGGATCCAGGATTACCGGGCCGGGCGCACAAAACCGGCTTTCTTCCGCAGCCCCGTCCATTGCGTGAAACTCGCGAACGACGGTCTGCTCTACGTCTGCGATCGCGGCAACAACCGCGTCCAGGTGTTCAAGACGGCCGATGTCGGCAAGGCCTGCAAGAACGACAGCGGCGAGCCCGGCAAATGCGGCTTTGTCGGGGAATTCTTGGTCGCGCCGGAGGCGCAAGGCGGCGGAACCTCGGGCACCGTCGCACTCTCCGCCGATGCCGCACAAAGCTGCCTCTACGTGGGCGATCTCGCGAACGATGTGGTCTATGTCGTCAACCGGCGCAATCTCACTGAACTTTCGCGCGTGGGCGGCGGCGGACGTAACGGCGGCCTATTCCATTGGCCGCACCTGATGGCGAGCGACTCCCAAGGCAACTTCTATGTCGGCGAGGTCGATGGCGCCGCCCGCGCCCAGAAATTCCTGCGTTACGGTCCCCCCGGGTGTAGCGGCGAGGGCAATCCCAAAGTCGGAGAATACCAGGTCCGCTAGACCATCACCTCAACACGCCAGTCGTTGCCGTCGGGGTAATGACCGTAGGGCACGCAGTGGAGGACACGCCCCGCCGGCATGCGGATCGCATCGCGCAAGGCGTGATAAACCCCAGCATGAGCGACAATGAGGGGAGAGCCGCCCTCGCCCGCCATGCTCAGGCAGCGGTTCACGGCGTCACAGACCCGCCTTTGAAAGGTCACATACGTTTCGGCGTCCTCGATCGCCGCACCAGCAATCCAATCGCGCAGAAAGGGATCAGCCGCATCGTCTTCGCGTGCGCCCTGTTTCACCCCGAGGCAAGCCTCGAGAAGCCCCTCATCCGGTTGCATGCCGACATTGCGGCCGCGCATGACCAACGCGGCGGTTTCCGCGGCGCGTGATAGAGGACTAAAATATACCGACGAGATGTTCAGCCCCGCGCAATGACGGCGCGCATCTTCCGCCTGCACGCGTCCACGGGCCGTGAGCGGCCGGTCGAGTTGACCGATGCACATGCGCGAAACATTCCAGTCGGCTTCCCCGTGACGCAGAAAATAAAACGGGCGGCGCAAGATCGTCATCGACGTGCGCCGGTAAGAAACGTGGCAACCGCACCCTTCACACAAGTATCGATCTCCGCGGACGTCGGCATGGGCGCGACGTTGAATAGCGCGCGGGTATGGAGATCGCCTTTGACCATCTCGAGGAAATGCCGTGCAGCCAGATCCGCGTCCGGCAGCGCGAGCACACCCGTCTCGACCTGGGTTTGCAAATAAACCGCCAGCCGGTCGGCCGCAGCCTTGGGACCGCACGCGAAAACCTGGGCGCCTAACGCCGGAAATCGCGCGGCTTCAGCGCTCACCATGCGATATAGCCCCAATCCGCGGGCGCTCATGAGAATATCCATGAAGCAGCGTCCCACATCGGCGAGCACCTTCTCCGGTGTCCTGTCTTCCTCGGAAAGCGCCTGAAGCGGCGCGACGATGAGTTCGCATTGCTGGGCGATGATCGCCGCAAACAACCCCTCCTTGCCGCCGAAATGCCCATACAGCGTCGCCCGGGAGCCGCCGGCGCGGCGCACGACGTCATCCAATGTGGCCGCTGCGAATCCATGCTCCAGGAATACGTCCGTGGCGGCCGCAACGATTGCCGCCCGCCGGATTTCGCCGCGCGATGGCTTATGCGCCGCTCCTGAAGAGACGCCCCCCAACTTCGAAGTCATCCATCCCTCCATTATGTACTGTATAATACAGTACAATTATGAAGGTCGCGAGCCGCCTCCCAAACCTCGGGAGATTTATGGGGTCTTGCGATGAAGGATCAGCGGAACCGGGCTTCCAGCCGCCCCGGCTTGTGTCCACCGGCCCGAGATGGCCGCCAGGTCGCCCGACACGAGGCCGTCGAACTTCCCACCAATGGCCGGAACTTCCATGAACACCGTATCTTTTTCGCGACGATAACCGGCAACCGGGATGTCTTTTGGCGCCTGGTCCATGACATCGAGAATCGCCGTCGTGCCCCGTCCCGGCGTGGTGGTGATGACAAAGATCATGGGCAGCCCCATGCCGCCGTTGGAAAGGATGCCTTCCCATGTCCCGTCCAGTTCGGAACCAGGCACAAAACGACCATCGCCGGGCGCCGCAGCGGCGAAGGCTGAAAAAGCGAGGAAACTTGTAAGAATGGGCAGGAAACGGAAAGCCATAAAAGATCCCCTTACGGAGGGAGGATCATAACATCTGACCGCGGGGTATGAAGGCTTGAATGCCCCGCAAGGGCTGACCTTCAAAAGTTTACAGCGCGAAGAACAGGATCGGTCCGAACACGATCACGACGGCCAGGGCGTCGCCGAACCAGTTCGGGATCATCCGGTCGTAGGCTTCAAAAAAGCGGTCAATGTTTTCCATCGCGAGGGGCCTCAAAGCAGAAGTCTCTTTCAACTCCTACATTCAACCCCCCAACTGCGCTCATCCTAGGACGAGGTCAGGGCATTTCAGGGGCAATTGTGATCATTTCGAGGCGAGGTTGCAGGTGTGCGGCGCACAGACCCGCGCACCGCCCCCACCACACGGCTCGAACATCGGTGCGGATTTACGCGCGGTAAATCGCAGCGAACGCCGCGATGACGCGGTCGGCCTGAACGTCGGTCATGCTCGCGAAGATCGGCAGGCAAAGCTGGCGGCCGCAGGCGGCATCGGCGCCTTTAAGGTCCCCGGTATCGAGGTGGGTGAGAACGGGGTTCTTGTGAAGCGGCACCTCATAGACTTCACCGCTGCATTGGACACCGAACTCATCCTTGAGGCGGGTCTTCAAGGGCGCCCGTTCGACACCTTCCGGCAGCATGACCACGTATTTGTAGTAGTTGGACACGCATCCTTTGGGAATCGCGAGAGGGCGAGGCGCATCGGGGCGCTTGGCCACCAATTCATTCAAAGCCGCGTCGTAACGTGCGGCAATACGGCGGCGCGCGGCGAGCATGTCCGGGACGTTGAAAAGATGCCGCAAGCCGATGATCGCGTGCGGCTCGGACATGCGCCAGTTATAGCCCATGCGGATGTGGACGTTCTGGTAGAAGCCCGCCTTGCCCTGGTCGCGATAGATCCGCGCTTCGCCGTCGAGTTTGGCGTCGTCGGTGACGATCATGCCGCCTTCGCCGCTGGTCATCACCTTGGTCGGATAGAAGCTGAAAGATCCAGCCACTCCAAAAGTGCCCGCGAATCTACCGTCGAGCGACGAACCTTGAGCATGAGCGGCGTCTTCCATCAGCCATAGCCCCTTCCTTTGGGCGAGAGCAACGATGGCCGGCATATCGGCGGTAATCACGCCGGCGATGTGCACAATCATGATCCCGGCGGTGTTTGGGGTAATACGGCGCTCGATCTCCGCCACAGACGTCGACAGCGTTTCGATATCGGTATCCATCAGGACTGGGCGGCCACCCGCAGCGATCACGGCCGAGGCGGTGGCGAAGAAGGTGTTGGCGGGCACGAGTACGTCCTTACCCTCGATCCCCATGATCCGGAGCATGATCTCCAGCGATGATGTGCCGCTATTCACCGCGATCGCGTGTTTCGCGCCGATGCTTTGCGCGAACTTGCCCTCGAACTCCTCGCCAAAGGGCCCGAGCGTGAGGCGGCCGGTTTCCAGCACCGTCTTGATGCGCTCGGCGATCCACTCCCGGTCTTCGGCGGAGAAATCGATACGGGTCGGTGGAACGGGGGGCTGTTGTGAAGAAGTCACGCAAAATTCCAGGCGGGTCTTTGAAGGTGGCGCAGTCTGTCGCGGCGCATGATTCCGGTCAATGATTCTGCTATCCCTCAGGGCATGAACACGGCTGCGACAATCGAAATGCCATCAGGCAAGGGCGCGGGAGATGAAAACTTCCCCGTGGGATCATGGCTCTTGCCCAAAGACTTGCGTCCCGACGTCGCGGTGTACTACGCCTTCGCCCGCACCATCGACGATATCGCCGATCACCCGGATCTCCCCGCCAGCGATAAGATCGCCCGGCTCCAGGGTTTCGCTGCGGCGGTGAACGGGGGCAATACAGACCCCGCCTACATCAAGGGGCAGGCCGTCGCCGCGATGTTTGAGCGCAAGGGCATTCCGAAACGTCACGGCCTCGACCTCATCTCAGCCTTTATCCAAGACGCCACCAAGTCGCGCTATGCGAACTGGGCGGAGCTAATCGGATACTGTGACCGCTCCGCTTCGCCCGTGGGCCGGTTCCTGCTCGATTTGCACGGCGAGGACTCCGCGCTTCATCCATTGTCGGATGCCTTGTGCAACGCGCTTCAGGTCATCAACCACCTTCAGGATTGCGGAAAGGACTACGCCGCGCTGGACCGGGTTTACCTTCCCACGGAATGGATGGCCGCCGAGGGCGCCACTGTCGCCGACCTCGCCTTGCCGGAGCTGACGGCCGGCATGCGCCGCGTCGTCGACCGCGCGCTTGCGGGAACAGAAACCCTTTTGGCCGAGGCGCGCAAATTGCCAAAGGCGCTGAAACACCGGCGTCTCGCGGCAGAAACCGCCGTCATCGTTTCGGTCGCCGACAAGCTGACGCACCGTCTCGCGCGACGTGATCCGCTCGCCGCGCGCGTCATACTGGGGCCCGTGGGGTTTGCCGGCGCGGCGCTCTCAGGCCTCGCGAGGCTCTGGTTCTAGATGCTGGCGTTTGTTGCCGTCATAAGCCTCGCCGCGTGGCTTTATCTGTTCTTTGCTCATCATGGTTTCTGGCACGCCGACCAGCGTCTGCCGCGAGACACCCGGCTCATGAGCGCCTGGCCCTCGGTCGTCGCCATCGTTCCCGCGCGCAATGAAGCTGCGAGTATCTCAGCTTGTATCCGCTCATTGGCCGCGCAACGCTATGAAGGTTCGTTCCGCGTCATTCTTGTCGATGACGGAAGCACGGACGGCACCGCCGGCCTAGCGCGCGACGCAGCTCCACCGGAACGGCTTTCGGTGATTTCCGCGCCACCACTCGCGGAAGGCTGGACCGGGAAACTATGGGCGATGCAGACCGGCTTGACGCGCGCCGCCAGCGACGGCCTTTCGCCGATCTATTTCTGGTTTACCGATGCGGACATCGTCCATCCACCGGAGACACTGAGCCGCCTCGTGGGCCGCTCCATCCATCACCATCGCGATCTCGTGTCCCTGATGGTGAAACTACACTGCCGCCATGCATGGGAACGGCTACTCATCCCCGCTTTCGTTTATTTTTTCCAGATGCTTTATCCTTTCCGTGCGGCCAACGACGATAAATCCCATATCGCCGCCGCGGCGGGCGGCTGCATTCTCATTAAACGCGAGGCATTGCTCGCGGCCGGTGGACTCGAGCCGATCCGCGGCGAGATCATCGATGACTGCGCCCTTGCACGGATCGTGAAGCGCAGCGGTGGACGCCTTTGGCTCGGTCTATCGGACGGCAGCGCAAGCTTGCGTGAAGCGATGGGGCTCGCGCCCTTATGGGCCATGGTGCGCCGGACGGCTTTCACGCAGCTGAAGTATTCCGTGCCGCTCTTGACCGGGACGCTCCTTGGTCTGGTTCTGATTTTCCTTGTTCCAGCAAGCCTGATCGCGACGTGGCCATGGCACGGGGATTCCGGCGCGGCGCTGGTCGGCCTGCTCGCCTCGCTGTTGATGACGCTGAGCTACATTCCCACGGTGAAGGATTATGGCCTCGCCCCTTGGCGGGCTATCCTGCTGCCGGTGGCCGCCGCACTCTACGCGGCGATGACGTTTGCCTCCGCGATCGCCCACTGGCGCCGCCAAGGCGGTGCATGGAAAGGGCGCACATATAGCGAGGCGGCCCGCCAAAATGACCGTCCCTAGCGGACACCACCCGTTAAGCGTGTACCGCCCCCAAACGTCAGGTCTTCTGCCTGGGTCGCGAATCTGCCAAAATCCCCTTAGAAACAAGTCATTGTGGTGTGGCAAAGCCCCGGAAACGGATTTCGCGCACCGCACGATGACCTTAAAAAACCGAAGTGCCGCAGGAGGTTCCTCCACCTCGCGTTGCTACGGCATCACCGGATCAAGGAAAGGCGACAGCGCTCTTGGCTTCTCCGAAGACGCCTCTTTTGGACTCGATCGCGTCCATGACCACACTCCGCGGCCTGGCGGTTGAGAAACTCGGCCAGCTGGCTGACGAATTGCGTGCGGAGACCATCGATGCCGCCTCGACGTCCGGCGGGCATTTCGGCGCTGGCCTGGGTGTCGTCGAGCTGACAGTCGCGCTTCACTACGCCTTCAATACACCCGAGGACCGGTTGATCTGGGACGTGAGCCATCAAGCTTACCCTCACAAGATCCTCACGGGACGGCGGGACCGCATCCGGTCGATCCGCAAACGCGGCGGCCTCTACGGCTTCACCCTGCGCGCCGAAAGCGAATTCGATCCGTTTGGCGCCGCCCACAGCTCGACGTCGATATCGGCCGCCGTCGGCATGGCGGTCGCGGCGACCAAAACCGGCAGTGCCCGGCACGTCGTCGCCGTGATCGGCGACGGCGCCATGAGTGCCGGCATGGCTTTCGAGGCGCTTAACAATATTGGCGCCGCCGGCGCGCGCGTGACCGTGATTCTCAACGATAACGGCATGTCGATCGCTCCCTCGGTGGGCGGCTTGGCCAATTACCTCAAGGACCTCGCGGCCAGCCGCACCGTTCTGAGCGATGCCGACATCGCCGCGTTGCCGGCCAAGCTTGCGGAAAACAAGCCGCTCGCCGCCGCCGAAGGGACGATGTTCGACCAGTTCGGCTGCACCTACATCGGCCCGGTGGATGGCCACAACGTGCGCCAGCTCGCCGACGTGCTCCGCATCGTTCGCACAGCACCCCGTTCACGGGCGGTCTTCCTGCATGTACTGACGGAGAAGGGCAAAGGCCATCCGTTCAGCAAACCGCATGCCGAAAACTATCACGCTCTCGACCGTTTCGATCCGGCCACGAAAGAGATTTTCAAAGCGAATGCGACCTCGCCTACCTACACCAAGGTATTCGCAACCAGCCTGATGGAAGAAGCCGAGCGCGATCCCAAGGTGATCGCCGTCACGGCGGCGATGCCGTCAGGAACCGGGCTCGATCTTTTCCAGAAGAAGTTCCCCGATCGCTTCTATGACGTCGGCATCGCCGAGCAACATGCGGTGACGTTCGCCGCCGGCCTGGCGGCCGATGGACTGAAGCCGGTCACGGCGATCTATTCCTGCTTCCTACAGCGAGCCTACGATCAAGTGGTGCATGACGTCGTGTTGCAGCGCCTGCCGGTGCGCTTCGCGCTGGATCGCGCCGGTCTTGTGGGCGCGGATGGTCCGACGCATGCGGGCAGCTTCGATCTCAACTATCTTTGCTGCCTGCCGGGCATCGTCGTGATGGCGCCTGCAGATGAGGCGGAACTCAAACATATGGTGGCCACAGCGCTGTCCATCGACGACGCACCGTCCGCGTTTAGATTCCCGCGCGGCGAAGGCCCAGGCGCCGCACTGCCCGCGCGCGGCGAGATCCTTCCTATCGGCAAAGGCCGCGTGCTGCGCCAGGGAAGCACAATCGCCATCCTTTCCCTCGGCGCCCGGTTGCACGAAGCCCTGCGCGCTGCCGATGAATTCGCGGCGCGCGGGTTAACCGCGACCGTCGCGGACGCAAGATTCGCCAAACCGCTGGATGAGGACCTTGTCCTCCAGCTCGCGAAGCACCATGAGGTTCTCATCACGCTCGAAGAAGGCGCCGCCGGTGGATTTGGCGCTCAGGTTCTCACACGTCTCGCCGCACGCGGCGCCCTCGATTCAGGCCTTAAGGTCCGCACCATGACCCTGCCGGACCGCCTTGTGCCGCACGGCAAACCCGAAGAGCAATACGACGACGCGGGCCTCACGGCCCGCGACATCGTGGCACTGGGTGTGGATGCGCTCGGTAAAGACTGGTCCGCGCGCGACGTGGAAATGATCGGCCGGCGCCGGTCCCGCTAGCCGCCATGGGTTACGCTCAGGCTCGCATCGACCCTATAGCCATCGCCCCGGCCGATATCGGCGAGGTGCGCGCCATCGTGCAGGCGGCCGGCTCGTCGTTCTATTGGGCGATGCGGTTTATGCCTCAGCGCAAGCGCGAGGCTTTATTCGCGATCTACGCCTTTTGCCGTGAGGTTGACGATATCGCCGATGGCGACCTTTCTCGTGAAGAAAAGATCGCCGCACTCGATCATTGGCGCCAGAAGGTTGACGGCATGTTCGCCGGGCGTCCGTCCGATGCGATCACGCGCGTTCTCACCGATGCGACCCAGACCTTCGGCTTACGGCGTACGGATTTCATCGCTGTCATCCAAGGGATGGAAATGGATGCGCGCGGCCCGGTGGTCGCGCCAAGTTTGGAAGAGCTCGATCTCTACTGTGATTGCGTGGCCGCTGCGGTGGGACGGCTTTGCGTGCATGTCTTCGGTGAGGCGGAAGCCGGCCAGAAGGTCGCCGATCATCTAGGCCGGGCCCTGCAACTCACCAATATCCTGCGCGATGTCGAAGAAGATGCCGGCATCGGCCGGCTCTATCTGCCGCGGGAAATCCTGACACGCGAAGGGTTCAGCGACTTGTCGCCAAGCGCCGTCGCGCATGACGCGCGCCTGCCGAATGTCATAGCAGCCGTTGGCGCCATGGCAGAGCGGGCATTCACGGATGCGGGCCTCGCACTGACGTCGTGCGACCGCGCGAAGATGCGGCCGGCCGTGGTCATGATGATGGTGTACCGCCGCCACCTCGATCGCCTGCGCGCCAACAAGTGGCACCCCTTGCCGCCGCGTACCGGCCTCGCCCGTGCGCGCGCGAAGATCGAGAAATTGTGGATTGCCCTTCATTATGGGCTATTTTAGCCCATGCGCGTTCACATCATCGGCGCCGGCCTCGCGGGACTCGCCGCGGCGGTCCGTCTCGCGAACACCGACGTCGGCATTCGCCTTTACGAAGCCGCGCCGCGGGCGGGTGGGCGATGCCGCTCGTACCACGATTCACAACTCGGGTGCGTGATCGACAACGGCAACCACCTGCTCATGAGCGGCAACCACGCCGTACTCGCTTACCTGGATGCCATCGGCGCGCGGGACCGCCTCGCCGGCCCTTCATCCGCGGCATATCCGTTTCTCGATGTGCAGACGGGCGCGCGCTGGACGCTTCAGCCGAGCCGTGGCCGTATCCCTTGGTGGCTGCTCGACGCACAGCGCCGCGTTCCCGGAACGACGCCGCGCTCCTACCTCTCGGCATTGAAACTGCTTCAGGCGCGTCACGGCGAAACCGTCGCCGACCTGATTCCACCTGGATCGCCGCTCTACAGGAATTTTTGGGAGCCGTTGACGGTCGCCGCCCTCAACACGGCGCCGGAAAACGCCGCCGCCATTCTGATGCGCCCCGTGTTATGGGAGACGTTCCTCAAGGGGGCCGACGCCTGCCGTCCGCTGATCGCGCGCGAAAGCCTTGCCGATACGTTGGTCGATCCGGCGGTCACTTATCTCACCTCGCACGGCGCCGAAGTCCGCTTCGGCGCCCGCATTCGCGGCCTGTCGTTTACGAACGATCGCGTGACCAAGCTTGAGAGCGATAATGGCCCTATTTTGATAGGGAGCGAGGACACCGTCATCATTGCGGCTCCGGCCTGGGTGAGCGAAACGCTCGTCCCGAATCTCACCGTGCCCCCACCGGGCGAGGCGATCGTCAATGTGCATTATCGCTTACCCCGGCCCTTCGCGGCACAGAGCGATGTCGCCGTAACGGGCGTGATAGGCGGCCTCGCGCAATGGGTCTTCGTGCGCGGAGATCTCGCTTCCGTCACAATCAGCGCGGCAGGGGCCGTAACCGACATGCCGGCCGAAACCATCGCAACGCGGTGCTGGAGCGACGTCGCGCGAGTCCTGGGGGAACCGGATATGGCCGAGCCGCCCGCCCGCGTCATCTTGTCGAGCGGATAGTCGCCGCCCGCACCGGGGTCAATGCGCATCCCGCGCTGCGCCCCAGGGTCAGGAGCAGCGGCATCGTAGCCGGGCGGGATGGCGTCGTCCATCGGGCAGAAAAACCAAGGCGGGAAAACCGGATCTAAAGAATCTACGGGACGGCCTCCTCCCGGTGCACG
>Ga0102832_1001746_pt1 | contig 15243 bp, 14 predicted proteins | sample EBPBio282013_DNA_FD_88942 | JGI IMG/M metagenome (GOLD analysis project Ga0102832, IMG submission 88942) | Wastewater treatment Type I Accumulibacter community from EBPR Bioreactor in Madison, WI, USA - Reactor 2_5/28/2013_ DNA (Illumina Assembly) | ecosystem: Engineered > Bioreactor > EBPR >...
CACATACTCATGACCGGTGACGGACCCGTCGTTTATATTCTCGACCATCACGCCGTCGATCTCGCGTTCACCGGACAACAGCGGGCTGGCGCGCAGCACCGCCCCGCCGTATTGCTGCGTTTCGCGGAACATCCGCGCCTGCTCGTCCGACAGCGGCGACATCGGGCGGTACAACCACTGCGGATCGGTGGTGAGGAAGATGACTTCGTTGTCGTCCACCATCGCGACGACATCTCCGGCGCTGCGCCAATCGTCTTGCAGATGCATGAGGTCGATCTTCACGACCGCGACACCAATCGTGTTTCCTTCGGCGTCAGGCACCGCGTGCCACAGGAAGTAACCTGGCTGCCCCGTGGTCACGCCCACGGCGTAATAACGGCCCTTGCCCGTGACCACCGCGTCGGTGAAGTACGGGCGAAAAGCATAGCTTTGGCCGACGAAGGTGTTCTCGCGGTCGAAGTTGCCGGCCGCAAGCGCGATGCCGTTGCTGTTGACGATATAGAGGTCCGCGGAATCGGCGGTCTCGTTCAACCGCTTGAGATAGAGGTTCGCCGCCCGGATCACGGCCGGATCGTCGGGATGGCGGAACGCCTCGATGATCGGCGTGGCCTGCGAAAGAACATCCGGCAGATAACTGTAGCGGCCGATGGTGTAGTCGAGGGTGCTGGCCAGAAGGTTCAAGCGCTCCTGCGCGGAGCTGCCCTGGTTTCGCAGCGCGGCCCGTTCGGCCAAAAGATAACTGAACGTGCCCGCGGCGATCAGCATCAGCGCGCCGACGGTGATCGCGGCCGTACGGCTGACAAAGATGGAACGCAGGGTCGCGAGCGCTGAACTCATCGACAGCCAACGCTCCGCCCGGCGCCGCGTGGTCCGCGAACCTGTTTCATGACGTCCTCCCCGGCGAGCCCCGCAACTGCGGACCTCGCTTTGAACGGCCGCAGGCGGCCGTCCTCCCTCACGTTCAAATCTAGCAAGTCATATGCCAGCCCCGGAGGGCTGAAGACCGGTCGTAAATTCTGGAATCCAAAGGTGCTTGCAGACCCGCCGAATCACGCTTCGGCGAAAATCAGCCTATACCCATATAGTTGTCGGCGTAAATCCGCCGATTTCCGGTCGGCACCAAGCACACACACTTGTGTGCGCTTGGCGTGAGACAGGTGGACGATTAGGGGAACTGCGGCGGTGGAACGCGCTTTTTCGTCGCTTGCTCAAAAGCATAGCCGATGGCCAGGACCTTCGGTTCGCTGCATTCGGCGCCGACGAAACTGACCCCGAACGGGCGGTCTTTCTCACCTGTCGGCTTGCCATCCGGACCATTGCCCGGATTGGTGATCATGCCGAAGGGCACCACGAGCCCCGGATAGCCGGCCCGCGAGGCGAACTCCGCACCGCCCGAGCCTGGGAACAGCACGGCGTCGACTTTCTCGCCGACGAGCAGCGTGTCGATGCCCTGCGTCTTGCTCATCTCGAGACCGCGCGCGCGGTCGGCGTCATAGCGGGCCTTGTCCTTGACGAGATCGACCGCGTCCGAGCTGTCGAGGCGCGATTGCTTGTAGCGGATGGTGTTCCAATCCGCGTGCGCGAGGTTCCACTCACGCAGTTCCGTCAGCGACTTGAACGGCGCGTTGGGTCCTAAGGTCGCGAGCCACGCGTTGAAGTCGCGCTTCATGCCGTAGTTGAAGATGGTCGAACAGCTGTCGTTCACGCCAGGTACGTTGGTTTGGCAAACGATATGGAGCGCGAAGTTCTTCTTCGGGTCCTTCTCGAAGTATGTCGGGAAATCCTTCTCGATGACTTCGGCGCCGGCCGCCTTGATGGCGGCGATGGCTTCTTCCATCGAGGCGAGTTCATCCTCGCGCAGGCCCGGACGCCGTCCACCGCCCGGCAGATCGAGCGGCGTATAGATCGCCGCGCGCGACACACCAATGCGCGCGCCCTTCAGTGCATCCGCTTTGAGGAACTGCGTGTAGTCGTTGTTCGCCGGCGGCTGGCACTTCGTCGTCGCCGGGTCATTGGGGTCCGGCTGCTTGCTTTCCATCGCGCCCAGCATGATCGCGACATCGGTCACGGTCTTGGCCATCGGCCCCGACATGTCCTGATCGAGGCTGACCGGAATGATGCCCCAACGGCTGATGCGGCCCGTGGTCGCGCGCAGGCCGGCCAGCATGTTGGCGTTGGTGGGGCTCATGACCGAACCGCCCGTATCCGTGCCGACGTTGGCGGCCCACATGTTGACGGCGACGCCGATGCCGGAGCTGGATCCACCGGTGTTCATCTCCGGCTCGAGATCGGCCTGCATGCGCGGGTCGTAGGGATTATAACTCTGGCCGACCATCGCGTTGTAGCCGGACTCCATCTGGTTCGGCGGTCCCGCCATCCAGTTGGCGAGTTCGGTCAGCGTGGACTTCGCGATGATGATCGCACCGGCGTCCTTCAAGTTCTTCACGAGGGTCGCATCATACGGTGGATAGTAACCCTTGAAGGCGATCGCGCCGCCGGTCGTGGGCATATCCGTCGCGGTCTGGATGTTGTCCTTCACGGCGACCGGAATACCGTGCAACGGGCCGCGGATCTTGCCGCTCGCCCGTTCCTTATCGAGTTCGTCGGCCTGTAGAAGCGCGTTCGGATTCACCGAGATCGCCGCATGGAGACGATGATCGTACAAAGCGATGCGCTGCAAATACTGTTCGACGAGTTGGCGCGACGTCACGCGTCCTTCCTGCATCGCCTTCTGCATGTCCGAAATGGAAGCTTCGACGACGCTGAACGGCGGTTTGGCCTCGGCTTGCGGCGCGGGCTTATCGCACGATGCGAGCGCGATCGGCGCCACCAGCGCCGTGGTCAGGAACAGTCCACGAAGTCGAGATCTCATGCCGCGCCCCTTTTGAATTGACGCCGGCCCCTCGCCAGCGTGCGAAAGCCAAAAACCTTAGCCCAAGACACGCGCGTGCGCCAAGGTTGAGCAAAGCAGCAAAAATCTAAATCAAGGCGAACCGCGAACTAATCATGCGTGGAAACGTTCACCCTCTCGAGATTCCGGCAAAAATTTGCGGAGGATGATATGATCCGCAGACCCGCGCACCGCCGCCACGAAACACGCGCGCGAGGTCCAAGGCTTCAAGCCTTGCATGACACGCGCGTTTTCACATCAGGAGTTTTCATGAAGATCACAGATGTCATGCATCGGGGCGTTATCGCCGTCGATCCCGGCACGTCGATCCGCGATCTCGCGCTCACCATGCGTGACGAGGATATCGGTTCGATTCCCGTGATCGAGAACAACCGCCTCGTCGGCATGATCACGGACCGCGACCTTGTCTGCCGCGGTCTCGCCAGCGGCCAGGACATCGAGACACTCACCGCCCGCGATCTCATGACCGTGCCGGGCCTCTCCTGCACCGACACCGGCGATGTCGAAGATGCGGTTCATCTCATGACCAGCCGGAAAATCCGCCGCCTGCCCGTCGTGGATTCGGAAGGACGGGTGATCGGGATGCTGTCCCTGGGCGATATTTCGGCCGGCGCCTCCCGGGAGCTCTCGGGGGACGCCATAACAGGAGTGTCGGCCCACCATGTGTAAGACCCAAAGGGTGTAGCGTCCCGGATAATTGCCTTGCTGATCCGCGCGCCCCTTGGGTAAACGTAGGGCCATGCGGGTGTAGCTCAATGGTAGAGCAGAAGCCTTCCAAGCTTACGACCGGGGTTCGATTCCCCGTACCCGCTCCAACTTCCACGCAGTAAAATCAGGCATAACTTATACTTTCTCATACCGCCAACTCCGGGTTAGTGGAGTTTTTGGAGCAATTTGGAGCAAGCTTGTCGAACCACCAGGAACGACAGGATTCGTCAAATGCCCGAAATTCAGGAGCGCGGTCCGCACCAGTTTAGAGTGCAGTTCCGGAGAAATGGGGTCTCAGTCAGCCAGACTTTCGAGACACGCAAGGAAGCCCAGGACTGGCTCCGCACGACCGAAGGCAAGCTTACGGGCGGCGAGACCATCGACCACAAGCTGGCCCGTTCCACGACCCTCTACGACGCCTGCGAATGGGCCATCACCGGGAAGCACGCCGGAGCCGGCGCCAATGCCAAAAACTTGTACTCAAAATGGCGGTTCTGGCAGACCCAGGACATTGCTCAATGGGCCATGGGCGCCATCCATGATTGGGACCTAATAGAATGGCGTAGGACGGTCCTAGATGAGGACAACGCCGAGGACGGGGACCTGACGGGCCCCGATGCCGACGGGGGGCCCCAGACCTGTATCCACCGCCTAAATGCTCTCTCAAAGCTGTTCCAAATCTGGTCCCGTTCGAAACAGGTACCCATCGACAATCCGGTCAAGCCGGGGGTCCGGCCCAAAAAGCCCGACGGCCGGGATCGCCGCCTGGAAGACGGAGAGGAAAAGAAGCTTTTCGACACCGCAAAGACCTCCACGCGATCCTGGCTGGCACCGGCGATTATCATCTCCCTTGAGACCTGCGTGCGCCAAGGGGAGTTGGCTGGGCTTATCTGGCGGCGGGTGAAGCTAGAGGGTGACTACCCCCATATCGACCTACCCAAGACCAAAAACGACCGGCCACGCCGGGTACCCTTGTCCAAGAAGGCAGTTAAGGCCTTCATGACCCTGCGCCCAGGAAAGAACGACGACATCGGGGATTTAAAGGTCCTCGGAGTGGAGACGGCTCGCGGGGTCATCCATGCCTTCCGCGGCGTCGTAACCGAGAAGACTTTTCCCGATTTACGCTGGCATGACCTTCGCCATGAGGCGATTTCGCGGTTGTTCGAAAACACGGATCTACGTGACCATGAGATCATGGCAATAACGGGTCACTTAACTCCAGCGATGTTGGCACGCTACACGCACCTACGCGCCCACCGTCTGGCCGCGAGATTGCCCGGAGGCAAATTACATAGAGCGGCGTAAAATACTCTCGTGTTGAGGCACTGACGCCTCGTTTCGAGGGCTGCGCATGACTGGTGTGAATAGATCAGATGAAATTGGCCTCGGACAGGCGTACCGCCTTTGCAATATGCCAGCCGACAAGCGGTTGAAATTCATTTCGGATGGCTTGCCTATCATTCTTGAAAGCGCCCGCTCTCTTCTCGCGGCGTCTCGTGCCCTTAAAAATTTTCCCCGCGAAGCGGACATTCTTGAACGCCAGGCGGAGGAAGAATGCGCGAAGATATTAATTCTTATCGACATTGCTAGGTGTCCCCCCAAAGTCATTTCGAGCCGCATGGGCGCGATGATCAAGTGGTTTTATGACCACTTGGCTCGCCTCATCTATGTAAAAGCACAAAGTTGGAAAGCTGGGGGCATCAAGCAGCTGCAGGAATACATCGATGGCAGCCGGAAAACTCATTATCTCGAAGGCGAATACGGCGAGTACATCATGCCGAATTGGGAATTGTTCAGCCGAGAGCTTGCACTCTATGCCGATGTTATGTGCGATGAAAATTCTGAGCCGTCTTGGTGTTCGCCGCTGAGAGATGAGACGCCTGATATCCTCAACAGCTTCGATCCTATCTGTTTCAGCTTGGCTGAAGGGCTTGAGGCAAGCGGCGCTTTTACTGATGCCGGCTTGCGGATCATGCGCGATATTTGGGGAAAGGTCGATTTTAGCGCGGACCTTGAGTGGCCGCCCTCGCGTGAGTTGTTTTGGGAAATGGCGGATAAGTTGACCGCAGCCGGCCTAGTCGACAAAGCGCGCCTTAATGAGAATCATATCCGTAACTTGCGAGATAATTGGCAGATGCCGATGTATCGCATCGATTTTGCTCCAATTCCCATTTCTCTAGAGCGGCTTCGCGCAGAGCGAGATAGCCAAACGCCGTATTTTTAGGCGTTGAACGCGTCGCACGCCCTACACGTCGAATATTGTGGAGTTAAATTTGGGTACGGAAATCGGGTTGGATTTTGCGGAGGTTGCGATCGACTGGAGCAAGAATGCCATGGGTACCGACCATGGTTCTCTTTTCCAGGAGAAAGATCGCAAGCGCTTAAAAGATCGTGACGTCGACTACGAACGTGACTACGAGCCGGATGAGATAAAAAATATCGCAGCTTCCGAAATGGGCTTTTCCAGAAGCCTGGAAGATATGCTGCCGCGATTGGACCTGCTCGGCTTTACCAAGACCCGCGCTTCTAGAGAATACTCACAGGCTATCGAAATCATACAGGAAGTTGGCGAATTCGATGCCCAAGGAGAAGTTCTTGATGAACGTGAAATTATGCCGTTCGAAGAGTTCTGCGCTTTCGCTGCTAAGTATGCGGTTAGAAAGCTGAATAACAAAATGCCGCAGGTTGGGGCCGGACGATTTGAGCAGAGAATTCGTGGTCGCTTTGCAGACAAAGCTTTAACTGAGCGTTTGCCTTATCAAAATCCTCTAGTCGACTCATATTCTGAACGAAGCTTCTATGTGAGCTTGATAAACATTATCCATCCGTACTCTGTGCTCCGTATCTTGGCGGAAAATAGCACGAACAGGAAAACGGATGTCGTTTGGCAATACGGACCGCTGTGCCAAGCCGGTTGGGCTGCCGAAGAAGACTTCATTGCGGACGCTCGACGCAACGAGACTTTTCTCATTGCCACGGAAGGCAGCTCTGACATTCACATTCTGCGGCACGCCTTACAACTACTGCGTCCTGAAATTTCAGATTTCTTCCGCTTCATCGATGTGAGTGGCAGTCATCCGTTTTCCGGTACCGGGAGCTTGGCAAACTTTGCTGTAGGGTTGGCCAAAATTGATGTCCACAATCAGGTCGTATTTCTCTTTGATAACGATGCAGAAGGCAACGAGGCGTGCGAAAAAGTTAAAGCGCTAAAACTGCCAACAAATATGCGCTCCATTTTACTGCCGAACTTGAACGCGTTTCGTAGATTTCCAGCGCTCGGCCCCAACGGTCTGAAAAAGGCAGACATCAACGGCAAAGCAGCCTCTATTGAGTGCTACTTGGATTTATCACACTCAAAAGGCCAGGAACCTCATGTCTTGTGGACGAACTATAAATCCAACTCGAAAATCTATCAGGGTGCGCTTGTTGATAAGGAGCGCTTTATGAAAGAGTTCCTGCGACAAACGGTGAGCGACATTACAGCGGGGCGATACGACGTGAGTAAAATCACCGCTGTTTTGAACCGATTAATTGAAGAGTGCAGCGCTATCGCCGAAGCATCTTTACCGGCTCCTCGCATGCGATTTTGGTAATCATCCTCCGCGCCTAGCTCGGCAGAATCATGCCGCAGAACGGCCTTCTAGTACCTTTTCTTGATAGTCAGACAAGGCCGCCCAAAGATCACGCATGGTCTGTCCTCCGCGACGCTCTATTAGCTCGTTGTCGATGTGATCCAGGATTGCCCGAACACTTTCGAGCATGTCCGCTCCCTGACCAATATTGAGCTCAAGACTTTTTAGTACGTCCTCGGTGGCCATCGGTTCGCGTTGAGAACGTTCGATAATTTGGGTGACCCATGCGCGCGGACTCATTCTCATAGTGCGTCTCCTTGTTGTTATTCCGATTACGGCATTCCTCCAACGAAGCCACTCGTATCTCCAGCGCGAATGACCGAAAGCTTCACACCGCAGTGGCGGCAACCTGGTCTCTTGCAAGACAAGTGTTTTGCGACCTCATCCAGTCGTACGTCGCGATGATCTACTTTCAAAAGAACTTGAATGGGATTTTCGATCCAGGTGTGACGGCAACGAATACAGGTCAGCTCTAAGAGAACGTCGTCCTCAAGGTCGCGAAGTTTTGTGTCCTCGAGATACGTCACATGAAATCCTCTGCTGACGGAATGCGGTTGTAAGCGATCTTGGCGCCGGCGTACTCACCCGGGGGCGTCCACTCGCCAATCGTCACGACGCGTTTTCCAAATTTGCGATTCAGGGTGTCGATGGTGTCGGTCAATACTTCGCACTTCTGTCGCTCCACATCGTCGTTGATGAGCAAGTCGAGCTGCCGCGCATTCGCAGGCGAAAGTTCGGAGAGATTGACGAACACGCGAATGATTTCATGACGCGGCGGGATTTCGCGATTTGCTTTGTCCCAAAGCAATTTGAGCGCTCCAAGGCAGGCTTGATCATCGCGCACGCTCGGCAAATCTCGCTCCGCGTACCAAGCCCCCTGGCGCATATCGAGAGCGAGCCACAGTTTGCTTGCGAAGAAGCCATCACGGCGCATACGCCTAGCCGCCTTCGTGAGCAGCACACGAGAAAACGCCGCTGCTGACTTGCTGTCGCGTTGCTCGGGCGGCAAGACACGACCATGGCCAAACATGCCGCGGTCGGTCGGCATAGCGAACACATCGTAGCCGTGAAGCGCGTACCACATGCGCTCGCCGTTGACGCTGTGCCAAACGGCCCGCAGTTGCTTAGGCTGTGAGTTCCACAACTGCTCCATCGTTATAATGCCCGCAGCTTGAAGACGCGCCTGCATCCGTTTGCCGATACCGGGAATTATGTCGATGGGCTGCGGCAATAGCGGCCCGGGCATATTCTCCGGATGCCAAATGGTCACGCCGTTGGGTTTGTCCATCTTGCACGCGACTTTTGCGAGAAGCCGATTGGCGGCGAAGCCAATGGAACAGGTTATTTGATCTCCCACATTTTTGCGGATGCGCGACTTGATGCGTGCGGCTAGAGCCTCGGGTTCGGCAATGGTCGACTTGTCCAGGATGCAGCTCAGTTCATCGATCGACTTCACTGTCTCGACCGGGATCTCGCACGTGATCTCATTGATGAGTGTGTTGTGCGCGCGGCGATAGAGGTCCGGCCGCTGCGTGACGAAGACCATATCAGGACAGAGCGCGCGGGCCTCCGCGACGCGCATTACGTTAGAGCAGCCACGAGCCTTGGCCTCCTTTGAACAGGCGATGACGACCGTCGCGTCTCCTACTGCGGGGTCAAAGGGGATAACGCCAACCGGCTTTCCGCGTAGGCGCGGATCGGCCTGCTGCATGACGGAGGCGAAAAATCCGTCGAAATCCAGGTACAGTCTCTCAATGGTCTCGGCTCGTCGCATCGTCCCAATCCTTGAAGGGCGCGGATGAGAACAAAAAGGGAACATTGAAGTCAAGCGAAAGGGAATTCGGGGGCGTGTGTAACCGTTACGAAATCAAGGGTTCCATCAGCCAGATCAGAGCCTTAGCAAAAAAGCTCGACCGGGCGATTTTCACGACATCGGCGACCGACAATTTGGCGCCGATCGATAGCGTTTACCCGGACCAGGACGCCCCGATTCTCGTTAACCGACCGGACGGCGCCCTGGAGTTGCGCCTGGTCCGTTGGGGGTTTCCCCCGGCGACTGGTAAGGACGTCATCACCAATATCCGAAACCTTAAGAGCAAGTGGTGGAAGGACGTAAACCGCGAATACCTCCTTCAGCCGGAATACCGCTGCTTGGTTCCATTCACGGCGTTTGCAGAGCCGGTCCGCAACTCCACTTGGTTCTATACGCCCACTGCGGAGGTTCCTTGCTTCGCCGGTGTTTGGCGACCTTGGAGCGGCGAACGCCTCATGGCGACCGGCAAAGCCCGCCGAGAGCGCGTGCATCGCGACGACTGGCACCTTTTTGCGTTCCTCACCACGGAGCCCAATGATCTTGTGCGCCCAGTCCATGAGCGGGCGATGCCCGTAATCATCTTCGACCCCAAGGAACAGGCCGAATGGCTGGCTGGCGGAGATGCTAGCCTGCATTTGCAACGCACACTTCCCAATGAACAGCTTGCAATCCGCGAAAGCGTCCGCAACGAACAGGCAGTGTGACGCGATGGAAGAACGCTTCAAGAAACCGATTAGCAAGATGGACGCAGCAGCACGCCAGCTTGAGACCGCGATCGATCTTTATTTTTCCAACGGAGATAGCCTTTCCGTACATACGCTGGCCCACGCAGCGTTTCGCATTCTCTTTGACCTCTATCCGCACCTTCAGTCGGACGATTTTTCAAAGCAGATCGATGCGATGATCCAAACGGAAGGATGGAAACCTTTCTCGCGCACCGCCAACTTTCTAAAGCACGCCGATCGAGACCCGCATGAAATCCTGCCGTCGCACCATCCCCAGGAGGCTATGTCCATTGTCGGCCTGGCAACGTTGCTCTATCGGAGAATCAGCGGCGATTTCACACTGAAAATGAAAGCATTCGACTGCTGGGCAGAGACAGAAGGTTACGAAGACCTTGGCCTGGAGGAGTTGGATACCAACACTGCGCGTGCGGCAGAGCATAAAAAGATGCGCGAGCATATTCGCGCGTTACCGCACGATGAAAAGATCGTGATTGCCCGGGAGCACTACCAGTTTTTCATCGAGAATTTCGATCACCTGTCAGCGTTATCGGCCGAGGGCGATGCAGCTGGCCTTACCACCGAGCAAATCATCGACAATCTAGAAAGCTCAGGCGCAGCACCCTCGAAGACCGAAATATCGTGAACCCGCTGCTGGCAAAAACTACCACTGGTCATTCTTAACCATCACAGCGCGCGCATTCTTTATTGCTGTCGCGGCTCGATATAATGCAAAGGGCATTATCGCTGCGGCAGCCAGCGCATCAGGCCAGTTCCTTCCCGTGATATAAACGCCAATGGCGGCCGCGAGGACGCACACATTGCCGATCAGGTCGTTGCGCGAGGTAGTCCAGGCAGCGCGCAGCGTCGCGCTATTGAGCCTGTCGCGATAAAACAACGTCCCGACCGCTGCATTTGTCATGATGCCGACAACGCTAACCGCCGCCATGATACGTGGATTTGGCATGAGGTGATGGAGCGTATTCCAAATCACGACGCTGATCACCCAGAGGCAAAGGGCTATCGCAAAGAGCCCGCCGGCTAGCTCTAGTATCACCTCATGCTGAGCCGATATTTTTCGGCCGAGCACAGCGTCAGTCATGGGTTTCGAGCTAGCGGTCTCGAGGGCATCAATTTGGAGCGCCGCGGAGACGGTCATTAGGCCGAAGCCCAATTCGACGAAGAACATCAGTTCCATTACTGCGAACGCCAGTCTTAAGAGCCGGCGTTGCTTAGCGCGTTCGTGTTGCAATCGTTTGACGCGCGCTTTTCCCACGACCGTTTGGTCCTTTAGTGGTCACCCAAACACTACTGCGCAACTCTCCGGTAGCGTGCCGGCGTGGTGCCGACGATCTTCCTGAAATTCGTCGTAAACTGAGATTGGCTTGAAAACCCAACTTCCTCCGCAATTTTTGCCGGTGGCAAATCCGCTTCCAGCAACAGCTCCTTGGCGCGCTCCACGCGGCGATGCAGCAAATAGCGATAAGGCGGCATACCAAGCGTGCTCTTGAACGCGGCGGTAAAGTAGTGCTCGCTGAGCGAGACCGATGACGCCAGCTCAGATAGGCCAATATCCTGGTGCATATTGGCTTCGATATAGTTCAACACGCGCTTTGCATCGCGGGGCGTCAGACCGCCTTTAGCAATGCGCGGGAAAGAAGCGTTGCCGTAGGTGCGATACACGTGTGTGACGATGGCCGACGCGAGGCCATCAGTGAAGAGCTGTCCGCATTCTCCGCAATCGGTGACCTCATCAAGCCACGCTTGTAAAAGCTGGCGAACAACCTTGTCGTTGACGCCAAAAGCACCACGGAGCTTGTTTGTGGGGTGAGTGCCTGCTTCCGCGAGAATGCGGTCGACTGCGGATTTCTCAATCGCGAGTATGCTGAATCGCGGAGCCATATCCGGCCACTCGACGTAGTAGGTCGTGTCTGGCGCCAAGACCAGAATTTGGCCGGTCTTAAACTGCGCCTCCTTCTCGGCATCGCCCTCTCTCCAAGTCATCCGGAAAGACGGACCGGAGTAGATACCAAGAACGAGTTGTCGCACGCTGAGAATAAAGCCAGCGGTCGGCGAAAACGTACATTGGCAAACGGTGAATTCGCCCAGGCTCATACGCTTCGCAAAGCGCTTGATACGCGGCGACGACACGGCTTCCGAGAAGTCTATGACGTTCGTCTGTTTCTGTTTGTCACGCCCGGTCATCGAACATGTAAATCCAAATAATTGCGGGTCCAACGAACCCCTCATTGTGGAAAGTCGCGGAGGTTCCAGAGACATTGGCTGGGGTAAGCCAAGGCTGGGGGCGATCTCAGGAACCTCCGCGCTCATCTGCCACTTCAGCAGACGAATTTCTCCAGGACGGCTTACGCTCCGCCGTCTATCGGAAGCACCTGTTCCACAGCGCTGACATAGATCCACCCGGACACCTCCTGACCGACGCGTCCAGTCGCGCGGATCATGGAGGTGACCTCGTCGACCTTATCGTCGGCAACGACCAACGAAAGCCGGGCTTCGGAGATCACAAGAGACGTCGTGTCGCGGGAGAACTCACCTTCATCTTCCGTGATGGGCTTCAACATGCCTTTCACGTCCTGCAAGGTGATGTTGGTGTATCCCGCATCGGCGAGCACTTGGACGACCTTTGGAGTGCGCACGTGGTGCAAAAACGCCTTAATCAGTTTCATGTGAATGACTCCTGGGCACTTGTTTGAACAGAAGACGCCTTGGTTACGGTCCGGTAGGCCATGCGATAGAGGCCGGGCAGAACCAACAGCGTGAGGAGAGTCGACGAGATGATCCCGCCGATAACGACGGTCGCGAGCGGACGCTGCACTTCCGCCCCGGTGCCGGTGTTGAGGGCCATCGGCAAGAAGCCAAGGGCCGCAACCAAAGCCACCATCAAGATAGGACGCAGGCGAAGCATCGCACCCTCGCGAATAGCTTCTTCCACGGTGTCGCCTTGGGCGATCCGTTCACGGAACGCCGAGACCATCACGACCCCGGTTAGAACCGCGACACCTGACAATGTGATGAAGCCAACGCCAGCCGTGATTGACAGCGGAATGCCGCGAAGTACGAGCGCGATCACACCACCCGTCAGAGCCAAAGGCACACCGCTGAAGACCAGCGCCGCATCTTTAGCCGAGCCGAACGTCATCATCAGCAAGGCAAAGATCATCGCCAGCGTCACCGGCACGAGCAGCGTCAGCCGCTGCGACGCGGACTTCAGCTGTTCGAACGTACCACCGTAGCTGAGCCAATATCCCGTCGGCAGTTTTACCTGCTGATCGATCTTGGCTTGGACTTCGGCCACGAAGCTCCCAAGGTCGCGGTCTCGGACGTTCGAGGAAACGACCAAGCGACGTTTACCGTTTTCGCGGCTGATCTGGTTCGGACCCGGCGCGATTTGTAGGCTCGCAACTTCGCCCAAGGGTACATATCCACCCTGAGCTAAAGGCACCGGCAAACGCTCCAGCGTGCGAAGGTCGGAACGCAATTCCTCCGGAAGTCTTACGACTAAGGAGAAGCGACGGTCGCCTTCAAACACTTGGCCGGCTTCCTCACCACCCGTGGCGGCAGCCAAAACCTGCTGCACGTCCGAGATATTGAGGCCCAGGCGGTAAAGAGCCGCCCGGTTAGGCTCGATGGACAGGACCGGCAATCCCGAGACCTGCTCAACTTTGACGCCTTCAGCGCCTTTGACGCTGTTAACGACCGCGGCAATAGCGTTACCCGTCGTCAGCAGCTGATCCAGATCATCACCATAGACCTTGATGCCCAGATCGGAGCGGACGCCTGAGATCAGCTCATTGAAGCGCAGCTGGATCGGCTGGCTGATTTCGAAGACGTTGCCCGGAAGACTTTCGAGCTTCTTTTCGATCTCAGCCGTCACCTCGGCTTTAGTTTTGTTCGGATCGGGCCAGTCCTTCTTGTCCTTCAGCATGACATAGCCGTCGGAAATGCTCGGCGGCATAGGATCGGTCGCAACTTCGGCCGTACCGACGCGGGAGAAGTACGTCTTTACTTCCGGCACTTCCATGACCGCTTTCTCAAGCTGGAACTGCATATCCAGAGACTGCGTCAAGCTGGTGCCAGGAATACGCAAGGCCTGAACGGCCAAGTCACCTTCGTCGAGGCTCGGGATAAATTCCGAGCCCATACGCGTGGCGATGAAGCCGCAAACCAACACGAAGACCACGGCGCCTGCAACGAACAGGACGCGAAGGCGAAGTGCGGTTTCAAGCACCGGCGCATAGATCCGCTTTGCACTACGGACGATGAAGTTGTCCTTCTCCTCAATCTTACCAGTCAGAAGGAGGGCAACCGCCGCCGGCACAAAGGTCAGAGACAGGATCAGGGCCGCAATGAGGGCCATGATGACTGTCAGTGCCATCGGACGGAACATTTTCCCCTCAACACCGGTCAGAGCCAGGATCGGAAGGTTCACCAAGATCACGACCAGAACGCTCACGAAGCTGGGCGTGAACACCTGACGGGTCGCGGCGAACACCGTTTGGAGGCGTTCCTCTAAGGATAGCAATCGGCCTGTTTCATGCTGACGTGTCGCTAAGGCCAGAATGCAGTTTTCTACAATGATGACAGCACCATCGACGATCAGACCAAAGTCGAGTGCACCTAGGCTCATCAGGTTGGCGCTTACTTTGGTTTCGACCATGCTTGTCATCAGCATCAACATGCTGAGCGGAATCACGGCTGCCGCCAGCAATGCCGCGCGGACGTTGCCCAACATCAGCAAGAGAACGACGACGACCAAGACGGCACCTTCGAGGAGGTTCTTCTGCACGGTGCCAATCGTCTTTCCGACAAGCACAGTGCGGTCATAAACCGGATCTGCGGTCACGCCTTCAGGCAGGGTCTTGTTGATTTCGGCGAGTTTTGACGCAACCGCACTGGAGACTGTGCGGCTGTTCGCGCCGATCAACATCACGGCCGTTCCAAGGACGGTTTCTTCACCGTCCCGCGTTGCGGCACCTGTTCTCAGTTGTTTGCCGTAAGCGACATCAGCAACGTCACGGATTGTGATAGGCACCCCGTCACGATGAGCAACGATGATGCGCTCAATGGCGGAAATGTCAGCGACCTGGCCGGGCGAACGAATGAGGTATTGCTCACCGTTACGCTCGATATACCCGGCGCCAATGTTGGCATTGTTCTTTTCGATGGATTTGACGATGACTGGAACGGACATGATTCCTCGCTCAGTGGCCGCGCGCGGCGTTGATGGAATCGGCGTAGTACCATTCGAGAAATGTCTTGGCGGCCAGCGTGACGAGCGCCAGAAGCGCCAAAAGCGAGGCGACAGCGAAAGCCGCAGCAGACATATATTCGTTATAGAGGATTTCGATATGCAGCGGCATGGTCGCCGTAACGCCCCTGATCTTGCCCGATACGACCGCGACGGCGCCGAATTCGCCCATCGCGCGCGCATTGCAG
>Ga0102832_1001747_pt1 | contig 15238 bp, 10 predicted proteins | sample EBPBio282013_DNA_FD_88942 | JGI IMG/M metagenome (GOLD analysis project Ga0102832, IMG submission 88942) | Wastewater treatment Type I Accumulibacter community from EBPR Bioreactor in Madison, WI, USA - Reactor 2_5/28/2013_ DNA (Illumina Assembly) | ecosystem: Engineered > Bioreactor > EBPR >...
AGCACCCGGGCCTGCACCGACACGTCCAGGGCCGAGGTCGGCTCGTCCGCGATCAGCAGCTTCGGCTCCAGGGCCAGCGAGCGCGCGATGCCGATGCGCTGGCGCTGGCCGCCGGACAGCTCGTGCGGGTAGCGGTTCCGCATCGCCCGCGGCAGCTCGACGCTGTCGAGCAATGCCTCCACCCGCTTCGACAGCTCCGCACCGCGCAGCTTCTCGTGCAGGTACAGCGGCTCACCGATCGACTCCCCCACCGGCAGGCGCGGGTTCAGCGAGGAACCCGGGTCCTGGAACACGATGCCGACGTCACGCCGGAACGGGTACAGGTCGGCGTTGCTGGCGTGGGTGATGTCGCGCCCCGCCACGTGCAGCCGTCCCTCGGCCACCGGCAGCAGCGCCACCGCCGCGCGTCCGATGGTGGTCTTGCCCGAACCGGACTCCCCCACCAGGCCGACGACCTCGCCCGGGTCGACGCGCAGGTTGATGTTGTGCGCGGCGCGGAACACCGGACGGCGTCCCTGCTTCGGGTAGTCGATGCAGACGTCCTCCATGAACAGCGCCGGCGTCACCGCCGGGTCGCCCGCAGCCATCGGCAACGGGTTGGTGCCGTCGGCCACGAGTGACTCGCGCACGTCGATGCGCGTGCCCTCGGTCAGCGAGCCCAGGTGCGGCACCGCGGCCAGCAGCGACTGCGTGTAGGGGTGCTGCGGACGGTTGAAGATCTCGTCGGACGTGCCGTGCTCGACGACCCGGCCGTCCTTCATCACCACGATGCGGTCGGCCATGTCGGCCACCACGCCCATGTCGTGGGTGATCAGGATGATCGCCGCGTCCACCCGCTCGCGCAGCTCGCGCATCAGCTTCAGGATCTCGGCCTGCACGGTCACGTCGAGCGCCGTGGTCGGCTCGTCGGCGATCAGCAGCTTCGGGTCACAGGCCAGCGACTGGGCGATCATGATGCGCTGCCGCTGGCCGCCGGAGAGCTGGTGCGGGAACTTGTCGAAGCTGCCCTCGGGGTCGGGGATCTCCACCAGCCGCATCAGCTCCAGCGCGCGCGCCCGGGCCTGTGCCGGGGCCATCACGAAGTGCGTCCGCAGCGTCTCGGCGATCTGGAAGCCGACCGTGTACACCGGGTTCAGCGCGGTCATCGGCTCCTGGAAGATCACCGCGATCTCGTTGCCGCGTACCTCCCGCAGCCGCGTCCCGGACAGCCCGATCAGCTCGGTGCCCTTCAGCTTGGCCGAACCGGTCGCCCGTCCGTTGGACGGCAGCAGGCCGATCAGGCTCATCGACGACTGGGTCTTGCCCGAGCCGGACTCGCCCACGATCGCCAGCACCTCGCCGGCCTTCAGGTCGTAGTCGATGTGGTCGGCGGCGTCGAACCACTCGCCGTTCACCCAGAACTTCACGCCGAGGTCACGCACCTCGAGGATCGTGTCGCCCCGCTTGATGGTGCCGTCGCCGATCCGGCGCGACAGCCGGACGGCTCCGTCCAGGCCGGTCTCCACCTGCTTGCTCATCGGGCCCCCACCTCCGCGGTCGCGCTCTCGGACTGGATCCTCGCCAGCGCCTTGTCCATCTCCCGCTTGGACGGGATGCGCTTGGTGCGCGGGTCGAAGGCGTCCCGGAGGCCGTCACCGATGAAGTTCACGCTCAGCGCGATCAGGATGATGAACAGGCCGGGCCACCAGAACAGCCAGGGACGGGTCTGGAAGGCGCCCTGGTTGATCGAGATCAGGTTGCCCAGCGACACGTTCGGGGCGCTGATGCCGAAGCCGAGGAAGCTCAGGGCGGTCTCCAGCACCACCGCGGAGCTCATCAGCAGCGTCGTGTTCACGATGATCACGCCGACGGCGTTGGGCAGGATGTGCTTGGTGATGATGCGCCAGTCGGACGCCCCCGCGACGCGGGCGGAGTCGACGAACTCGCGCTCGCGCAGGCCGAGGAACTCCGCGCGCACCAGGCGGGCCAGCGAGGGCCACAGCACCAGGCCGAGCAGGATGCCCAGGAGCAGCGGCATGGCCGCATCTACCGCGATCCGCGTCTCGATCGACCAGCCGAACTTGTCCGGGGCCGCCGACAGCAGCTTGCCGAGCACGGCGCCGAGCACGATCACCGGGAGGGTGATCACGAGGTCGGTCACCCGCATCAGGCCGGTGTCGAGCTTGCCGCGGTAGTAGCCCGACAACGCACCCACCACCACACCGACGATCAGCGCGGTCAGGCCGAGCACCAGCATCACCAGCAGCGAGGTCTGGACGCCCTTCATCACGGCGGCGAAGTTGTCGGTGCCGATGTTGTCCTGCCCGAAGGGGTGGTCGCCGAAACTCAGCGTCGCCGCGGTGCCACCGAGCCACGTGGGCAGGGTGATCGTCGGCGCGCCGTTGTTGATCATCGGGTGGGTCGCCAGCGCGTTGTCGCTGTACTGCCACCAGCCGCGGATCGGGCCGATGCCCATCGCGGAGAACGAGAACAGGGCGATCGCCAGCAGCACGCCCAGGCCCGCCATGGCGCCCTTGTGGCGCACGAAGCGGCGCCACACGATCTGGCCCTGCGAGAGGCCCTCGACCTCCTTGGCCTCGCCGACGCCCTCACCGCGTCCGCTCTCGTCGCCCAGGACCGGCTCGCCCGGCTCCACCGGCAGCGTGCCGGGCAGGACACCCGGAACGGCCTCGTCCTTGCGCACGTCCTCGGGCGGGACGGTGCCCTCCCCCGGCAGGTCGTCGGGGCGGATGCTGTCCTCGAAGGGACGATCGTCGTTGGTGTTCATGCGTTCACCCGGATCCGTGGGTCGAGGACGGCGTACAGGAGGTCGGCGAGCAGGTTGGCCGTCATGGCCAACGCGCCGGTGATCATGACGTAGGCCATGACCGGGTCGATCTCTGAGTTCTGCATCGAGTCGATGAACAACTTGCCCATGCCGGACCAGCCGAAGATCGTCTCGGTGATCACCGCACCGCCGATCACCGCCACCAGGTCGACCGGGATGATGGACGCGAGCGGCATCAGCGCGTTACGCAGCGCGTGCCGCACGATCACCACACGCTCCGACAGGCCCTTGGCCCGTGCGGTGCGGATGTACTCCTGGGAGAGCACCTCCAGCATCGAGCCCCGCTGGTAGCGGGTGTAGCCGGCGAAGGAGATCAGCACCAGCGCCACCGTGGGCAGCAGCAGGTGGGTGAAGCGGTCGAGGTTGGCCATCCAGAAGTCGGCGTTGAGGTTCGGGGTCTGCGCGCCGATCGTCGCGATCGGGCGTCCGCGGATCATCGAGGAGTTGTAGTACTCCGGGTACACCTGGAGCACGCGGTCGACGAACGTCATCACGGCGATGATCAACGCCACGATGACGGCGCCGCGCATCGAGACGCCGCGATCGGGCCCGCCCCACAGCCAGCCGATGAGCATGGCCACCGCGATGGCCGAGACCAGCAGCAGAACGATCTGCCAGAAGTCGGCGGGCACGTAGAACCACAGCCACTGGAGCCCGTAGTACACGCCCAGGCCGACCGCGGCCGTGGTCAGCGCCGAGTAGAGCGCGCGCTTGTTGTTGAGCCCGGCGAAGGCCATCGTGATGATGACGGCGAAGGCGAAGCCGATGATGCCGACGCCGAAGAAGCCCAGGCGCGGCGCGTCCAGCCAGCCGCTGAAGACGATGAAGGCCCAGGTGCCGCCCGTGATCAGGGTCGCCGCGGCAAAGACGAGGATCTTGCGTCGGGGGCTGCCGCCGAGGGCGCCCGCCCAGAACAACCCGAACACCGCGGAGATGACGGTGGTCACCGGCACGTTCAGCGTGGGGTTGTCGAGGAAGTCGTTCATGCCGATCGCCATGAACTGCTTCAGCAGCACCGCCACCCAGAAGACGGGCAGCGAGTAGAGCACGAAGGAGACCAGGGTGATCGAGTAGTCGAAGCCGGTGTACTGCCGCAGCGCGCTGACGATGCCGATCATGATGCCCAGCATCAGCGCCAGGACGGTCGCGCTCAGCACGAGCGAGATCGAGGTCGTGACAGCGCCCTGGAGCTGGCTGGCCACCGTCTGCTGCGTCCGCCAGGCCATGCCCAGGTCGCCGCGGACGAAGCCGCCGAGCCAGTCGAAGTAGCGGACCCACCATGGTTCGTCGAGCTTCAGCAGCGCCACGCGCCGCGCGACCAGGTCGGCCTTGTTCGGGGAGGTGCTCTGTCGCAGGTCAGCCAGCGGGTCGAGCGCGAGGTCGACCATGAAATAGACCAGGACCGACAGCACCAGCAAGGTGCCGAGCGCGAGGAAGAACCTGCGCAACAGGAAACGGAGCATTCAGTGCCTAACGATGTCGACCAGCAACGTACTGCTGGGGCGTCAGGATATGACCTGACGCCCCAGAAGTGGGAATGGTGGCCGCGCGGACGCGGCCACCACCCTTTGTGCTAGAGCCTGATCAGCTGATCTTCCACTGCCAGAAGTTCCAGAAGATGGTCGGGCTGATCGACACCGGATCGATGCCGCTCAGCGCCTTGCTGTAGGCGGTGACACCCGGGAACTGGAAGATGGTGACGCCGAAGGCGTCGTCCACCATGATCTTCTCGATCTTGCTGACGATCTCGGTCTGCTTGGCAGGGTCGACCGTGGTCTGCAGCTCGTCGAACAGCGCGTCGACGTCCTTGTTCGAGTAACCGCTGAAGTTGTTCAGGCCCTTCGTGCGGTAGTTCGCGTCGGACTCGGTGACGCCGGTGCCGGTGGACTGCCAGCCGAAGAAGGACACGTCGTAGGACTTGTCGCCCAGCTTGGCGCCCCAGTCGTCGGAGCCGTTGTCGATGACCTGGAAGCCGGCCTTCTCCGCAGACTCCTTCATCAGCCGGAACTCCTGCTGACGACGGACGTTGGACTTGGCGTACAGGATCCGGACCTTCGGCGACTTCGCGCCGGCCTCGGCCAGCAGCGACTTGGCCTTCTCGATGTCGACGTTGGCGTAGGTGGTGCCCATGCCGTTTGCCTCGGAGACCGTGGCGTAGTTCGACGCGGACGGGATGACGATGAACGAGTTACGCACGGCGGCGTTCGGGTTGATCGGCTTGATGATGTTGTCGACGATCGTCTGACGCGGGATGGTCAGCAGGAACGCCTGGCGCACCTTCTTGGCCTTCTCGGCGTCGCCACCGTAGGTCTTCGGGTCGAACGGGCCGCCGTTGTTGAAGGTCGGGTCGACGTGCTCGTAGGTCGCCTCGTCGCCGGTGTAGACCTCGACGTTGTTGATCGCCTTGGCGGCGGTCAGGATGTCGGCGGTCGCCTGCGGCGAGATCAGCTGGACCTCACCGTTCTGCAGCGCCTGGACGGCAGCCATCGGGTCCTCGTTGTAGCGGACGGTGATGGAGTCGATCGAGGCGGTGTGCTCGCCCTTGTAGTTGGCGTTCTTGGTGACCGTCAGGTACTGGTTCTCCTTGTAGTCGGAGATGGTGTACGGGCCGGAGCCGACGACGAGATCCTTGTCATCGGGCATCTTGGTGAAGTTCCAGTCCTGGTTCCACACGTTCGAGATCTTGGACAGCGCAGCGGCGTCCTTGGTCTTGAAGGCGTTGAGGACGGCCTCCGCGGCCTTGGTCGGGTCGGCCTCGCCGAGCGCGCGCTTGCCGACGATGTGGGCCGGCAGGCCTGCGCCGAAGGCGGTCATGTACTGCTCCCAGTCCGCGAACGGCTTGGAGTAGGTGACGGTGACGGTCTTGCCGTCCACGATCGGGAAGTCCTTGATCAGGGCCAGGCCGGCGGAGCTGGAGTCGAAGTACACCTTGCCGGCGCCGACGTCCTTGATGGTCCCGTCCTCGTTGTAGAGGCCGTCGGCGTCATCACCGGTGACGGTGTTGAACAGGCCACTCTGGGCGCCGTAGGCGAGGATCACGTCGGCCGCGGTCACCGGGACGCCGTCCGACCAGGTCGCGGTGTCCGCGAGGGTCATCTTGACGGTCAGCGGGCTGTCCGAGGTCTTCTCGTAGGTGCCGTACGACTTGTTGGGCACCATGTTGAGGCCCTTGTCGTAGTACATCCAGTTGTCGTTCGTCAGGTAGACGATGTTGGCATTGGCGGTGGCATTGCCGAAGGTCGTGACGTTGTTCATCGAGTACATCGGCTGGTTCCACATCACGCTGACGGACGTGGGCTGAGCAGTCGATGCGGTCGACGAGGCGTTCGGGGTCGGCGGGGTGCAGGCGGTGAACGCCAGAGCACCCACGATCAGGCCCGTTGCCGCGGCAAGGAGCTTCTTGGTTGCCAAAGTTTCCTCCAGTCATAGAACGCCCACCCGGGAAGCGCAACACGCGATGGGGGAGCGCGAACAGATTGCTCAAAAGTACCCGTGCGACAAGGGGTCGGCAACGAAAGACGCTCTCGCGGACACAGTTCGTTACCGAAGAGCAACCTCGCAACTCATCGCCTGTTGACCACGACCGTGCCCAGCACGAGGTCGTTCAACCCCCGGCGCTCCGCCCCGATCACCACGGTGGGGAGCACGAGGCTGATCATCGCCGCCCGCGCGAGCGCCCGCCACCACCCCAGCGGCTGCTCGTCCAGGCGGACGACGGCGATGCGGGCGATCAACTGGCCGAAGCTCGCGCCGGCCAGCGCGGTGAGCACGGCGCTCTCGACGAAGTAGACGGCGAGGATCATCCACGCCCGCCAGCCGCCCTCGCGGAGGACGCCGACGCCGAACAGGAAGACCGCCACCACCATGCAGGCCCCCCAGTCGAGGACGAGGGCGGCGATCCTCGACCACCAGGAGGCCAGTGAGCCGCGTCCGGTCGGGGGCAGGCCGATGCTCGCGCCGGGGTAGCTGTCCTCGTCCGCGGTGGCCATTGCCCGAGCGTAGCGAACAGCTCCGTCGTTGCTGGGGCGGGGTGCGGGAGGGGAGTCGCGGCTGCGTCCCCACCATGGACGCCGGCGGCGGTCACGCGTCCCGGTGGCATCCTTTCGGCGGCAGGGTCGTGACCCGGACGAGCGGTCTGGTGCAGCGTGTTACCGGGCTGAAACATGGACGCAACTCCTCGGTTACGGCGCGTGCCTAGCGTGTGCAGCGTTCAATCCCCTGACTTGTGGAGGACCAATGTTCCAAGGCGCCGACGACCTGTTGGCCTACATCAAGGACGAGGGCGTCGAGACCGTTGACGTCCGCTTCTGCGATCTCCCCGGCGTGATGCAGCACTTCACGGTGCCCGCCGCCTTCTTCGACGGCGACGTGTTCGAGAACGGCCTGTCCTTCGACGGGTCCTCGATCCGGGGCTTCCAGAAGATCCACGAGTCCGACATGACCCTCATGCCGGATCCCACCACGGCGTTCATCGACCCGTTCCGCCGGTCGAAGACGCTGTCGCTGAACTTCTTCGTCCACGACCCGCTCACCAAGGAGCCCTACAGCCGCGACCCGCGCAACATCGCGCGCAAGGCCGAGAACTACCTCGCCTCGACCGGCATCGGCGACCAGGCGTTCATGGGCCCGGAGGCCGAGTTCTACGTGTTCGACTCGGTGCGCTTCGAGACCAAGTCGAACGCCGGCTTCTACTACATCGACTCCGAGGCGGGCGCCTGGAACACCGGCGTCGAGTCCGAGTCCGACGGCCGCGGCAACCGTGGCTACAAGGTGAAGTACAAGGGCGGCTACTTCCCGGTGCCGCCGGTCGACCACTTCGCCGACCTGCGTGACGACATGGTGCGCAACCTGATCGGCGTGGGCCTCACCATCGAGCGCGCCCACCACGAGGTCGGCACCGCCGGCCAGGGCGAGATCGCGACCAAGTTCGACTCGATGCTGGCCGCCGCCGACAACCTGATGAAGTACAAGTACGTCGTCAAGAACACCGCCTGGGAGGCCGGCAAGACCGCCACCTTCATGCCGAAGCCGATCTTCGGCGACAACGGCTCTGGCATGCACGTGCACCAGTCGATCTGGAAGAACGGCCAGCCGCTGTTCTACGACGAGGCCGGCTACGCCAACCTCTCCGACCTCGCGCGCTGGTACATCGGCGGCCTGCTGCACCACGCTCCGGCCGTCCTCGCGTTCACCAACCCGACCGTGAACAGCTACCACCGCCTGGTGCCGGGCTTCGAGGCGCCGGTCAACCTGGTGTACTCCAGCCGCAACCGCTCGGCGTCCATCCGGATCCCGATCACCGGCTCCAACCCGAAGGCCAAGCGCCTCGAGTTCCGCTGCCCCGACCCGTCCAGCAACCCGTACCTGGCCTTCCCGGCCATGCTGCTGGCCGGCCTCGACGGCATCCAGAACAAGATCGAGCCGCCGGCCCCGGTGGACAAGGACCTCTACGAGCTGCCCCCGGAGGAGCACGCACAGGTCCCGACCGTTCCCGATTCGCTGGGTGCGGTGCTGGACGCGCTGGAGGCCGACCACGACTTCCTGCTCGCGGGCGACGTGTTCACCTCGGACCTCATCGAGACCTGGATCGACATGAAGCGCGCGGACATCGACGCCATCCGGCTCCGTCCGCACCCGCACGAGTTCGAGATGTACTACGACATGTGAGCTGTCCTCTCGACGCAGGCAAGGGCCTGGGACTTCGGTCCCGGGCCCTTCGCCTTAGTGGGGCGGGTTGTGCAGGCGGCGAGGGCCAGCCTCGGCGCGTGAGGGCCAGCCTCGGCGCGTGAGGGCCAGCCTTGGCGCCGAGGACCAGCGCACCGGTACTGGCCTTTGACGATAAGGCTGGCCCTCACCGTGGGGGGCCGGGATCATCCGTGGCGGCTCGCCCTCCATCCTTCGGGGCCGCGCTGATCCGACATCACCGGCGGCACCCGCCACGACGATTGAGTCGGATGCCCCCCGTCACATCGAGGGCCAGCCCTGGCGCCGAGGACCAGCGCACCGGTACTGGCCCTCGACGATAAGGCTGGCCCTGAACTCCGAAGGCTGGCCTTCAACCCCGAAGGCTGGCCCTCGCCAGGGGCGGGACGCGGCCGCGACGAGCCGCACGCGCGTGGACAGATGTGGGCAGGTCTGCACGTCACCGACGCGCTCGCGGTGAAACGAGGTCCGCGCGAGGTGATATTTTCTACATGTGCTGTTGGAGAAATTGCCGGACGCCGCCACGCGGAAGCTGACGGCTCACCCCCGCCCGGTCGCGCGCGGACGCGTCAGGCTGCTGGCTGTCGGCGGCGCGTCGCCGCTCTCCTGGCTCGACGCGGCGCTCGTGCGGCTCGAGGCCCGGCGCCCCGGCGCCCTCTGCGTCCTCGCCGTGCTGTCGTTCGTCAGCACCGCCGTCGCGGTCACGCTCACCCATCGCGCGGTGTCCCGGTGAGGGGACGCCGCTCGCCCTGGCGCGACTGGCCGCTGCTCGGCTGGCTGGTGGCGGCGGTCGCCGTCGCCCTGGGCCACCGCTGGCTGGCCGACGCCTCCTGGCTGCTGCTCCACCTCGTGCTCCTCGGCGCCCTCACCCACTCCATCGTGGTGTGGAGCGCCCACTTCGCGCAGACGCTGCTGCGCCAGCCCGTCCCCGGGGGCCAGGACGCCCGCCTCGCCCTGCTCACCGCCGGCTCGGTGCTCGTGCTGGTCGGCGTCCCCACCACGTGGTGGCCACTGGTCGTCGCCGGCGGCACCGTGGTGGCCGGCGCGGTGGGCTGGCACGGGCTCGTGCTCGTCCGCATGCTCCGCCGGGCGCTGCCCGCCCGGTTCCGGGTGACCGTCCGCTACTACCTGGCCGCCGCCGGGTGCCTGCTGGTGGGCATCGCCTTCGGTGTCACGCTCGCCTGGGGCTGGGACGACCCCTGGCACGGCCGCTTCCTCGTCGCCCACGCCCTCACCAACGTCCTCGGCTGGGTGGGCCTCACCCTCACCGGCACCCTGCTCACGCTCTGGCCGACGATGCTGCGCACCCGCATGGACGCCGCCGCCGAGTCGTGGACCCGGCGCGCGCTGCCGGTGCTGCTCGCCGGCGTCGCCCTGTCCGCAGGCGGCGCCCTCGCCGGGCCGTCCTGGCTGTCGGCGGTGGGTATCGCGACCTACCTCTGCGGCCTCGCGCTGTGGGGACGCGGCCTGTGGCAGCCCCTGCGCGCCAAGCCCCCGACCGAGTTCGCCTCCGCCTCGGTGGCGGCGTCGCTGGTGTGGCTGTGCGCGGGCCTGGCCTGGGCAGGCTGGGTGCTGGTCACCGCTCCCGACTGGGCCGCGGTGCGCGAGCAGTTCCTCTGGCCCGCAGCCGCGCTGGGCGCCGGGTTCGCCGTCCAGGTGCTCACCGGCGCGCTGTCCTACCTGCTGCCGTCCGTGCTGGGCGGGGGGCCCCGCGTGGTCCGGGCCGGGCAGCGCTGGTTCGACGCCGGCGCGGGGTTCCGGCTGGTGGCGATCAACGGCGGACTGCTCCTGTGGCTCGCACCGACGCCCGGCTGGGTGAAGGTCACCGGCTCGGTGCTCGCGCTGGGGGCCGCGGCGGCGTTCCTGCCGATCCTCGTCGGCGGCATCCGGGCGTCGGTCGCCGCCCGACGCGCGGTGGCGGACGGCGTCGATGCGCCCGAGCCTCCCCCGCGTCCGCCCGTCGGTGCGGCCGGCCCGGTGATCGCCGGCCTCACCGCTGTGGTCACCGCCGCCGTGGTCGGCGTGGGCCTCGACCCGCAGGCCGCCGGCGCGGCACCCTCCCCCGCCCCCTCCACAGCGGCGACCGGGACCGTGGTCCGCGTCCAGGTGGAGATCCGCGGCATGCGGTACCACCCGGGCTCGGTGAGCGTCCGGGTCGGCGACCGGCTCGTGGTCGAGCTGACCAACGCCGGCGACACCACCCATGACCTCGTCATCGGCGCAGCCCGGACGCCGCGCATCGCACCGGGGGCCACCGTCGAACTCGACGCGGGGGACATCTCGGCCTCGACCCAGGGCTACTGCTCGGTAGTCGGCCACCTCGAGGTCGTCGTGGGCGACGCGCCGGCGCCGTCGAGCTCGGCCGGCCACGACGGGCACGTCATGGGTGGAATGCCGTCGGCCGACGTCCCTGCGCCCGCGGTGCTCGACCCCGCACTCCCCCCGCTCGGCAGCGAACGGGTGCACCGGCTCACCCTGACCGCGCAGGAGTCCACCCTTGCGGTGGCGCCCGGGGTGTGGCAGAAGCGGTGGACGTTCAACGGCCGCGCGCCCGGACCGACCCTCCACGGCCGCATCGGGGACGTGTTCGAGATCACCCTGGTGAACGGCGCGACGATCGGGCACTCGATCGACTTCCACGCCGGAGCACTGGCCCCCGACCGCCCGATGCGCACCATCGAGCCGGGCGAGTCGCTTGTCTACCGGTTCACGGCCACCCGCGCGGGGATCTGGATGTACCACTGCTCGACGATGCCGATGACCGCCCACATCGGCGCGGGCATGTTCGGCGCCGTGGTGATCGAGCCGGACGGACTCCCGCCGGTCGACCGCTCCTACCTGCTCGTGCAGTCCGAGACCTACCTGGAGACGGCCGCCGCGGACCCCTCGTCCGCGACCGAGGTGGACGCCACCGCTGCGCTGTCCGGGCAGGCGTCCTACGTCGCGTTCAACGGGGTCGCCTTCGGCTACGACGCGCACCCGCTGACCGCCGAGGTCGGCGACCGCGTGCGCTTCTGGGTCCTGGACGCGGGGCCGAACCGGCCCGGCAGCTTCCACGTCGTCGGCGCGCAGTTCGACACGGTGTACGCCGAGGGCGGCTACCTGTTGCGCCGCGGGCGGGACGCATTCGGCACCCGCGGCGGCGGCTCGCAGGCGCTGGCGCTCCAGCCCGCGCAGGGCGGCTTCGTCGAGACCGTCTTCGGTGAGGCGGGACGCTACCCGCTGGTCACCCACGCGATGGCCGACGCCGAGCACGGCGCCCACGGCGTGGTGGTCGTGCGATGACCACCCCACGGACCCGGCGACGACCGTCGCCGAACACCATCCTCCCGGGCCACCGGGAGGACGACAGAAGGGAAACGACATGAGCCAGTTCGTCCACCTGGACACCCCGTCCGCCACCACCGGAGGGTGCTCGTGCGGCGGGCACGACGAGGAGGTGCCCGCGCTGGACGTGCGGCAGATCCCGCACGCCATCCGCCACGCCACGGTGTTCGGCGCCTTCGGTGCGATCCGTCCCGGCGGCTCGCTCGTGATCGTGGCGCCGCACGCCCCCGTCCCGCTGCTCAACCAGCTGTCGGCCCAGGCGCCGATCGCCGTGGAGTACCTCGTCGAGGGCCCCACCGAGTGGCACGTGAAGATCACCCGGCTCGTCGACGAGGACTGAGCGGCGACCTCGGCCCGGGGGGCCCTAGGGTGTCGGTGTGACGAATCCGACCCCTCAGGTCGTGGCCGTGATGGGCCGCGGAGTGGTTCCCCGGGACACCCCCCTGCTGATCGCCGACGACCTCGGTTTCACGCGGGGTGACGGCTGCTTCGACGCGGCCCGGGTGACCGTCGTGGACGGCCGGGCACGCGTCGACCACCTCGACCGGCACCTGGCCCGCTTCCGGCGCTCGGCGTCCGCGCTCGAACTGCCGGCGCCGGACGAGGACGACTGGCGGGCCCTCGTCGATGAGGCCCTGGACGCCTGGGACGCCGACGGCGAGGCCGTGCTGAAGCTCGTACTCACCCGCGGTCCCGAACACAGCGACCGGGGCGTGTCCGCGCTGCTCACCATCACCGCGGCCCCCGACGCCACCGCAGCCAGGGCGGGCGTGCGGGCCGCCACGCTGGGCCGCGGGTACGCCAGCGACGCCTTCGCGTCCGCGCCGTGGCTGCTGGGCGGGGTGAAGACCCTGTCCTACGCGGTGAACGTCGCTGCCCGGCGCGAGGCCGCGCGGCGCGGCGCGGACGAGGTCGTCTTCACCTCCAGCGACGGCTTCCTGCTCGAGGGACCGACCGCCGGGCTGCTCGTCGCCGCCGACGACCAGCTGTGGACCACTCCGCTGGAGGGCACCGGGGTGCTCGCCTCGGTGACCATCGAGGTCATCATGGACGCCGCCCGCGCCGACGGCGTCGCCACACGTTTCGCCCTGTTCCGTCCCGGCGACCTGCCCGACACCGACGGCGCCTGGCTGGTGTCGGCCGTCCGCGGCGTCCTTCCGTTGCGGGAGCTGGACGGCGTCCCTCTCCCCCACGACCCCGAGATCACCGCGAGGCTGGCCGCCGCCGCCGGCTTCTGATCCGCCCGGCGTCGGCTCTCTTCGGTCGTGTCGCTGACTGCGCCCGCGTCGGCGGCTGCGGCAGTGTCCGCGTCGGTGGCTGCGGCCCCGTCGCTGACTGCGGCCGCGTCGCGGCTGCGGCCGAATCGGTGGCTGTATCCGCGCTGGCGGCGGTGTCCACGTTCACCCCCGACCCGAGGGCCAGCCTTCTGGCCGAGGGCCAGCGCACCGGTGCTGGCCCTCGGCAACATGGCTGGCCCTCGATCACGAAGGCTGGCCCTCGACAACGGAGGCTGGCCCTCGAGGACGGCCGCGGGAGTCGGGATCAAGGGTGCGCCTGGACGAGGCGGCTGACTCCCGCACCACGCTGTTCATCTAGCGCCGGTCCCCCGCCGCACGTCGGCATCACGCCGAGGGCCAGCCTTGTGGCCGAGGGCCAGCGCACCGGTGCTGGCCCTCGACATCAACGCTGGCCCTGACGCCTGGATGCTGGCCCTCACGCGCGAAAGGCTGCCGTCACATCGAGGGCCAGCCTTGTAGCCGAGGGCCAGCGCACCGGTGCTGGCCCTCGACGTCAAGGCTGGCCCTCACGCCTGGGGACTGGCCCTCGGGAGCGGAGGCGGGCCGGGGGGCACCGAGTCAGGCGGCGGAGGCGACCTCGACGCGGTTGCCCCAGGGGTCGTCGACGCTGAGGTGGGCGGACGAGGCGGAGACCTCGAGCGCGACGTCCTGGCCGCGGGCGCGGAGGCGGCGGGCGGCGGCCAGGACGTCGTCGGCCGACGGGACCTCGATGGAGACCTGGCCGAGGCCGAGGCCGGGCGCGCGGAGGCCGACGCCGGCGGTCTGCCAGGTGTTCATCGCCATGTGGTGGTGGTAGCCGCCGGCGGAGACGAACAGCGCGCCGGGGAGTTCCGCGGTGACCTCGAAGCCGAGGGTGTCGACGTAGAAGTCCCTGGCACGATCGGTCTGCCCGACCTTGAGGTGGACGTGGCCGACCACCTGCGCCTGCGTCCCCGCCAGCGCGGGACGCCGGTCCGGCGCGGTCTCGAGGTAGTTCCGGGCGGTGTCGGTGAGGTGCTCGGCCAGGAAGGCGTTGGGGTCGAGCCACAGCGTGTCCATCACGACCTGGTCGCCGTCCCACGCCCACTCCGACCGCGGGCGGTCGACGTACAGCTCGACGCCGTTGCCCTCCGGGTCGTCGAGGTAGAACGCCTGCGACACGAGGTGGTCGCCGCTGCCGGTATACAACTGCGGGGTGCGCAACGCGACCGAGGCCAGCACGGTCGCCAGCGTGCCGGCGTCCGGGTGCAGCAGGGCGGTGTGGAACAGCCCGGCGGTGCGACGCTCACCCCGCGGCAGGTGCGGACGGTGCCGCAGCTCCACCAGCTCGCGACCGCCCCGTCCCAGCGCGACGGTCCCCTCGGCCTCGCGCAGCGGCTCGAGGAGCAGCACCTCGCTGTAGAAGCGGGTCATCGCGTCCAGGTCCGCCACGTCGAGCGCGACCTGCGACATCCGCGTGTCCGCGGGAAGCAGTTCAGTGGTCACAGCACTCTCCTCGTCCATGTAGTTGACGATTCAATCATATCTCGGCCCGTTTGTCTCCTCCCGGATCCACAGGTCGCCCACGCGGTCGGCACAGGGACCGGGAGTTGAGTAGTCGTCAACCGAGACCACAGGAGGCAGATGAGAGCAGCCAACGTTTCCCCCTTCATGTGAGGCGGCCCCGCGGGTGTGCGAACCGGCGGGGCCGTCGGCCGTCGTGGCCTAGCCTGTGCACATGCGGACGCGACACCGGGCAGGCTGACGTGGACGTCCTCCTGCTCGGCACCGGAGCCGCGGACGGCATCCCCAACCCGTTCTGTCGCTGCGCAACCTGCGACGACCACCGGGCACGCGGCGAGCTGCGCACCCCCACCTCCGTGCTGCTGGACGGCCGGCTGCTGATCGACCCCGGGCCGGAGGCGCCGCGGCAGGTCTCCCGGCTCGGACGCGACCTCGTCGGGCTGGAGGCGGTGCTCGCCGGCCACGCCCACGACGACCACCTCGATCCCGCGATCCTGCTGCACCGCTCCTGGGTGACCAGCGCCCCGCTGCGGCTGGCCGGCCCGAAGCCGGTCGTCGACTGGTCGCGCCAGTGGCTGGACGGCGACCAGACGGCGGTCAC
>Ga0102832_1001748_pt1 | contig 15232 bp, 19 predicted proteins | sample EBPBio282013_DNA_FD_88942 | JGI IMG/M metagenome (GOLD analysis project Ga0102832, IMG submission 88942) | Wastewater treatment Type I Accumulibacter community from EBPR Bioreactor in Madison, WI, USA - Reactor 2_5/28/2013_ DNA (Illumina Assembly) | ecosystem: Engineered > Bioreactor > EBPR >...
GCTGCAGATAGAAATCAAAATTTTGCGTTTATTCATGTTGGTTCTTCTCCAAAATTTCGTCAATATCGCGCCAGAAGTCATCTAGCAAAGTATCAATATCCTTGAATGTGTAAGGCTCTTGCTCAGCCCCTATGTGTTTGTGATCGCCTTTGCCTTTTTCGTTGTCGTAGCGGACAAGTGTGGTGCCATCGGAGCGGCAGTAGTTGAGTCTGTACTTGAGACCATGAGGGCGCTCATCTGAAGGTTCTGGTAGTAGCCAAACTACAACAGATACTAAAGAACCGTCCGGGAGCTTGATTTTCTGGTTCGCGTAGAGCTTCGCCTTCATATAGTCTAGCGTACTATATAGCCGGTGATGCTATCAAGTTAATTCAGGCAGCGGAGGCTATCTTGTGGTCTCTGTCGTTGGAAGGCAGCAGTAGCTGGGCTGTCTTGAAGAGTTGAAATAGCGGCTTCGTAGGTGGAGCTTGCGCGCCCTGGCAGGGCGCTGACAGTGCGCAGGCTGCCAGCCTGCCAGCCTGCTGACCTTTGCCTCCCCCGGCGTCTTCAAGCATACCGGTTCGGCGCCACCGGCATCAAGACCAAGCGCCTGCGGCGTGGCTTCGCCAGTCTTGACACCGGAGCCAAACCGGTCCCCGGAGGTCAGCCGGTGGGCGTCCACTGGACTTGAGGTAGAAGCCATGATTGAAGAATTGAACGAGAAGAAAGTAGAGGCGAAGATAGAGCGGAAAAAGGAGTTGGCTTATAGGCACATAGCGGCATCGCGCCGAGATGAGCTTCATAGGTGTGCTACTGAGTATGACGTTTGCTTAGGTTGCGAGCTGATGCGAAGAGGGCTAGAGATGCTAGCGGAAGCGGGCGACGAGACTGTCTACATAGCTTAGGGTGGAGAGCCCCGGGACTTCGGTCCTGGGGCTTACTTTTGCTCTTTTAACTATGGTTTGGGGCTGGCTTTGGGCTCGGGTCAATCCTAAAGAGCATAGCTGGTTGAGGTGCGCGCCCTGCCAGGGCGCTGACTGTGCGCAGGCTGCCAGCCCGCTGACGTTGCTACTTCTTGTTTCTCAATTGAAGCATGTGCGGGTGCGGTCAAGCCACGCTACGCTCTGCGGGCTTGACTCGGAGGCTGCACATGCTGCTTTGGGTGCACAAGAAGTCACCTTCGGAGGTTAGAGACATGAGACAGCTATTTATACAGAGAGAGAAGTTTGCCTGCGCCCATTGTGCAAACGAGAGAAAGGCATCGATGGAAGAGTACCTGGAGTGGAGCGACTTTATGTCAGCCGAGGAGTTCTTGTTTGACTACGACGAAAGGAGCCAAGCTAACACATACCCGGACCTGCACTGGGAAGTGAAAGCTGTGGAGAAGTACATGGCGAATAACCCCTACAAGTACTGCATGCGGCAGAAACTTGGGGAGCTCTTCCTGAAGGTGTCATCGAAGATAACGAGGATGGCGGTGAAGATTAGGCCAGAGGTTGATGGAACACTAGAGATGGAGTCGTTTAGAGGGCTTCCGCGCTTCAGGATGGAAGTGTCGGAAGTGCTAGAGAGGGCAGCAAGACCACTTCAGACGCTATATCTCAGGCTCAGTTTCATCGAGTAGAGACAAGGGAGGACCCGGAGGAGTTTCCTCTGGGTCCTTTTATTTTAGAAGCAGCGTGGAGGCACCTGCGGTGCTGGTGTGCGCAGGCTGCCAGCCTGCTGACGTGCTCTCTCTCTTGGTTTTCCATTGAACCATGTGCGGGTGCGAGTCAAGCCACGCTGCGCTCTGCGGGCTTGACTCGGAGGCTGCACATGGTCCCTTGAATCTGTAAGAGGAGAGAGCAGGAGGCTCAAACAATGACAGACAAAGAGATACTGATGAGTGCTTACGAGATAGAGATGGAAGCAAGAAACAACCCGGAAGAAGGGGAGCTTCGCGAGTACAAGAGGCTCCTGGAGCTTAGAGCGGAAGAGGAGCGCAGACTGAAAGAAGAATAAATAGAAAGCCCAGGTGAATACCTGGGCTAACTTTTGTCGATGTCGCAGCAGTTTAGGGGTTTTGAGTCTAGGCTCTTGCCCGCGGCATGGACAAGATTATCGCCTGTTGCCTGTCAAGCCACGCTGCGCTCTGCGGGCTTGACAGGGCCGTGGATCTTCCAGCAAACATAAAGAGCCGGGATGGTTGCAAAGCGCCATTTCCTTAAACTCCTTTGACCCTATTGGTGGTGCGGTAGTGGAGCCTAGGGTTTTCCCTATAACTTCTTAGGGGCTAGCCCCGGACTTTTAGAGTCAAAAGCTAAAGACAAAAGTGGCCGATGTATAGATGGTCAATTGGTGGGCGATACGGGCGATTTTGAAAGACATATTTTGGGGCTAAAAAAGCCTGTGACTCTAAATGTAGTGGCAGTGAATGTTTGCAGGAATCTATAATTTATCTAATCGAAAGAGCCCTCTCTCAAGACCGGCAAAAGTAGGTGTAAGGGTCAGTTGGTGGGTGTTTTGGGGGAAGTTGCAAAATCTATTGGCGGTGGTATATTGCAGATAGTCGAGTCTGACCCTGATAAGTCGGTGGTCGAGACTGACGTCCAAGGGGGGCTACCCGGGTAGCCCCATGTACTTCAAAACCAAACTCCAAGCCGATGGCGTAGCATTGACCGAGGGCTTAGAGGGGCGGTACAAACCAAGAGACGGCTTAGCTAAGTTATAGCAAAGCCGAGGCTGTCTCAAGTTCTTAAATCAAAATCTTATTGCCGGTGCTCAGTGGAGCGCCAGCTTGAGGAGGCATATGAAAGAGAGTAAGCGCACGTGCCGGTGCGCCGATGGACGGATAGTGTTCGGTAAGCACCGAAGGGAAGTAGAAGGTAGATGTCACTGTTTCAGATCTAGCTATGAAAGAAAGTCGCTACCGCAGTGCTTGCGCGAAGAAAGCGAAGCCGCGATAGAGAGAGTGGAAAAAGACAGTGGCAGAGAGCCCAATTAGAAAAAGAGCCAGGAAATGACCTTAGGCTCAAGTAAAAGAGAACACTGAGAAGAAGTGGCAGCAGCGCTTCTTGAGGAGGATATATGGGTCGACGAGTGAACGGCAGCGGTGCCGGCGGGCATGGAAGAAGGAACTTTTCCAGACCGGAAATTATCTGGATAGACCAAGAAAAGAACCGCGAAACTGGAGAAGACATCTTAGAGTATGCGGGGTTGAAAGTAGAGGTAGACTTCGTCTTGAGGGTAGAAGAACAGCTACTCGACCACTATGCAAGAGAGATAAGTAAGAGCTTGCATGCAGACAAAATAGAGCAAGCTATCGAGAAGATGAGGTGTGGGGTGATACTGGCTCGGGAGAGTCGGACTCTGACACCTGCGATGCTCTGTGCCTGGCTGTATGGTCTAGACCTGGAGACCATGGGTGAGCCTGTATTTGAAGAAATAGTCAAAGTGGCTTGTTGGGCAAGAGAGATGCTCGATGTCGAAACGCTCCAGATGCTGATGCTCATGGCAGTGTTACTGAATGACGACAGGTGCAATGACGAAGCGTTTATGGCATACGACACTATCCGGAGGCTATATGAGAAAGCCACCGAAGAGAAGTCGGACATGGAAGACGACAGGCTATCAGCTTAAGCCTGGAGGAGGTACCGGATGGGTACTGGGGACAGAGAAAGAAGACAGAAAGCGGCGGGATGTTACAGCCGCAAACTAGAAGAAGTCTTCAAAGAAGATTATCCAAAGGAGAATAAATATGGCAAGGAGAAGACCGAGGGGAAATCAGGAAGTCAGGACAAAGAAAAGACAAGTACACGGCAGGGCGACGAAAGCTCAGCAGATAACGATATGGTCACTGATGTACCGAAGGAAGAGTGGCTGGTAAACGCAAGTAAACGGCACTAAAAGAGAATAAGGAAGGTGCGAAGTAAGCACCATGGGTGAAGACAGGGGATGGATATCCCCTCCACCCGAAAAGAGCAGCCATCGCCGCACAAAATGAAGAAGTAGTGATAATCGGCGACCACCTTTAGACAGGCCCACCATTAGAAGCGAAAGTTACAGAGAGGTCTGAGCGAGTTGGGGAGTGGCAGGATAAAGTGGGCCCATGAATGCCGTATACGCCCGAGGGGTGAGGGTTTAGCGTGATACCGTGAAAGGAAATCGGTATACGAATGCTATAGATGCCCAAGCTACTTATTGTTTACGTGATACCACCGGTGGCGCTCGTAAACTTCAATCACATGTAATTAGAGAGTAAAAGAATATGCCAAGTAGTGAAAGAGCGAGGCCTAAAGTAAGGCTGGCATTTGCCCTGTCGTCAGAAGAGAAACTCAAGGTGGAGAGGTATGCGCAAGCCCTAGGGGTGACACCTTCGGAGCTAGCCAGGGAGGCGGTAGCGGAACTTATCTTCAAACTAGAGAGCCCGTCTACCGAGACCTTGCAGGAAGAAGAGAGTGAACTAGCAGAGAGGATGAAGAAGTTAGAGAACAGGCTGGCGGCGCTTCTAGCGAAGCTCACCAGGGCGTCTGCGCAGACCTTGTATTTCTCAACGCTCCCGTACTTACATGGAGGTTTGCCGAAAGAGCCGCTACCGGAAGGTGCGATGAAAGCGCTCTGGTTTGAGAGCCGGAACTTTGCCGGGCAGTGGTTGAAGCGGGCAATGCCTGCCTCGGAGCAAGAAGAAGCTCTAGAGATTGAGCAGGAGCAAGGGGCGCAAGGGGAGCAAATAGATAGTGAGGGTGGTCAATGAAGAGGAATTTGACCCCATTTACATTGCTTGGCTTGGACGCTAACTCATCGAAGACAGGCGGGCAGCAGAATATTGGGCCGGAGGGGCTGCTTGGCAAATGGAAGTTGAAGGAGTTCGAAGGCACCACCGGTAAGTTAGGGAAGGCGCCGAATTTAGGGCAGCGAGGAGCTGGCCGAGCAAGTAGAGCGTACGGAATATCGGCAAAGAATAGAACGGCTCATAGGTTGGCTGCTTTAGGGAAGGGCTTCAGAAGGGGGCGGGTCTGGGGGCAGCGGCCCGGTCGGACCATATCTACAGCAGGAGCCCGTCCGCGCTCTGTGGTAAAGAGTCGGTTCGTTAATGGCGGCAGTAAGCGTCGGTTAAAGGCTCACGTAAATTACTTGCAGAACAGGGAGAGGGCGCCTTTTGAGAAGGAGCGCAAGTTCTTCACAAAAGACAGAAATGGGCTAGATCACTCTCAGGTGCTTGAAGAAGCGTATAAAGCAAGAGGGCACTCGGTTGACTATCACAAGATAATTTTGTCATCCGGCGATAACTCCATACACCTAGAAGATCACGCAAGAGAGGTGATGAAGGAGTGGGAGGAGGCGCTAGGGCGCAAATTGAACTGGTGGGGGATAGCGCACAGAAACACTGACCACTACCATGTCCACTTGCTTGTTGCAGGCAAGAGCTTGGATAAAAGAGAGGTGTGGTTAGACAGAGAGTCGCTGTCGCTCATGCGCGAGATATCCAATGACTACTTAGACAAGCAAAGGGAGATAGACAGGAGTCTAGATCTCGAAGTGCAGTACAAGTTAGGGCAGCTGGAGAGAGACTTCGATATATCGGAGAAGCTACTTGAGTTTGGGCGCACGCCGTTTTCAGAGTGGGTGGAGCAGGTACAGTTAGGGCTCTCGACAAACGCCGACTACCAAAGAGAGTGGAGAGAGTTAGGGTTAGGGAAAGTCTATGACCTAGGGCGTCCGTTTGAGGACCTCAAGCAAGTCGATAGGCCTGCTTCGGATATTGACCATGAAGAGGCGTCGAAGACCGAGCAGGAGAAGGCACTTGACTCTGCTGAGAAGACTTCCGAGAGAACGGTCGAAGAGAGCGAGAGGCTCGAAGATACCCAAGCAGATAGGTCTCTGGGTGACGATGAAGGAAGGGTCTCTGAGGACAGAGAGTCGCGAGACCAGATGGACGAAGAGAACCAGAAGATGAATGGGCCGCAGCCTGGCGGTCTGATGCAACAAGCCAAGACTGAGACGCCTGGTAGCGACCAAGCAACTGCCACGCCGCAGGTGCAGGGTGGAGAAGAGAAAGACAAGCAGGAGCCGGATAGGGATAGTCGAGAGGACGACGACCGGCTGAATCGCCGCAGGTAGCGGCAAAGAGGATAAGTATGCAAGAGCTAGTAACAATAGCGCCGGTGGCGCTTGGTCTTCTGCCGGTACTGGTGGCGGTGAAGATGCTGCAAAGTAAGTTGGATAACCCGCCGCCAGTATATGTGGAAGCGCCGCCGCCAAGAGTCTATGCGGCGATAAAGAAAGCGATAGCTGGATTTTATCTTGGCGAGTATCACTTCAGGATAGTGACGGCGGACCCAAATGAGCTGTCACTGAGGGCGGTGATGGAGTACAGGGAGAGGCTGAGGCCGGAGCTTCAGCATTTTAACCCTAAAGGCTACAGGTTCCACCAGGTGCTGCTCGATGTGGCGGTGGAGTTGGACAAAGAGACCAGGAAGAGCAAAGTGCGGTTTGTGTGGACTGTTCATGCTCTTTTGTTTCGGGGCAAGGTGTGGCTCGTGAAGCCGGCGCTGGAGTCTGTTATTGCGCAGGCTCTGAAGAAATTAGAGAAGCCTAAGGCTCAGGTAGTTGGTGAGAGATGAAGGAGGTTTGTATGGGTGAAATATTCGGGCTAGTGATGTTGCCGCTGTTCGTTATTGTGGTGCTTTTCAGCATGGCAGGAGTGAAGTCTGATGTGCTAATGAAGTGCTTCTTTGAGCTTCTCGGGGCTTTGATAAAGGGGCTGCTTTTGATGGTGGCGGCGGTAATAAAAGGCATAGTGGAGCTAGTTGTTCTTGTGCAGATGACAGGACGGTTGAGCGGGCCAAAAGAAGAGAGCCTAGAGCGTGAGCCAAGAAGGCAGCGCATTAAGGTGACTGTTATCGATGATGGAGAAGGCTAATGGCTTTAGTTGCAAGAGTGGTCGAAGTTATTGAAGTGAAGAAGGAGGACTTCCCGAGAATAGCGGTCAATGCGCTGGTGTCGCTGCAGTATAGAAGTGAGATATATGACGAAGTAGACTGTCGCCTCATCTTCTATGACGATGCTGTTGAGTCGTACGGCATGGACACGTGGAGGTGCAGGTACCAGGCTGTTCTTACCTGGAGAGAAGTCGAAGAAGGTATTGAGCTCGAGCTTAAAGTGAGAGAGAAGAACTACGGAGATACGCATGTAGAAGAGTGTGTGGAGAGAGCGCAAAAGATATTTCTCGAGCTCCTCTCTGGTGCAGAAAGAGCGAAGGAGAAGCCGCAGCCGCAGGTGCCGTGGCAGGCGAAGTTCGCGAAGATAGAGGAGCTGGTTGACTGTGGGTTTGTCGCCCGGGGCGATGACAGCTCAGATAGAGAAGAGCGAAGGAACGGCTTACTTGTAGGAAGGCTTTCTGGCAAGAAGCTCTGGTTGAAAGCGGAGAGTAAAGTAAGGCATGTGCTTGTCTGTGGTCCGACAGGCTGCGGTAAGTCAACTTCGGTCTTTATTCCGAACTTGATAGAAGGGGTGGAGAGCTCGGCGATAGTGACGGAAGCGTCGCCGGGCTCCAGGCGCCCTGTGCTATATGGACAGACTGCAGGTTGGAGAGCAAAGAACGGTCAGCGCATTATCTACTTCAACCCAGATGACGATATGACAATGAGGTTGAATCCAGTAGATCTTGTGAGGACTTTTGACGATGCGCAGATGGTCGCTGGCTTGATAGTGTCGAACACAACAAGCGAGTCTCATATGGGTGACCAGATATGGAGCCAGGCGGAGACGCATTTACTGCAAGCCCTGTTGCTTCATGCAGCAGGTAAAAGAAGAGAGCTTGAAGGTAGAGCGGAGAAAGGAGACGGCGCTAACCTATCTGAACTCAGGAGGCTACTTAGAGCCGGTCCTCAAGGTATGGAACGGGAGCTTAGAGAAACAAGGCTCACTGTAGCGAGAGCGGAGTATGAGGCTTTCTTGAATAATAGCTCCCCGAACTTCAGGTTCGGAGTGGTGTCGGGCTTGCTTGCCAGGCTGGCTATTTTTGCCAACCCGAGGGTCGCTGCCGCGACTGAAGTCACCGACTTCCCGTTAGAAGCTATGGCTTCTGAGCTCTTCACTCTTTATCTAGCTGTGCCTGTGCACAGGCAGGACTTCTTGCCTATTGCGGCACTGGCTTTCAACTTTGTCTTCACTTTCATTCTAGGGAATCTGGATAATTTGAAGCACCCGCTGACGTTGTATCTGGATGAGTTCACAAACTATGGTGCAATCCCTGGGATAGGGCGTTACTTGACAGTGATTAGAAATGCAGGGATAGGGGCGGTACTGGGAGTGCAGGATGTGGCGCAGCTGGAGCTTGTGTACAAAGAGAAGCTCGCGCAGATACTGTGGAGTCAGCCTCGAACCAAGATTTTGTTTCCGCCGGCAGACGACAAGATGGCGGAGAGAATATCGAAGATGTTGGGGACAGCAACTGAGCAAGAGATAGTAGCGGCAAGCGGGCAGCTGTCAAATAGGCAGTTTCCGAGGCCTCTAATAGACCCGGCAGAACTTCTTAAGTTGGAGAAAGAAGGACACTACTTGCTCATTTCAACAGCCAGCCCGGCGAAGCTTGAGAAAGTAAGCAGTTGGAGGGAGTACTCGCAGGAGACCAAGCTTGAGCCGCCGCAAGTGCCCCCCCTTGTTGTAGATAGCTTGGAGCAGATGTCTTACCGGGAGTCTCTCGGTAGACAGAGTGATCAAGAGCAGCAGCCAGAAGCAAGCGGCGCGAAGAAAGAGGGAGGCTCAGAGCCCGCGCCTTCTGATGTCAGTGTGCCGAGTCCATCTGAAAGTGCGCTAGAGGAAGCTGTGGGTTCTCCTGAGGCTCCAGATACCGAGCAGGGTGATAGAGGAGCAAAAACTACCAATGAGGAGCGCGATGAACCTGAGGGAGGGTTCTGGTCGAATCTTAGAGGTAAGTATCTGTAGTTGACCGGATCTATTGATTGTAAAACTTAGTTGCGGTGCGGCTTCTAGGGGTTGTATGTTTCGTGTTCGCAACAACGTTGCAAAATCGAAACATTGTAAGATTAGTCCCAGCCTATGTTTGTGACATTAGCGATAGCTGTGCGTATCACCCATTTGGGGGATAAGGCGCATGGAGAGCCGTGGTGAGTGCAGTATCATCTTTGGTGGCAAATCTAAAGGCAATGTTAATGCGGGTTTTGGGGTATTCAAGATGGCCCGGGTTTGCTAGCGAGCGTAGTGGATTTTGAGAGCGGTTAAAGGTGACTACAAAAACATGTATCGACGTGTTGTCAGGCGGGTGTATATACTGCACTGGATTGAGTTTGCTGGGTTTGCGGCCATGCTGATAGGGTGCTGTTAATAAAAGGTATCTAACCGGGAAAGGTTTGAACTGGGCTACTTGGCGGGGTTATTTTGGGCGTATCCCTTTTAATCCGATATTTCCGAGGCAATCCTGAAAAACCCCCGCCAGTTCTGCGTTAAAAACCTATAGCCCTTATCAGTGCCTGCGCTGGAGCCTTTCACGACCCTGATTTGGATGTCTATCATTAGAAGCGCGAATACATTGACATGTCGCGATTTTCTAGCAGAGCAAGCAGGACTTTTGGAAAGCGGCCTGACCCTATGGCAAATTTGTCTTTGGTTATAGGGTGCGCCGTGACAGATGCAGAATATTGAATATTACACGCGGCTAACGCAATTGGCTGGACCTTTTCAATGATGTTTCGGACAGATTAGGCAGACCTAAATAAAGTAGGTCGCTATAAAAAGGAGTCAAAATGGCTGACTCAAAAGACAATTCACCTTTGCCCAAGCGGAGGTGGGGTTTGCGCTTTGCTGCGCAAGAACCGCCGCCTGGCAGCAAAGACACTGATTCTTACTTCGAGAAGCTGATTCGTTATAGTGTGCCATGAACCTGGGGGGTGACGTCTAATCAAAACTGAATAGGCATCACCTTTTCGGGATGCTGCACGAGAGATGGAGGTAGGCCCTCCGAAGCCGCCCATCAGGGGGAGGCTTCAAACCACCGTAGGGTGCTCTGGTAAAGAGCCAGGGTGCTGAGCGCTACGGCTAAAAGGCGTGCTAGACACGTCAGGTAAGGTTCAAGAAGACGAACGCAAGTGAACCACTGAAGACGCATCGTGAAGAATATGAATGACATCAAAACCAGGGGGGTGTAACGCTTCTGGGATAAATCTAGTGGAGGCCTGAATTGCCGACTAGGTGGTGTCCGGTGTAAAGGTGGCGTGAGCTTGAACCAGGCTCTTATGCGGAACATGGGAACCTGTCGTTCCGATGCTGAAGCCAAAGCAAGCGCGGAAGTACGCAAGCAGCTGGTGGATACGGGAGAAACTCAAGCAGCGGAAACTGTAAGAGTGAGAGTACCGAAGCGGAGCACAGGGACGGAGCGGCCCGTAGTAGCGATGAAGTCTGTTAACGCAGATGGAGCAAAGGGGCCGCGTTACCGAGTTTTATTTACAGGACAACTCTAAAAAGAGGAAGAACCAAATGAGTAAAACAAAACAGTTTGAGATTTCTCAAACTATCGTTGAAGAGGCTTTCAGACGAGTGAAAGCAAACAAAGGCGCGGCCGGAGTGGATGAGCAATCCATTGCGGATTTTGAAGAATCTCTAGAAGAGAATCTGTACAAGATTTGGAATCGTATGTCCTCAGGGGCGTATTTTCCACCGCCGGTTAAAAGGGTGCAGATACCGAAAACAGGAGGCGTCAGGTACCTGGGTGTGCCAACAGTGGTAGACCGGGTAGCGCAGATGGTGGCAAAGATATACCTTGAACCTGAGCTGGAACCAATGTTCCACGAAGATTCATATGGCTATCGGCCGCAGAAATCGGCACTTGATGCGGTGGCAAAGGCAAGAGAAAGATGTTTTAGAGCGTTCTGGGTCCTAGATCTAGACATTAAGGCATTTTTCGATAATCTTGACCACAAGTACTTGTTAGAAATGGTAAGACGGCATGCAAAACAGCCGTGGATAGTCCTTTATGTAGAACGATGGCTGAAAGCCCCAGTTCAACTGGAGGATGGCACCCTTGAATCGCGAGACCGCGGAAGCCCGCAGGGCTCAGTGATCTCGCCCTTACTCAGCAATTTATATCTGCACTATGCATTTGACAAATGGTTTGCGGAGAACTCTCCAAAAGCCAAATTCGAACGCTTTGCCGATGATATTGTTGTGCATTGCTACTCAGAGAAACAGGCTCAATACTTGATACGAATGATTAAGCAGCGGCTTGCCGTGATGAAGCTTGAGCTGAACGAAGAGAAAACGAAAATTGTATTTTGCAAAAGTCAGAATCGGAAAGGTTCATATGAACACGAAAAATTCGACTTCCTCGGATACACTTTTCGCCCGCGTCCGGCCTTCAATGAGGAAACGGGGCAGGAATTCTTGACGTTCAGTCCAGGCATAAGCGACAAAGCAGCTAAATCAATTCGGAAGAGAATTAGGGGCTGGAAAATCAATGAAAGTAGTCCTAAGAGTATTAAAGAACTAGCAGCCTTGTTCAATCCAGTGCTGCAAGGATGGATTAACTACTATGGGCGGTTCAATCCGACCGAGATGTTTCCAATCTTTCGATGCTTCAACGGGCACCTGAAACGATGGGCAATGAAGAAATACAAATCGCTACGGAGAGCCCCTAAGCGGGCAAGAGAGTGGCTATGGGCAATTTCTCGAAGAGAGCCGAGCCTATTCGCCCACTGGAAAATCTCCGGAGCAAATACTGTTCGGTAATGGGAGCTGGATGAGTCGAGAGGCTCACGTCCAGTTCTGTGAGAGGCTGAGGGGGTAGTTCCCTCGGCCTACTTACCTTCCCGCCGACATCGTGGCAGGCTATGTGGCCCTCGACGGCATCTTGAAAGAAGGCGGCAATAGCCCGCTCTGGTTGACCTGGGCGGTCTTCATCGCTCTTCTTTCGCTCACACCTTTGTATGTCTGTTATGTCAAAACAGAGCCGCCCGGCATCGTGTCGAGCAAGACCTTTTATTGGTTGGCTTCGACTCTGGCATTTGCTGTCTGGGTGTTCGCCTTGGGCGGACCGTTTGCAGCCACCTTCGCCTGGTACAAGCCTGTATATGGGTCGGTTCTGCTTATTCTGACGACGTTGACCCTTCCGGTCTTCGAAAGCATCTTTTATAAAGGAACGCCGCCTTCACCGCCGGTGGTGCCAGTGGCGAGTTCTTCGAGTTTGTCGCAGGGTTCGGGGCAAGCACTAACGCAAGCACCAAGCCAGGCGCCTGTGGCTGTTGTTCCTCCGGTTGCACAGACGAAAGGGCAGCCTTCGGTGGTGCAGCCCACGGGAACGCAGCCCATGGCGCCCGCAGAACCTTCTATAGATCCTTCTGTAGACCCTTCTGCCGGACAAAATTCGACTGCCGAGCCTGGCAAACCGAAATAGATAAATAAGGAAAAATCATGAAGTATAGATCTCTAGCAGCCTTCGCTGCTATTACCATCGCCGCGCTTTCACTTGGCGGCTGCGCAGTTTCGCCAGCTGTCGGCGTGCATACGCTTGAGCCGAGCAAGCCGACAATCACCACCACCGACGCCTCGGCGCGCGGCATCATTGTGCTGCCCAAGCCGGGCGGCGGCAGTTATGTCTGTGCCGAGCCGTCGCCCGATGTGGCCATGGCTGCTGTGGCAAAGATGATCGCCGAGGTGAAGAGCCAGAACCCGGCAATTGATGTGAAGACTCAGCTTGAGTTTCAGACGGCGGTGGTGCAGCTGGCACAGCGATCGCAGACCTTGCAGCTTTTGCGCGAGGGCATGTACCGCGCTTGCGAAGCCGGAATCAATCAGAACCTGAGCGCCGAGCAGGTGATGAAGCTGCACGAAATGGCGATGCAGGCAGCACTGAAGCTGGCTGAGTCTGAGCTGACGCGCAACAAGGCAGACCTGGCGAAGAATCTGCGTGATCCGCAGGTGCGGCAGTTGTTCGAGCAGATGACCGGCGGGCGCTGAAACAGCAAATACAACAAACGAGGCTAAGTATGGCTCAGAAAGAAAACCCTGTATGCGACTTGCTTATCGAGGCAAGTCCGGCTGCATCGGCTCTTATTCTCAAGCGCCGGAAGCTATTCCGCGCCGGTGGCTCTGTCTATGTCGGTGAGCTAAGGAAGATTGAGAAGAAGAGTTGGTTGAAGGCGTCTATTGCTGTGGCAAGCTCTGATCGCAACGCCTGGGACCTGGCACATGAAGTTGCGTCTCGGTATAAGAAAGAACTTGGGCAGTTGCCGTATATTGAACCAGACCGTACTGGTGGTCGTTATGACCGGCTGGCTAACGGTTATCAGCCCGCTGCGTCTGAAGACCCGTTTGGTTTGGCGAACAGTGTCGCTATGGTTCCCGACCCGATGGCGGCAGTGCGGGCTATGCTGCCCGAGATTCCATTTCAGCCCCAGGGCATTGGTATGGGCATCGGCGCGGGCTTCGATAGGTCGCCTTTCTCGGGCTTTAGTCAGAGCCAGCCAGGCTTTGGCGGTGGCTTCAACCACAGACCTATGGATGCAGCCAGCCAGGCGCTGAAGCTGCTCAATGATTCAGCGAGAGAGGCTGGAGGTGAAGTCTCGGTGTCGGCGCTGCATGATTTGCCGGGCTGGTCGGACCTTCATTCCAGTACTGCAAAAATGTTTGAGGTGGAGTCGCTTGAGCTTCTGCGGAAGTACTCCGGCGGGCATCTGGCGTTTGAGCAGCACACAGCCGAAAGCCTTAAGGCTGTGGCGCAAATGCAGGACTGTTCGAAGAAACTGCGGGCTTTTATCTTGCAGCGCTAGTTTAAGAGAGAGCCTGTTACCGCAGTAACAGGCTCTCTCACCTCAAGACGGAAGATAGGCGTAATACAAAGCCAATTGCTCAGAAAGTAGAACTTGTTGCTTTGCCTCAGGCAGTTGGCTTTGACCTTGCGCCGGTCTAATAGTGCTCTCGCTTTTGAAGAGAGCGCTAAAGGCGCATTTTTTCCAAATTCACACGACCTTGCTCTAAGCCACTTAGCAGAGCAAGGTCAGAAACCTAATTCAAAGGTAAAACAAATGGCAAATATTTTCGTAGACCTCAAGAATGGCAATGATGCCAACAACGGGTCAACATTCGCCCTTCGCAAGAAGACTCTTTCGTCGGCAGCAGCGATTGCGGTCGCCGGTGACGTCATTCGAGTCATGGGCAACCCCTCCACCAGCAGCGGCACCGCCACCTGGACCAAAGGCTCTGCGCTGGTGACGCTTGCTGCAGCTATCACTGCCGCAATCTATAACGATGGCGCCTGGACGGCAGCAACCAACGTCACGGCGACGGCGAACACGACTGCCCCGACACCCAAGCAGGGCAGCAACGCCTCCAAGCTTGCTTGCGCAGCGGCGTTCACAACCGGCAAGATCGCCCATTTCGCCACCGGTGCTCTCAACCTCAGCGCCTATCGCCAGGTGTCGTTCTGGATTCAGAGCAGCGTCGCCAAAGCGTCAGGTGCCCTGACGCTGAACCTCTGCAGCGACACCGCCGGTAACACCGTTGTTCATTCCTTCCCGATCAACGTGGCACTGAACGCCAACCAGTGGACGGCGGTGACGGTCGACAACGGCGCAGCACTGAGTGCGTCGATTCAGAGCGTGAGCATCACGGCGAACTCGTCGATGGCGTCGACGAACATTCTGATCGACAACATTTTCGCAGCCAAGGCGCCGACCGCCAGTGACTGCCTGACGCTCAACACACTCATCTCGCCCGACAATGCCACCTGGTACCCCGTGCAGAGCGTGAACGGCACCACGGTGTATGTCGACGCACAGCAGGCGACGGCAGCAACCGCGGCGAAGGGCTACCGAGGCGCGACTGGCTCAAGCACATTCTATATGCTGCAGCCGACCGTGGTTTCGATTGGCACCGGCAACACCGTTTACGACCAGGTCTTCTCGGCCAACGGCGCAAGCGGCAACCCGATCGTCATTTCTGGTGGCTGGAACACGACTGATATGTCTACCCAGACCGGCTGGACGACCATCGACCGCAGTGACTGGGCAGCATCCGGCATCAACCTGACCGGCACGACCGGGCACGTGACCGTGGAGAAGTTCAACTTCGCGCGGGCTGCTTTCCCGCTGGGTCTGGTTTCGACGGCGCGTGGATACAGCTTCAACAACAGCGGCTGCGCCGGCACCGGCTCATTCTCGAGCATGCCGACCCGGGCGGTCACTGTCGCCGGTTCAAACTTCATCAACTGCACCGGTACGACAGCTATCCTGAATATTCCGGCGACGGCCAACTACCAGGC
>Ga0102832_1001749_pt1 | contig 15204 bp, 13 predicted proteins | sample EBPBio282013_DNA_FD_88942 | JGI IMG/M metagenome (GOLD analysis project Ga0102832, IMG submission 88942) | Wastewater treatment Type I Accumulibacter community from EBPR Bioreactor in Madison, WI, USA - Reactor 2_5/28/2013_ DNA (Illumina Assembly) | ecosystem: Engineered > Bioreactor > EBPR >...
GAACCCGACGAAGTTCGTCGGCCCGGTGTACGCCGAGGACGACGCCCACCGCATCGCCGCGGAGCGTGGCTGGACGGTGCGCCAGGACGGCGAGCACTGGCGCCGTGTCGTGCCCTCCCCGGTGCCGCAGCGGATCTTCGAGATCCGCCCCATCAAGCAGCTGCTGGAGTCGGGCACTGTGGTGGTCTGCACCGGCGGCGGCGGCATCCCGACGATGTACCTGCCGGAGGAGCGGCTCGAGTTCGACGACGACCACAACCCGCGGACGCTCGTCGGGGTCGAGGCTGTGATCGACAAGGACAGGTCGTCGGCGGTGCTCGCGCAGGATCTCGACGCCGACATGCTGGTCATCGCGACCGACACCGACGCCGTGTACCTCGACTGGGGCACCCCTTCGCAGCGCGCTATCGCGGCGGCCTCGCCGGACGCCATCGAGGCGCTGGGCTTCCCGGCGGGCTCGATGGGGCCCAAGGCCGAGGCGGCCGCGGCCTTCGCACGGTCCGGCCACGGCCGGGTCGCGGCGATCGGCGCTCTGGCCGACATCCGCGCGATCCTCGCGGGCGACAAGGGCACGCGCGTCAGCAGCGACGTCGACGGCGTCGAGCTGCGCTAGCGGCTCCACGCGCAGCGAGGCCCGGCAGCGCCTGGGGGACGCCGCCGGGCCTCGTCGCGGTGGGCTCGGTGCTGGGGACGGGGTGTCAGACCAGCCAGAAGGGCACGTGCTTCTCCCACATGCGCCCGAGACCCCAGTAGCGGCCGGCCATGCAGAACATGAGCAGCATGAGCGTGGCCGAGTAGATGATGTGCTCGTCGAGCAGCGGGTTGTTCGACGCGACCGTCGAGCCGCCCTGGTCGACGTACTTGGCCCACGGGGCCACGGCCAGCCACATGCTCAGCAGCAGGATCGACGCGCCGATGGACGAGATGCGCATGCCGATGCCGAGCACGAGCCCGACCCCGGCGCCGAGCAGCGCACCCATGAACAGCCAGTTGATGAACGCGCCCGAGGACGACGGTGCCAGGCCCGTGAAGAAGCTGGCGAACGGGCCGTCCGGGTTGACGCCGAACTTGAGGAACCCCGCCGTGGGGTTGCCCTCGCCCGCGCCGAACAGCCAGCCCTTCTCGGTGGCGTACCCGAGACCGAAGGTCTTGTCGAGGAACGCCCAGAGGAACGTGAACCCGAGCAGGATGCGGACGACCCCGGCCCACTTCTGTGCGCCGCTCAGGGTGATCCGATCGGAGGTCTCGACGCTGGCGGCGTCGAGATCGACAGTGGTCGACATGCGTGCCTCCCTTCGCCGGGGCCGCGGTGCGGTCCCGTGCCTTCGAGAGCCCCTCCCTCGCCGGCCCGATCCGGCGCAAGGGCGTCACCGGCCCTCGTGCCGCAGGGTCCGCCTGTGACGCACGGTCGTCAAGCAACCACGCATAGTCGAATCCTCGTCGTGACCTCGCGGTAAGGGGAGCCTCAGGCGGTGAGCGGGCCGGCCAGGAAGCTCCGGACGGCCTCCGGTCCGCCCCTGACGACCAGGCGCGGGTCGTCCGTGGGGATGCGGTGCCACAGGGCCAGCAGCAGCACGTCGGGGGGCGCCTCGAGGTCGGCGGGGCCGCCGTCGTCCGTCGGCTGCATGACGACGCGGCCGGCCTCGGCGCCCGGCTCGACCCGCCAGGCGCCGTAGCCGGGGGAGCGCAGCAGCAGCGGCCGGGCCAGGGACTGGCCGCCGTAGCGGTTGGTGTAGACCTCGGCGAGCTCGGTGATCCCGTCCGCCGCGAGCACGGGGTCTGCGACGTCGTGCGGCCCCGTGGCCGACTGCAGATCCCAGAGATGGACGGCCGCCTCGTGGGCCTGGTGGCGCGGCCACCAGTCCCGGCGTCCGGCGTCGCCCTGGGCGAAGTTCCAGCAGGCCTGGCCGGGCCGGGCGGCGGCGTCGTCGAGGAGCGCGAGCAGCTCGGCCGTAGCGGCGTCGTAGCGGTCGCGCAGGCGGTCGCCGCGTGTGCGCGGGTGTCCGATGCCCCGGGCCGGACGGCGTCCGGTGCGCAGAGCCTCGGCAGCCCACTCGTGGTCGGCCGCCAGGTGCGCCACGACGTCGCGGACGGTCCAGCCGCCCAGGTGCGGCAGCGGAAGGTCGTCCGGCGTCGTCCGCGCGACCTCGCCGAAGCGGCCGGCGAGGCGATGGACGGCAGCCAGGACGTCGACCATGGCCGGACGCTACCGGCGGGCCCCGACGCCGTCCCGGCAAACCGGCTCGGCAGCGGACCGGCGGGCAGGGCAGGATCGTCGCCTGTGGGTCACGTCGACGTCGCCAAGGTCACGCACACGCTCCCGGACGGGCGCGTGCTGCTCGACGAGGTGAGCTTCCGGGTGGCCGACGGCGCGAAGGTCGCGCTCGTGGGCGCCAACGGCGCGGGCAAGACGACGCTGCTGCGGCTGGTGTCGGGCGACCTCGACCCGCAGGAGGGCGCGATCACCCGCTCCGGCGGCCTCGGGGTGATGCGGCAGTTCGTCGGCCAGGTGCGCGACGAGTCGACCGTCCGCGACCTGCTCGTGTCGGTGTCGCCGCCGCGCGTGCGCGATGCGGCCCTCGCCCTCGAGCGCGCCGAGCTCGCGATGATGGACGCCGACGACGAGGCCACGCAGATGGCCTACGCGCAGGCCATCGCCGACTGGGCCGACGTCGGCGGCTACGACGCCGAGGTGCTCTGGGATGTCTGCACCGTGGCGGCCCTCGGGATCCCGTTCGAGCGGGCGCAGTACCGCGAGACGCGCACGCTGTCGGGAGGCGAGCAGAAGCGGCTCGTGCTCGAGGCGCTGCTGCGCGGGCCGGACGAGGTGCTGCTGCTCGACGAGCCCGACAACTACCTCGACGTCCCCGGCAAGGAGTGGCTCGAGCAGCGCCTCGCGGAGTCGCCGAAGACGGTCCTGTACGTGTCGCACGACCGCGAGCTGCTCGCGCGGACGGCGACGCAGGTCGTCACCGTCGAGCTCGGCGCCGCCGGCAACACGACGTGGACGCACGGCGGGGGCTTCGCGACCTACCACCAGGCGCGCGCCGACCGCTTCGCCCGCCTCGAGGAGCTGCGCCGCCGCTGGGACGAGGAGCATCAGAAGCTCAAGGACCTCGTCCTCATGTACAAGACCAAGGCCGCGTACAACGACGGCCTCGCCAGCCGCTACCAGGCGGCGAAGACGCGCCTTGCGAAGTTCGAGGAGGCCGGCCCGCCGCAGGAGGTCGCCCGCGAGCAGTCGGTGCGCATGCGGCTCACCGGCGGGCGCACCGGCAAGCGCGCAGTGGTCTGCGAGCAGCTCGAGCTCACCGGGCTGATGGCCCCCTTCGATCTCGAGGTCTGGTTCGGCGAGCGGGTCGCCGTCCTGGGCGCCAACGGGTCGGGCAAGTCGCACTTCCTGCGGCTGCTGGCGGCCGGCGGCAGCGACCCCGACGTCGAGCACCGTCCCGTGGACGACGTCCCGATCGCCCCGGTGCGGCACACCGGCGTCGCCCGGCTCGGTGCTCGCGTGCGTCCCGGCTGGTTCGCGCAGACCCACGAGCACCCCGAGCTCGTCGGGCGGACGCTGCTCGAGATCCTGCACCGGGGCGACAGCCACCGGGAGGGGATGGGCCGCGAGCAGGCCAGCCGCAAGCTCGACCGCTACGAGCTCGCCCACGCGGCCGAGCAGACCTTCGAGAGCCTGTCGGGCGGTCAGCAGGCGCGCTTCCAGATCTTGCTGCTCGAGCTGTCGGGCGCGACCTTGCTGCTGCTCGACGAGCCGACCGACAACCTCGACCTCGCCAGCGCCGAGGCGCTCGAGGACGGCCTCGCCGCGTTCGAGGGCACCGTGCTCGCGGTGACCCACGACCGGTGGTTCGCCAAGGGGTTCGACCGCTTCGTGGTCTTCCGCAGCGACGGCGAGGTCCGCGAGGTCGCCGAGCCCGTCTGGGACGAGACCCGCCCCGTCCGCAGCTGACCCTCAGGCGTCCGCGAGATCCTCCTCGCGGTCGCGCAGATCGGCGCCGGTCACGTCGGCGATGTCGATCTCGACCGAGGCGACGATGTCCGCGAGCCGTTCGAGGGCGGCCTCGACGCTGTCGGCCTGGACCCGCACCTCCGCCACCACGGTCGGGTAGGGCTGCTCCGGACCGTCGACGAGGCTGCCCGCGTGGGCGGTCACATGGACGCCGACGTCGGCGGCGGCCAACGACTCGAGGGCGGCCGTCGACACCAGCACACCCGACCTCGGCGCCTGGAGCAGCTGCTCGGCGATCCCGGCCAGCGGCGCGGCAGCCCGCGGTGGGTCGATGGGTACGCCCATGCTGGCCAGCAGGTGGCACTCGAGGACGTCGACGCCGTGGACGAGCCGGTGGAACTCGAAGATCCGCCGTCCCCCGATGCGTGCGTTGACCTCGAGCAGACGGGCGCCCTCCGACGTCCAGCGCGCCTCCACGTGCACGTCGCCGGTCGTGAGGCCGAGTGCGAGCGCGCTGGCGACGGCGCACTCCTCGAGCGCCGCGACGACGTCGGGTGGCTGGAGGGTCGGGATGTTGAGCCCGGTCTCGAGGAAGGACGGCTCCTGGGTGGGCCAGCCGTCGGAGACGGCGCTGTAGACCGGTCGCCCGTCCGAGAGCAGCACCTCGATGTCGAACTCGGGCCCGTCGAGGTACTGCTCGAGCAGCATGGCGCTGCCCTGCCAGAAGATCGCATCGAACTCCGGGTCGACGGTGCTCGTGGCCGCCGCCCACGCCGCGTCGAGCTCGTCCGGCCCGTCCACGCGGATGCAGCCCACGGCGGCCGCGCCGAACTCCGGCTTGAGCACGGCAGGGAACCCGACGGCCTCCGCTGCCGCAGCGAGGTCGTCGATCCGCTCGACTCGGGCGTAGCGCGGCATCGGCAGGCCCGCGGTGGCCAAGCGCTCCCGCGTCAGCTGCTTGCTGCGAGCCGCCCGGACGGCGTCGACCGGGCTGCCCGGCAGCCCGAGCCGCTCGGCGACCAGGGCCGCGGTCACGACGAAGTCCTCGTAGAAGGTCACCACGGCGTCGGCGAAGTGCCCGCGCGGGCCGAGCCCCTCGAGCAGCGGGTCGAGGTCGGTGCCGCGCTCGAGCAGCTCCTCGCCCACGGGGACGAAGGCCACGGCGAGGCCGTCGTCGACCAGCCGTTCGGCCCAGGAGCCTGCGACGTCCACCACCACCAGGCGGACTCCGAGGGAGTGGGCGTGCTCGTACATGGGCCGCTTGCCCTCGTACCCGGCCCCGATGATGGCGACGAGCGCCCCGTCGAGCAGCGACGCCCGGCGGGCATGCACCTGAGGGCCGGTGGCCGAGGGGTCGCGGAGCCCGGGTTCGGCGTCGAGGAGATGGGCGGTTCGTGACGAGACAGCACGGGCGGGCACGCGGGGACCTCCGAGGACAGGACCGGCCGCCCACCGGTGACGGATCCGTGGCCAGGACCACGCGAGGCGACAGCCAACCACGCCGCGGAGGCCCTCGGAGCGGATTTGGAGGCGATCCGGGGCGGCGGGTACCCTGGAGCGCTTGCTGCGCGCCGTCCGTGCGGGTCCGTCGAGGGCCTCGCGGACGCCTGATCCACCAGCACCACCTGCGCAGCCTGGGTGTCAGGGATGGCATCCAGTACGGCGCCCCGCCCTCCTGGCCGACCGGCCGGGACGGGGCGCGCAGAGTCCCGGTCCCGACGAGCGAGAGAACAGGTGCGGCTTCATGCGCACGTACAGCCCCAAGGCGGGTGACACCACGCGCGAGTGGTACGTCATCGACGCCACCGATGTCGTCCTCGGGCGCCTTGCCACCCAGGCAGCCACACTGCTGCGCGGCAAGCACAAGCCCACCTTCGCCCCGCACGTCGACGGCGGCGACTTCGTGATCATCATCAACGCGGACAAGGTCGCTCTGACCGGCTCCAAGCGCGAGCAGAAGATGGCCTACCGCCACTCGGGCCACCCGGGCGGCCTCAAGGCCACCTCGTACACCGAGCTGCTCGACTCCAACCCGCGCCGTGCGGTGGAGAAGGCCGTCAAGGGCATGCTCCCGCACAACAAGCTGGGCCGTCAGGTCATCAAGAAGCTCAAGGTCTACGCCGGCCCGGAGCACCCGCACGCCGCCCAGCAGCCCACGCCGTTCGAGATCACGCAGGTCGCGCAGTAAGCGCGCGCGGACAAGAGAGACTGGAAAACTGCCGTGACTGAGAACACCGACATCATCGACACCGACGTCGAGGGCTCCGAGGAGCTGTCGAGCTACACGTCGGAGACGCCGTCCTCCCCGGTCGCCGTGGCGCACCGCGAGGCCGCGACCGGCCCCGGCTCGGCCACCGGCCGCCGCAAGGAGGCCATCGCCCGCGTCCGCCTCGTGCCCGGCACGGGCCGCTGGACCATCAACGGCCGCACCCTCGAGGGCTACTTCCCCAACAAGGTGCACCAGCAGCTGGTCAACGAGCCCTTCCGCACCCTCGAGCTCGAGGGCGCCTACGACGTCATCGCCCGTATCCACGGCGGCGGCATCACCGGCCAGGCCGGCGCCCTGCGCCTGGGCATCGCCCGCGCGCTCAACGAGATCGACGTCGAGGCCTTCCGCCCGGCCCTGAAGAAGGCCGGCTTCCTCACCCGCGACGCGCGGGTCAAGGAGCGCAAGAAGTACGGCCTCAAGAAGGCCCGCAAGGCGCCTCAGTACAGCAAGCGCTAAGCGAGCGACAAGGACGAGCCCGCTCTTGGCTCGTCCTTGTCCGAGCGGCGCGCAGCTGTTGACGAGGGCCCCCTGGGGCCCGAGGAAAACTCGAAGCGCTAAGCGAGCCCGGCAGGGAGACCTGCCAGCAGTCCAACACCGATGCCCCGGGGCTACGCTCCGGGGCATCGGTGCGTTTACGGGCCGGTTCGGCGCGCGTGGGCGCGCGAGAGGGATGGAGATCCACTGTGGGCCGACTGTTCGGGACCGACGGCGTCCGGGGCCTCGCCAACGGCGAGCTCACCGCGGAGCTGGCGCTCGACCTGGCGGTGGCGGCCGCGCACGTCCTCGGCGACACCGGCGGGTTCGCGGGCCACGAGGGCCGCAAGCCGGTCGCGGTGGTCGGCAACGACTCCCGCGCGAGCGGCGAGTTCCTCGAGGCTGCCGTCGTCGCTGGGCTGCTGTCGGCCGGCGTCGACGTCTGGCGCGTCGGCGTGCTGCCCACGCCTGCCGTCGCCTACCTCACCGCCGCGCTCGACGCCGACCTCGGCGTGATGCTGTCCGCCAGCCACAACCCGATGCCCGACAACGGCATCAAGTTCCTCGCCCGCGGCGGACACAAGCTCCCCGACGACGTCGAGGACGCCATCGAGGCGCGGATGAACGAGCACTGGACCCGTCCCGTCGGAGCGGGCGTGGGCCGGGTCACCCGCCACGACGAGGGCGCCCGCGTCTACGTCGACCACCTGCTCTCGACGCTGCCGCACCGCCTCGACGGGATCACCGTGGTGGTCGACGGCGCCAACGGCGCTGCGTCGGTCGTGGGTCCGGAGGCGCTGCGCCGCGCCGGTGCGAACGTGATCGAGATCCACACGTCGCCCACCGGCCTCAACATCAACGACCGTTGCGGGTCGACCCACCTCGGCGATCTGCGCGCCGCCGTCGTCGACCGCAAGGCGCACGCCGGTGTTGCGTTCGACGGCGACGCCGACCGCTGCCTGGCGGTCGACGCCGACGGCCACGTGGTCGACGGCGACCACGTGCTGGCCATCCTCGGCCTCGCGATGCGCGAGCGCGGCGCGCTGGTCAAGGACACGGTGGTCGCCACCGTGATGGCCAACCTCGGCTTCAAGCTCGCCCTGCAGGAGAACGCGCTCGAAGTGGTCGAGACCGGGGTGGGCGACCGCTACGTGCTCGAGGCCATGCGGGAGGGCGGCTATTCCCTCGGCGGCGAGCAGAGCGGCCACGTGATCATGTCCGACCACGCGACCACCGGCGACGGCGTCCTCACGGCCCTGCACCTGCTGGCGCGTGTGGCCGAGACCGGCCGCAGCCTGGCCGACCTCGCCTCGGTGGTGCAGAAGCTGCCGCAGGTGCTCATCAACGTCCGCGACGTCGACAAGGACCGCGTCGACGACCCCGGTCTGCTCGAGGCGGTCGCTGCGGCGGAGGCCGAGCTCGGCCGTACCGGTCGGGTGCTGCTGCGCCCGTCGGGCACCGAGCCCGTCGTCCGGGTGATGGTGGAGGCGGCAACCAAGGAGCAGGCCGACGAGGTCGCCGACCGCTTGGTCGACGTGGTCAAGGCCACCCTCGGCTGAGGACGGCACGCCGCTGACCTGCGGTGACGCGCCGACCGCTCCGCACGGCGGACCGCCTGCCGGGCGCCAGCGATTAGGCTCGACCCCATGTGCGGAATCGTCGGGTACGTCGGTGAGAAGCAGGCCCTCCAGGTCGTCGTCGACGGCCTCCGGCGCCTGGAGTACCGCGGGTACGACTCCGCCGGCGTCGCGGTCGTGTCCGACGGCGTCCTCGACACCCGCAAGAAGGCGGGCAAGCTCGCCAACCTCGAGACCCTGCTCGGCTCCGACCCGTTGCCGCAGTCGACGATCGGCATCGGCCACACCCGCTGGGCCACGCACGGCGGCCCCACCGATGCCAACGCCCACCCGCACGTGAGCGAGGACGGCAAGGTCGCCGTCATCCACAACGGCATCATCGAGAACTTCGCCGAGCTGCGCGCCGAGCTGACCTCCGCCGGTGTGACGCTGCAGTCCGAGACCGATACCGAGGTCGTGGCCCACCTGCTGGCGGCCGTGCTGCCCACCACGGGCATGGATCTCGCCGAGGCGATGCGCCAGGTGTGCCGCCGGCTGTCCGGCGCCTTCACGCTCGTGGCCGTGCACTCCGACATCCCCGACGTCGTCGTCGGTGCCCGTCGCAACAGCCCGCTCGTGGTCGGCCGCGGCGAGGGTGAGAACTTCCTCGCCTCCGACGTCGCCGCGTTCATCGCGCACACGCGCTTCGCGACCGAGCTCGGCCAGGACCAGGTGGTCGAGCTGCGCCGCGACTCGGTCGTGGTCACCGACTTCGACGGCTCGCCCGCCGACGTCGTCGAGTACGAGGTCACGTGGGACGCCTCGGCCGCGGAGAAGGGCGGCTACGAGACGTTCATGGCCAAGGAGATCGCCGAGCAGCCCAAGGCTGTGAGCGACACCCTCCTCGGCCGCGTCGGCAGCGACGGGCTGCTCAAGCTCGACGAGATGCGCCTCACCGAGGCGCAGCTGCGCGAGGTCGACAAGGTCGTCGTGATCGCGTGCGGCACCGCCTACCACGCGGGCATGGTCGCGAAGTACGCGCTCGAGCACTGGACCCGCATCCCGTGCGAGGTCGAGCTCGCGAGCGAGTTCCGCTACCGCGACCCCGTCGTCGGCCCGCGCACGCTCGTCGTGGCGATCTCGCAGTCGGGCGAGACCATGGACACGATCATGGCGCTGCGCTACGCGCGCGAGCAGGGCTCGAAGGTGCTCGCCATCTGCAACACGCAGGGCTCGACCATCCCGCGCGAGTCCGACGCCGTGCTCTACACCCACGCCGGCCCCGAGGTCGCGGTCGCGTCGACCAAGGCGTTCCTCACGCAGATCGTCGCCTGCTACCTCGTCGCGCTCTATGTCGCAGGTGCGCGGCAACAAGTACGGCGACGAGATCGCCGCGATCGTGCGCGAGCTCGCCGACATGCCGCAGAAGGTCGACCTCGTCCTCGACACCACCGAGGAGATGAAGCAGCTCGCGCAGGAGCTCAAGGACGCGCGCTCGGTGCTGTTCATCGGCCGGCACGTGGGCTTCCCGGTGGCGCTCGAGGGCGCGCTCAAGCTCAAGGAGCTCGCGTACATGCACGCCGAGGGCTTCGCCGCCGGCGAGCTCAAGCACGGCCCGATCGCGCTGCTCGAGCCCGGTCTGCCGGTGATCGTCGTGGCGCCCTCGCCCGCCGGGCGCTCGGTGCTGCACGAGAAGATCGTGAGCAACATCCAGGAGGTCCGCGCCCGCGGCGCCCGTACGATCGTGATCGCGGAGGAGGGCGACGAGGCTGTCGTGGCCTACGCCGACCACATCGTGCGCGTTCCCGCCTGCCCGACCCTGCTGCAGCCGCTGGTCTCCACCGTGCCGCTGCAGGTGTTCGCCGCCGCGATGGCTGCGGCCAAGGGCCACGACGTCGACCAGCCGCGCAACCTCGCGAAGTCGGTCACCGTCGAGTAGCAGTGGGGGCCGGCGGGTCTCCTACTCAGTGCCGTCGTACCACCAGCTGCAGTACTGCATGAGCAAGGTGTCGTGCCAGCCGCGGCGGTCGGTGTCGCGCTCCCGGCCGTGCAGGACGCCGACGGGTCTGAACCCGCACGCGGTGTAGCAGGCGATGGCGGCGGTGTTGGACGCCGACGGGTCGATCGTCACGAGGTGGTGGCCGCGGATGTCCACCAGCCAGTCGCGCACGGTCGTGACGATGTCGCGGCCGAGGCCGCGGCGGTGCACGCTCGGCGCGAGGAACAGGTCGATCCCGCACTCGTCGTAGTCGGGGTCGTCGCCCTCGTACGCCTGCACCAGACCCACCACGGCGCCGGCGGGCCCCGCGTTGGCGGCCGCGAGCAGCTCGACGGCCCAGCGCACGGTGCCGCTCTCGTCGTCCCACGGCCAGTCGTCGCCCGGCGGGTGCCACCAGCGCGAGACCGCCGGCGTCGCGAGGATCGCCCGCAGCGTGGCCTCGTCGTCGCGCTCGAGCGGGCGCAGCCGCACGAGGGAGGTGACGAGTGTGGGCGTCGCAGCGCCCCTGGTCGCGGTCGCGTCGCTGCCGGCCATGGGCACATCCTCACCCCTGAGGTGGCAGGCTGGCGCTGTGATCGTGGGCATCGGCATCGACGTCGTCGACGTTCCCCGCTTCGAGGCCACGCTCGCCCGCACCCCGGGGCTGCTCGACCGCGTGTTCGCGCCGGAGGAGCGCGTCACCGACGCCGGCCATCCCCGCACGGCGACGTCGCTCGCCGCGCGGTTCGCCGCGAAGGAGGCGGTGGCCAAGGCGCTCGGGGCGCCGCAGGGCATGACCTGGCACGACTGCCAGGTCGTGGGCGACAGCGACGGCCGCCCGTGGCTGCGCATCACCGGTACCGTCGCGGCCCAGGCCGCGGAGCAGGGCATATCACGCTGGCACCTGTCGCTCTCCCACGACGGCGACCTCGCCGTCGCCTATGTGATCGCGGAGTCCGCATGAACGGCTACCGGCGTCCCGCCACCACCGTCCTGCCTGTCGACGCGGTGCGGCGCATCGAGGCCGAGGCGATGGCCGATCTGCCCGACGGCACCCTCATGCAGCGCGCGGCCGCGGCCATCGCGGTGCAGGCGGGCGGGATGCTGCGCGAGATCCGGGGCCGGGTGAGCGGGTCGCGCGTCGTCCTGCTCGTCGGGTCCGGCGACAACGGCGGCGACGCCCTCTACGCCGGTGCGCGGCTCGCCTCGCGCGGCGCCCGGGTCGACGCGCTGCTCGTCGCCGACCGCCATCACGCCGACGGCGCGGACGCGCTGCGCCGCGCCGGCGGCCGCATCTATCCGCCCGTCGGGCTCGGCGACGTGCACGCGGCCGAGATCGTGGCGGAGGCCGACCTCGTCCTCGACGGCATCCTCGGCATCGGCGGCCGCGGCGGGCTCCGCGAGCCCGCCGCGTGGCTGGCCACGATCGCCCGCGAGACCGACGTCGCCGTGCTGGCCGTCGACCTGCCGAGCGGCGTCGACGCCGGCACCGGCGCGGCCGACCCCGACGCCGCGATCCACGCCGACCGCACCGTCGTCATGGGCGCGCTCAAGCCCGGCCTGCTGCTCGGCGAGGGGGCGGAGCTCGCGGGCGAGCTCGCGGTGGTCGACATCGGCCTCGACCTCGAGTCTGCCGACGACGACGAGCTCGTCGTGCGCGTGGACGACGACGCGGCTGCCGCGGTGCTCGAGCGGCCCGACCCGTTCGACGACAAGTACTCGCGCGGCGTCGTCGGCATCTGCGCGGGCAGCGGCGCCTATCCAGGTGCCGCGGTGCTCTCGGTGAGCGGCGCGCGGCACGGCCTCGCCGGCTATGTGCGCTACGCCGGAGGCGCGCACGCCGCCGTGGTCGCTGCGTGGCCCGACGTCGTCGCGGTCGGCGGCGGTGTCGAGGACGCCGGGCGCACGCAGTCGTGGGTCGTCGGGCCTGGCCGCGGCACCGGCGACGAGGCGCTGGCCGACGTGCTGGCCGCTCTCGCGCTCGACGTGCCGGTGCTGCTCGACGCCGATGCTCTGACGGTGCTCGCCGAGCACGACGAGGCCCGTGACGCCGTGGCGGGGCGCGAGGCCGTCACCGTCCTCACGCCCCACGCGGGCGAGTTCGCGCGCATCGCCGGGCACGAGGTCGGCGACGACCGCATCGGCGACGTGCGCGCCCTCGCGGCGGAGCTCGGAGCCGTCGTCCTGCTCAAGGGCTCCGCCACGGTGGTCGCCTCGCCGTCGGGTGCCGCGTTCCTGTCGGTCGCGGGCCCGCCCGAGCTCGCCACGGCGGGCAGCGGCGACGTGCTGTCGGGCCTCATCGGATCGCTGCTCGCCCACCACGAGGCGGTGGCCGAGGTCGACCACGACCTCGCTGCCGCGCTCGCGGCCGCGGGCGCGTACGTGCACGGGGTGGCCGCGTCGCTCGCGGTGGCGGACGGCCGCACGATCACCGCGGTCGACGTCGGCCGCTCGCTGCCCGACGCCGTCGCGCGGCTGCGCCGGTCGCCCTCGTCGGGGCTGTAGGCGCCCGTGGGGGAGGATGGCGGGGTGAGCCCCGCCGCTGGTCAACCGGTCGCGTGGCCCGCGCACGCCCTCGAGCGCGGTGCGATGGCCACCATCGACCTCGACGCGCTGCAGCACAACCTCGCGGTCGTGCGCGAGCGCGCGGGCGTGCCCGCGATGGCGGTGGTCAAGGCCGACGCGTACGGCCACGGGCTCGTCGAGTGCGCCCGGGCCGCTGCGGCGGGCGGGGCCCCGTGGCTCGGCGTCGCGCTGCCTACCGAGGCGGTGCGCCTGCGCGACGCCGGCGTGCAGGGCCGCGTGCTCACCTGGCTCGAGGTGCCGGGCGCTCCGTTCGCGCCGTGCCTGGAGCGCGACATCGACGTCACCGTGTCGGCGCCGTGGGCGCTGGCCGAGGTGCTGGACGCCGCCCGTGCGCTGGGCCGCACCGCACGCATCCAGCTCAAGGTCGACACGGGGCTCTCGCGCAACGGCTCGACGTTCGCCGACTGGCCCGCCCTCGTCGCCGCTGCACGCGCGGCCGAGCGCGACGGCCTCGTCGCGGTGACCGGCGTCTGGACCCACTTCGCCTGCGCCGACGAGCCAACCCACCCGAGCGTCGAGCGGCAGCTCGACGTCTTCGGCGAGGCCCTGCAGATCGCACGGCTCGCCGGCCTCGAGCCCGAGGTCGTCCACGCCGCCAACTCACCGGCAGCCCTCGGCATCCCCGCAGCGCGCTTCGACCTCGTGCGCACCGGCATCGCGATGTACGGGCTCTCGCCCGGCCCGGCCATCGGGTCGGCGTCCGACCTCGGCCTGCGCCCCGTGATGACTCTGCGCGGACGGCTCGCCTCGGTCAAGCGCGTGCCCTCGGGCTCCGGCGTCTCCTACGGCCACAGCTACATCACCCAGCGCGAGACCACGCTCGGCGTCGTGCCGCTCGGCTACGGCGACGGCATCCCGCGGTCGGCGTCCAACGCGGCCCCCGTGCTGGCCGCAGGGTCGGTCCGCACCGTCGCGGGCCGCGTGTGCATGGACCAGGTCGTCCTCGACCTCGGCGACGACGCCGCGGCGCCGGGCGACGACGTGGTGATGTTCGGATCAGGCGGCCCCTCGGCCGACGACTGGGCCGCTGCGTGCGGCACGATCGGGTACGAGATCGTCACGCGGATCGGTCCGCGTGTGCCCCGGGTCCACGTGGGAGGTGCGCCGTGAGCGGGCAGGGCCTGCCGGCGGAGCTGACGCCGGGCCGGGTGGCCGGCGTCGTCGGCGCGCTCGGCGCGGCCGCCGCCGTGGGCGCCGCGATCGGCGTCGCCGCCGAGAAGGTGCTCGTCCGCCGCGCCCTGCGCCCTGACCCCGAGCGCGACGAGCCGTTCGGCGGGCTGCGCGGCCGCGTCGTCCCTGTCGTGGCGACCGACGGCACCCCGCTGCACGTGGAGGTGGAGGACCCGCCCGAGGGGTCGCTCGCCGACCGGCTCGGCGACGGCCTCACCATCGTGTTCTCCCACGGGTACGCGCTCGAGGAGGACTCCTGGCACTACCAGCGCCGCGACCTGCGCGCGCTCGGACGGCTGGTGTTCTGGGACCAGCGCAGCCACGGCCGCAGCGGCCGGGGCCCCGCGGCCAACGCCACCATCGACCAGCTCGGGCGCGACCTCGAGAGCGTCATCGAGGCCACGGCCCCGACCGGCCCGATCGTGCTGGTGGGCCACTCCATGGGCGGCATGACCGTGATGTCGTTCGCGGCCCACCGCCCCGAGCTGTTCGGGGAGCGCGTGCTCGGCGTCGCGCTCGTGGCGACCAGCTCGGGCGGGCTCGCCGAGGTGCCCCTCGGGATGCCGGCGCCCGTGGCGCGCGCCTTCCACACGATCGCGCCGCAGGTGGCCGGCGTGCTCGCGCGCCGGAAGGACCTCGTCGAGCGCGGACGCCGCGCGGGCAGCGACATCGCGCTGTTCTTCACCAAGATCTACTCGTTCGGCTCCAACGTGCCGCCGTCGCTCACCGGCTTCGTGCACCGGATGCTGTCGGCGACGCCGATCGATGTCGTGGCGGAGTTCCTGCCCACCCTCGAGGAGCACGACAAGGTGCTGGCGCTCGAGGCGGTCGGCCGGGTCGAGGCGCTCGTGCTCGTGGGCGACCGCGACCTGCTGACCCCGTCGCAGCACAGCGACGAGATCGTGCGGCACGTGCCCGGCGCCGAGCTCGTCGTCATCCCCGACAGCGGCCACATGGTGATGCTCGAGAAGTACCCCGAGGTCAACCAGCACCTGCGCGAGCTGGTGGGGCGGGTGCGGGCCGGCATGTCCGCGCCGACGGAGAGCGCGTGAGCCACGTCGTCGTGCCCGACCGCGACGCGATGCACCGGGCCGGCGCGGCGCTGGCAGGTCTGCTGCGCGCCGGCGACCTCGTCGTCCTGTCCGGCGACCTCGGCGCGGGCAAGACCACCCTCACGCAGGGCATCGGCGAAGGGCTCGGCGTGCGGGGC
>Ga0102832_1001751_pt1 | contig 15193 bp, 11 predicted proteins | sample EBPBio282013_DNA_FD_88942 | JGI IMG/M metagenome (GOLD analysis project Ga0102832, IMG submission 88942) | Wastewater treatment Type I Accumulibacter community from EBPR Bioreactor in Madison, WI, USA - Reactor 2_5/28/2013_ DNA (Illumina Assembly) | ecosystem: Engineered > Bioreactor > EBPR >...
GGTCGTTGAGCTCGCGTTCGAGCTGGACCTTGGCATCGACGCCCTTGGGATAGGCGCGGAAAAGCGTCACCAGCCCGGTCTCGTCGGGATTGGCGCAGACGAAGTCCGGCTGCGTGCTGAACAGGTTGTACAGGTAGTACTTGGTCTCGAGGATGCCGCCCAGGACGGCCTGCATTCCTTCCAGCCCGAAGTACTTCAGCGTCGCCCAGCCGGCCAGCGAGCCGGACGCGCTGCGCGACACCTCGGCGGTGTAGTACATCGGGTTGTAGGGCGTGCGGATCTGGAGATAGGAGTCGGCGCCGCGCTTCATCAGCGTCTCGAAGTCGTCGGACTTGCGGTAGACGAAGCAGCTGCTGACGTACGGCGTCCAGCCGACCTTGTGGAAGTCGATGCCGATCGCGTCGGCATGCACGACGTCCCTGATCATCGCGGCGTTCTTGCGAAACACCGGCAGGATGTGCGGCGAGAAGCCCAGCGGGTTGACGTCGAAGTCGTAGTCCTTGAAGACCAGCCACGACCAGCCGACCACGCAGTCGGCGTAGAGGACCGCCTTGCCGTAGCCCGGCGGGTTGGGATAGCGGTCGAGCAGTTCGCGCACCTTGGCGATCGGATCGAACGCGTTGGCGTCGGTCGTGCCCATGGTGCAGACGACGGCCGCGACGGGAACCTGCCGCTCGTGGAAGTCCTTCAGGATCTCCTCGAGGTGAACCGGGTCCATCCGGTTGGTCGGCACCTCGGTGCGGACCTGGACGATGTTGTCCATGCCCAGTCCGAGCCAGTCGCTGGCGTTCTGCTGCACGTAGTGCGCCTGCTGCGAGCAGATCACCTTGGCGTCGGTGCGCACGCCCTTGTTGCGGGAATCGCGCAGCACGCGCGTCAGGCCGTACTTGAGGGCGTAGGTCCAGCAGCCGCCGCCGCCCCAGGTGTAGAGCGCGCCGGCCTGGGTCGGGTTCCAGCCGATCAGGTTGGCCACCATGCCGGCGGTCTCGAGCTCGGCGCGATGGACGTTCCAGGCGTACTCGCCCTCCAGGATGTTGGCCGAGAAGACCTGGCTCAGCATCGAGGCGATGATGGCGGCGGTGTTGGCCTGCGGCACCACGTTGCACATGGTCAACGGGCTGCCCCAGTTGGGCAGGCCGTCGAACATGCCGACGACCTCGTCGAGCACCTCGTCGAGGTCGCCCATGTGCGGGCTCATCTTGACGTTCTTGACCTCGGGGTAGGTGAAGCCGAGCGCGCCGCCCTTGCCGAGGTAGGCCGGGCCGTTCTTCGGCGGGCGAAGGCGATCGATCTTCTTCACGAACTTGCCGATCTGGGTCGCTAGCTGGTCCGAGCCGCCGCGGAACGGCGAGGGGAACTGCTGCAGCATGTCGGCGCGGTAGCGCGCCCACTTCGGCGCGCCGCTGCGGGCCGTGCCGTCCGCCTCCCAGTGGTCGCGGTAGTTCTGGACGTCCTTCGCGGTCTTGCCCGGTGCGCGGTCGGTCACGGCGTATCCCCCTTGCTCAGCCATCGACGCTTCCGCAGAGGACGGGGCGAGCCGGGCGCGTGCGCGGCAAAACGCCTGTCAGGTCGACGAGAAGGGCGATATAGTCAGTCAACGAATGGAGAGATAAAGCATGGCCGCTCGCAAATCTGCTGTGAAGAAGAAGGTTGTCGCCGGTAAAAAGGCCGCGAAGAAGGCGGTCGCCAAGCGCAAGCCGGTGGCGAAGAAGAAGGCCGCGAAGAAGAAGTCGGCCAAGGCCAAGGTCACGCCGGCCCGCCTGCGCGCCGCAGCCCCGAAGATCACGCCGTTCGACGACCGCATCGCGATGGCGCGGGACAACCTGCGCCAGCTGGTCGAGCAGGCCGCCTCGTCGGCCGGCGCGGCCAACGAGGAATTGCTGGCCCAGCGCATCTCGACCTACGAGGAGCGGGTGCGCGACCTCGTCCGCCAGCGCGACGACTACATCAGGAAGACGCGCTAGCACGCAGGCGAGTCGTGGCCTCGGTGTCGACCACCCCGGTGGCCGACACCACCACGCCGTAGTCGCGCCGCGCCGTCTCGACCGAGATCATGCCGTCGAGCACGTCGTCGGCGACCTTGGCGGGATCGCGCTTCAGCGGATCGCCGTAGCCGCCGCCGGCCGGGCCGTAGCAGATGAAGCTGCCGTCCTTGCCGATGTTCATGTGCGGCACCTTCGACGGTAACGGCTTCGGCGCGCTGCCCGGCAGCACCAGGTCGAGCTTGGCCGGCATGCCTTCCTTGCCGCCGAGGAAGCCCCACGGGCGGTAGCGGTGGCCTTCGCCCTCGACCGCCGCCGCGCCGTCCTCGAGGAAACCGAACTCGCGCACCGAGCCGAGGCCGCCGCGCCACTGGCCGGCGCCCGCCACGTCCTCGCGCAGCTCGTAGCGCAGCACGCGCAGCGGCAGGTGGGTCTCGATGTCCTCGATCGGGTTGTTGCGGGTGTTGGCGTAGAGCGTGTCGACGGCATCCATGCCGTCCTTGCCCGGCCGGCCGCCGTAACTGCCCTCGAAGATCTCCATGTGGACCCAGTGGGTCTCGTCGCGCAGCCCCGAGAAGGCGATCACCTTGAGGTTGCCGATGCCCGCCGAGACGTTCTCCGGCACCGCCAGCGACAGCGCCTTCATCACCGTGTCGGCCAGCGCGTTGCCCGGGCAGAAGCGGGCGATGGTCGGGGCAGGGAAGGTCGGGTTGGCGAGGCAGCCCTTGGGCGCGACGATGGTGATCGGCCGGATCAGGCCGGCATTGACCGGGATGTGGCCGTGCACCGCGGTGTCGAGCAGCACCGAGCGGATGGTCAGCCAGATCGCGATGTCGGCCGTGCCGTGCAGCGGCATGTTGATCGGCCGGTCGGGGACCTGCGGCGCCGTGCCGGTCAGGTCGACCGTCAGGCTGTCGCCCTGCTTGGTCAGGGTGACGACCAGCGGCAGTTCCTTCTTCGCCGGGTCGTCGCTGTCGAGGTAGCCGTCGATCGCCGTCTCGGCGCGGTAGACGCCGTCGGGCAGCCTGGCGATCGCCTGCCGCATCAGCCGCTCGGCATGGTCCATCAGCGCGTCGCAGGCGAGGTCGAAGGTCTCGAGCCCGTAGCGCTCGACCAGCTCGGCCATGCGCTCGGCCCCGATCCGCGCGGCGGCGACCTGGGCCTCCATGTCGCCGACCACGAGGTCGGAGGCGCGGATGTTGTCGCGCACGATCTGCCAGACCATCTCGTTCCGGACGCCGCGGTCGTAGACCTTGATCGCCTTGAACTGCAGGCCCTCGGCGTAGGCGTCGATCGCCTCGACGATGCCGCACGAGCCGGGTGACAGCGCGCCGATGTCGAGGTGGTGCGCCGTGGTCGCGGCGAAGCCGATCAGCTTGCCCTGGACGAACACCGGCACGATGAAGGCGACATCGGGCCCGTGGCTGGCGCCCGAGTAGGCATCGTTGTGCATCACCACGTCGCCCGGCCGGAACGCGTCGCCGCGGGCGGCCAGGATGCGCTGCACGCCCTGCACGTAGCCCGGAATCGGGCCGGACTGCAGCGGCGTCGACTGTGCCGACTCGGCCAGGCCGCGCCCCTCGGCATCGACCAGCGCCGCCCCGAAATCCTCCGACTCGCGGATGATCGAGGAGTAGCTCATGCGCATCAGCTTGTAGCCCATCTCGATCGCGATGTTCTCGAGCGCGCCCTGGATCACCGAGGTGGTGATCGGGTCGATGCGGTCGGGCTTGGTCGCCGGGGTGCGGCGGGGGGCGGTGGACATGGCGGTCTCCCTCTCGTCTCTCAGCCGTCGCTCTTGCGGATCACCAGGTTGCCGGCGGCGTCGGCCGCGAAGCTGTGGCGCGGCGGCACGACGGTGGTGGTGTCCATCTGCAGCACGATCGCCGGGCCGGGGATCGCCTCGCCGACCGGCAGGCGGTCGCGGCGGTAGAAGGCGACCTCGTAGTCGCCGAGCTTGCCGTCGACCCGGAAGGTGCCGGTGCCGGTGCGGACCAGCGCGTCCTTCGCGCTGGCCGCGCCGGCCGGCGCGGGCTTGGCGATCGTGGCGGCGCTGGCGGCGCCGACCAGCCGCAGGTTCACGATCTCGATCGCGGAGTCGGCGAAGTGGTGGCCGTACTCGCGGCGATGGACCTCGTGGAAGGCCTCGAACGCCGTGGCGAGCGCGGCCTCGTCGATCGGCCCGTCGGGGATCGGCACCTTCAGTTCGTAGCCTTGTCCGACGTAGCGCAGGTCGCCGCGCCGCTCGAAGCGGACGTCGGCGAGGTCGACGCCGTCGGCGGCAAAGCGTGCCGCCAGTTCCTGGTGCATGGCGGCGAAGTCGGCGTTGACGCGCGCGCGGTCGACGCTGCCCGAGACCTGGAACGAGGTGCGGATGGCGTCGTAGCGCAGGTCGGAGATCAGCAGGCCGACCGCCGAGGTGATGCCGGGGTGGGGCGGCACGATGACTTCCGGGATGCCCAGCATGTCGGCGACCTCCGCGCCGTGCAGCGGGCCGGCGCCGCCGAACGCGACGAGGGCATAGTCGCGCGGGTCGATGCCCTTCTGCACCGTGCGCGAGCGGATGGCGTTGGCCATGTTGGCGTTGATGAGCGTGATGACGCCTTCCGCGGCCTCGCGGTCCGAGAGACCCAGCTGCTTCGCCAGGTCGCCGATCACGCGGCGCGCCGCGACCTCGTCGAGCGCCATGCTGCCGCCCAGGAAGTTGCCGCGGTCGAGGCGCCCCAGCACGACGTTGGCGTCGGTCACGGTGGCGCGGGTGCCGCCGCGGCCGTAGGCGGCGGGGCCGGGGACCGCGCCGGCCGAGCGCGGTCCGACCTTGAAGGCGCCGGCCTGGTCGACGAAGGCGATCGAGCCGCCGCCGGCGCCGATCGTGTGGACGTCGATCATCGGCACCAGCACCGGGAAGCCGGCGATCCAGGTGTCGCGCGCCGTCGCCTCGCCGAAGCCGCCCTGGGTGACGATGCCGATGTCGGCCGAGGTGCCGCCGACGTCGAAGGTGATGAGGTTGCGCTTGCCCGACAGGTCGCCCGCCCAGTCGCCGCCGATCACGCCGGCCGCCGGGCCGCTGAGCAGGGTCAGGACCGGCCGGTCGGCGACCATGCCGGGTGTCGCGACGCCGCCGTTCGAGGCCATGATGCGCAGATCGGCGCGGAAGCCCGACGACTCGATCTCGCGTTCCAGCCGCGTCACGTAGTTGCGCACCTTCGGCCCGACGAAGGCGTTCATCGCCGTGGTCGTGAAGCGCTCGAACTCGCGGAACTGCGGCGACACCGACGACGAGGTGGTGGCGAAGCAGCCGGGATACTCCTCGCGCACGATCTCCATCGCCCGCGCCTCGTGCGCCGGGTCGAGGTAGGAGAACAGGAAGCAGATGGCGATCGCCTCGACGCCGGCCTCCTTCAGCTCGCGCACCGCCTGGCGGACGCCGGCCTCGTCGAGCGGCTCGAGCACCGCGCCCTTGGGCGGCACCAGCCGCTCCTTCACGGTCTTGCGGTGGCGGCGCTTCACCAGCGGCCGGTCCTGCCACGGGATGTCCTGCATGATCGAGTAGTGCTCGGGCCGCTGGTGGCGGCCGATGTGCAGGATGTCGCGGTAGCCGCCGGTGGTGATCATGCCGGTGACCGCGCCATCGTGCTCGAGGATGGCGTTGGTCGCGATGGTGGTGCCGTGGAACACCACGTCGATCGTCTCGCGCGGGATGCCGAACTTGTCGCACAGGGCGACCAGCCCGGCGACGACGCCGCGCGACGGGTCGTCGGGCGTCGTCGAGACCTTGTGCACCATGGTCTGGCCCGCCTCGGTGTCGGCATAGACCAGGTCCGTGAAGGTGCCGCCCACGTCGACGCCGATCAGCCGCATCCGTCCCTCCCGCTTCCTGACTGCCCGGGAGGTCAGCAAGGAGCGGGCCATTTTTACACAAGTAATTTCACAGTCGCGGCAAGGGTCATGGCATGGGGCTTGCTTCCCTTCGCGCGATGGCAGCGAAGCCCGATATCGAACTGGTCGCGGTGACCAAGCGCTACGGCGAGACCGTCGCGGTGGACGGCATCAGCCTGAAGATCCCCGCCGGCTCCTACTGCTGCCTGCTGGGTCCTTCCGGCTGCGGCAAGACCACCACCCTGCGCATGATCGCCGGCCACGAGGAGGCGAGCGACGGCGACATCCTGCTCGGCGCCGAGAACATCACCCGCCTGCCGCCGGCGGCGCGCGGCACGGCGATGATGTTCCAGAGCTACGCCCTGTTCCCCCACCTCGACTGTACCGACAACGTCGCCTTCAGCCTGCGCATGCGCGGCGTGCCGAAGGAGAAGCGCCGGGCCGAGGCGCTGGAGATGCTGAAGCGCGTCGAGATGGAGCGTTTCGCCGGCCGCCTGCCGGCCCAGCTGTCGGGCGGCCAGCAGCAGCGCGTGGCGCTTGCCCGCGCCTTGATCACCAATCCCCGCGTCCTGCTGCTCGACGAGCCGCTGTCGGCGCTCGACCCGTTCCTGCGCATCAAGATGCGCGAGGAGCTGAAGGCGCTGCAGCAGAAGCTCGGCATCAGCTTCATCCACGTCACGCACAGCCAGGACGAGGCGATGGCGCTGGCCGACCTCGTCGTGGTCATGAACCAGGGCCGCATCGAGCAGGCGGCCTCCGCGCGCGACGTCTTCAACCGGCCGGCCTCGGCCTTCGTCGCCCGCTTCATCGGCGGCCACAACGTGCTGCCCGCCGCGGTGGCGCGCGCCACCGGCGACGCCGCGTACGTGGCGATCCGCGCCGACCGCATCACGGTCCAGCCGGGTAACGCGCCGGTCGACGCGACCTCGCTGTCGGGCGTCACGCGCTCGGTCGAATACCTCGGCGCCACGGTCCAGGTCGGCATCGATGTCGCTGGCCTCGACACGCTGTCGGCGGTCATCCCGGAGGCCCGCTTCGACGCCCACCCGGTGGCGCCGGGCCAGCCGGTCGTCGTGTCTTGGACGCCCAAGGACGTGCACGTGCTCGGGCGGTAGGGGTGGCGGCCCCACGCCGCCTGTGACTTGGAGAGAGGAACTCGAGATGGCGAACAGGAAGAACTTCGGCCGCCGCGGCGTGCTCAAGGGCGCCGCCGGCCTGGCCGGTGCAGCCGTCGGCAGCGGCGCGATCACCGGCTTCCCGGTGATCTGGGCGCAGAACAACAAGAACATCGTGCTGCGCCAGTGCGGCACCGGCGTGTCGGCGATCAACGAGATCGCCGAGAAGTGCAAGGCCGACCTCGGCATCACCCTGCAGATGACCGCGCTCGACTCCGATGCCGTCGTGCAGCGCGTCGTCACCCAGCCGAACTCGTTCGACATCGGCGACATCGAGTACTGGATGGTCAAGAAGGTCTTCCCGTCCGGCAACCTGCAGCCGATGGACGTCAAGAAGATCAAGTACTACGACAAGATCGTGCCGATCTTCACGACCGGCAAGCTGAAGCCCGACTCGGTGATCGCCCAGGGCACGGCGCCCAGCACGGTCGGCTTCGTCGAGGGCCAGAACTCGACCAAGTTCGCCAAGGGCGAGACCCAGTGGTTCACCGCGGTGCCGACCATCTACAACGCCGACACGCTGGGCATCCGCCCCGACCTGGTCGGCCGCAAGATCGAGAACTGGAAGGACATCCTCGACCCGAAGTTCAAGGGCAAGACCTCGATCCTGAACATCCCCTCGATCGGCATCATGGACGCCGCGATGATCTGCGAGTCGGCCGGCATCGTGAAGTACGGCGACAAGGGCAACATGACCAAGGCCGAGATCGACAAGACGATCGAGTTCCTGATCAAGACCAAGAAGGACGGCCAGTTCCGCGCCTTCTGGAAGACCTTCGACGAGTCGGTCAACCTGATGGCCTCGGGCGAGGTGGTGATCCAGTCGATGTGGTCGCCGGCCGTCTCGGCGGTGCGCGGCAAGGGCATCCCCTGCACCTACCAGCCGCTCAAGGAAGGCTACCGCGCGTGGGGTGGCGGCCTGTCGCTGGCCAAGAGCCTGCAGGGCGCCCAGCTCGACGCGGCCTACGAGTACATCAACTGGTACATGTCCGGCTGGGTCGGCGCGTTCCTCAACCGCCAGGGCTACTACTCGGCGGTGCTGGACACCGCCAAGGCCAACATGACCGAGGACGAGTGGGGCTTCTGGATGGAAGGCAAGCCGGCCAAGGGCGACATCAAGAACCCGCAGGGCCAGATCGTGGAGAAGGCCGGCGCGGTGCGCGACGGCGGCTCGTTCTACGACCGCATGGGCGCCGTCGCGTGCTGGAACGCCGTGATGGATGAGGACCGCTACATGGTCCAGAAGTGGAACCAGTTCATCGCGGCGTGATCCAAACGGTCTACATCGCCCTCATGTTCCTCTCCCCTGCCAAGGGGAGAGGCTAGGTGAGGGGATGGGACGTGGTGCGTAACCCCCTCACCCTACCTCTCCCCTTAGCAGGGGAGAGGGGCATGAAAAGATGAACCGCGCAAAGTCCTGGGTCACCTACCTGCAGGTCGCGCCGCTCGCGCTGGTGTTCCTGCTGTTCCTCATCGTCCCGATCGCCACGATCGTGGTGGTGAGTTTCTTCGACTACAACACGACCCAGATCATCCCGGCGTTCCTGCTGCAGAACTACGAGGAGCTGCTGCTCTCGCCAGTGACCTGGCGCACCTATCAGCAGACAGTCCAGTTCGCGCTCATCACCTGGGCGCTCACCCTGCTGATCGGCTTCACCGTCGCCTATTTCGTGGCCTTCCACGTGCGCTCGTCCACGATGCAGACGGTGTTGTTCCTGCTCTGCACCATCCCGTTCTGGACCTCGAACGTCATCCGCATGATCTCGTGGATCCCGTTCCTCGGCCGTCACGGGCTGGCCAACACCACGCTGATGAATCTCGGTCTGATCGACCAGCCTCTGGAGTTCCTGCTCTATTCCGACTTCTCGGTCGTGCTGGCCTATGTCCACCTCTACACGCTGTTCATGGTGGTGCCGATCTTCAACTCGATGGTCCGCATCGACCGCAGCCTGCTCGAGGCGGCGCGCGACGGCGGCGCCAGCGCCTGGCAGACGCTGTGGGCGGTGATCGTGCCGCTGTGCAAGCCCGGCATCGCCATCGGCTCGATCTTCATCGTCACCATCGTGATGGGCGACTTCGTCACCGTGCGCCTGATGAGCGGCGGCCAGAGCGCCTCGGTCGGCCTGATGATGCTGAACGCCATGTCGCTCCTGCAGTATCCCGCCGCGGCGGCCAACGCGGTCGTGCTGCTGCTGCTCGTCCTGTTCACCGTCGCGGCCATGATGCGGCTGGTCGACATCCGCAAGGAGCTCTAGGCGATGCCCGGCCGCCGCGGTCCCGCCTACTGGCTGCTCGCCGGCTTCTTCGCGCTGTTCGTGCTGTTCCTCTACGGCCCGACGATCACCATCCTGGTGCTGTCGTTCCAGGGCCCGAAGGGCGGTCTCACCTTCCCGATGAACGGCGTGTCGCTGCACTGGTTCGGGAACCTGTTCGAGAAGCAGATGGTCGGCGACTTCGCCGGCTCGTTCAAACGCTCGATGGTCCTCGGTCTCGGCGTGATGGTGGTGACCGTGGTCGCCTCGTTCTCGGCCGGGCTGGCCTTCCGCAACCGCTTCCGCGGCTCTGGCGTGCTGTTCTACCTCGCGATCGCCAGCCTGATCGTGCCGTCGATCCTGATCAGCCTCGGCATCGGCCTGCTCTACCGCGTGCTCGGCTGGGAGACCGCCTGGTACAGCTCGGGCTTCGGCGCGCACCTGACCTGGACGCTGCCGTTCGGCCTCTTGATCATGTTCGCCGTCTTCAACCGCTTCGACCGGCGCTACGAGGAAGCGGCGCGCGACCTCGGCGCGACGCCGTGGCAGACCATCCGCTTCGTCGTGCTGCCGATCCTGCTGCCCAGCCTTGTGGGCGTCGGCCTGTTCGGCTTCACGCTGAGCTACGACGAGTTCGCGCGCAGCCTCTACACCGCCGGCACCTTCAACACCCTGCCGCTCGAGATCTACGGCATGACGACCAACGTCACGACGCCGGTGCTCTACGCGCTCGGCACCGTGACGACCGGCGTGTCGTTCCTGGCGATCGGCCTGGCGTTCGGCGTGTTCGCGATCCTGCGCCGCCGCCAGCAGCGCCACGGCAGCGACGCGGGGAGGGCGGCGTGACGCGTCGTGCGCGCGTGCTGCGCCTGCCCACGGCCGGCCCGCAGGACACCCAACCCCTGGCCGCCGCTTTCGACCGCGGCGAGATCGATCCCGCGACGGTGGTCGCCATCGTCGGCAAGACCGAGGGCAACGGCTGCGTCAACGATTTCACCCGCGGCTACGCCACGCTGGCGCTGAAGCTCCTGCTGGCCGAGCGCCTCGCGTGTCCGCTCAGCGAGGTCGAGGCGCGGGTCGCCATCGTGATGTCGGGCGGCACCGAGGGCGGGCTGTCGCCGCACCTCCTGGTGTTCTGCCGCGAGTCCGCGCCGGAGGGAGCGGGGCCAGGAACGGGGAGGGGCAAGCGGCTGGCCATCGGCGTCGGCCTGACGCGCGTCTTCCGGCCGGAGGAGATCGGCCGCCAGGCCCAGATCGACGCCACCGTGGAGGCGGTGACCGCGGCGATGGCCGAGGCCGGCATCGCCGCGCCGTCGGACGTGCACTTCGTGCAGATCAAGTGCCCGCTGCTCACCAAGGAGCGCATCGAGGAGGCGGCGCGGCGCGGCCAGGCCACCGCGACGACCGACACCTACTACTCGATGGGCCTGTCGCGCGGCGCCTCGGCGCTGGGGGTCGCGCTGGCGCTGGGCGAGATCGATCGCGCGCCCGAGGACGCGGTGTGCCGCGACTGGTCGCTGCACTCGGCCGTCGCCAGCACCTCGGCCGGCGTCGAGCTGCTGCGCAACGAGATCGTGGTGCTGGGCAACGCCGCGGGCTGGTCCGGCGACCTGGCGATCGATCACGCGGTGATGGCCGACGCCATCGACGCCGCCGCCGCGCGGGGCGTGCTCGAGCGGCTGGGCGGCGAGACGGTGGCGGTGCTGGCCAAGGCCGAGGCGTCGCCCGGCGGCGAGATCCGCGGCCGCCGCCACACCATGCTGGACGACAGCGACATCCACGCGACCCGCCACGCCCGCGCGCTGGTCGGCGGCGTGCTGGCCGGCGTGATCGGCGACACGCTGCTCTACGTCTCCGGCGGCGCCGAGCACCAGGGCCCGCCCGGCGGCGGCCCGGTGGCGATCATCGCGAAGGTCTAGCGACGAAGGGTCCCTCGCTGCGCTCGGGATGACAGCCAATCCTTGTCATCCCGAGCGAAGCGAGGGACCTTTCGGCTCATGAACAGCGATCCCTATGCAACGCTCGGCGTCCGTCGCCGCATCAATGCCGCCGGCGCGCTGACCCGTCTCGGCGGCGCGGTCATGGCGCCCGAGGTCGTGGCCGCGATGGCGGCGGCGGCGCGGGGCTCGGTCGATATCGGTGAGCTGCAGGACGCCGCCAGCGACCGCATCGCGGCGGCGACCGGTGCGGAGGCGGGGATGGTGACCACCGGCGCCGCCGCCGCGCTGACGCTGGCCGCCGCGGCGGCGATCGCCGGCTGGGACGCGGCGAAGATGGCGGCGCTGCCGCATGCCGAGGCCTTCCCGCGCGACATCCTCGTGCCGCGCACCCACCGCACCGGCTACACCCACGCGCTGGCCGCCGCCGGCGCGCGCCTGGTCGACATCGGCCACAACGACCGCGGCACCGGCGCCGGCGTGCGCGGGCTGGAGGCGTGGGAGATCGAGGCGGCGCTGTCGCCGTCGGTGGTCGCCATGGCCTTCTCGGTGAACGTCGCCAGCCTGCCCGACCTGCCGGTGGCGGTCGCGGCCTGTCGCGCCGCCGGCATCCCGCTGATCGTCGATGCGGCGGCCCAGCTGCCGCCGCGCGACAACCTGCGCCGCTTCGTCGCCGCCGGCGCCGACCTGGTGGCCTTCTCGGGTGGCAAGGCGCTGGGTGGGCCGCAGGCCTCGGGCATCCTGGCCGGCCGCCGCGACCTCGTGGCGTCGGCGCTCTTGCAGCAGCTCGACATGGACGTGGCGCCGCAGACCTGGTCGCCGCCGAAGCTTGTCGACCGCGCCCGCCTGCGCGGCGTGCCGCACCACGGCATCGGCCGCGGCTTCAAGGCGGGCAAGGAGGAGATCGTCGGTCTTCTCGCGGCGCTCGACCGCTTCGTGACCGCCGACGACACGGCGGACAACGCGCGGCTGGAGGTCCGGCTGAAGGCGATCGCGGCCAGGCTGCCGGCGTCGGCGGTGACCTTGATACCCGCCGCGGTGACCGGCCGCGTGCCGGTGCTGGAGATCGCCTGCGCGGACGCGCTGGCGGCGAGTGCGCGCCTGCAGGCCCTCGACCCGCCGGTCCACCTGTCCGAGCGCCACTCGGCGCGCGGCGTCCTGACGCTCGATCCGCAGGTGCTGTTGCCGGAGGACGACGCGGCGCTGGCGGCGGCGTTGGCCGCCGTGTTGGCCGCCAAATAGAGAAAGGTCCCTCGCTACGCTCGGGATGACAAACAAGCTGTCATCCCGAGCGCAGCGAGGGACCTTTCCTTCTCGTCAGTCGTGGTCGGCGCCATCCTCGAGGTAGGCCCAGCAGCTGTCGGGCGGCAGGGTCAGCGCGATGTCGCCCGGGGCGTGGCGGGCCGCGGTGCCGAGTTCCAGCACCTCCAGCTTCTGGTCGCCCAGCACGACGTCGTACAGCGTCTGCATGCCCTGGTAGCGGCGCTCGACGATGCGGCCGGAGAAGGCGTTGGCCGGGCCGCTCTCGCCCAGCCGGATGTTCTCGGCGCGCAACGCCACGCGGGCCTTGTCGCCCGGGGCCAGCGGCTGCGGCGTCCAGGCGTCGATCCGGCCGGCGGCGCCGAGGTCGATGGTCACGCGGTCGCCGTTGCGCGCCAGCACCTTGCCGTGCAGCACGTTGGCCGCGCCGGTGAAGTTGGCGACGAACGGGTCGGCCGGCCGGTTGTAGATCTCGCCCGGCGGCGCCATCTGCAGCAGCTTGCCGTTGCGCATCACGCCGATGCGGTCGCCCAGCACCACCGCCTCGGACTGGTCGTGCGTCACGTACAGGCCGGTCATGCCGGTCTGCTTGAGGATGCGGCGCAGCTCGTCGCGCAGCCGGATGCGCAGCTTGGCGTCGAGGTTGCTGAGCGGCTCGTCGAGCAGCAGCAGGTGCGGCCGGTAGACCAGGCTGCGCGCCAGCGCGACGCGCTGCATCTGGCCGCCCGACAGCGCCGTCACCGGGCGCTCGGCGTAGGCGTCCAGCCCGACCAGCGCCAGCGTCTCGTCGACCTTGCTCTTGGCGTCGCCGCCGCCGCCCGCGCGCCGGTGCTTCAGCGGGTAGGCCACGTTCTGGCGCACCGTCATGTGCGGCCACACGGCGTAGGACTGGAAGACCATGCCGATGTCGCGCTCGCGCGGACTGACCAGGATGCCCTTGGCGGGCTCCGACACGACCCGGTCGGCGATCGAGATGCGGCCGCCGGTGGGATGTTCGAGACCGGCCACGCAGCGCAAGGTCGTGGTCTTGCCGCAGCCCGAGGGGCCCAGCAACACCACGATCTCGCCCGGCGGGACGTCGAAGCTGACGCCGTCCACGGCGGGCTTGCCCGTCGCGAACTGCTTGACCAGGTCCTTGATCTGTAGCGCGGTGCTCACTGACGGTAGCCGTACGTCTTGTTCCAGTCGGCCATCCACGGCTCGCGCAGCTTCTCGAACTGCTCGAAGTTCGGCACCCACACCTTGACCACCTTGGGGTCCCATCCCTTCGGCAGGGCCGGCGGCTCCTTCAGCGAGGTCAGGTTGCCGAGCTTGGTGATCTGGAACAGCTGGCCTTCCTTCGACAGGCGCCAGTTCATGAACAGGCGCGCCGCGTTGGGGCTCTTCGAGGTCTTGGTGATGCCGTCGGCGTAGGGAACGATCGGCACGCCCTCGGGCGCGAAGATCGCCTCGGCCGGCGCGCCCTCGGCGATCTTGGTGTAGATGATGTTGTAGAGCAGCGGCGCGATCGAGACCTCGCCGCGCACCAGCGCGTCGCTGAGCGGCGCGCCCGACGGGTAGAGCGCGATGCCGAGCGCCGCCTGCTTGGCCCAGTAGTCGTCGCCCAGAACCTGGCGCTCGAACATGATGCGGGTCCAGGTCGTGCCGCCCGACGGGCCGACCACCTGGCCGATCTGCTTGCCCTTGTACTCGGGGTTCAGCAGGTCCTTCCACGTCTTGGGCGGCGTCTTCACCAGCTGGGTGTTGTAGGCGATCGCCCAGCCCAGCGTGGCGCCCGGCCACAGCTTCGGCGAGACCATCGCGTCGGGCCGGTAGTCGGCGGCGTTGGGCGGCGCGTAGTCCTGGAACAGGTCCTGGATCTCGAGCATCAGGCCGCGGTCGGAGTGGTTGATGACGTCGGCGCCCAGCTTGCCGGCGGCGGCCTCGGTCTTGATGCGGGTGATCAGCTGGCCGCCCGGGGCGCGCACCATCGACACCTTGATCTTCGGGAAGGTCTTGTTGAACTCCTTGATGACCTCCTGCTCGACCTCGGCAAAGTTGGCCGTGTAGTAGGTCAGGCCGCCTTCCTTCTCGGCGGCGGCGATCATTTCCTTCGAACCGAACTTCTCCTGCTGCGCGGCGAGCGGCAGGCCGCCCAGCACGGTGCCGGCGGCACCGAGGATGGCCGTGCGGGTGAACGTCCTTCTCTTCATGGTGTTTCCTCCTTGTTGGTCGGGTCGTCAGCCGACGCGGGCACTGCCCTGCGCGGCGTCGCGGGAAAGCCAGGTCGTGATCCCGAGCAGGACGCCCAGGATCGCGGTCTGGACCAGGCTGAAGGCGGCGGTCTTGCCGGTGTTGCCGCCCTCGTAATAGTCGAGCAGCAGCACCGCCATGACGGTGGTGTCGCTGGTGTAGAGGAACAGCGACGAGCCGAGCTCGCGGATCGCCAGCACGAACAGCAGCGTCATCGACGCGACGACGCCCGGCCGGGCGAGCGGCAGCACGATGGTGCGGATGGTGCCGAGCAGGCCGCGGCCGCAGATCCAGGCCGCTTCCTCGAGCTCGCGATGGATCTGCAGGAACGAGGTCGACAGCGCCTTGACCGTGTCGGGCATGAAGCGCGCGACGAAGGCCAGCGCCAGGATCCAGATCGTGCCGTAGAGGCCGCCGGGCAGGCCGATCCAGGCCCAGAGATAGGCGACGCCGACTACGAGGCCAGGGATGGCGAC
>Ga0102832_1001752_pt1 | contig 15187 bp, 14 predicted proteins | sample EBPBio282013_DNA_FD_88942 | JGI IMG/M metagenome (GOLD analysis project Ga0102832, IMG submission 88942) | Wastewater treatment Type I Accumulibacter community from EBPR Bioreactor in Madison, WI, USA - Reactor 2_5/28/2013_ DNA (Illumina Assembly) | ecosystem: Engineered > Bioreactor > EBPR >...
CGCGGCGGTGCTGCTGTGGCTGATGCGCGGTGGACGGACAGCGGCGGCACAAAGCGGGGAGCCGCAAAATGTGCTGGGGGCAATCGGCGAAGGGCTGCGACTGGTGTGGCGTGATCCGATTCTGCGAACGATGGTTGTGCTTACGGCGGCGATCAACCTGTTCTTCACGGGGCCGATGGGTGTGGGCATTCCCGTGCTGGCGAACCGGCTGCCAGAAGGGGCGGCGGCCTTCGGTTACATTCTTTCGGCGTTTGGCGGTGGTGCGCTGGTGGGCGCAATCCTCGCGGGGACGCTGCCCCCACCCAAACGGCTGGGTATCGTGGTTATGTCGCTGATCGGGATCGCAGGGATCGGGCTGGGGTTGTTCGGCCTCGTCAATCATGTGCTGGTGGCGGTACTGGTGGCGGCGGGGATGGGGATGGCGATTGGGTTCACCAACGTGTCAAGCATTAGCTGGCTGCAAAAGCGCATCCCGCCGGAAAAGATGGGGCGGGTGATGAGCCTCGTCATGCTTGGGTCATTTGGTCTCGGACCGATCAGCAACTTTTTAGCGGGTTTGCTGGTCGATCATCACCTGATGCTGATGTTTAGCGGCGCGGGGTTGATGCTGCTGCTGGTGGCCTTATTTTCGCTGTCGAACCGCGCGGTGCGGGCGATGGAGAATTGATGGGTGGTGGGGAGATAGACCCCCTCCCCTACGGGCGTGATGACGAAAGTGGTTGATAGCGCGGACAAGACACGCAATAAACCCTACGATAGGGCTACGTAAACCAATGGAGCGTTGAGTTCAGCGCTCCATTTTCATATACTGGGTTACAGGATAACGATTTGCCTTAAGAAAGGACATTTCATGAAACCCAGATTGGCTATCCTGTTCCTCGCCCTCACGGCACTGTTTACCCTACCCGTTCTCGCCCAAGACTCATCGGGCGGGCTTGCAACGATCAGCTACAACGGCATCACGTTTTCGTATGATCCGGCACTGGGGGCGGTGCTGCCACGCACGTATGAAGCTGTACCCGCAGCGGCGGACCAGATGATGGATACTTATTGGCCGGCACACACAAGTTTTATCTTTATTCCCGCTCATGAGGGGGAAACACTGAGCAGCCCTGATTTCTATCCGCAGTTGACTATTTATAAGACGGACGACATCAGCAATTACAACGATGATTTTTACACCTACCAACTGCAAACGTTGAGCGGCTTGCTCGAAGGTGGCGGTGCGGGGGATTTCAGCGATTATGAAACGGTACCAAGTGATGACCGCAACGTGACACTGCCGCATTTACCGGCTATTCCGGCGGGACAAGTGCTGCGCGCACAGGCGGAATACCTGCCGATGACGGATGGGAACGGTATTCGTTACTTGACGGCGTATGCGTTCGATGTGAGTCCGGTGACGGATGACCAGATTATTTACACCTATCAGGGTGCGACGCATCTGTTTTCCGGCAACGGAACCAGCTACTATGTGGCGCTTACGTATCCGGTTACGACGGGTGTGCTGCCGGGCGAAATTCCGTCGGACTTCGACTACAACGCCTTCTCGGATAACTATTATGACGAGATGAACGCGACGATTCAAACGATTAACAGTGCCGACCCGAACACGTTTAGCCCAAGTATTGCGGCGTTGGATGCGCTGGTGCAGAGTATTCAGTTCGAGGGGTAAGAAAAGAATCTAAAAGGGCGCACGGTTGTGCGCCCTACAAATATTCAACGTGATTGAGCATGTCTTCAGGGGTGTAAACAGTACAAATCAACTCAAGCCCATTCACCCAATCTCCGATTGAATGAGTTCCTTGATTACCAAAAACAATTCCAGTATGGTCTACTCCCTGTGAGTCCATGATGAGATAATCTGTGTCTTGCGTACACAAAACATAACCCATGTCACGCGCACGCTATAGATGATTTTCGTCGCTATCGCCTCGCATCCCCAAGTCATGAGCCGTTACTACGTTCATTCCTCGACGACGAAGTTGAGCGGCAATTTTAGGTGAAAGATTTTCATCTAAATAAAGGCTTATGACGGCTGCCGACACGTTTTTCTCTCATTTCATCTGCCAGTTCACGGCGTTGTTTGATGTCTTGATCGATTTCCGCTTTGTGGTCATAGTAGTAGGCTAAAGCAGCATGAACCTGCTGGAGCGGGATTTCAAAATAATCAGCAATACCATCAGCATCCAACAATTGGTAAATTTTTGCGGTGGCAATATCAGCAACCGTCAACGTCGTACCCAAAATATAGGGGCGACCATTTCTAACCTGTGGGTTCGTAGCAATTAGGTTGATACTCAGCACCGTGTCCATCAGAAATCCTTAAGCATGTCACTATTCGTGATGTGTCCACTCATTATAAACGGTTTTATAGGATGAGGGCAGCATATGGATGGTTCTTCGTTTTACGACGACAACGAAATTTTCAACACGTACATGCAGCGGCGGCAGCGAGCCGAAAGCCCGAATGACACGCTCGAAAAACCGGTAATGATGGCGTGGGTCGGCGATGTGCGGGGCAAGCGCATCCGCCAGCGCATCCCGCTATTTTTGATGATGTCGCTGCGGAAGGGGTTGATCAAACCCCCACCCTAACCCTCCCCCACCCTCCCCCGCAAGCAATGGAGGGAATAAATACCCAGTCCAAGAGTTGGGAATTCCTAACTCATTACTTAATCAAAATCGGTGGGCCAGTCGGGGTGGCGGTCGTGTTCAAAGAAGCGGTAAAGCTGCTTGAGTGTGACGCGACCGATGGAAAGTTCGAGCGAACCGAGTTCGGCTTCGGTGAACCAACCGGTTTCCTCGGTCTCGACATTGGCAACCAAATGCTGAACCTCGTCTACCAATTCACAGCGAAAAAAGACTTTATAGGCGTGGAAAATGTAGGGGGTGTGAGCGTGTTTATTCCGGTCATACAGCGCCAGCAGCTTGACCGCCCGCGCTGTGTAGCCAGCTTCCTCTTCGATTTCGCGCTCAGTGGCTAACGCGGGAGACTCGCCAACATCTGCCCAACCACCCGGCAGCGTCCAGCGCCCAGCATCCAGCTTCTCGCGCACCAGCAGCATTTTACCCCCATGAATGACGACACCGCGTACATCAACCTTCGGCGTAGCGTAGCCCTGCTGCTGGTCAAATAACTTTTCGAGTCCGTCCACCTGCCCCATGCCGCCCGCCGATAACATTTCGGCGGCGATGGCAGCAACTTGGTTATAGCGATCACGGTCGAAGTCGTTGGCGGCGAAGGTGAGGCCCGTTTGGGCAAGCGCCTGCAACCGCTGCGCCCAATTTAACCATGTGTCGGACATTTTTATTTACACTTTCAAAAACAAATGTTGTGGTTGACGTTTGCCTTTATGATGCGTTTCTTTTTACGAAATGTGTAGGCCGATTATCACGTTCTTCGTACTATTCGTTTTATACTTGTTTTATTCTGTTTGTTTTTTATGATCTTCTATTAGTATGCCGTAGGAAGCCGTAAAACCGCATCTATAAAATGTGAAAGATTTACGAAATTTAGATGAGGATGCCGTAATATCACCACTCATAAAGCGTTAAAACAGGTCTGAGCCGGTACTCATACATTCGGTTCGGATTGCACTATAGTAGAGTTAAACCTATACTAAGTGCAACTAAAAAGTTACACATAGAGGTGATTAGGGTATGGATAAACTCACGGTCGAGCGCAGTATTTGGATCGCCGCAACGGCAGAACGGGTTTGGCAAGCGATTACTGATCCGCAGCAACTGGGTAAGTGGTGGCCGCCGGATGAGTGGTCGATCTCTGCACTGCAAATCGGCGGGAAAGTGCAATTCGGCAACGAGGATGCGGCTTATGCGACGATTGCGGTTATCGACCCACCGCGTGAGTTCGCCCTCCAATGGCAAACCAACGAAAAATTTCCCTCGACAAGTATGTTCACGAGTATGCGATTGAATACCGAAAACGGCGGCACCCGTTTAAATGTGACCGAAGGTGGATTCGAAACGCTGCCGGAGGACATCCGCGAAGAACGGGCCAAGCAAACCGGCGACGGGTATACATTGGTGCTGCAAGATTTGAAGGCGTACGTGGAACAAGAATAGAAAGGACCCCTCCGTCGCTGACGCGACACCTCCCACGCAAGCGATGGAGGCGCAAATACGCGGGAGGGTCTCAGCCCCTCCCCTACAGGAGAACAATACGCGACCTAAAAACGGTGAGATAAAAGTTAGATGCGTATTGAAAGTAATGCGAATGGATTAAATCCATTGCCTATATGAAACAAGGTGGTTGTTGCTCGCACATTTAAGGCGCAGGGCGTGTTAAGGTATCCCTCATCCCCATACGGCACAATAGGCGGAACTACATGCCAAAATAACGACGAGTAGCACCTCACACGCTTCCCAAGTGAGCGTAGAGTGAAACTGTGGAAAAGGACACACCATGCAAACCCAGACAGCCCAACCCCTCACTGATACTAGACCGTATGAGTTGCTCAATACGCTACGTGACCTGCGCCAAGATATTTGCGACGAAGGCAACGAAATCTTCGCCCGCTGGCGACCGAGCATCGGCAACCGGCATTTCCTCCTGAGCGCACGCAACCTAGCGCTGTATCTGGCGCTGCGGAAGCGCGACCTGCGCCCCTTACAAGCAGACCTGACCCCGTGGGGGTTGTCATCATTGGGGCGAATTGAGGCGCGGGTGATGCCGAACCTCGACGCGGTGATTTCAACGTTGGGGGCGGTGTGCGGCGAGGATATTCCACGCCCAAAGGCCAACTCATTCGCGCGGGGTGAACGGCTGCTTTACCGGCAGACGGAGAATGTCTTCGGCGAGCCGCCAGCGGAACGGCGTGTGCGGATTATGGTGACGATGCCGAGTGAGGCAGCGCACAGTTACACATTCGTCCGCGATCTACTGCAACACGGGATGAACTGCATTCGCATTAACTGCGCCCACGATACGCCGGACGCATGGGGGGCGATGATCGGGCATTTGCGCCGGGCGGAGGCGGAAACCGGACGGCGGTGCAAGGTATCAATGGATTTGGGCGGCCCGAAAATCCGTACCCAGAATATCATCATGCCGGAAAAAGGTCGCCTGAAAGTGGGTGATACACTGCGGCTGACGAAGGATAAGCCTAAAGAATCGGAGGACTTCCCCGTCCAAGCGCAGTGTTCACTGGCGCACATTTTCGAGGCGGTGGAAGCGGGTGAGCAGGTGTGGATTGACGACGGCAAGCTCGGCTGTGTGGTGGAAGACGCTGACGGGGATATGCTGGTGCTGCGGGTGACACACGCCAGCCAAAAAGGCGAAAAGTTGAAGGCGGAAAAAGGCATCAACTTCCCTGATACCGAGTTAACGATTCCGGCGCTGACGGAGCAAGACCTGCTCGACCTCGACTTCGTGGCACAGAACGCGGACATCATTAATTACTCGTTCGTGCAGGACGCGAATGACGTGATGCTGCTGCAACAGGCACTGGCGGAACGGCTGGAAGACCCAAGCAAGATTGCTATCGTGGCGAAGGTGGAAACCCGGCGGGCGGTGACTAATCTGCCGGAAATTATGGTGCAGGCGGCGGGTCAACAGCCATTGGGTGTGATGATCGCGCGAGGGGACTTGGCAGTGGAGATTGGTTATCAACGGCTGGCGGAGATGCAAGAGCAAATCCTGTGGTTGTGCGAGGCGGCGCATGTGCCGGTGATCTGGGCGACGCAGGTGTTGGAAAATCTCGTCAAGAAGGGGCGGCCTTCCCGCGCGGAGATGACGGACGCGGCGATGTCCGAACGGTCGGAATGCGTGATGCTGAACAAGGGACCGTATATCCGCGAGGCGGTGACGATCCTTGATGATGTGCTGCAACGGATGTCGGCGCACCAGTCGAAGAAGACGGCGCAGCTTCGGGCGCTGCAATCGTGGCAGAATTAGGTTCGAAAACGGCGTAAGTGAACGCACAGGCGTATACCAAATATGCAGCAAGTTTAGAATTATTTAGGTGGCAGCAATTGCCATAGGATAACCCCACAAGTGGACTATAGACCCTATGGCAAGGCGAATATCCCCTGCCCAAAAGGACTTCCTTCGGTCGTAAACGGGAATGCTTGGAAAGTTTCGTACTTAACAAGATGGCTGTGGAGAAGAAGCGGCGGACAGCCTGTCTGCTGTCGCTACGAGCGTGGGGATGATGTTGATTGATGGTACGGATGCTGCTTCCCTACAAGTATCAACCGTTTGGGGTATCGGTGCGAGGGGGGTACTGCTCGAAAACCCAGCGAAACATGGTGTAGCGGGCGGCGATACCAGCATGTTCGTCGTAACGGGCGAAGGTTTGGGCGACGAGTTCGGGCGGGATGCGACCGCTGCCACCGAGCAAGTAGCGGTTGGTGGCAGCTTGGAGAACCAAATCATTATAGGCGACCCAATCGGTATAACCGAAGGCGCGTTCGAGGGTAACGGCGGCTGTCCAATGGCCGATGCCTTTGATGGCGGTCAGGCGCTGGTAGGCTTCGGTGGGCGATAGCTGGCCTAAGCGTTCCACATCTAATGTGCCATTCGCGATTTGCGCGGCAAGGTCGATCATGAGCGCCATCCGTTTGAAGGTGATTTTTAGCGGCAGCAGATCGTCCACGGTGGCGGCGGCGATTTGCGAGGGGGTCGGGAAGGCGAAGTGAACGCGACCTGTGTACTCGATAGTGTTACCCGCCCATTCAACCAGCCAGCGCTGCGCCTTTTGCGCCGTGACCCAGCTTATTTGCTGTTCGATGACGGTTTGCATAAGCGCTTCGAACACAGTGGCGGTGCGGATTTCTGGCAAGCCGAGCAAGGGCGCGACGACAGCCCACAAGCCCATGTCTAACTGTGCCGCGTCGTAAAAGCCGTTCCACTGATGGGTTAAAGGGAGAACGTGCTGAATGGTATCCAGCAATTCGGTGTCATCCACCGTGCCGCGACTGGCGGCTACATGCACATCCAACCGGGGCATATCAGGCGCACCGCTGCCGGTGACCCGCAGCAGCGCCAAGCCATCTACCGATTTGACGACGCGCCAGAAGGCACCGTCGGCGACGATATTGAGCGTCGGATGGGCAAAGCGCGTGAGGAAATCTAGCAGCAGCGGGAAGTTATAGGGCGGCATGGGGTGCAGGGTGGCAAGATGACGCATTGATAAACTCTTAATGGTCGTGCTTCTGTAGTTAGTACGGGCCGAACGCGCGATTATCGGATAGCAGGATGAAGACCTGTCCGCTGCTGCCATCCGCAAGCAAGCTGCCGTTCTGGAACTTCTGCATGACCAGCTTACTCCCTTGCTCACCCGTACGCGCAAAGCCGAGCGAGGCTTCCACACCGGGCAGACCCCGCCAGACCGCACCAAAACCCAACGAGGGAGCCATCATACCTTCCGGCACGATAATGTCCCCCGGCTGCACAGGCGGCGCGTTGGGTGAGTACCACATGCGGCTTTCGGCAGGTGCAATCGCCCAAATTTCGCCGGTGGGTATGAAGTACATCACCCCGCGTTCGAACAGTTGGAACGTTCCGGTAAATTCCTTGCCGCCTTCAATCGGGCAGCCGAGCGCGATACTGGCTTCCACATTTTCCGCCCAGCGCGTGCCGAACAAGACATCGGCTTGCGCGGGACAAACTGGCCCTGCCACTAATGTGACCGAGACACTGGAGGTCGGCGCACCGAGCAGCGCAGGCGGGATGACCGCCCCACCATCCCCTACCGTTTCCACCTCGCCGAGAAATACACCGATATAGGGTGTGGCGGTGGCAGTTGGTATGACGACAGCGGTGGCAGTGGGCGGGTTGGCGGCTGCCAGTGCCTGCTGCTGTTCAGCGTTGGGCGTGGGCGAGATCGCCACCGTCACCAGTATCTTGGGCTGCACGGCGGGCGGCGTAAAGGTTGCTTCCGTCGGCGCATTGCTCGTACATGCTCCTATTAATAGTACGACCAGCATACCGCCCACCAGTGACCTGAGGGTGGATTTGAGCTTCCGACCAACGGCGGATAAACACTTCTCGTCCCGGGGACGCGCCTCATTTTCGGTTTGCAGCTTGAAACTTTGCACTTTAAACTGCTTATCCACATTCCACCGCCGCGTTAAATGTATATTCGTTTACAAATTCGCCACTTGGAAGCTGGCGATACAACCCATAAGCAATGCTGCTGGCTTCCGGCAAACGTGGAAGGCGGTAGACATCGTGGATGACCTCACCTGCATTCCATGTGGTTAGGGGTCGCCAACCATAGACGGGTGCGGCCTCGTCCGCCTGCCCGATCATCGTGCCACTTGCATCGAGGAGGTGGACGAACACGCTCAAGTCGTGATCCGGCTTTTCCGCCGCTGCCCAACCCACCGCGAGGTCAATGGCGTTAGCAGTACAACTCACCTGCACGTTTGTCGCCTCGATGCCACTGATGCTGCCGGTCGCCATTGGCGGCGTGATGGCAATGGTCACCAACTCCGGCGCAGCGGCGTGGAGATAAACGGGCTGCCCTAACTGCGCTTCCCACCAGCTTACAGGTCGATTGTAAAACGTAAAATCGGCTGTGACCAACTCTCGCCCCTGCTCGACCGCTAAGGCTTTGAAATCGGCCTTATGGTTGACCAGTGTTATATCGGGCAGTTCGCCGAGGACATCATGGGCAAAACCCGCCGCAAAGTAACGCGGCCCCCAATCGAGCATCAGCACCGAACCCGGCGGCGTACCCCTAGCGAGTTCAATGGTTTGCAAACCGGTGGGGTTGGTGGTCATCTCGTGGATGAAGGCAAGGTTCCGGGTGATTAAGGTGGCGGCAAAGAGGAGGGCGACACCTATGAATAACGCTACGGCGAACCCCCTCCTCAATCCTCCCCCGTAAACGGTGGAGGAAGTTTCATTTCTTTGTGTTGTTTGCACCTTTGTGGACAGGAAGGTGAAAAGGGCTTCGGCAAGGAGCAGCCAGCCGAACGCGAGGGATAAGGTTATGGGGAGGATGAGGGCTGAGAGGACATCGGTATACAGCAGCACATGGAAGGCATAGGCCACGCCGCCGCTGAGGAGCATGGTGACAGCGACCTTACGCCGCGCGGGGTTCCACAGCGCCAGCAGTAAACCGATTAGGCCGAGGATCACCCCAACGAGCGTTAGATCGGTCACCAACACGGTATTCACGAGGTTGAGGTTGGCTAGCAGGCCGGCATTGGTGGACGGCGCACCGATAAAGCGGGAGGCTTCGCGACCCAAGAACTGATCCCAGAAGCCATCCCACGTCCCCGGTTCGCCATAAACCCATTTCGCGTTAGCCCATGCCCGCAGCGGGAGATAGGCGTACTGCACGAAACCGAGCAAACCCAGCAAGCCACTGATGACAAGCCGCCGAACGACAACCATATAACCCCGGCTTATGCTCTTTGTGGAGGCAAAAATTTCGCCCCACACGGCATAGACCAGCGCGGGGGCGGCCATCGCAATCGCCCGATGGTGGAACGCGCCGATGCCACCGAGCAGCGCCAACCAATACACGCGCCCACGAATGGGCTTCTGCCAAAGGGCGATCAACAGGAGCGCGGCGAGGAACATGAGGCCAAAGGAATAGACTTCGGCAATGGCGGCATGTACCCAAACGGTGCGGGTTAGGCCGAACAGCACAACCATTCCGGCAGACAGCCACGCCTTGCCCGTCACTTCGAGGGCGAGGCGGAAGATCAAGGCGAGGGCGACAAGCGCGTAAATAAGCGAGGTGATGGCGGGCGCGGTGGCGGCGCTGACACCCAGCAACCGCAGCAGGGCGACGAGGATATTGCTGACGATGACATACAGCGGGTAGCCAGTGGCGTGGAGCGTCCCCCATTGGTTGAGGACGTTCTGCGTTTCGCCCACGTCGATCATGTAATAATGTTCAGAACCGTTGGGGATGGTTTGGAGAGTGGTGAGGTAAACCACCACGAGAATGAGTAATGCTGCCGCGCCCAATAATCGTCGCACCCTTTGTTCCCTCGATCTCTTTAGGGGTTCACCCGTATATTCGTTAATGGGACCATATCACCGACCGACTGCCCATCGGAACCCCTTACGGGCACGCGGTCGCCATTGCCGCAGTCGCCGATGGGGCGGGTATCACAGGTGTATAAACCGATCAGCAGTTGATAGTCACCGGCTGGCATATCAGCGGGAAGGTCGATCACGTAATCGTCGTGCAGATAGCCGGTTGAAGGCCAGACTTTGGTGGGAATATCCGCCGGATTCAGCTTATCGGCCTGCGCGGATGGCGGCCCACCGGTTGACACATGGACGAAGCTGGCGTAGCCATACTCGATGGGGGCGGTCGTGTACCAGTAGACTTTTAGCTCGATGTGGTCACCCGCACGGAAGGACTCACCGTTCAGGTCGTAGCCGATGAGGTGGAGTTGATCGCCCAAGCGGTAGTCGAGTGGGTGTTCCGCCAGCAGCACCTCACCCACTGGCGAGACGACCCATGCCCCACCCTCGCGCATGTAGGCGAGTAGGAACAGGAAGGCGGCGACTGTGCCGATGCCCACGCCGACGATGAGTGAGGCTGATTGAGTGGGCGCACAGCCGTGCGCCCCTCCATTCGACGACTGTGTTTTGAAGCGGCGGATTCCAACGACCGCGACAACCAGCACCAATAAGCTAGCAAGTGAAATGAGGCTGCCGAGGTCACGCGCGGGGGTGCTGCCGAGGTAGACGCGAACGGTATGGCTGCCAGCGGGTACCGGCAAGGTAATGAGGCCGTGCGGGTCGGAGGGGGTGATGGGTACAGGCAGCCCATCAACTTCGGCTGTCCAGCCGAGCCAATCATAGGTGAGTACTTCGAAGGTGAAGTCGTTCGGCGCATCAATCTGCCAGACATCTTCCTGCGGGGTGTGGCTGACGGGGGTAACCGTTACGCCTTCGGGCAGGGTTTCGAGATGGGCTTTATTGATGGGATAACCATCGGCGTAATCCGCCATGAGGCGTGGGGTTGCCCCCGGCTCGACGGAAACAGCCTTCGGTAAGTATTCGTTGGAGAAGGTGGTTGCGCGCTGCAAGCCCTGTACTTCTGCCTGCTGGTAGGCCGCGACCGAGGTGTCAACGGTTTCGTGTTTCCATTCGGGAATGTAGAGCAGCGGGGAGGCCAAGGTGATGATGAGGATGATTATTACCGCCGCTAAACCTGCGCCTGTATATTGGGGCAGACGCAGCAGCCAAAGGGCATTCATCCCCGCTAAGACGGCGAGGCAAAAGGCGGCTGGCCCCAATAAGCGCCACGGGAATTGGAGGAAGGCTAAGGGTGAAATGACCGCCCATAAGCCGCTGGCAGCGGGCAGCATCAAGCCGACAAAGACAACCGACATCAGCGTGAAAAACACGAACTGTGGCAAGGCGGTGGATGCGGCTGCTTGTTTGCGCCACCTGTCCCAAAGCCATAGGCCAGCGAAACCGATGACACCGAGCAGCGCAAGCGTCCATTGGGCGACACCCAAGTTGAGCTGATGCTCAAGCCCGTTGAACGCGCCACCATCCAGACGCGGCGAGAAATCGAGCAGGTGTAAAACCGGCACGAAGAAGCGGCGGTAATCTAACTGTGCCACGCCGATCAAGTTGCTCAGTTTAACGGCATCGCCCTCTTTGACCACTGGCAGCCAGAAGTAGGCGGTCAAGCCGAGGCTGACGGCAAGGGCAAGTAGGGGCAGAACAAGATCGCGCAGATTACGACTGCTGCGTTGAGTACCGGCGGATGGACGCTGGCCGAATGCCTGATGACCAAAGATGGCAGTCCACACGAGCCACGCGCCCAAAACCGCTGTAAGCACGAGTGCCATCAGGTTATGGGTGATGATGAGTGCCGCGCTGCCCAGCGCCGCCAGCACAAAGGTAACTATGTGACCGCGCCGAAGCAGGCTGCTGTAGGCCCACATCACCAGCGGGAACAGGGCAAAAGCCATGAACTCAGGATACGCGCCGCGCGAATACGGCTCGGTAAACAGGATGTAGGGGCTGTAGGCGTAACTGACCGCCGCGATTACACCACCGGCTTTACCCGTGTATGCCCGCACGAAGCCATACATGCCGAGGCCGCCGCCCAACATGCCGAACGCGATTAATACCCGCAGACTATCGACCGCGTTCGTACCCAACACGCGCGTAAAAAGGCTGGTGGTGTAGTAGGACAGGCTGGCGTAATAATGAAATAGTGGCGCACCGTAGCCTTCATAAAAGGCTTCCGCCCAACGCGGCATATATACGCCGTGCGACCATGCCCGATCCATCTCGGCAGCGCGGTAAACGTGATAGAGTACGTCATCGCCGTTGGGCAAGCCTGCGCGGGAAAGCAGCGGCCATAAAGTGAAGGCGCACAGCACCAACACCAGCAGCATGGCAAGGTCAAATCGTCGGAATAAATCGTTGAGCAGTTTCATAACACGGCATTCTAAGCTAGGCACGCTTATAAATCCACAACGGCTTGCCAGCGACCTGACGACAAAATTAGACAGCCGACCAGAACGCTACAGCCTAAAACATTTCTCACAGGTTGCTTATGTCAATCGGGAACGGGCAGACATATAATCAGTGGACATCGAAATGGATAAAACATTGAAAGTAGCTAACCATGCCCAACGTTGGTGAAGTCGCACCTGATTTTGAACTCCTCAACCAAGAAGGCCAACCCGTTCGCCTGAGCGATTTACGCGGGAAAAAGGTGGTGATCTTCGCCTTCCCGAAGGCCAACACGGGCGGTTGCAACGCCCAAGCCTGCGCCTTCCGCGACGAACTGCCACGTATCCAGTCAAAAAACGCGGTGGTGTTCGGGGTTAGCACGGACAGCGTTGAAACCTTAAAGGGTTGGAAGCAAAGCAAGAAACTCCAGTACGACTTACTTTCTGACCCCAAGCACACATTTTTGGATGCGTGGGGCGCGTGGGGTATTCCCGTTTTGAGCCTGATCAAAATTCCGATGACCATGCGCTCATATTGGGTGATTGACGAGAACGGTAAGCTAATTGACGCACAAGTGGGAGTCGCACCGACGGACAGCGTGGATAAGGCGATCAAGGCGCTCGAAGCGAACACCAGCGTCACAGTGTAAGGCAGCGAATAAGGGGGAGAGCGACAAACTCTCCCCGATAGACCGCTTTAAAAGCTACCGCTTAATCTTCTAGTTCCTCGACAACCGAAATGGCCTTCAAGCCATTTGACTCCATAATGAAGTCCTCACTGAGCATGATCCGGCCATCCGGCAGATATTCGGGGGTGGAGAGCGACTTACCCCACTGCCATTCGCCCTCATCGGTCATGTGTTGAAAGCGCAAATCCAGTACACCGTTGGCATCGACAACCGCCATAAACTGCCCGTACTTGCAGCCGCCACCGACGTAATGCCCCCACACGACATCATCGGTCTGGTTGTAGTAGAAGATCGTCCCGGTAAATTGTCCGGGGTTTTTGCGGTCACGCATGTGGAAGCGGCGGTTGTTATAGTTAAACGAACTCATGAATATTCCTGCCTGTGGATAACACCCATTAATGGTTGAACAAACAGGCATAAGCATACCGTATGCTGAAAATTGGTGATAAGGCCATAGCCAGCAGATCGGGAGGCATACGGTACAATTGGGCGCGTACTTGTCGTCAGAAGGTTGTGGAGCCAGTCGTTTAGTTCATCGAGAGGAACAACAATGCCTAAAGTTGGTGAAGTCGCACCCGATTTTGAACTGCCAAATCAGGATGGCAAGCTGGTTAAGCTGAGTGATTTTCGCGGCAAGAAAGTGATCTTGTTCGCTTACCCGAAGGCCGACACCCCCGGCTGTACTACACAAGCGTGCGGCTTCCGCGATAACTTCCCCAAGATTCAAGCAGATAACGCGGTGGTGCTGGGCATCAGCGCGGACGAACCCAAAGATCAATTGAAGTGGAAGAAGAAGGAAAACCTTCCCTACGACCTGCTTTCCGACGTTGACCATAAAGTGCTGGAAGCATGGGGTGTATGGGGCGAAAAGTCGATGTATGGCAAGACGTATATGGGCATCACCCGTTCGCACTGGGTTATCGACGAAAAGGGTGTGCTAATTGATGAGCAAATCAAGATCACACCGGAAAACAGCATCGCGCAGGCTATTGGCGCAATCACCCTCTAAGTTCACTGAATAACAGGCGGAAGCGCACTCCGCCTGTTACACTTGTCATCCAACATTCGTATATCCATTTCACGAGAGATAAACACCATGCAAAAGCGATCTCTTGGCTCCCTGCAAGTTAGCCTGGTCGGACTCGGCACTAATAATTTTGGGCGGCGCATGGAGGACAGCGCGGTGAGCAGTGTGGTTCATGCGTGCCTCGATTCGGGCATCAATTTCTTTGATACGGCGGATGTGTATGGCGGCACACGCAGCGAAGAACTGCTGGGCGCAGCGGTGGCAGGTCGGCGGCAAGAAGCGATCATCGCGACTAAGTTCGGCATCCCGCTTGACGAGCAGCGCAAAGGCGGCGCGAGTCCGGCTTACATCCGGCAAGCGGCTGAAGATAGTTTACGCCGCTTGAACACGGATTACATTGACCTGTACCAGCTTCACCGCCCGGATGACAGCGTGCCGATTGCGGATACATTGGCGGCGCTGGATGCATTGGTGAAGGCGGGTAAGGTGCGAGAGATTGGCTGCTCGAATTTCTCGGTCGCCCAACTGCGCGAGGCGGAAGCGGCAGTCAAGGCAGGCGCGGCGCGTTTCGTCAGCGTGCAAAACGAGTACAGCCTGTTCAACCGCGCGGATGAAGATGATGTCCTGCCAGAGTGTGCGCGATTGGACATTGGCTATCTACCGTATTTCCCACTCGCAAACGGCTTGCTCACGGGGAAGTACCGGAAAGGCTTACCCGCGCCGGAAGGCACACGGCTGAAAAACGCGAAAAATGAATTATTGAGTGATGAAAACTTGAATAAGGTCGAGGCGCTCATTCAGTTTGCGGAGGCTAGAGGCCACAGCATCCTTGAACTGGCGTTTTCGTGGCTCGCCGCGCAGCCGAGTATTCCATCGGTCATCGCGGGAGCAACCTCAGCAGAGCAAGTCCGTGCCAACGCCGCCGCAGTAAGGTGGGAACTGAACCTAGCTGATCTGGCGGAAATTGACGCGATCATGGCCCCAGTTATCAAAGAATAGTCGTGGGATTCAATTGGGGAGCGCCTAATGGCAATTATTTGGTTGCGCCGCTGAGGGC
>Ga0102832_1001753_pt1 | contig 15174 bp, 9 predicted proteins | sample EBPBio282013_DNA_FD_88942 | JGI IMG/M metagenome (GOLD analysis project Ga0102832, IMG submission 88942) | Wastewater treatment Type I Accumulibacter community from EBPR Bioreactor in Madison, WI, USA - Reactor 2_5/28/2013_ DNA (Illumina Assembly) | ecosystem: Engineered > Bioreactor > EBPR >...
TTATTAAACAGACAATTTAGAAAACATGTTCTGATTCTTCAGGTTTCAAGGCTAAAGTAGGTCCAGTTTCAATGGGATTTTCGAGCCAATCATCCTCAAGTTACAGTGAAGAAAAATTGATCGAAAAAGACAGAGGTATGACTCCTGAAGACTTGGCTATGTTAGTTTAGTTAGCAAACGTCAATAATAAAAGAAGATAAATGATGTTAGAAATGTTTAGTCAGGACAAATTTAATCTTGAAATAAATTATTGATTTCGATAGCATTAATTTTATAATGAATTTATCTTAAAAATCTAATAAAAGATCAGAAGCTGATTTCCTTAAATTCCATCTCCATCAAATCAGCGTATTGGCAAAGCATTTCTACATCTTCCTTACAAAGTCCTCTACTTTTTCTTTCTTCATAATCGATTGAGACATACTAGCTTTATGAACCTCCAAAAAAGCTAGAACTTTCAGAATATGAAGTTTTGTTTTTGATGTAAATGTCCTTTTGGAGGGTGAATTTCAATTTAAATTCATAAATACCTACAAGCATTTTTTCTTCTTTTCTTTTCATCAAAAATCCATAATATGAGAGAGAACCATTATCGTTGACAAAAATCAACCAATTTTTATCATACTCTTTAAATAACTTATTCTTAGACTGTCTAACAGTCTTGATGATGTTTCTGGACTTCTCGTCAGAGTAATTGGATTTTATGTCATCTTATATCATTGCAATCAGACTTTAGTATTTTTCTTTTGTTACGGGATAGGTTTCTTTACAAATTTAGCCTTCGACTTTTTACATTCCTGAAACATTGATTCTGCCAGCACAATTTGTTCTGGACTAAAGTTTCGCCATCTCTCCACTAAATTCTTTGATCATCGCTTTCTTGATTTAATAAGTATCAAATTTGACTAATCTTAAAAATATATAATAGCCTTAAAGATGATTGAAAAGCAAAAACCAACTTTTAAGAATTACTTCACGACTACGGTTGAATGTAATGTCAAAAGCATTACTCAGGCTGCATAAGGTTATGGATTTAAGATGTTAGATATTGATAACTAACAAGATATCAATATTGTTTAACCTCAATAAGCTTCAAACACACTTAAAGAAATGATTGATAACATACTTGAAATCGTTCCAGATAGTGAATTGAAGAAACATTTAAACAATTTTCATGCTGAATTTGTTTAATCGATTGTTGACACTCATTAAAGAGTGATTTTTTAAACGAGAAATGATAAAACACATGTTTTATCAATCATTAAAATAGAGTTTTGGAAAAAACCAGAGCAATGTCTGTTGACATACAAAGTAACAAACTTCGAATACAAATGCGCTCCAAGAATACTCAAATTATCAAACCAATCATAAAAATCTAAAAGCGCAACAGTATTATGTTTTTCGTCATCAAGCTACTCTTACAGCAAGTCTTAAAGATTTGTGGAAATGGACAGGGGAACAGACGAAGAAGACATCAGATTGCTTTTGCAGTTAAGTTCAATGGGAAGTGGAAAAATAGATTCAAGGATTGAACAGTTTGCACTTTTATAATGATTTTTGTGTTAAACTATGGAAAATTAGTATTTTATTAAAATTTTGAATAAAAAGTATTTATTTTAAAATCAAGCAAAACTTTTTATAATTAATTTTTCATGGGACCTGCACCATTTGTGATAGCTGCAACCGGTATAGTTGGAGGAGCTATTTTATCTCGATAAGATGATCATACATAAGTTATCAATCGCTTCATTAGAAGTTATAATATTGGTGGACAACTAAAAAACATTTCTACAACAAACATTGCAAATTTCAATGGACAAGTTGCCTTGGCTTAATTTGATGAATTTTTGAGGCGAAATTCAGTACCTTAAGAAACTATTCGAAAAGCTCAAAAACTGAAGATAACTTAAGTGGGGAAAGTTTAATCTGTTTCATTCATCATTGAAGGAGCCGATTTCAAAGCAAAGCTAGTTGTCATAAAATCCACAGGTTTAGCACAAGGAAAACTTAACATCAATCTCAAAGTAGATGATTTCAAAGCCGATTATGTCACGCCTCTGATTCAAAATGATTACACACAAGGCCCTCATTACTCGGTAAGAGGTTTAACCCCTGAATAATCCAGCGCCATTACGTCAGCACTTCAAACGAAAGTCAATCAGGTTAAACTAACCTATTAAACATCTTGATTCATTTTATTGCATGTTTTTTTAGAAGTTTTATTACATAATTGGGAAAGGATTTATAATAAAAGGTTATTATTATAAAGTTCAAATGAATAATTAACCTAACATAACATAACATAGAAATTTACAATGAATAATTTTTAACATTATTAATTTCATTTCATTTAACTTTAATCGAAAAAATTATTAAAATACATACAACCGTTACAATACATTAGATTTTGTGTTCCAGTAATTTTATATAAATTTTTCTTTTTTAAATCAAAATCTAATAATCATTATATTATTTACTTGTTTCAGTACAAAAAATGATGAAATCTAGTCTACTTTTAGTGATCTTGATCAGTTTTGTGGCTGCATCGACTGTGGGTGATCAGAAGTCCCTTGCAGTTACAATTTACAACAATGACTTTGCTATGGTCAAGGATGTGAGGTCATTTAAGTTTGATAAAGGGGCATCTTTCTTATACTTCACTGACGTGTCATCAAACATACAAACATAAACTGTTACTTTTAAGCCTGTAACAAATGTTGGGTTATTGAGAATCTATGAACAAAATTTCTAAAAAAACCTTATCAATAAGCAATCTATCCTTCAAAAATATATTGAAAAAGATGTCTAGCTTTATGTCCAATTGGGCGATACATCAAAGCGCGTTACAGGAAAATTGTTGGGCTACAATGATGGCTACATAATAAAAACATAATTCGGCATCAATATTTTCAATAAAATCGATGCTATTCAATTCCCAGAATTACCGGATGGATTCTTCACCGTACCAACATTAAATTGGAAAGTTTTCAGCTAAAATCCAGCTTAAATAGATTGTTAAGTAGCTTACAGAACTACAGGATTCGGATGGAAGGCTGATTATTCATTGACTCTTAATGATGATGAGACTAAGGCTGATATTGGTGGGTGGGTTACTATTGATAATAATAGTGGAAAGAAATATGTTGATGCAAAGTTAAAATTGATCGCTGGCGATGTTAATACTGTCCCAACTTATCAACCTTATGTGACTTATGCGATGAACGATATGGTCTTCGAAAGAGAGACTGCCGGAGCACCATCTTTCAGTGAAAAAGCCTTTGCTGATTACCACATGTATACGTTGAGCCAAACTGTCACGCTTAACGAATCCTCACAAAAGCAAGTTGAATTCATCCCAAAAGTTTACAACATCCCAATTAGAAAGTATCATCAAATCACAATTAACGCTGGCGGATATTCAGAGAACAACATCAAAGCAACTAACAAAATATAATTCTTGAACTCAAAAGATAACAAGCTCGGCATCCCATTCCCAAAAGGCATCGTAAGAGTGTTCAAGTCAGATGACTCTGATGGATCATTAGAATTCATTGGCTAGGACTCCATCAACCACATTCCCAAAGATGAGAACATTTCATTAACCACAGGAAATGCTTTCGACATCAAAGTCGACAAATACGCTGAAAGTAGACAATCCTTCGATAGGGGAGGATACACAGCTACCAATAACATCACTATAACTAACCATAAGGATATTAGTGCTGAAATATAAGTTAGACTTAACCAATATTATGGTGACAATCTTAAAGTTTCGTGGAAATCATCATAACTTACTGTTAGTAAATAATCGGCTAATGTCTATAAATTTTTAAAAATTCTTGGTCCAAATGAAAAGTTTGTTGCCAGATGGTCAGAAGAGTATTATCCTTGATTTATAGTTGTCAACTTATGTTATTTTGTTAATTATTTGTTTTGAAGATTTATCAAAATACAAAAAAGTTGATAGAAGATCATTTTTTTTGTCGAAAAGCTTTGCTGATCTTATTAATTGACAAAATACTATCCTTCCATTAAATTTTGTTTCAATTTCCAAATTCAAAACCATTAGTAATTGAGGTCTCATCTTACTAGCTTATATGCTAAAGTTTTTTCTTTAGCATTGAATCGAAGCTTAAACGAGCAACGTTGGGCTTCTTTTGTTAATGAATTAATTGATTCTATTAATCATCTGTCAACTATCCATCGTTTTATTCCTCTTAATCACTGTTAATTTAAGATTAATCCTCATCTGAGTAGGGCATATTTTCCTTATCTGAATCCATATCGTAGTCCTCATATTTTTTGCACAATTTTTCCATTTATTCTTCATCAGAATGAGCAAAATCATAAAAAAAGCCTTCACTTGGTGGAAGAACTTCTATTTTCTCAATTTTCCATACAGAATCCTTTTAATCACTTGAGAGGTTTGGCTAATCCTTGAAAACCAGAAATTTAGGAGAAATACTCAATTCGAGTGAATCCTTTTCTGATTGTGAATATTTGTGATCTAATCGAGGACATTATGTCGGAGGAAGATCTAATGGCTCGGTTGGCTTCTTCAGTGTCTTGAATCCAAAGAGTCTTTATGATTGTTTCTTTTTTTCTGCTTATTGTTGGCTTCCCTTTTACTTTGACGCTGTAGACTTATGTTTTTCTCCACTGTCCAACCTGAATACAAATCTCTTTTTTGACTGATGATTTTCAAGTCCAATCCCATCAATATTGAGGTAATTCTTGTTCTCTTTCCTCACTATGGGTGAAAATCTTTAAGATGCTTTCCTTCTGTAAAACATTTAGTCTTGAGACTATCAATTGGTAAGGGGTTCGAAATATTGATTTAATATAAAGACTTTTTTTGAAGTAAATCTAAAATTTGGCCATTTTATATCATTTACAGTTAATCATTACTTCGATTGTATTGAAATTAGTATTAAAATAAAGCCTATTGAATTAATAAATTTAGTAAACTTCATTCAGACAATAATTTAATTCTATTCTTGACTTTTAAATAAATAAAAAATTTCAAAAAAAAATACTTTGTTTTTAGTTGAAGTTCTAACTTTCAAATAGGTGTCTGATTATATAACTCTTGTGAAGGCAATCAATTCCTATCATTAACCCTTTTATTTCTCAAAGTCTCTCTCGATTCTACTTCATAATCTCCATCCTAATATTAATCATTTTCCCTTTATTAATCCTCAAACTACTCCCTCACCATTTCTTTAATTTTCTTCTTCATCAATTTATGAATAACCATCTTTTTCTTCTCATTTTACATTTATTCACTCAATAATCTTCTTTCTAACTCAAAGGCTTTCATTTATTCAGACATTTTTAACTTTTATAATTTTTGTTTTATGACTTACTTTTCCATCTAAAATCTTTTTTCGCCAAGTTACTGTATAGATTTTAGCTTGATCTTTTGCATTTCTACAGGCAAGTGGGCAAATAATTGAAGCTCGTCACGCTACTATTTCTGCATCTGTAGCAATAGCTTTTATTACAAAGAAAGTTGCTAAAACTCGCCAGAATGATACCCTGGTGTTTATAAATTCAGCAGCCTCACATTATCTATTTAGGGATGTAGCTATCGGTACTATTTTTAATCATTGTCATAATTGCTACTCGAATATTATGTCTTATTTCTTCTGTTATTGTGATTTTTAGTTCTTGATATTCTGAAATTATTGTTCTCACTATTAATTGGTAGGTTGTTCATATAATTTTATCTTTTGTTCCTTTACTACTTTTCACGTTGGCGATCCATTTTCTATATCAATTTCTGGTACTTATTCTATAACGCCTTAATCTTTTTCTCATTTTGACCCGACTCTTTTTATTTACTTTTCATTTATACTTAGTACATTCTTTTCATCTATTGATTTTGTTTCTGTAAAATTTATAAAAAGTTTTTATTTTGCTAATCTTTCAACGCTGACAATGACTATATGTATTTCATTGTAAGTTATGTTTAATATGATTGTTGTTGTGGATTATAATTGGCTTGTGGGATATTGGTAGGTTGTTGGATTGGGATTACTATTATTTGGTTTTGTTTGTCGTTTCCAGTATTTGATACTATTTTTCTCAACATTTATTCATCTAAAATATCGTTCATGTTTATGTTCTTTTGTGACTTGCCTTAACCTTACGTGTGAAACCTTTTTCTAACCTGATCCTGCCTCTTTGCAATGTTCTTTTGCTGAATCTATGATATCTTTGATTTTATCATTGATGATTTCCCATCTTCAGGGCGAACTATGGACTCAAATAAATTTCTTGATTATTAAAGTCTTTCGAGTTTTGATATCGGTGTCGATACTCGTGTTACGTTTGATACCTTACCTCCTCCAAACATTGAGTCTTTTTGGTTGTTTATTTTTTCTAACAATTATTGATAAAATTTTTTCATTCTTAATGTATTCTCAATAAATTGGTCATTTTTACCGCCATTTTTCTTATACCCTTACTCGATTTGTTAAAGTTAAAGAATTTTTCTTATTACATACTCTTTCTTTGACTGTTAGGGCATCATTTTTATCGACATATCGGACTTATCAAGTAATGAAAATTGTTTTGCATTTTATTGCAAAGGAATCTGTGTAGGAGGACTGACATAGGCGTTAGATTATTTGAATTTACGTAAATAGCTTGATGTAAAAGAATAAGCTTTAGATCTTGATGGATCATTAGGATTTTCTAAATTATTGTTCGCTTTTTGTCCATAGTTATTTTTTTAGTAATTTTCTTCATTTCCGTTTACATATAAAGACCGTGATCTTCTCGCATTTGAGTCGTAATTATTTTGATTATTTTTTGACATGTACAAATACGGCCTTGCGTACTTCACATCTTACTGATGTCTTTGCAAATTTATTAGGTCATTTTTTAGTTACTTTTCCATCGGTTTAAAAGCCTTATTTTTTTATATTTATTCTAACGCATAAGTTAGCGAGTCATTAAATTTTCTTTTTGACTATTTCTTTCCCATCCCATAAGTAGGATTTTTTAGTTTGATATTCAGGCCAGCCAAAGTATCAAAACCACTGTCAGTACAGAATTTTTTCTTATGGTTGAACAATTAGATAGGTGTCTGAAAGATAAGATGACAATTTTAGCATTTGTACTAAGATTTTGTTGATATGCTTGTGGATAGATAATTTTGGGCTGTTGTTACCAACCCTTGACGAGGCTTCATTTATTTAGTTTTGATAATATTTTGAAAAAGGTCTCCCAATAAGAGATTTTATTAAGTGTATTTAACTTTTTATTGTTATAAAAACTTGTTTATTTTAGGCAATAGAAGATGAGATTTTTATAAAAATCAAAAATATTTAAGCTTTGGATAGCTTTTAAACTTATAATCACTTTGGCAGTATTATAATGATCAATTATCCTCTTAATCTTCCATTTCCTCTTATTAAATCTTTTACCTTTATTGATCTTAATCTTAATGTTACTAATTTTCGAAATCCTCCTGTTCAAGCATACTGACCCTTTCTTATAACAAACCTTGCTCTTCAAAGACCATACGTTTTTGTAAAAATGGCAAACCTAAACCCATAACTACTTATTAAGTCAGCAATTTATCAGCAAACTCATCAATATGAATGATCTCATGCCTTCCTATAGAATCTTTCATAACTAATTTTCTATTGTCGTTATAAAATGGCTCAATGAGCTCATAAATTTCAGCCCCTTTGATTGTCAATCTTAAGTAAAAGATAGTTAATGCAGTGAGATATTTGTACTATCTTGCCTTTAGGTACTCTAAAGCGATTTATTTTGGTATGTTCATTTGTAACATTTTCATCAGTAAACATAAAAATTTTGTTGGTCTCTTTGAGCCGCCATATAAGGCACCAACAGTTTTTAACTTGATTGCTTTGTCAATGATAGTCTATGCATTAAGGGCAAAGCATTATTATTTCCAATATCGACTGTTGAAGATTCTATTTCTGGTTAATTTATCAAGTGCTTGGGTGGGGTTTTTGTCTGTCATTTTATTATTTATAAAGAAGTTTTTTTGGTTTGACTCTTTTTAAATTTACTATAACTTTTTATATCAAACTTTAGTATTATGAATATTTACCATCAATTAAAAATCCAAACATAATAATTCAAACCCTTCATTTAAATAATATATCCCTACCATTTTTAATAAATCAAAAAACACATACAAACTTATATAAATTAATATCAAACGTAACACACACAGCTATAAAAAAAAGAATGTCCACAGAAATAAGCAAGTAAGACAATCTCGCATTACGAAAATTTGGCCTTATTGTCCAATAGCATGAAAAATAATAATTACTGAAACAAATCAGATCAACCCCAGCTATAAAAGAATAGTTCGAAAAGATTAAATAATCAATTGCCACTATGTTGGATGAGAACCTCTTTTTATAAGTAATTTTTGTCAATTTATTACGTAGACGATTACCCAATCGCATCAGAAGATATCCTAAATTCCTGAAAATAGCAAAGTTATCCACATGCGTGAGGGGACATTCGCGATTCGTGCTATCAACCCATAACAAATTGAGTCATTGACAGAAAGGGCTTTCTTCAACTCCTTCAGTCTCTAAAGAATCATGCTCAAAGATATCGAGTCCTAAGATATCAAAAAGTCATCATCTGTTTAGGCTCAAAAGTAAGAACCCCCAGCCAAAAAAGAGGAGAAATCAGTAGTTGAATAGCATAAAGATTAAAATAATGACCTTGACAAATGTATTTGCGGAAAGGTTAAAGAAACCTGGCAATGGATTTAATGTGCTAATTAGTCTAAATGTCGTGGTTCAGGGTGGTATCATTTTGAATGCAGTGGATTACCCAATCTCAAAGAATAAGATTTGGACTCATTGAACTTCATTTGTATGAGTTGTAAAAGGGCTGGGGAAGAATCTAATGAGGGATCAAAAAGAGTTAAAAGAACCTGATTCTTTTTAAAGATGTGTGGTTTTTTGTTTAAGTTGCTAAAAAAAAAATTTTTAATAAAAAGTTCTCATTTAAAAAATTAATACAAATTCTCAAGGAGAAAGAAATAAAGTAAAATTATTACATTTTGGCTTGAAAAATTAAAAAAAATAATCCACTTGCTCACCCTTCTTGTTGCTTCTTTCTTTTCTTTTACTCCATCAGAATCCTCATCAATTATGATTGAGTATCCTTAATTGTGTTTTAGGTTTCTTTTTTTTACTTTTTAGTTTATATCAAGCTAAATTGCTTCATTTTAAGTTGTGGTACTGGTGGAGAGGGCAATTTTTCTTAATATTACATTGACCTTGCTTTCATTATTGAAGGCTTTGGCTGTGGGGAGGTTATGAATGGTTTTTATTAAGCTTTTTTTATAGAATGTTTCGGCTAATTGGCCATAAAAATATCTTTTTTGTTTGTTGAGGTTTTACTCAACCATGGATTTTCATTTTTCACTTCAAGCTTTGGTGGTTCTAAACGATAAGATATAAAAAATTACAATACATTTAATTATTGATCTGTAAAGATGTAAAACTCTTTCCATTGATAAAAAGCTAAAAACTAAGCGAATCTTGCTTTATGTACCCTTTAAGTTTTTAGTTGATATCAAAATTGACCTAATAACCAAACGAACTGTTTTATAAAAAGTACATACCACATTCTTACGTCTTTTACTTATTAGTTGACTTTTAATATGCGTTTTGAGCTGACAAGGACCATTTCTAATTCAATATCGTACGGTTTTGACTCGTTATTTGTGTTATGTACAATTGACCATCGAAGTTTCTTATTATTCCACGACTGACCTTTTTAATTTGACAGGACACGCTAAATACCGATAACTTATTAGGTTGACATTTTTATATACAAAATTTAAAGTTTTTATAATACTTGATTTTCTTAAATTGAAATTGAATTGAGAATTAATTTATCATGATTAATTTGAAAAAAGAATAGTATTATTTTAGCTGACTTCCGTTACAATCATTTATTAAATGTGATATAAAACGAATCTTTTCTACTGGATATTATAATAATAAAAAGATATGGTATTCATTCTCAAACCCATTGGAGCTGAGTTGGCTGAAGATTAAGATCACTTTGGAAAGAGCGATCCTTACTGCATCATCCATATCGGAGGCTAAAAGTTCCAAACCAAAGCCCACAGTGGAGCTGGTAAGAGTCCCAAATGGTCAGAAACATTTACATTCCTTGGAAATGCAAACTAAGTGAAAGTTCAAGTCTATGATGATGACATTGGAAAGGATGAGTTTTATGGAGAAGGAACTTTGAACCTTTCCAAATGGCTCTCAAATCCAGGAAAATCTCAAACAGATGCTGTTGATATTTTCTTGAAAGGTAAAAAGACAGGAATCTTAACCATCAATATCGAATATTCCAACCAACCACAAAATTATGGAGGATCTGGCAACGCTGCTAATCTCGGATATTGAGATAATAAAAAACAAATATCAGTAAACAGAATGATTTAAATATACTTTGAAATAAGAAAAAATCTTTTTTTACTTTAAAAATTGAAAAAGTAATCGTAAATTTTTAGCTTCACAATAATCTAAATTTTAATCTATAAGACAAAACCGTTACATATCATATGTTAAATTGGATTTGGATTTTTAGTATTATATAAGGAAACCTTTTACTGAAGATTTTATAATAAAATTAGATATGGTATTCATCATTAAGCCCCTTGGAGCTGAGTTAGCCGAAGATCATGACATTTTGGGAAAGAGTGATCCATATTGTATCATTCATATCGGAGGTAAAAAGTTCCAAACCAAGCCTCACAGCGGTGCGGGAAAGAAACCAAAGTGGAATGAAACATTTACTTTCGATGGTAACGCTACCGAGTTGAAAGTTCAAGTTTATGACGATGACATTGGAAAAGACGACTACTATGGTGAAGGCACATTACTTCTCAACAAATGGATGTCAAATCCAAACAAGGCTAATACTGATTGTGTGGACATTATCCTTAAAAATAAAAAGACTGGAGTAGTAACTATCAGCATTGAATATCAAGGTCAAGCTAATCAAGGGGGATGGACAAACTCATCTAATCCACAACAAAACTTTGGAGGATCAAACAATCCAAGCAAACTTGGATACTGAAATAAAAAGATACTAAAAAATCGAAAGTTTAAAAAACAGAATGATTCGATATCTTTTATAATAACCAAAATTTTTTATCATTAATACTTACATGATATTTTATAGCAAACTAATTATAAACTTTTTACAAAGAAATCTAAAAAATGGGCAATTCACAAGAACCAAAGAAAATTCCTGTCATCAATAAAACACAGCTTTAAGTGGCATGTACTAAAGCTAGAATTCATTTGGAAATGATGCGAGATAGGAAAAACGCTTAAATCATCAAAGGTTAACGATAATTAGTTGCGAAATTAAAGTCACCTTCAAGAAATAAAGTCGAGTAAGTACTCATAGCTGAAAGGGTTACTAATGCGCTTAAATATGCTCAAGGTAAGAATGTTTTTTATGTTTTTAGCATGTAACCAATTAGCCTCTTATGCTGCTACGTTAAAATCACAAGCCAACTTCGTTTCTTAAAATGTTGCCAAATTCTAAAAAATTGAGCCATTCTTAATGCATATTTGCTCATTACAATTCGCAGCTGATCATATGGGATTGAGCTCTCTCAATGATTATCGTCGTGTCGTCCGATCGTTATATGACCCACAAGCTATTGTTAAGTATTGCAATCCTGATATTGTTTTACTTCTCAGCCCGACTCCAACAGCACAAGAACTTAACATTTATATGGTAGAAATGAGTGAAAGAAATGGCATTCCATTGGAGGAAATTAATATTATTGGACATAAATTTACTAAAGATTGGAGTCAACCAGGGGTTGAGTTGGATCAGCATTTGTTAGAAATTAAGCAAAAGATTGGTGAGGAAATGGCCAAGAATATTGGTCAAGGTCATGGTCAAGGTCAAGGAGGAGAGTTTCCTTATGGTGGACAAGGACAAGGTGGGTATCAACCAGGACCAGGTGGTCAAGGCTTCAGTGGTGGTCAAGGAGGCTATGGCGGAGGCCCAGGCGGCTACAATCTTCCACCAAATCAAGGAGGATATATGCCCCAACCACCCAATCAAGGTCCATACCAACCTCAATAATAATACAACCCTTACAAGGGAGTCTCTTCAATGAACCATGGCCCTCAATATTACGAGCCTCAACCAGTCAAACCATCAGAGTAGAAATAAAAGCCTCATTAATTTACTTCATTTGAGGAAATGATGAAAATGACCCAACAAAATAATCATAAATTGTAAATTTATCCTGATGTGGATCCTAAATAATATAAAGGTAGCGAATATAAGCCCGTACATAATCCCTTTGCTCCACCAGAGCAACAATAGAGTCATAATAGTCCAACTCTCAGTCAGATAATGAGAGATTTCGATAAAAAGGAGTGATTTTAGGTGTAAAAAAGATTTAACCAAAGAAAAATTTTAAAGGAAATTTAAGATTGCTTAAAAACAAATGATTAACATTTTCTCGAATATATTACTTACTTTTTTTCAAATTTATTGTTAAAAAATAAACAAATTTATAAAATGTTTTTGTTCCTTTTCTGATCAAGTTTAAATCTTCTGTTTAGAGACTTTTTTTAATAATATATTCATGCTGAAAAAACTTCCAGTATTTTCAATTGCCTTAATGATCACTTCTATATCGTCATTATCTTTCAGTACATTGCATTAGCTCGGTGAAGAATCTGACGAGATGGTCAATGTTTACAATGAAAAATTGTAACAATGTGGAACAGCAAATATGAATCCTGGTTCATGGGATCCTGATTATAAATGTACATAACAATATGGTGGTGTACATCAGCTTTGTATTGAAAACATTGCCGAAACAACAAATAAGTTCTCTTTGAATACTGGACAGACTGATTGGTCAAGTGGAAGAGGAAAGGACAATCACTGTGTATGTTTGGGCGCTTGGTCAATGTATGTAGCAAGAAAAAATCGTGGTGAAATCACTGACGGTGGACAAAAACAATTAAAATGCGGAGCCATTCCAAGAATGGCCTTAACAAAAAACTACGTTCGTATGTTTAGCAAAAACCCATACTATCAAGGATGGTAGAAATGGAATGGCGTATAACTTTAAAATCAAGTAGTTGATGGCGTGAATGAATTATTCCTTCAATGTTCAGAGAACGTCAGTGCAGATAGACTACAAAATTTGAAGAAAAATTATTGCTAATTCGCAAAGGGTGTCAAATCAATCGAATAATCAGACATTTACATGACGAATTGTGTTGCTAAAAATAAGGAAAGTTTATGAGCAAAACATTTATTTTCTTCAGTATTGATCTTTTAATTGTAATTTTTGGTTATTATCATTCATGAGCAAAAACTTTTTTATTTCAGTAAAAAAAATAAAAAAGGAAAAAAATAAAAATATTAAAGTAATTTACATACAGACTTTTCTTAAGTCTTTTCTAATGACCTCATAAACTATTCGCCTGCAGATAAAAAAGTTGAGTCCCCGTAGCCAATCCAAAATAGAACAAATAAATCCCAAAGATATAGAAAAATATTTACTTCTTTTAAACTTTACTGACATGATACTTTTGTGTAATTGACAACAAGACCCAAATAATGAATACAGAAGAGATTTGAATATTCGTCCTTAATGATGGATTGAATGTCCACATTTATGGGAGGTTAGTCGAGTAGTATATGTGATAATCTTGGGGCAGTTAATAGCTTTGGATTGGTAGTGTGAGTTGGAGAATTTGTGAGTAGAAACTTTTTGATACAACAAGCCTGCCCAGTCCAGTGAAGGGGATGAAATTGACAGCCAATGACACCAAATAAATCATAATCCACCCTGGCAATGGCGCAGGTATAATAACATACTTTTGCACCTTTTGCACAACCCAATTAAACGAGAAGTTCCTAATAACAAAGTACACACAAAGGTAATAAAACTCAACATCCTCAGGTGAGAATAGCATCACAGTGCCTACAGCATAGCCGGTATTTAGGAAATGTAACATTTTAATGAATTTTATAGCATGATGGTCACAAAAGTAGGTTATTATGACAATCAATGAGAAGAATATCATATCTATTACAGGGAAGATGTGGACGATGACATATGCGGCGTCTTCATTCAAGCCGTTGTAGATTGAGTGGTAGATTCCAGGGATGAGTAGAGTGAAGGCTGCATATGCGAAGGCGATGTAGCATATGGGTAGTAAATAATTTTTTAAGTTCTTTATTAACCTTTTTCTCTTCCTACCACTATAGCCATTGATCCCCACCAACACCACCGACAGTCCAAAATAGACAACAAAATATATCCAATTCTGATACCCCTAGGGCCTGAAAATCGTCGTCATGATATCAATCAATAGCAACAGCAGTAAATAAAACCCCCACGTAGCATATTTGAGATTTTGTTTCTATTTCTTTTTTTTATCCTACATGATAACTTTTAATGTAAACATGACTAAGGGGAATTTCCACATTACCCATGAAAAGACGAGTGATAGTATGATAGCATCGGCGTTTTTTATCGATTCCAATGGTTGGTATATTGTGTTTGATTTGACGTAGGTTTATTATGTAGACGTATTATTAATCGCCCTGTTAGATATTTTCCAATACTACACATTCGCGTATGGGCAGACGTTGAACTAATTCAAATAGTAGTAAGATGTAAGACGCTAGATAGAGAAATGCCCTGTAATCCAGATCAACAAATACACGATAAAAGCAATGACAAATAGTATCCAATGATATGTGTAGTTTTTTATGTTTTGTTTGTAACATAAATTGGTTGATTTTTCGAATTGTTATTTGGTTGATTGTTATTATTGTTAAGGGGTTTATGTTATGCGGGATAATTGTTGTGGTTGGGATTGTTGTTGCTAAAGGGGTTGTTATTGTGGGTACGGTTGGGACATGCGGATTAGTTGCGGGTTTGTGTATGAGAGTTGGCGCATTGCTGGGGGTTATGTCATGATTAATAATGTTTGTTTATTAATATTAGCGTGTTGGATATTTATTGCTTATTGATCAAGTAAATTAGGATCTTCAATTATTGTTTGTTATCTTTAAGAACTTTGATACCTATTGAAAGAATAGTTACTGACGACAAAAACAATCTATATAATTTAGTTTTCAATT
>Ga0102832_1001756_pt1 | contig 15169 bp, 13 predicted proteins | sample EBPBio282013_DNA_FD_88942 | JGI IMG/M metagenome (GOLD analysis project Ga0102832, IMG submission 88942) | Wastewater treatment Type I Accumulibacter community from EBPR Bioreactor in Madison, WI, USA - Reactor 2_5/28/2013_ DNA (Illumina Assembly) | ecosystem: Engineered > Bioreactor > EBPR >...
GCCTCCGCTTAGGGTTGGAACGGGTCGCCATGCAGTATGCCATTCGGAACGGCACCTCTGCCGACCTCGATGAGATGCAGCGCATCGTCAATGTGATGATCGATCAAGTCGATAAAGAGATTAACGAAAAAGATGCGGCTGATCTTGACTTAGAGTTTCATGATCTTGTTTATCAAGCCAGCCGCCATAAGCGCCTGCAGTCCGTCTGGACGGATTTACGCCCGCAAATATATCTGTTCTTACTCAGCCGCAACGTCGCCGACTCGGACTTTCGCATCCAGATGGTGCGCCATCAGGAAATTGTGGATGTTATCCGCTCAGGCGACGAAGGTCGCGCGATGGAATGCATCGAGAATCACATTCAATTTGCCTACAACCGGATTGTAAAAATTTATAAGACGTGAGTTCGCCGCACGTCCAGATTGTTATTCTGTTTATTGAAAGATGATTTGATGAGTACTGTACGGGTATTTGCGAAAGACTTAGAAGCCTTCGTGATTGAAGCCATGCGGCGTTATGGGATTCATGAGGACGATGCTCAACTCTCCGCGCAAATTTTGGTCACCACCGATACATGGGGTGTTCATACCCACGGCACGCGCCAGCTTCGCCCCCTGCTCAAAAACTTTCCAATCGGGCGTTTGAATGCTGACGCGAAACCCGAAATGATCCGTGAAGGGGCAGCATGGACGCTGCTCGACGGACATCACGGAGTCCCCTTTGTCACCGCTCACCACGCCATGAAACTCGCGATTGAAAAAGCCAAAATCTGTGGCATCGGCTACACCGGTGTCATCCATACCAGCCACTTTGGTGCTGCCGGTTACTACGCGACGATGGCTGCCGAGCAGGGCATGGTCGGCATCGCTAGTTGTAACGCTGACCCCCAGATGACCGTACCCGGTGGACGCGGCAAAGTCTTGGGAACCAACCCCATCGCCTACGCGGTTCCAGCAGGGAGCAATAAGCCCGTTTTCCTCGATATAGCCACCAGCGCCGCAGCAGCCAATAAAATTATCCGTGCCAAGCTCCTCGGTCAATCAATCCCCGAAGGTTGGCTGGTGAACGCGGACGGTGAACCCACGACCGATCCGAGCGGCTTCCCTGAAACAGGCGCATTAATGCCGATGGCCGCCCACAAAGGTTATGGCTTCGCGCTGCTGGTTGAAGTCTTAGCTGGTGCGATGACCGGCGCGGCGATGACCAAAGAACAGCCGAGCTGGGTAACGGGTGTCGCCGGAAATCCGCCGGGGCCAGCTAATCAGGGGCAGATGTTTATCGCCATTGATACGAGCGCGATGCTGCCTCCCGAACGCTTCGGCGAACGGATGGATTGGCTGCTGGACTACATCCACGACACACCTAAGGCCAAAGGCTCGGAACGCATCTACCTCCCCGGTGAAATCGAGTGGGAGAAGCGTGAACATGCTTTAGAACATGGCATGATCCTGCCGCCCGACGTGGTGGAGAGCTTGCAAGGTTTGGCGGGGGACGTAGGGATAGAAACATTACCTTTTGAAACGATTACCGATATTGAAAGTGAGTGATTGAGGGTGACGCATCCATTATTTAGCTTAAAAGGACGGGTAGCGCTGGTTTCCGGTACGGCGCAAGGGATGGGACGCGCGATGGCGATTGGCTTCGCCGAGGCGGGCGCGGATGTCATGATCTGTGACATCAACACCGATGGTCTACAGGCGACCGCCAAACACATCGAAGGCTTAGGCCGTCGCGTTGTGCCTGTAACCTGTGACATTACTAACGTTGAACAAATCCGTGCCATGTTTGCCCAGCTTGACCGCGAGTTTGGCAAGATCGACATCTTGGCGAACGTGGCTGGTCCCGGCAAGTTGAAGCAACCAGAAGACATCTCGCTTGAGGAAATGCAGACTACTATTCACGGCTTGATTATAGCGCGCTTCTGCGCCTGTCAAGAAGCCGGTCGCCGGATGTTGGCGGCAGGCAAGGGCAGCATCATTAATTTCTCCTCCATAGGCGGCGTAACCGCTCTAGGTCGTGGGAACTTTGCCTACAGCGTGGGCATGGGTGGCGTGGCACAGATGACGCGCGAACTCAGTACCGAGTGGAGCGGTCGCGGGGTACGGGTCAACGCCATTCTGCCCGCGCAGGTCATGAACCCCGGCTTGGAAGATCGCATGAAGGTCGACCCCAATCTGGAGTCGATGTTCTTACGCGGTATTCCGATTGGTCGCTTGGGCCAACCGGATGATGTAAAAGGCTTGGCGATTTTCTTGGCTTCAGATGCTTCCGCGTGGATCACGGGCGCGATTATCCCGATGGACGGCGGTAACTTGGCGCAAAATGCGGGCGGTACCGCTGGCCCGCGCAAAGCAGCAAATTAATACATTTATCTTGTTTGTATAGAAAGGAGAGGTGTGGTTTGATGGGCGGATAGCTGCCGCGAACCACAGAAGGACATGGCGCAATTCAAAGTCGTAATTACGGATTTTGGCTCACCCGAAAATGATCTTGAGGCCAACGAACTTAAAAATTCTGGCTTGGATATTGAATTAGTGCGGCTGAACGCCAAAACACCGCAGGAACTTTTGCCGCATGTGGCTGATGCTGATGGCTTGATCGTTCAGTGGACGAATATCAACCACGATGTCATTCGAGCGCTGCAAAAATGCAAGGTTATTTCACGCTATGGTATCGGCGTGGATATGATCGACCTCGCGGCGGCGGGCGAACACGGTATTCCGGTATGCAACACGCCCGATTACTGCATCGAGGAAGTCAGCACGCATACTATCACCTTCTTGCTGATGCTGAACCGCAACATCAAAGCGCAGGATCAGCATGTGCGTGATACGAAATGGGGTTCACCAAATCCGGTTCCGCCGTCACGCCTCTCTACCCAGACCTTAGGCATCATTGGAATGGGCAACATCGGGCGCGTGGTTGTTCAAAAGGCCAAAGCCTTTGGCTTGAATGTGCTGGTTTTCGACCCCTATCTCTCTGCCGAGAAAGCAGTTCAAGGTGGTGCTGAGAAGGTCGAACTGGATGAACTCCTGCGCCGTTCCGATTATGTCAGTATTCACTGCCCGCTGACCGCAGAAACCCGTCACCTCATCAGCACCCCGCAGCTAAAGGCCATGAAACCGACTGCCTATCTCATCAACATGGCGCGTGGGCCAATTGTTGACCAAGCCGCGCTCCATCAAGCGTTGGTCAGTAAAACGATTGCCGGAGCCGCGTTAGATGTGTTCGAGGTCGAACCGCCGCCGGCTGATGAACCGATTTTGAAACTCGATAACGTCATCTTCACACCGCATCTTTCGAGTTGGTCAGCCGAGTCGTTCGTTCAGTTGCGGCAGGAAGTGGTACGTAATGTCGTTGAGGCTTTACAGGGGCAAAGTCCGCGTTCCATCGTCAATCGGAAGTTTCTAGTACCAAATGGGCAGAAAGCCTGAAACGCTATAGCATCTGGCTATCGAATGGGCATACCTGAAAGGGCTTGAGGAACTCGGATGACAGATGAACGCTTTTTGGTGACAGGTGCGCTGGGTTGTATCGGCGCGTGGACGGTCAAACGGTTGGTGGATGAAGGCACTGTTGTTTGGACGTATGACTTGGGCAGCAGCAACCACCGTTTGAAATTGATTATGGATGATGAGTCGTTAGAAAAAGTCAATCTTGTGTCGGGTGACATCACCGATTTCGACTCGTTTGATCGTGTGGTCGCTGAGAACGGCATCACCCACATTGTCCACCTCGCAGCCTTTCAGGTGCCGTTTGTACGTGCGGAGCCAGTACTGGGCGCGAAGGTTAATTTGGTCGGTATGTCGGTTGTTTTAGAGTCAGCGAAGCGCCACCTCGACCAGATACGCGGCCTTGCTTATGCCAGTTCCGCCGCTGTTTATGGCCCACCCGGACAGGGATTTCAGACAACATCCCTCTACGGCATCCATAAACAGGCGAAAGAAGGCATGGCGCGGATTTATTCGCAGGATTACGGGCTGCACGCCGTTGGGCTGCGACCGCACACCGTTTATGGGCCGGGGCGCGATCAAGGTATGACCTCGACACCGACTAAGGCAATGCTTGCAGCCGCTGTCGGTCGCCCGTATCAGATCACATTCGGCGGCACGATTGTTATGGAACACGCCGACGATATGGCGCAGGTGTTCATTGATGCGGCGCGTGCCAAACCGGAACGGGCAGGGGCATATGATGTCGGTGGTAACACGGTCGCGGTTGAGGAAATCGTCAACGCGATTAATACCGCTGCGCCGGAGATGGCCGGTCAAGTTACCTACAACCCCACACCGCTGCCGGTATCCTCGACCCAAGAGGAACAACCGCTTCACCAGTTACTCGGCAAGTTGAACTGGCGACCGCTGGGTGAGGGTGTCCGCCAGACAATTGAACACTTTAAGAAGGCCGTCAGCAGCAATCGGATTGATGTCGAACGGGCGATTACATAGCCTAATTTGTAAGGGAGAACACGGGTGTCGTTAGTCGGGCTTGATCTCGGTACGTCGTTTATCAAGGCAGGGGTCTTGGATATGGAGACACTTCAAGTGAATCATGTCCAACGGATACCCTTTCCTGATCCGCTGCCGGTTCTTCCTGCGTCGTACCGCGAGTTTGATCCCGCCAAAATCATGTCAGCCGTGCATCAGTTGCTCAAGGAGATTGCGCCTTTCGCGGGTGATTGTGAGGGCATCATCATGTGTACCCAGATGCACGGCGTTGTCTTTACGACTGCTGATGGCGAAGCGCGTTCCAACCTGACGACATGGCAAGATCAGCGCGTGCTGGATCAGCATCCATCCGGCAGCGGCACGTACTTCGATGTCATGAGAGCGCACCTTACAACTGATGAGTTACGCCAACTCGGTAATGAGTTACGGGCTGGCTTGCCGGCCGGGCTTTTCTTCTGGATGGCCGAACAGGGTAAGCTGCCCGCTCGTGACATTGTTCCCGCTTCTCTTGCTGATTTTGTGATCGCGAACCTTTGTCACTGCCGTCCATCAACCGAGATTACGAACGCGATGGCACACGGGCTGCTGGACTTGGATATGATGGATTGGCACACGGACATTATTCAGAAGCTCGGCTTGTCGGGGCTTGCCTTACCGGAGATTTTACCCCACGGCGCGGTTGCAGGTTGGCTTGATTGGAACGGTCGGCGTGTGCCTTGTTACACACCTGTGGGTGACTATCAATGTTCGATTGTCGGGGCGCTGCTTCAAGATGATGAACTCTCGCTGAATATTTCCACCGGCTCACAGGTCAGTATGCTTAAATCATCGGCTGAGTTTGGGAACTTTCAAACTCGCCCGTTTTTTGATGGTCGCTTCTCAAATACGGTTACTCATATTCCGGCTGGGCGGGCGCTGAATGCGCTGCTCAAACTGTTCTCGGAGCTGGCGGTGTCTCAAGGCGTAGAACTGGCTGATACATGGGCGTATATCACCCGTGCCGCAGCGCAGGTCGCGTCGCCCAAGCTGCAAACTAATCTCGCGTTTTATAACAGTGCAATTGGTGATGAAGGCAGCTTCGCTCATCTGCGGGAAGATGAAATGACAATCGGGCATGTTTTCCGCGCGGCCTTTCAAAGCATGGCGGAAAACTATTTCATGTTCGCCAATCGGTTGTCACCGGAAAAGAACTGGAGTCGCTTGGTGTTTTCTGGCGGACTGGTTCAAAAAATAGATTTATTACGGCAGTTGATTTGTGACCAGTTCAACATGGAGTTCCGGTTGTCGCCGGTGCAGGAAGATACGCTGCTCGGTTTGATGACGCTCGGCTTGGCCTTTACCGGACGGACGAGTTCCGTTAGCGAGGCAACCGCCCGATTGACGGAAGCCTATAACGTGGGCATGGTGGTATAAAAATATTGGTATCAAATATGACAGCACAGCACCTAAACCAAGACCGTATTTGATATGTCGGTTCGAGCTAAAAAGAAACTAATTTTGAAGGGGGTGATGTTTCAGTAGACGATCAAAAAATTACCCAATCGTTCAGCCTGATTAAATTTTTTGGATATAGAGAGGAATCTGATGAGTAATCAAAATTCACCCAAAAAGAGCAATATTAGCCGTCGCGATTTTCTAAAGATGGGTTCGACTGCCGCTGCTGGGGTCTCTGCTGCCGCGCTGCCTAAGATTCACTTCCCGAACTTCATCCGCCAGAGCAAGATGGAATTGAACTTCCTGACATGGTTCTGGACAGAACCGGGTCGTGGTGATGCGTGGCGTGCCATGATCCAGAAGTTCCACGAAGCGCAGTCGGATATTCATATTAACGAGAGCGGCTACGGCGAAAACGACTACTTCCAGCAAATTCTCATTCAAGCCCGTTCAGGCCGTATCGATGGCGACCTCTTTACCCAGACCCCTGATTTTTTTTTTTTTTCAAGCAGAAGACGGCATACGATATCGCTCGAAGATGTTGTTAAGAAGGCGGGCGTAACCCTCAGCAAAGCACAGGATATGCTCCGTAAGGACGGCGAAGTCAACGGTCTGGACATCGTGACCGTGCGCTTCGGTTTGGTCTATAACAAGGCCATGTTCGACAAAGCGGGTGTGACCGAACCCACCGACCTCGATAATTGGGTTGAAATCGCCACCGCCCTGACCGACCGCCCGAACCAGTTCGGTATCTACTCGCCGCACATGGCTTCCGAACCCTTCACCGTTTGGTTCACCCTGCAACAGTGGGCCGTTCTGTATGATGGCGTGTGGGCAGAAGGCAAGAAGCCGCTGCTGACCTCCGATCCGGTCATCAATGGCATGAAGCTGTTCAAGACTATGTACGACAACGCCATGCCACAGGGTACGGATGTCGGTACGGCGAACCAGATGGTCGCGACCTCGCGTATCGCTCAGGATATGGTCGTGTCGGCTGCCGTCAACCAGTGGAAGACCAACACCGAAGACCCCGAACTGTACGGCAACCTCCGCAGCGCAGCGCCGTTCTGGCCCGGTGGCAAGGGTATTACCCGTATTCACCCGATTTGCGTTAACGCTAACACCGAGCCGGAAAAGCAAGAAGCGGCGAAAGAATTCTTGGCTTGGCTGTACCAGAAGGAAAACTACCAAGAACTGCTCGAACGCTGCTTGGACGTTATTCCGGCTATCGAAGGTGGTATCCGTCCTGAATACCGCGAGACACTGACATGGGCAGACGGCTACGATGCAACCAACGCCATCACCGTGCCGGAAGTCTTAGGCGACTTTGTCCTGTTCAACGATGAACTAGGTCAGGTTGTAACCCCCCACATCGAAGAAATCTTGGCCGGTGCGAAGTCGGTTGAGGATGCGATGGCCGAAGCACAGGTTGAAGCGGAACAATTGGCGGAACGGGTTTTCACCGAATAACGCTCAAAACTTGCAGTCTCTTAAATGCTTTTCTCATCAGGACACGATCAAGTGTCGTGTCCTGATGTGTATTAATACAAGGAACTCGTTATGGCTGCACAGGCCGCTGTGAATGTAAAAGCCTTAAGACCCACGATGGGTCGGCGGCGTGATTATTTACCCTATATGCTGGCATTGCCCATCATTATTTATGAAGCGATCTTTATTTTAATTCCCATCATCCAACAATTTACGTCGAGCTTCACCAGCGACATTATCGGTATCGGAAATGTGAAGTGGGTGGGGTTGGCGAACTACGAGCGCCTGTTTGCCGACAAAAACTTCTGGAACTCGATGCGCGTCACCCTGCTTTTTATGGGCGGTACGGTGGTGATTGCGGTCGGGGCAGGCTTGTTGGCGGCGCTGCTCATGAACCAGCGCTTTCGCGGTCGTTCCGTAACCCGCGCCATCATGACACTGCCGTGGGCATTCCCCGATTTGCCGACCGTGCTGGTATTTTACTGGATTTTGAATCCCAATTTTGGTGTCATCAACGTCTTTGTCCGTTTCTTTTTACCCCTCGATCAAAACCCCAAGTGGCTGCTGGATGTGAATATGTCCCTTCCGCTGGTTATTTTGATCGCCTCATGGAAAGCCTTTCCGTTTTACGGTTTGGTAACTCTCTCAGTATTGCAGTCGATACCTCATGAACTGTACGAGGCTGCAAAAGTCGATGGCGCGACACCTTCTCAGGCATTCCGCTATGTAACCTTGCCGGAACTGATCCCGACACTGATGTTAATGGGTGTGCTCGCCTGTATCTTCGCCTTCCGCCAGTTTGCGTTGGTCTTTCTATCAACAGGCGGTGGGCCAGCCCGAACGACCGAAACACTGGTGATTTCGGTTTATAAAGCGGCATTCAATTCATTTGACTTTTCATACGGCGCGACCATTGGTATGGCTGGCTTCGTAGCTGTATTTGCGATCACTCTTTTGTTTGCATATTTGCAGCGACGGCAAGAAGCGGAGGCAGCATCATGACCAATCTGGAACGGACTATACCGGTGGCGGAACCCTCGCGGAATATAGCGAGTCCCTTTCATTGGGCGCGGCGTATACCCGTCTATATCTTAATCTTGCTGTTTTGTATCACCACCGCGTTCCCAATCTATTGGATGATCGTGAGTGTGTTTCAGCCGGTGAAACTCAGCCTGCAATACCCACCGCCACTTTTCCCACAATCGATCAGTTTTAACGTGTTTGAGGAAATCTTTAGCGGCAAAGACACCGCGCAGCGAATTGACATTTGGATCGTCAATTCCATCATCCTCGCTTGCTTGACCACTTTGTTTAGCTTGGGACTTTCGATCCTCGGTGCATATGCACTTTCCGGTAGAAAGTGGCGTGGGCAGGGGTTGTTTGGCTTGATGCTGCTCATGACTCAGATGCTGCCCGAAGCCCTAATTGTTATTCCGCTGTATGCCACCATCGACAAGCTGCATATGAAGGATAGCCTTCTCACCCTCGCGTTGGTCGATACGGCGTTTGTGCTGCCGATCTGCATCTGGATCTTAAAGAACGTGTTCGACACCATTCCGAATGAAATTCGAGATGCCGCGCTCGTGGATGGATGCACACGGATGAAGATGCTTTGGCGTATCATGCTGCCGATTGCCGCACCCGGTTTGGTCGCGGTAGGTGTGGTGGCCTTCTTCCACGCATGGAATGAATACCTGTTCGCTGCCAGCATCATTGGTGACCGCAAACTGTATACGGCTGCTGTCGGTCTCGGCTCGATGATTTCCATGATCGACACCCCGATTGATAAGCTGATGGCGGGCGGTTTGATGTTCTCGATTTTTCCTGTGATCTTCTATTTGCTGGTGCAGCGGTATATCGTCGCGGGCTTGAGCGCCGGTGCGGTTAAGGGGTAGACAGACTAGATACTTAATTTTATGGGTGACCTAATCCTACGGAGGATGTAGCAATGACGAATCATGAACTCGAACGCGCTCGTGCCGAACTGAAAGCCATCGGCGCGGATGTGGCGCTGCTGGCATCCGGCGACAACATAACCTATGTTAGCCATTTTGAAGTGCCGGTTGAATTTGGCGCGTTGGCAACGCTGGCGTTTACACCACCCTTAGCCGTTATCGGTGTCGGCGACCAAAGCGCCGCAATCGTTACCCCCAATTTCTACGAAAGTTCCGTGAAACAGCAGAGCAGCGGATTTGAGGTTGTGGGCTACGAGCCGGTCAATTGGTTCACGCCCGTAAATGGACGCGAGAATGCGCTGAACCTGCTGCGTGATACGCTGAAGCAGTTCGGCTTGGGACAATCCCCGTTGAAGTTGGCGATTGAAGAACGGTCGCTGCCAGCAACCGCGCTGCGGCTCATTCTCGACGAGTTCCCGAATGTCCAAATCATCGAAGCGAGCGCCGCCTTAGCTGCGGCTCGTGCCGTCAAAACCGGGCGTGAATTGGAGCTGCTGCGCTTTGCCGCCGAGGTGAATAAAGCTGGACAGGCGGAACTGCGCCGCCAAACGCGCGAGGCAGGCAAGAACGAGTTTGCGATGTGGGCAGCCGTTATCAATGCGATGGAGCATAAAGCCGGTCACCCGCTGATGGTGTTTGGCGAACTGGTGACGGGCAGCCGCTGTAAGATGGTCAATTACCCCGGTGGTCCGAAGGATGTGATCACGAAAGCGGGTGATCTTGCCCTGATGGATATGAGTCCCCGCGTCAACGGCTATTGGTCAGACACCACGAACACGATGGTCATTGGCGGGGTTGAACCAACCGACAAGCAAAAGAAGTACGGGGTGGCTGCTCGTGAGGCTTTCCACGCTGCTGCCGAAATGCTGCGCCCCGGTCGTCAGGCGAAGGATGCTTACTTCGCGGCGGAGTCCACGTTTGAAAAGCATGGCCTGAAAATCGGACACTACGCCGGACATCAAATCGGGGTTGCGGTCAACGAAGCGCCGCGCCTTGTTCCCTATGACGACACGCCTATTCGTGCGGGTATGGTGTTTTCGATTGAGCCGGGTGCTTACGAAGGGCCGGACGGCGATACCGGCGCACGGATGGAAAAGTCAGTCATCGTGCATGAGTCCGGGCCGGAGATCATCTGTGACTTTGAGTGGGGCTTCTAAATGAGTGGCGTTTATTTCGTGCCAGTTCTTTAAGCGATTGTGAAACTGGCACCTGTTTGAAAAAGAGCGTTTATGAAAATTACAGGTATTGAAACCTATTCCGTCAGCGCGGGATGGAAAAATTGGTTGTTTATCAAAGTGTTGACGGATACCGATGTTTACGGCATCGGTGAAGCGACGATCAACGGTTTTATCAAAACCACCGAAGCGGCAGTACATGAGCTGAAGCACTTCGCAATCGGGCGCGACCCGTTTGAAGTCACGGCGATTGCCACCAAAATCATCGGCAGCATTCAGGACGCGGGACATATCCACCGCATGGTCATGGGTGCGATTGAGGTCGCCTGCTGGGATATTCTCGGTAAGAGCCTCGGCGTTCCGATCTACCAACTGCTCGGTGGGAAGGTGCGCGAAAGCATCGAAGGGTATGCCAACGGTTGGTATCGGGCAGAACGTACGCCGGAATCTTTTGTCGAGGCGGCTGAAAATGCGGTGAGCAAGGGTTTTCACGCCGTCAAAATCGACCCCTTTGGTTTAGCGAAACATTTCATTACCGAGGCTGAACTGGGCGAAGCCTATGGCATTCTGAAAGCAATCCGTGAGCGTTTTGGTCCCTCGCTCAAGATCATGATTGATGTTCACAGTCGTTTTGCTCCGGCTGAAGGGGTGCGGGTCGCCCGAATGATGCAAGACCTCGATTTGTTCTGGTGGGAAGAGCCGACCAGCCCGGAGCGCGAAGTCCTATCAAACGAAGTGGCGCGCCAGAGCATGATTCGGGTTGCGACAGGTGAGCAGTTCGACAAGATTGGAAAGTTCTTCACCCTCGCGATTGAAGGTGGGGTGAGTATCTGGCAGCCGGAACCAATGTCGTTGGGCGGTATCAAGAATACGATGGCCGTCGCCCATATTGCCGAAGCGAACGGCTGCTGGATTGCGCCGCATCAAAGCGGTGGGCCAGTCGCTACGGCGGTTTGCCTCCAGCTTGCCGCTTGCATCCCCAACTATCTGATCCAAGAACACTTCGACCCGTTCAACGAGGAGTGGACGCAGGACATTGTGACGTGGCATCCGACGATTAACCCTGCCAATGGGCACTTATCGCTGCCGACAGCACCGGGGCTAGGACTCGACCTCAATTTGGATGTCATCAAGGAACACCCTTACGACCCGAATGCTTATTTTGACACGAACCAACCGGGGTGGGAAAAACGCCTCGGTCAACGGGCAAAGTAGACATAATTATTACGATTGAAAGCGACTGGAATGAAAATTACACGTCTCGAAACAATTTGGATTGACGATCAACCGAACACCACATGGGTTCGTGTTCATACCGATGATGGTTTAATCGGATTAGGCGAAACCTTTTACGTGCCGCGTGCCATCGCCGCGATGGTACATGATGTGTTCGCGAATGTTTTGCTCGGTCGTAACCCGCTCGACATCGAAAACCACTGGGCGAACATGATGGGAACGGTAAACTTCTTCGGGTTTGCCGGCAGCGAAATGCGTGCGATCAGCGCGATTGACGTGGCGCTGTGGGACATCATGGGGCAGCATACCGGACAGCCGATTTACACGCTACTCGGTGGGCGCAACCGCGACCGTATACGTATTTACAACACCTGCGTCAGTCATGGCGAGTATCAAGACTTTCACCGCTGGCGCGAACAAGAGAAAACAGGTGAGCTGGCTGCGGAGTTGTTGGCTTCCGGCATCAACTGTATGAAGATATGGCCGTTTGACCAGTTCGGTGTATCGCTCGGTGGGCCGGTGGGTCGCCGCGCGGGTGCGGAGGCCGTTGGGCCAGTTACGCATTACATCTCGAAAGAGCAGATCAAGAAGGGCGTGTCGTACGTTGCCGATATTCGTAACGCGGTCGGCGATAAGATGGAAATCGCGATTGAAGGACACGCTAAATGGAACCTGCCGGAAGCAACCAAGATCGCCCGTGCGCTGGAGCCTTATGATATTTTCTGGTTGGAAGAAATTATGCCGCCGGATAACCCTGAATCGTATTCACGGCTTAAGCAGGACACGACTATTCCCCTGTGTGTGAGCGAACGTTTATTCACCCGCTTTGGCTTCCGTGCTGTCGTCGAGCAAAACGCCGCTGACATTATCATGCCCGATATGGCGTGGACGGGCGGCATTACGGAAACCCGCAAAATCTGCTCGCTGGCGGATACCTATTATCTGCCGATTACCAGCCACGATACGATTGGGCCAGTCGCGTTGTGGTCAGCCGCTCACCTGATGCTGCACATCCCGAACGCCCTGATTATGGAAACGGTACGCGCTTACTATCAGGGTTGGTATAACGATGTGATGACGGACGCTATCCCGATTAGCGACGGGATGCTTTCGCTGCCGGAAAGGCCGGGGTTGGGTGTGGCACTGCGCGAAGAAGTGCTTCAACGGTCTGATGTTCACATCGAAGTCTCCGACATCAACAACCGGCGCGATATGTCGAAGGGGTAGGCGATGCGTACATTTCGACTGGCAATCACAGGCGATTTCTTAAATGATCAGGGTAAAAGTGCTTATGGCGATTTGGGGTTTGGTGAAATCGAGTCCTGCCCGTACATCGACCATCATTACATCATGGATCATGCGCCGAGAGCTAATGAGCCAACTTATTGGGACAATTTGTACTCGATGGAGCTGAAGCCGGAGCATATTCGCAATATCGACGCGCTGGTCGTGCTGCGCCCTTATATCCGCGCGACCGTTTTTGCGGAAGGCGCGGGTGATCTGACGATAATCGGTCGTTCTGGCGCGGGTTATGACAAGATCGACGTACAAGCCTGCACCGATAATGATGTGCTGCTGTTTAACCTGCCGAATGTGCTTAACCATTCGACCGCTTCTACCGCGCTGATGTTTATCCTCGCGCTTGCCAAGAAGCTGCTGCCTTCTGACCGCATCACACGGCAGGCACGATGGGATTTGCAGCCGGAAGTGCTGGGCATGGAGATCGAGTGTAAGACGTTAGGGGTGATCGGATTAGGCGCGAGCGGTCGGGAACTGGTGCGACTGATCGCGCCGTTTAATATGCGTGTGATTGCGTATTCTCCCCATGCTGACCCCGCACAAGCTGCTGCATTGGGGGTTGAACTGACCTCGCTCGAAGCCGTTATGCGCGAGTCGGATGTGATTAGTGTGCATAGCAACCTGACACCGGATAAGTACCACATGATTACGGCTGACCATTTAGCCATGATGAAGCCAAGTGCTTACTTTGTGAACGTGGCGCGTGGGGCATTGGTCGATCAGGCGGCGTTGGTTAAGGTATTACAAGAACGGCGGATCGCAGGGGCAGGGTTGGATGTGTTTGAAGTCGAACCGCTGCCTGCCGGTGACCCGCTGATCGCGTTAGATAACGTGATCCTGACCCCACACTTTGCCCCTGCGACCTCCGACATTTGGACGGCGGGCGGCAAGGTGATGTCGAAGCGTATCTTGCAAGCGGCGCGTGGCGAAGTGCCGGATAACGTCATTAATAAAGCGGTGCTTGATCGACCGAGGTTTCAAGACAAGCTGGCACGGTTTGTCCAAAACCAAGGTGTCATTACGTCATGAGTATGGAAGGCAAAGTCGCGGTTGTTACCGGAGGCGGTAACGGTATTGGACAGGCGGCGTGTATCGCTTTTGCGCGTGAAGGTGCGAAGGTTGTGGTCGTCGATATTGACCGGGCAGCATGTGAACAGACGGCTGCCGCGATTAGTGAGACTGGTGGTGTTGCCCACGCTTTTATGGCGGATGTCAGCCAATCCGGCGATGTCCAATCTTATGTGAAGTACACGGTCGATACCTTTGGTCGGATTGACGCTTTTTTCAATAACGCGGGGATTGAAGGGGTGGTTTCGCCCCTCGTGGAATATGACGAGGCGAATTGGGATCGGGTGATCGGCATCAACCTCAAAGGGACTTTCTTGGGGCTGCGGTACGTTCTGCCGGTGATGATTGCCCAGAAAAAAGGGGCAGTGGTTAACACAGCCTCGGTGGCGGGAACGGTCGGTGCGCCAAACATGGCAGCCTATTCGGCGAGTAAACACGCCATCATCGGTTTGACGCGGACGGCTGCGGGTGAAGTCGGTAAGCATAGTGTTCGTGTAAACGCGGTTTGCCCCGGCCCGATCAAAACACGGATGATGCAGTCGTTAGAGTCAATGATTAATCCGGCTGAACCCACGGCGGTTGCCAAAGCCAACGTCGCCCGTAACCCGATGGGGCGCTACGGCGAGGCAGAAGAAGTGGCGCGGGTGGTTGTGTTCTTGGCTTCGGACGAGGCTGATTATGTGAACGGGGCGGCATGGTTGATTGATGGTGGACGTACGGCGATCTAGGAGATCCGCTTTAGTTTAAGTTATTCAAAGGTATTGAGTGTTATGTCAAATACACCGCAGTTAAGTAAAGAGCAATATTTGGCGCTCTACCGGCAGATGCTAGAAATCCGCCGTACAGAGGAGCAGTTGGCGAAATCGCACCAAGCGGGTTTGATCCCCGGTGCGTGTCATACTTATGTGGGTGAGGAAGCAATCGCAACCGGCATTTGCGCCCACCTGACGCACCGTGACGCGGTTTTTAGTACGCATCGCGGGCATGGTCACGCACTGGCGAAAGGGGTGCCGCCGCGCGAAGTGATTGCCGAGTTATTTGGTCGGGCGACGGGCTGCTCTCGCGG
>Ga0102832_1001757_pt1 | contig 15158 bp, 14 predicted proteins | sample EBPBio282013_DNA_FD_88942 | JGI IMG/M metagenome (GOLD analysis project Ga0102832, IMG submission 88942) | Wastewater treatment Type I Accumulibacter community from EBPR Bioreactor in Madison, WI, USA - Reactor 2_5/28/2013_ DNA (Illumina Assembly) | ecosystem: Engineered > Bioreactor > EBPR >...
AAAAAATAGGCTGACCAAGGATATTTAAAAAAAATGTAAACTTCAAAGAATCGTTTGGGGAATACTTGAAGTTAGAATGAATAATAAAAATATTTTTGTTAATTTTGATAAAAGTTCAATAAAAATTAAATAAAAATAAAGATCTGAATGAAGCGAAAATAAAAATGAATTATTTTTATTTTAGATTGGTCATAAAATAAAAGATAAAATATATATTTAATTTAAAGTAAATTCTAAATGAGCACAGGACAAAAGATAACATTCGGAGGCAACACAGCAGGAACTTCCTACACAATTAAGTAACTTATTGATTTACGCAGTCCAAACAATTTCGGATTAGCATCAGGCGATAACGTACAAGCAACTTCAGTCCCTTATCAAACCCCATCAACAAATGTTTATGGCGCAACTACCACAACTTACCCTGCTTATTCTGAAAACGTAGTCTACGGTCAAAAAGCCACCACCCCAGTTTATACTTCACCTGTTAATGTATCCAGTGCTAGAGTCGACACCAATCCCACTTATGCCCAAGGATACAATTACTCACCAGCACAAGTAAGAGGCGGACAAACCACTAAAATCACTTTTGGAGGAAAACAACACTCTGAAATTTACACTCCAATCCAACAAACCACTTATGTCCAACCTTTACCAACTTACGAAACTTACAAACAGCCAACGGAAATTCAAACTATCACATCTCAACCAATCAGAGAATAAACCAGATACTAACAAAGAGTTGAGCCAGTCAGAACAGAGTTCAAGGAGGATTACACCAGCAGTGTACCCGCTCCAGTCGTTGAAAGAAGAAAAAAGACCAAGAAGGGAGGATGTCCTTCATGGATCTGGATTTTGGTTGGTATTTTGGTATTGGCCGCTTTGATCGTTGGGTTAGTTTATTTGTTCGGAGGATTCGGAGGAGCTGCCGCTGCTGCTGCTGGAGCCAAACCAGTTGTCAATGGAACAACCACTGCAGGTACTTAAGGTACAAATGCTACCACCACAACTACCGTAACTGAACCCACAACTACCGTTGTTACTTAACCAGTCACTGAACCAACCAGCACCGTTACTCCAACTGTTGATACAACCACAACTGGAACCACTTATGTCACTCCAACCTAAACTACTGTTCCAACCACAACAACTACCACTCCAGTTTATGTCCCAACTACAACTGACGATTCAGGCTTTTAACCATCATTCTTTACCCCAGCTTCAACTGGAACCACTGGTTCAAATGCTTATACTAACGATTATACCACTGTCCCAGCTGGCACTACTACCACTAGCTATGATGTCACCCCAACCACTTACTACACCACCGCTCCATCTACTGACTACACCGCCCCATCTACTGACTATTATGCCTCTCCATCAACTGACTACTATGCTGCCGCCCCATCTACTGATTATGCCACTCCATCTTTTGACTATGTTTCATCAGAAGAAGTAAATCCAGTCGCTTTTTGAACTCAAGAATTTTATCTTTGATTCATTTTAACATTTATCATTTATTTTAACATTTATCGTTTATTTAAAACAATTCCTTCTTCATAATTTATTAAAAATTCTTTACCCTTAAATAAATCAGTAACAATAAAACAATATGCCTTCCGCTAAATGATATTTTTACTATGAATTCATCAAATCATAAACTTTGAATTATTTTTTTTTTCATTGATTAAGAGACTAAATAACTTTTATCTAACATTGAATGAAACAAAGACAAAAAATAAAAAGTGTAGAAGGTGGGGTTTGAACCCACGCCCTTTCGGAATAGAGCCTTAATCTACCGCCTTAGACCACTCGGCCACTTCTACTTTCTAACATTATTCAATCCATCTTCATCTTCAACTACTTTGTTCTTAATTTTTCAATTGCCCATTTTTTTCATATTCATATCTTTGATAATTTATTTAAAATAAGTAAAAAAATGTCTTAAATATTATCAGGTCATCAATTATGCACTCTGCTTTTTCTTATTACTGTAAATTTAGGCTTTTATTGGACCAATCTTTACTTATTAACTGTGAATGGTCGCTGGTTTACTTTTTTTCCTTTTAATTTAAGTTGCTATTTTTATTCCTTTTAAGTTTTCGTAAATTTTACATTTTTATTTGTTGGATGGTTAATTCCAGAGACATTTTGTTAAACTTGCGATTATTTTTTGACTTCCTTATGAACATTATCCTCAGCTTATTAAACGTTGTTGTACTGAACAGTTTGGACATTTTAATCAACCAAAAGAGGTTTTTGGACATTTTGAAGTGATTGAGAAGTGACATTCGTTGTTAAAGTTAATTTCTTAGGTTGGGTTTGAGTATTGCTTAAGTTCTTATTTTCATAGTTGTAGTCTGTAAAGACTGGATCAGAGCTCATATCAATGTATTTTCTTTCTTTTGAATACTGACGATTTTGACCATTTTGTATTGAACCAAACATTCTTTACTTTGTATGATCAAACCAATTGTCTCTGGAAATACCGAGAACATGACTTTGGTTAAGAGTTAATATTTTTTATTCGACATTTTATTAAGCTCGTCTTAATGTTTTATTTTGGTTTTATTAAGGCTTTGTTTCAATGTTTTTTGGTTTCTTTTAATGAATGGTTTTTATGTTGTAGCCTTAAGTATCAAGTACTGTGGAGTGAAAAGTAGGAGTGCATCTTGATGACTGTGGTCTTAAAGGTTGTTATTAAAAAATAGGTTGATGTGCGAAAGTAGGAATATATCTTTGCTTTACTTAATAATTTTTATCTTTTTTAACCTGACACTTGTGAGTGCTCATTTTATGGTCTCAAGAAATATTATAAAAAGTAAAAGTATATTTCTAACTGCTTTTAATTTTACTCATTCCTAAGGTAATTCAATAAATTTAGTTTAAAAACTCATAAAAATGGTTTTAAATAGAAAATCAAATAATTCATGATATTCCTTACCTGAATCTACCTTTATAACTTTGAATATTTATGAATTCTTTGTCCTTTTGTTGTCAAAACATGAATCAAATGTTTCTTAATATTTTATTTTCAATTAATAAATAATTAGATTTTATAAATAAGTAAAAAATAAATTAAATGTTTGGAGAATTGAATTAAAATATGAATATAAAAATTTATTAAGATTTGTTTAAATGAGAGGAGGAGTTAAACCAGTCACAAAGGCAGGAACCAAAAAGAAAGTCGAAAGACCAGGTCTTACTGAAGACGAAATCGAAGAGTTGAGAGAAGCCTTCAACTTATTCGACACCGAGGCGACAGGAAAAATTGACCCTCGTTAATTAAAATCTGCTATGCAAAGTTTGGGCTTTGAGTCTAAAAACCCCACTATCTTTAACATGATTGCTGACTTAGAAGCTGAAGGTCGAGAAATAGATTTCGAGTAATTCTTAGACGGCATCACTGCCAGATTAGGTGATAAAGAATCAAGAGTAAATATATTATTAAAATCAGAACGGTATCAATAAAATCTTCGATTTGTTTGATGATGATAGAACCGGCTTTATCAATATCAGCAATATTAAAAGAGTTGCCAAAGAATTAGGTGAGACTATGAATGGATCTGAATTATAATAAATGTTGCAAAGAGCTGCCGCAAACGGAAGAGAGATTTCCAGAGAAGATTTCTACAACATCATGACCAAAAAGACCTTCTGATCTTTCATTCATTTGAACCTTCCCATTTTCTCACTTTTTATTTTTTATCTTTACTGATTTTACTTTCTCAAATTAAAACTTTTGACCATTTCCCTTTAAACTTTTTTGTATCAATAAAAATAAATAAAATGTTCAAAAATTTATCAAAAGAAGCTTTATGTGCTTTAAGGAAAATAATATGAATAAGATTAGTTCAAATATTTGTCTCTTATCCATTTTTAGGTGAGTAAAATATTAGGTAAAAAAATAATAAAGATGCAAAATAAAATGAATAAAAGTGAATAAAAAAGTAAGTTAAAAAAGTAAAAAAGCATGTATTAGGATGAAAAAAGATTGAGTAAATTATAAGGTATCTACAAGATGATCATGCTGATTGTCTGAAGTCGACATTGATTTCGACACCGCTTGGGATAGTAATAGAGGTGACTTCCTTCATTTGAGCAGCAGTGCATTCGAGGTCAATATATCTCTTAAAGACGGTCATTTCCCAGTTGTCCCAGGTTTTTGAACCCTCACCGCATGGAGTTCTTCTGCAGCAGATTCTCAAATGTTTATTTGGAAGTCTGACTGGACCTCTGATTTTAATGCCACCGTTCTTGGCATTTCCGACTAAACTGTTGGTGACTTGTTGAATGGCGTCGAGCTTGCCTGAGCTGAACGTAATTCTGGTTCTTTTGATTTCTTGGTCTTCAACACCTTACTTCTTCAAATCTTTATCGGCCATCAATTTGATTTAATTATTATTTTATACAAATATTTAATATTAATTCCCCATTTACTTTTTATACATTTCATTTAATCAATATTTGTCTTTTAACCTTTCATCAATCTTCATTGAAAAATCAATTAACAACATGAATATTAAGTCTTAAATAATATTTTACAGATCATTCCTCGACTGGCTTTTTTCCTTTGTTTTTCTTTCTTGAGGTTCTGCTTGGCTTTTTGGTTTCGAAAGGTGAAAGTGGGGCCAAGTTGATCTTCTTTTCAGATTCAGTTCTAACCATGAAAGATGGAGCGTTGACCAAGTTCTTTCCGACTCTGATGTGTCTTTGTCTAATTAAAACTCTAGCTTGATGGATTGATTTAGCTTGGAAACCTTCGTTGAAAATTCTGGTTTGAAGTCTTCTGTCCAAAAGCTTGTTTGAGGTCAAACCCAAAACGTAATCGAGCTTGAGTTCCTCAGTTGACAAAAGTCCGTATCTTTGCATTCTTCTAAGAAGGGCAGCACCTTCGAACAATCTTCTTGGGTCTTTTTATTACAAAGTAAGCAACTCTCTGGCAGCCTTTCTGAATTTGGAAAGAGTGAGATGGACTCTCCATACTTATCTTTTATTTTTAAGACCATATTTGCCAACCAATTGGAGTTAATGATCAATTCTTTCTTTTTCGAAAGGTCTTCGTGGGGTGTTGTAGGTGGTGGAATCTACGATAAGATGAATAAATACAGTTGCGATAGTTTTTTCCCATAAATTGATAAAATAAATAATAAAAATCTAAATATTATTATTTCATCTTAAATCAACTTTAACATCTTTTTAAACAAATACTTAATTGAAAAATTTATGTCTTTTAAAAAAATTCACAATCCTACAGATTCTTACATTTCGGTTACTCTTTAATGAAGAGCTGTTGAAAGTTATGTTAATTTTTGTTGCTCTTCTTCAACTATTTTTCTTTGAAGCTACAAATATTAAATTTCTTTGTTTTGCTTTAATGAACCTAAACTGAAACTTTCAATCAACTGTTTAGAATTGAGACCGATTTCATTAAACATGCTTTTAAGATTATTTTCTGTTTATTTTTATATATTTATCAGTTGATTATCGATTTCACTTTGCTGTTTTCTTTGTGTGTCGATACATTTTTTGAAATGATCAATCGTCATCTAATTTTTGTTATATTTTTACCTCAATATGTTAAACTTGCTCCTTGACTGTAGTTGTCAAACCAACTTTATCGGGAGTTAGACCAAAATTACTGGTAAGACTCATCGTAAATTCATTATTCATCTTTTAAGTTTCTTTATTCTAAAATTTATAAATTCTTTTTATCTAATTAAAAGTTCGAACATTTAGATGAAAAGTCAAATTGCCCAAAAGGAAACTAGACGATGACTCAAGAGATAGATTCAGTTCATCATGCGATTTTAAACTGATTCATGATAATAAATATATTCTTTTACTTTTTCTTCCAAAAATGTATTAAAAATAGATTTAAATAGGAATACAGATCAGATCATGCTAAGGACCAATTGATTGATGAATTGTTCTCTGTTTCCCCAATCTCCTCTTCTTTGGAAAGGATGTCTCTTGTGGGCGAAACCTCCTCTTGGAGCTCTAAGTTTGAATGGCCACAAGAAGTTGTTGGCTTCCTTGAAGTGAGGACCAACGGTGAAAATTTCATTGATCAAATCTTCAACGCAAACGATTCCGTGTTTACCCAAAACTTGTTCAATTACAGAGTTAGTGGTAATTGGAATTCTTTGTTTGTTAACCTTACCATATCCTCTCTTTAAAATTAATTTTCTGATGGTTTATCTGGATGGATAACCAAAAGTAATGTATGGTTCAACTCTTCTCAACAAGTTGACTGAAGCCTTGTTGATTCTGATGAAGGCACCGTTGTGGAGTTGTCTAAGTCTCAAGATACGGAGGATTCTAACTGATCTTGGGTTGAGTTTGTTGACACCTCTAATTCTGACAACGAAGGCCAATCTTGGTTCAGCTGGGACGAAGATTTGTCCGCTCAATTTAGCTTGTCTTCTGGCGGTGATTTCAGCTTGTTGGGAAGCTTGATATTGAGCTTCGTATTGTTGAGCTCTTTGGGTGATTTATTGTCTTCTGGTTTTATTAGAAGCTCTTCTTTGTTCTCTTTGTTGTTGAAGAGCAGTAGCGATTTTTTGATCTCTTTATTATTTTTTTCTGAGTCCTTCAGGTTTAGGAGCAACTTGTTTTTATCCTGCCATTTACCACAAAATTAAGTTAATTATAAAAAATTAAATAAAGATTATCCTTATTTCAATATTTCACCATTTACATGTATTATATTTTTTTTACTAATTATCACAACTTAATCAACGTAAAACTCAAATTTTTAGTAATTTTGATTCGCAAGTAAATATCTTTTTATTGAGATGATCTTGTGCATCTTTTTATTTTTATTTTAGAAAAAAGAAATAAATATGACTTTACAGAAAAAATATTAAATTTTACTTGCATTAAAGTTCCATTCTTAATGCTCATCTTGTTTTTTACAAAGCCACTTGTATTTATGCTTTAATCTTCGTGTTGGCAGATTTTATTTCATTTACTTTAAGAGTGTGTTTATCCTGTTTTTACTTTAATTTATGTTGCTCTGTTTATTTACTTTCTTTTATTTTTGATTGAAGATCATTAACTGATCTCTAAAGCTGAGCACATTCTTTCTAAAGCTTTGTTATTTAAAGATTCTAAATTTAAGCAAATATTTACCATTTTTTGTTTTTTCTTATCTGATTAAATTACTCTTCTCATTGCATGATTGATACTGCTTTAATATAACTTTTTGTAAGCTTTGGTCTGGTTTTGGTATTAATCTCTGACTCTGACCAAAAGCAGACCTCTTTGACGACAGTCGATTGTGATTTGCCTAATAACTTAATCGAAACATTGTTCATAAAGTTCTTATCTGGCAGGGCAGAGGCCAACTTATCGGGCTTGTCTTTGAATCAATCTCTTATTCAATTATTCGCTTAATTGGATTACTTCAATTTTTGTGGCTGGGGTTGAGAGGACAGTTTGCACCCAGAGCTGACCATTGTCAGTTCGATATTACTTAGGTGGTAGAATTTAGCCGAGAATATCTTACATATGATGCATTTCTTATTATTTTTTACCTCTCTTAACATCTTTTGTCTTTCCTGCAGAATTTACTAAAACAGGTGTTGAATATTTTACTAATGATGCTTGTTCGCCCAACATTTTATAACTTATCTGGATTTAATAAATTAGAATTCAAAATATTTTCAAGACTTATTTAATAAAACAAACAAAATAATAAAGCAAATTTTAGGACATTCATCTTGAAAAACAAAGTTCAAAACTTATACTTTTTTTGTTAAAGCTAGCGAATCTTTATTATCATCTGAAGAAATATTTAAATCAGAAAGACAATTATTCATTGGTTTTTTTATTCAAAATGAAGTCTGATTCAGTTTCCAATAAAATAGTTAAAACTTATCAATAAACTCTGCTTTGAACATTCGAAGGACTTGACAAAGCTTGCTCAAAAACTCCAGCCTGAGCCTGAGGTTGATTAAATTGATTAGGATAGACTTGACTTGATTCCGGATAATATTGTTATTCTTTAGATTTCCCAAATAAAGATTGACTTATATAATTTGCCACAATAGCCCCGATAGTTACTCCGACGAAAATACCAATTATCTAACCGATCTTAAACTTTTTCGACATCTTTATCAAATAAAAGCTCTTAGGTTTCTTTATAAAAATTATAAATTAACCAAAAAACATTAAGATTTTTTACAAAAAATGAAAACTTTACTTGATCAAATAAAAATACTTTTGAACCCTACAAATTTGTAATACTTTTATTAACTTTAAAATTAATTTCATCTCACTAAAAACTATCCAGACTTCATATTTTTGACCTGACATAACTTAAAGGTTCATCTAAAAAGCTGTAAAGATTATACCCTTGATTTTTATCTTGGATTTAATCGATTCTTTCAATCTTTTTTTGAAAGTTTTACCTAAAATTAGAACGATTTTCAAATGATTTTAGATTAGCGACAGTTTTGTAACGATATACGTTTTAATCTTTTGATTATGGATCAGAATATTTATAAATGATCTTTTATGGTCCTTTATTTTATTATTGAAGAATTTTCATAACACCTTAAGGTATTGGTTGGTATTTTATTTATCTTTATGCCACTTTTTTGAAATTTTTATGTATCTAAGTTTTATCAGTAGATATTTAAAGGCCTTTAAGTTAGATAGGTAGATAAGAGTTTTGGGAAAACTAATAAAGTTTTTCAATCTGTTATGAGTTAGGCTAAAATCTTTTCAACGAAAACTAAAAGTTAATATCTCGAATCGGTTTATAAAGCTCATCAGAGCGTGAATCTAGAAGATGCTGTTTAGATATCTGATTGAGTTTGGATTACTTGATACTTTTCATTCTCCAATTATAAATTATTTATTTAAAGACTACTTTTAGAAAATGTACGATTTTAATCTAAACAAACCGATCATATTTAGTAAAAATTATTTAATTCATAAAGATGATTGAGTGTAAATTTAAATATTTTATCGAATCAAATCTTTTCGGGAACGTTTTTGATGGTTTTAGTACCTCTGATGAGACCAGTTCTTCTGGCGGCAATGAGACCGACTTTTTGACCGGCTGAGGCGAATCTGCTAATGGTTCCTGGTTTACCCAAGTGCTTGTGGTTACCACCTCCGTGAGGATGGTCGACGGGGTTCATTCTAACACCAGCAACTTGTGGGAATCTCTTTCTGAGTCTCTTGAACTTGTGGAAAAGAACACCAGCTTTCATGATTGGTTTTTCGTTTCTTCCTCCACCGGCAATGATACCGACGGTAGCTCTGCAGAGGCCTGGAATGGTTTTTCTGGCACCTGAGGGAAGTCTGACTCTGGTTTTAGCTCCATCATCAGAGTGTCCGACAATGGTGGCATAAGTTCCTGAACATCTTGAATAAGTTCCTTTATCTCCAACGGCAGATTCGATGTTGCAAATGGTGGTACCTTCTGGAATTCTGTTGACTGGGAGAACGTTACCGGTTGAGACGGTTGCTTTTCTTCCACAGAATAAATATTGACCAGAATAAGTTCCTTCGACAGCGAGGAAATATTCAGTGTTATGCTTGTATTTATATGGATCTCTGAAATCGACTTTCAATAAAGGACATCCTCTTCCTGGATCGTGAAGGACAGCTCTGACGACACCTTTAACGTATCCTTGTCTTTCAATAAAATCAAGATTTCTGTATCTTGGAGCAGCGACTCTCTTAGATTTGGGGGTGGTATAAACGCTACCAACCTTACCCTTTCTTTGGCCTGAGATTAATATAAATTTTACATCTGATGACTTTACCCATTCACCACAAAAATATTATTATTAAAAATCAAATATTAATAAACATCCTTAATCCTTGATTATTTAATCAACTTCATATTTTCATGTTTTATTATAAACTTTAAAAGAGTTTTTATTAATAGATCAAATATTTAATCTTAAATAATGTCTTTGATTCCTTCGCTCTACGAAAGAAACCAATAAGCAACTGTCTACGTCGGCAACTTAGATCAAAAAGTAACATAAAATTTACTATGGTAACTTTTTGTTCAATGTGGACCTGTTGTTAACATTCATCTTCCAAGAGATAAAATTACTAATGAGCATCAAGGATACGGATTCGTTTAATTTAAGAGCGAAGAAGATGCAGATTACTCTATTAAAATTATGCATATGATTAAATTGTTTGGTAAACCGATTAAAGTAAATAAAGCTTCTCAAGATAAAAGAACTCAAGATGTTGGAGCCAATCTTTTTGTTGGAAATCTTGATCCTTAAGTCGATTAAAAAATGCTCTATTAAACTTTCAGTAACTTTGGATTGATAATCAACACAAAAATAACAAGAGATCCTTAAGACGGAACAAGTAAAGGTCATGGTTTTGTCAGTTTTGACAATTTTGCATCATCAGATCTCGCAATACAGCAAATGAACGGGCAGTATTTTTCAGGACGTCAAATTAGAGTTGAATATGCTGTTAAAAAAGATACCAAAGGCTAAAAACATGGTACTTTTGCTGAGAGACTCCTTGCTGAAAATAAGCCAAAAAATGCCAATAAAATGCCTGCCATAGTTTATAATCAACCTGGAACAGTACCACTTGAAAATTTAAAACAGCAAGTTCCATCAATCGGAGATTTACCTTTCGCAAAGGGCGGTATAAAACCTTCACAATTACCGCCTCCCAAACCTTTATTGATAAAGCCAATGCCATAAATTAAATTACCTCCAATGCCTTTACCTTCTCAACCAAAATGAAAATAAAAAATCATTTTTGTCGATAGATTATTTTTTAACTTCTAATATTCTTTACTATCTTAAGAAACTTACTTTATCAATCGCTCTTATTTTTTGCCATTTTTTATTAAACTTTAGATTGTGATTTTTTTCAAATTATATTTAATTATCAAATCAGATTAAATGTCAAAAATAATAAATTTGAAAAGTTTAATTATGCAATAAAATCAAAATAAAATTTTTGAGTAAATGAAGTAAAATTCTTTTATCGATTTGAATGTTTAGTAAGCGAATAAAACATAGTTGAAAAGATAAAATGCAGATAAATCACCTTAAACTGACCAATCAAGGTTGGAAAGTTCCCATTGATTTCAATGGCTCATTGCCAGTTTCAATACCGAGGGCTTCTTTGACTTTATTTCCGAAGAACTCAGCGTTTTTAGTTAAATCGGCAAATGTTGTAACTAATTTATTTTCGAAGCAGACTTGGTTTGTGATCATCCAACAGTTGTAGCATCCGTCGAAACCAGCTACGCAATCAAGGGCACATGCAAAGATACAATATTTGACACCTTTGGTACAGTTTTCCATGGCTTTTCCTCCGTCTCCCAAAGTACAATCGATACAGAGAGGGGCGCACAATGTCCAGCAGCAAGCTTGACAGAATAAGTAACTAAGACCACAGGCTTCGATAGCGTGCCATCCGTCAATGCATTGAGCAACTCCACAGGCTTGTTGGGCACAACAGTACCAATTGCAACACTTTTTACAGAAATCCATTCAACTAAATGTCTAAGATTGATTATAAACTTAAAGCAATTTTTACAATTAATATTTTTAAAGTTGAATGTTTACATACTCACCACAATAATTTTATTTCATCAATCTCATATATTCTGTCTAAATTGCGCTCTTTTCTCTTTAATATTCTTTTTATCACTATTTTAGCACATTAACTGACTCATAAATAAAAAAATATTATCTATTTTTAGGTTTTCTCAAAACTGTTCTCAAATTTATAGACTAATAAAATCAATTATCCTATTGAAATAATCATTAATTTGAAATTAATTGAAAAATTAAGACTAAATTCTCATTAAAAATATTGCTAAAATTCAAAAATAAGACGAATAAAATTTATCTCTGTTGAGAAATAAAAGTTTTTAAGTTCGAATCCATGCTAAACGTTTTTAATAAAAGTTAAGAAAATAAAAGAGTAGAGCAGGTAATCTTTTGATGAAAAAGGAGGTTTTAATGCAAGTTGGTGTTGAAAAAGATAAATAAAAAATTGATATAAAAAAAGATAGTATAGGGTTATAGAATAAGTTAAAAGAAGAAGTTACATTTGAATAGAAAGATATAACACGTAAATTTTCTAAACTATATTAATAAAATAACTTTGAGAAAAATGCCTAACGACCAATAAATGAGATTGAAAAGCGAAAAACACTATAGCTCCAGTATTGATAAATCCCTTAGAACTCCAGTATATTTCTACTTATTAAGAAAAAACAATAAGAAAATAAAATCGGCCCTATCTTACTCGGTGTTTTCCTCTTCGTCATTGTTGGCAGCACTCTCTTCCAAATCCTCAATGTTACTAACCAATCCGGAGATGATATCCTTGTATGATTTTTATTGTCTGTATATCTCTCTATTTATCCCAAAGAATATCGCAGTAAGCATTCATCTCATTATTTTTCATGCGATTTTTTAATTTTAAAGCAACTAAACTGTTCAAGCTATATTTTGATTTTTATTGAAAGGAAATACTTCTATAAATCAAAAGAATTCGTCAAGGAACATTTTGGTTTTATGTTTGAAAAAAGAGAAGGAATGTGAGAATTTTATGAGCTGAAAAAGTTGGGTATAATAATATACAGTATAAATTTGTAAATAACATACATAAAAATGTAGGCTTTACCAGCAGATATTCGTAACTTACCGCGCTATATTGTCCCTAACGAACTGTTTATCTGTACAAGCATAATTTTGATTTTCTTTTTGTTATGGGCGATGGGAATGTTCTTCATATGGGCTTGGAGATCGTACAGACACATTCATAACTACGAATACGTTGTGGATCATAACATTAGAAGATAATTTTAGCATGCCAAAAAGACGTACAAGTAGAAGATGGAAAGAGAAAGATAAGAGGAAAATGAAGTTTTTCAATCTGAAACCGGCTAATCGAATATTACACAATACGTATTTTCTATTATTAAATTTAGTCCCCAGAACTCTAAGCAGAGCAAATGGTTTATAACAGACAATAATCAAGGCTTTTGTAGCTGGCCTGTCTTTCAGTCATCGTAGCTATCAATATCAATGCCTTCACCTGTAATATAATGGAGATTGTGACTTATATCGGCGCTGTTGTCGTTTTTACTGTATTCAATATCTTTAGAATTGCCGAAAATATCAAGTATCTTCGGCTTCTATTCTTCATTCCTTTAATTGCAGCATATATTCCTTTCTTTATCTTCAAAAAAGAGCTAAACACAATTTGAGGCAAAGTTTAAATATTTTTCAATCCCATTTACTTTGATTTTTTCACACTTTTTTCTCCAAATCTTCTTCAAATTTTAAATTCGTATTTTTAACATTCAGATCTTCTAAAAAATTCTTTTAATGATGATAATCATACTTTTTAAGAAATAAATTTGCCAACAGCAAAAAAAATAAGATAAAAGTTAAGAAGAAAAAACAAAATATAAAAACTTGTTGACATTGAATAAATTATATTGACTTTATTACATTAATAACTATTCGTTAGAAATATGATCGGCTCCTCAGTCTACTCTAAACTCAGATCTATCTTTCCCAAAGAGCTCTAAAATGTCAATTTATCAGACATTGGTTCTGATTTTGTTGACCAATCTCATGCACTCAGCTTCTTGATCTCCTCGACAATGCCACATCTCTCAATTGACCAGATCCATACTCTTTGTAAAAGACAATAAAAAAACGTAATTAAATCATTAAATTCAGGTCATGGATAAGATTCTTGAAGTTAAGCAATTCGATCTCTACCAAGAAATCGCTGAAGTATGCCCAAGCCAAAAAAACCTCAAAACTATGCCAACTGACGAAGTCATCATGAAAATAAATCAATATACAACAAGAATGGCTCTTTAATAAAAAATGAGTGACTAATCAGATGAAGAAATCATTAACTACTCAGAACTTTAAGAAGCTATAATTCAGAGATCACCTGAAAAAATGCTTCAGCCCATGGAAATTAACGAGATCCATTATCAATCAATTAACTCAATTAAAGGACTCAATAATATTTTTGAAGAAGAATACAACTCTCATTCTCACCTCCCATGGAATGAAATTTGTATTTATGACCTTAATTGACAAACCCGCCTTTTGATAATTTATTTGTTATCGAGTTTACATAAACCTTCGTTGTTTTTAACTTTTACATGTTCATTCGTTCACCGATGAAAAAAAATTATATAAATCAAAACTCAGTATTAAAATATTTATCAATCTCTAATTTTTCATTAAAGCCCAAAGCCATTTTACTTTCCTTCTCTGTGAATTGAAGATTTCATTTGTTTAAAATCGTTTCTTTTTTCTGAACGGATTTTTCCCAACATCGCGTCAAGTTTTGATTTCATTTAATTGTAAGCCACCTGAGATTGGGAATGTCTTTCGATCATTTACATTTAAACCTTTTAGAATTTACTCAATTGTTTTTCTTTCTTTTGCCTAGTTTGGTTAAGTTTTTGTATTTAAGTTTGAGTTCTGTCATAAATCGACCGAGTTTTATCTTCATAAAATTTCATAATGTTTTATCTGGATAATTAATGATTTTGAACAACAAGATCTCTCTTTTCCTGTTTTTTCTCAATACAATTAATTTTGTTTTCCAATATTCTCGACTCATTTATATTTCTCATTTCAATCGTACTTGAATAATCTTTGGCCCTGGTTTATTGGAGTTATTCTTTTGCGGCTTCGATTTTATTTTGTCGATCTTTTCTAAATTATTAATTTTTGGCTTTGATTTCTTAGGTTATGCGGTCTCTTTATTGTTTGTTAATTTTGAGCTTTGATAAAAATAAAGGATACTTTTCTAAGTTCTTACAAATGTTAATTTTTGACCATGCTGATTTTTTAGATTTGTTATTTTTGGATGTTGATTTTGTTCATGTTTTTTTCTTCATTAAGTTGGAGGACCTTAATTCTGTTTTTAATCATTTAAATGTTTCTTTCGGCTTCAAGGAGATTTTTTACAGCTCTAAAAGAGGATTATTGCATTGATCTGGATTTAGTGATGCCTTAAGAAGCAGGCTCAGTTTTCTTCTTTTCGTTCATTTATGGAAATTATAAAGTCTTATAGAATCAAATTATCTTCTTTATTTTTTTTCATTTATTAATTTACTTTTGGATAATTTATTTCTACTTCTATCATGGAAATAAGTG
>Ga0102832_1001759_pt1 | contig 15145 bp, 6 predicted proteins | sample EBPBio282013_DNA_FD_88942 | JGI IMG/M metagenome (GOLD analysis project Ga0102832, IMG submission 88942) | Wastewater treatment Type I Accumulibacter community from EBPR Bioreactor in Madison, WI, USA - Reactor 2_5/28/2013_ DNA (Illumina Assembly) | ecosystem: Engineered > Bioreactor > EBPR >...
ATGTTGACCATCACCTACCGAGTTGAGTTCGAAAAGATGTACCAGGCATCATTCGACAAGCTGGGTGTTCTTCATGTCGAGCCGAAAGGGACGGCATCCCCGCGATCTTCGGCAACGGCCGCCAGCCAACGGTCGCGGGCCAAGCCGAAGGCTCCGAAGGCGCCCAAGAGCAGGGCGAAGCGTAGGCCCAAGGTCAGGATCAGGACCCGCTAGCGCTGACGGGTCGCCCGGCGCCCCTAGAGGCGCTGGAAGAACGCCGCCTTGGTGGCCGCGACCGTCTCCACCACGAGGCTGCGGTCGAGCGCCTGGTTGCGGCGCTCGCAGCTTGTCTCGGCGACGAACAGGCAGCTGTGGCAGGCTGCGCCATTCAGTGCCCGCTCGTCGATCAAGGCCGTCGGGTCGTGGTCGGCGCAGACCGGGTCGTTCGAGCAGATGTCCAGCCGGTCGAGCGCCTGCTCGACCAGTCGGGCGACGTGAGGTGCCAGCGCGATCAGGCCGCCTAGCGTGCCTTGGGCTCCGGCCGACGCGGTATACAGCAGCAGCCCGAAGCGGCCCTTGGCCACGCCGGAAGGGTCGGTCCACGCGTACACGCGCTCCTTGAGGGCGCTCGCCGGGTAGCCGCACTCGAGAGCGATCTCGGCCATCAGGGCGTGCGACAGGCTATGCAGCATGACGTAGGGCGTGCTGGGGTAGGGCGAGGCCACGCCCTTGGCCGCGGCCCAGTGGCCCGCGGCGCCGCGCAGGACATCGCTGCGGTCCTTGACCTCCTTCCGGTCGAGCCACTTCGCGATCGCCTTGTCGTCGAACTTCAGGAACAGGCCTTCCCCGAATTGCTCGACGGCCGGCAGCCAGGAGGTCTCCGCTGCCAGCGGCGCGGCGTTCACCGCCAGCCGGATTTCCTCTAGCTCGCCGTCGCCGGCAAGCGGGGGTGGCTCGAAGCGCGTGAAGCCATAGAGGCAGCTGACCTCGCGCAGGCGATGCACGGCCACGACGGATTCCAGGCCGGTCAGGTCATAGCGGGAAGACGAGCCCCAGCTGCCGGCGGGGCGGGTCTCGGCATGGAGGAGCGAGTCGCGGCTGTCCTGTCCGATCAGGGGCTGCCCGGACGCGAAGACGTCGAACTCGGCGACCCGGATCGGCAGGGCGCCGTTGGCGGCGATGCCGTCGCGGATCTGCTTCAGCCGGGCGAAGATATCGCTCGTCGCGTACTTCTTCACCGCGAAGCCGAAGTCCGGGTTGAAGGTCCGCGCCACCTCGAGCGTTGCCTCGTCCTTGACGGGGGCCAGGGCCGTCAGGAATCCGAACAGCAGGCGCGTCAGCTCGTCCTCGCCCACCGGCAGGGAGATCACGGTGGCGGTCTGCGGGAAATACGTGTTGGTCGCCGTTCGGGTGAGCAGTCGGAGGTAGTTGTTACAGGTCTCGCTGTCGCCGATCCACGGGCGCTGGCCACCGCAACGACCCAAGACGCCTTTCGTGAAAGCCGTTGCTAGCGACAGGGCCTTACCGCAGCTGCAGACAATGTTGGTATCGCGCGGATCGCCGGAGGAGCCGCGCTCCTCGAGCCACATCGGCTTCTTGCAGGTGTCCTCGCGGTGCAGCACCCACCGCCAGTCGACGTCCTGCAGGTGTCCCTTTTCGCAGCCGCCGACGAAGCGCAGCGGCGTGACTTCTTCCTTCTTGTGCGTGTCGGGATGCTCGTATTTCGTGCGACCGCCGCCGGGATCGAGCTGGGTCCACCTGACCAGCAGCCTTCGCCGGGAGCCCGCCGGCTGTCCGGCCATCGGTGCCTCGATGTGCTTGCAGGCGAACCACTCGGGAAAGATCGTCACGGCGACGCCACGTGGCGGGCGGCCGGGCGCGCCCGGATCGACGGGCGGCGTCCGCAGTTGCAGCGGCTTGTTCTCGAAGACGACCTTGCTCAGGCGATCGACGAGGCGCGGCTCCGACAACGGCCGCGAGATCTTGCTGTCCTGGACTTCCCAGCGGTCGAGACCGCCGATCACCACCGATCGGGTCGGCAGGTCGATCATCGCGCCGGGCCCGAAGGTCGACACGAGCTGGCTCAGGCGTTGGACCGGGCGTTTCATGCGATGTCCTGCGCGTTGGCGATCGGTTGCCCGTTGGGCCCGAGGATCCTGAGCGTCACGTTGGGCTCGACGTCGCGCATCGAGCGGCTGGCGACGAAGCGCTGGTGGCCGGGCGACATGTCGTTGCCGCGCGGATCGAGCGGCGCGATCAGCAGGCGCCGCGGCAGGCTGGCCGCGCCGTAGGTGAAACTGTCCCCGTTCGAGGTCTGCTCGCTGTTGGTGGCGATCCAGTCGGCAAGCAGGGCGTCGATCGCCGATTGCAGGAAGCCATGGTCGGCCTGCGGCGCGCGGGCCAGCAGCGTCTTGCGCACGTGATCCTGCACATCAGGGCGCTGCGCCAGGCGTTCGACCGCGTTCTCCTGCGTCATGTCGGGATCGACGTGGCGCGCGATGGTGACGACCACGGCGGCGAGGGCCCGGTCGAGCGCCCGGCGCGCCCACGGCGTGACGCTGGTCGCCTCGACCGCGCGGTAGAAGCCGCGGTGGAAGAACGAGAACTGCTCGTAGTGCGCGCGGTCCCGCGGCTTGTGCAGGTTCAGCAGCACGACCACCAGGCCGGGCTTGCCGGCCTCGCGGCCGACGCGGCTGGTCGCCTGGATGTATTCGGCCGTCGTCTTGGGCTGGCCCTGCACCAGCATCAGGCCGAGGCGCCCGATATCGAGGCCGACCGAGATCATGTTAGTCGCCAGCGCGACATCGACCGTCTCGGCCGTGCCGCCGAAGGCCTGGTCGAGCCGCGCCTTGGCCTCCGCGACCTGGTCGGTGCTGACGCGCGAGGTTAGTTCCATCGGCTCGCGCAGGGGCCGATTGGCGAAGGGCTGGTCGTGGGGCTGCACGCGGCGGCGCTGGTCGCCGTACTTCGAGGCGAAGCCGCTGACCTCGTCCTCCACGATTCGTCGCGCGCCACCCAGTTCGCGCAGCGCGTTGAAGTAGCAGACTGCCGTCAGGTAGGGATCGGCGGAGGCCGTGTCGACATTGGCGGCGGCCTGGGCGGCGGAAGCCAGCGTCGTCAGTGTCTGGCGGAAGATCAGCTTCGGGCCGCGGCCCTGCGCGGCGATCCCGAGGTAGAACCGCGCCTTGTCGGGGGCCGGGTCGGTGTGGGCGAAGAAGCTGTCGGTGCGATCGATCCCGGGCGGCGGGAAGACCTGCGTCTCGGCCCGGTCGAACAGGGCACGGATCTGCTGGCCGGCGCGCCGCACGGTGGCGGTCGAGGCCACGATCTTGGGACGCACGCGCTTGCCGTGCTTCATGCGCGTACACAGCCGGTCGATCGCCGCCTCGTACAGGCCGGCCACGGTCCCCAGTGGGCCGCTGATCAGGTGCAGCTCGTCCTGGATGATGAGGTCGGGCGGGTCGAGGACATTGTCGTTGAACAGCTTGTTCCCACCCGTCTCCATCGGCCCGAGGAAGCCGCGCACCGGGTCATGTCGATTGACGTGGCCGAAGAAGGCGCCGGCCGCACCGACCCACGGCAGGCTCGCGAACTTGTCGACCGTCGCCACCACGAAGGCCGGCAGGCGGCGGTAGATCGGCTCGTCGACCGTGACGATGGGCAGCCGCTTGCCGCCGAAGTCGCACGCGGTGTTGGCGCAACGCAGCTCGAGGTCGACCGGCGCCTTGTCGTTGGGCACGCAGTGGAACGAGTTGGGCGTGAACGGCTCGTTGCACCACGGGCAGGCCTTGATCGGCGCCGGCGCGCGCTTGTCATGGCCCTTGCGGTATTTGCGCACCCGCGTCACCGCGGTGTCGTCGCCCGTCTGGCCGGTGCCGCCCAGCCGGTTGGGCGAGGCGTCCGAGCCGACCCACAGGCCGATCTCGATCGGCCAGTCACCCAGCAGCCGCTTGCCGTTGTCGATGTTCTCCGGCGCCTCGCGCAGCCGCTCCAGCGCGCAGATCACGCCGGCGGCGCGCGCCAGCTGGTCCAGCGTCAGCAGGCGCAGCGTGTAGCGCATGATCACCGACACGCCGGCCCCCAGCAGGCCGGGATTGCGCAGCCGGCGCAGCGCGATGGTGAAGGCGGCGAGGCCGAGATAGGCCTCGGTCTTGCCGCCGCCGGTCGGGAAGAACAGCAGGTCGGCAACCTCGCGGTCGGCTTCGGTCGGATCGACCAGTCCCGGCAGGTTCAGCAGGATGAAGGCCAGCTGGAAGGGCCGCCACCGCGGAGGCTTCTGCTGGGCCGGGTCGCCGCCCCGCCCGGCATTGCGATGGCGTGCCGCGACCTCGATGGCGAGGTTCATCAAGCGGAAGGCGCGCCGCACGTCGGCGCTGGTTTCGAGCAACGCGACGCCGGCCTGCATGCGGGTTGCGGCCTGGCGAGCCCGGGCCACCAGTCCGCGCGCCGTATCCTGTCTGCTGGTATCGCCAAGGCCGGCGATCCGGGTCTCTTCCGCGTCGATCCACTGGGCGTAGGCCGCGCCCAGCGGCGCCAGGGCGGCCACCAGCGCCGGGCCGCCCTGCTGCGCGAGCCCGGCCAGCGCGGCCATGTCGAACTCGGCGGCCGGGATGGCCTCGTTGGGGATGACCCGCTCGACCGCCGCCACGGGCATGGGATCGGTCCACACGGTCCGCACGGCGCCATCCGCGTCGGCCTTCCAGCCGGCCGACGTACCGCGACCGACGCCGTAGTCCGCGACGTCCCGGTAGTGGAGGTCGGCCAGCTTCACGTCGTCGTCTTCCGACCGCCAGCCCGACAGGTCGTGGCGCGGGCAGAAGCCGTCGGGCGCGCGCAGTTCCAGCCGGACCTGGAAGGCGTAGGCGACATCCTGGTAGCGCCGCGCCATCCGGGTGCGCCGGTTCACCACGAACACGGTGACGGCCTTCAGCGCGAGGCTCTGGCCGCCCGGCAGTTGCAGCGTGTACGGCCGGACATGGGTCACCAGCTGCAGCGCGCCGCCGGTGCCGGAGCCCTGCGCCGGCGCGCTGTCGGGCACGATGTGGTGCTGGCGGTGCTCCAGCAGCGGTAGCCTCACCGCCGTCGGACCGCGCGGCACGCGGACCCACTGGACCTCCGGCTGCTTCTCGGGCTTCGACTTGATCGCTTCGCCGCCTTCGACCGGCTCCGGCGGCGGCAGCAGCACGCTCTCCGGCAGCGGCGGCTCGGTGCGGTAGTCGCCCCAGCTCACCACCGCCTCGATCTCCGTCGTCGAGGCCGGCACCAGCACGGTCAGCGCGATCGACGACGGCGAGAAGCGCCGGGTCGCGGCCGGCGCCTCGGGCTCGGCATCGTCGGCGGCGGGCGCGCTGCCGTCGCCCAGGCCGGCCATCTCCTCCTGGCCCTCGGCCTCGATCTCGCGTTCCTCGTCCTCGCCGTCCGCTTCCCCGGCGGCGGGGCGCGCGACCTCTGGGTCGGGCGCGAGGAAGCCGGCGAGGTACCAGCGCGACGGCACCTCCGACAGCACCTCGGTCGCGAGGTCGGCATCGTCCGGGCCCGGCCCGACCAGGTCGCGCCGGGTCTTGCGCAGCAGGTCCTCGCGGACCTCGACCGACGTCGTCATTTGGACCTCCGTCCGGCAGCCGGCCGCTCGGCCATGACCAGCGCGCTCATCGTCTGGGCGTGCCAGGCCTCGGTGAAATTGGCGCGCAGGCTCCGGGCCTTGTAGCCGGCGGCCTTCCACAGCCCTTCCAGCGACACCAGCCGGTCGCGCAGGCCGAGCCGGATGCCGACCCGCAGGCTGGCCTTGTCCGGCCCGCACAGCACCCACGCGTCGGGCCGCTGCAGCGCGTGCGCCCACAGGTCGCGTTCGCCGGGGTCGAGGGCGATGTCGAAGACCTCGATCGCCAGTGTGGCCCGCGCCCCGTCGCTCACCGCGTGAACGTGGGCCAGGGTGCTCTTCAGTTCCCGGCCGTCGATGTGTTGCTGCGGGCGCCTGTTCTGCGCGCCGGTCTGAGTCTCCGTCACGACCTGCTCCACCGTCTCGACCGCGTGCCGGCCAACCAGCGCCTTCCAGCCGCCGACCCGCCACGCCTCGATGATGACGTTGGTGTCGACCAGGACGGGCGGAGCGGTGGCGGCCATCGGACCCTCAGAGATCGAACGGGGCCGTCACCCCGTGCGCCTCGAACAGTTTCGCGAGGTCGTCCAGCGTCAGGCCGGCCAGCTCGGCGGCGCGCCGCGCCGAGACCTGGCCCTGGTCGATCGCCTGGCCCAGCACCTGCAGGAATGGCTTCGAGAACAGCGGCGGGCGCGGTCCCTTGCCGTCGCCGCGCAGCGTCCGGTCGTCGATCGCCAGCGCCGCCTTGCGCGACAGCACGCCCAGCGACACCAGCCGCCACTTCACCGCGACGCCCGAGACGCGCAGCCGAACCGCGATCGCCTTGATCTCCTTGGGCGAGGGCGGAGGCATGTCGCTGTCCTTCCATCCATCGCCTCGGCCGCCACCTCGTCCGTCTCCATATCCCACGCCACCTCCATAGCCTCTGCGTGCTGGCGGGTCGGGAATGTCGACAAGAACTTTCGGCATCAGCAGGGCGCTGGCGAAGGCGTTGGCCAGCTGCTCGACGCGGCCCTTGCCAGCGTCCTCATCCGGCGCCTCTACATGCTCGGGCGGCATCGCCTGCCAGGTCAGGACGTGGAACAGCTCGTGGGCCAAATCGAAGTGGCGCCGGCTCTCGGCCTCGCTCCGGTTGATCAGCACGGCGTCGAGTTCGGGCAGGTGGCAGGCCGCACCGGAGATGCCGGCCAGGGCGTCGACCATCAGCACCAGGATGTGCAGCCGTTCTTCCATGACCGCTTGCAGCCGGGCCGCCGGCACGGCGCCGAGGTCGAATTCCCGGGCGAAGCGCTCGCCGGCCGCCATCGCCTCCTCGACGGTCGAGCCCTTGTGCAGGCCGAGGCTGGGCCGCAGCAGCGGCCGTTGCCGGCCGACCTGGGGCGCGATCTCGCGGAACGCCGCGACCCAGCGGCCAGCCTGCGATTCGAACCTGTTCAGCCCCTCAAGGGGGACGCCGGACTGCCGCCACGAGAACCGGCCCTCGCCGGCCAGCTGAAAGGGATCGATGAATTGCTCGACCGAGACGCCCAGCGCCTTCACGGCGCGCAGCAGCTCGTCGGCCGACAGCCGGCGCTCGCCGGTCTCGATGGCCGACAGGGTCTGGCGGTCCTTGAATCCCAGGCTGCGGGACAGGTCTTCCTGCGAGAGGCCGCGCTGGTCGCGCAGGGCGCGCAGGCGTCCCCCGAGGCGGGCGGTGGCATTGGTCATGGATGCCGTATAATCTTGCAAAGGGTCATTTGCAAGATTTTCCCGCTACAGCAGGCTGGCCTGCCGCGGCTTGGCCGCAACGGCCTTGCGCGCCGGCTTCTTGCCTTTGGAAGTGGGGGCGGTGCCCTCTGCCTGCTCCGCCGCGTACCGCTCCGCATTTAACGCGAGTAGCCGCGCCAGCACCTCGGCCCGGAACGGCGCCGGCCAAAACAGCCGCCCTTGGTACTTGGGGTCGTCCTCGCTCTTCTCGGTCAGGAATTCGGGGTTGGCCCGCTGGGCCAGATCGTCCCATCCGTAGGCACGCAAGACCGCCCGATCCATTTCTTGGTGGAGGCGGCGGAGTTCAGCGATGTCGTTAGATTTATCATCGGCGTTGTGGAAGCGATTATATGTTTTTGTGAGCCCCAGATTGCTCGCCTTCATCATGGCTTCGCGATGCCGACTGTACGTAGCCCCGATATCTTCAAGCATGGACGAGTTGTCCAGATTCTCAGGCAAAGGATAGTTTTCGAAGCAATCCGAGGGAGCATAGTTCAGATCGTTCTTGAGCGTTGAGGAGAATGTGCGCGTCCAAATCTCGTGCGGACGAGAGTGCAGAGCCGAAAATGCTGAGTACTGAGAGAAAACAAACACCACGGTCTTTTCGTTGAAGATAGTGCCCGTCGGGAGCATCGCGATCGAAAGATGGGGGGACACGCGAGGGGTGACCAGCACACGCGTCATTTGAGACATTGCGGAGCGCAACTCTCCTCGTGGCCGAAGAAACTTCCACCAATCTCTCTTGCCTATGGCGTCGTTAATCTTTTCGCGCTCAGGTCGAACTTTGGTCTTGGCCAGTTGCAGTAAGTCGGGCCAATCCTCTTGTGCCTCAACTAGCGTGAGATCGCTTAGGTCAAACACAAAGCGGGTGGCGAGTTGTTGGGGGTGGCCGTTAATCTCTTCGCCGCCGATATAGGGGAAAATTCGTTCCTTGTTTTTGGGATTTCTTTCAATCAGCCGATTCATTTGAGCGAGAGATGTTGGCTGTCCAACGCCGTTGCCAGGGTTGGTGTCATCAAATGTGAAGCCCATGCCCAAGACATATGAGCCGACATAAGACTTGTTCGCATTGGCACGAAGCGCTTTCGGAGATTCATCCACGTTCCCGTCCATTAGGAAGGCAGAAATTCGAGTCACGGATTGACCATCGAGGAGTCCGGGGCGCAATCGACCAGCCTTTGCAATATGCACAACGGACACAACGACCGCGGCTTCCCCTGGCCACAGCAAGCGTCTAGTGGCAGCGAAAATTTGGCCGTCTGCCTGGAGAATTGGCAACAAGCCAGTTTCTCGAGTGTCCCCCTGCCCGATCGTGTTGGTAGCGATCAAGCCGAATGCACCTCCCTCGCGGATCAGTGCCCAAGCGCGCCGGAAGAAGTGTGCAACGTAGTCCGCGTTCCCGTGTGCGCCTGCGTGGAGAGCCTTGAGCCAGTCTAGGATTCCTTCTCTGTTCGACTCGAGAACGGAGTTCTTTCCCGCGAAAGGAGGGTTTCCGACCAGCACGTCAAACCCAGACGGATCGCGAGCGAAAACCTCGGGAAATTCGAGGTCCCAGTGAAATGGGCGGACCGGGTGTAGTCCCTGTTGAAGCTCGGCTGCCGCGAGCGCCACCTTGTCCCACATATCGCCGCCGCCGGTGAACCAGCTCTCGATCTCGGTGCGGCGCTTCTCGCGTTCCTTGTCCTTCTCTGCGGAGAAGAACGCCGACACGATTGCATCGCCGGCCTGGCGCACGAAAGTCATTTGATTTTCGATCGTCTGGAAGCGCGACTCCTGGATCGCGCGATGGACATCGTCTGGCGCCTCCCGAATCTCCGCGCGACCCAGCAAGACCGCATCCAGCCGAGCCCGCAGCAGACTCCTAATCAGCGGCAGGCCGGGCTTACCAACATCCCAGTGCACGGCTGCGATTTGGGCGCGGCTCAGGCCGATCAAGCTGTCGCCAGTTTTTAGCGCATGATCGAGGAAGGTGAACTCGTGGTCGCGGGCCAGCGTTGCCAGCCACAGCGACAGGCGCGCGAGATCGGTCGCCATGGGATTGCGGTCGACGCCGTACAGACAGCGCTGCGCCACCAGACGGCGGGCATGCAGTTCCTCGGTCTCATCGCCCGGGATCGCGGGGCGCGGGCCCGGGCTGGCCCAAGCCTTCGTGAGGCGCTCGCCCAGCTGGCGGCAGGCCTCGACCAGGAATGCGCCAGACCCCATCGCCGGATCGCAGACCTTGATGTCGAGAATCGCCTCGGGCGTCGCGCTATCGCCCAGCCGCTCCAGCACCGGGGCCAGCGCCTGGCGCACGATCGGCTCGGTCAGCTCCCGCGGCGTGTAATGGCTGCCGGTGCGACGGCGCTCCTCGGTGGGCTGCAGGATCGGCGTGCCCTTGGTGACCGCGGTGCTGTCGGGGCTGCCGCGCTCGTCGATGGTGGTGCCGAAGGCCGCCGCGAGGGACGGGGCGTCGGTCGCCTCCTTGATCGCCGCGATTACCGCGGCGGGGAACGCGTTGCGGCCGGTCTGCTCCTTCAGGATCTTCTGCCGCTCGCCCGGCTTCACCTTGAGCAGGGCGGCGCAATCGACGAACACCGGCGTGCGATTGTTCTTACCGGCCTTGATCGCGATCGATGGGCCGGGGGCCGCCTCGACGGTGAAGCCCATCACCGTCTCGTAGACCGAGCCGATCTGCTCGACGTCGAGTGTGCGGTAACTCAGGCGCTCGCTGCTCAGGGTCATCAGCCCGCCCAGCACCTTCAGCAGGCAGGCGTCGCTGACCGGCAGCACGCGCGGCGGTTCGGCAGCGGTCGTGCGTCCCTCGAGGAACGGGAACGCGTCGGGATCGAATAGCTTGCCGCCGCGGCCCACGATCCAGCTCGAGCCGTCGCCCCGGTGAATCATGCGGAACAGCGCCAGCAGCTGGCCCCAGGCGCCACGGCGTTCGTCCATCGTGTCGGGATGGCGCGCGACATCGTCGGTCAGGCGGGCATAGAGGTTCCGCAGTCCGTAATTGTCGTCGTAGAGCAGGCGGGCCGCGTCGTCCTGTTGCGACGGCAGCAGGTCGCGATCCTCGGCGTAGAGCAGGAACACCAGCCGCATCAGGACGGTCAGCAGGCCCTCGTAGAGGTGGTGCGGCTGCCGGTCGGCCAGCGCACGCATCTCGTCGGGCGCGGCGGCGACCAGGCCGCGCAGCAGCTCGTGCAGCGCGCCCAGCACCTGGCCGGCCAGTGCCTGGCTGACGCTGGCCTGGGCGCTGCGGCTGGCGGCCAGCACGGCAAGCAGGCGCTTGTTGTCGGGGTTGGTGAACAGCGCCGCTCGGTCGAGCAGCAGCTTCAGGCCGCCCAGCATGGCGCGGCCCGGCACGCTGCCGAGGTCGTGCAGCGGGAAGGACAGCCAGCCCGAGGTCTCCGCCCCCGGCGCGTGGACCAACCGCAGCGCCCGGTCGCTGACCAGCAGGCCGGTGTGGACCTTCGACTCGCGCAGCAGCCGTTCGAAGCGCTGGTGCGGGCTCGCTTCCCAGCCGTCGAGGGCGCCGCGCGCGTCGGGATCGACTCCGGCGGTCAGGAACTGCACCAGCAGCTGGAACGTGCCCGGCTCGGGGCCCACCTGCACCGCCCAGGCGGGGGCCAGCACCGTCTCGTGCTCGGGCACGCTGACCGACAATGTGTCGGGCAGCGGCGGGCCGCCGGGCGCGCCGGCGACACGGTCGGCCGGCCAGTCGAGCACGTGGTGGAAGAATGCCCAGGGATCGGGCAGGGCGGGCGACTCTCGGTCCAGCGCAATGAAGCGCGCCGCCGTGCTGCTGTCGATCGGGGTCTGGCGCAGCGGCACCAGGCCCAGCTCCTTCAGGATGGCGCGGGCGACGACCAGGCCGGTCGGCCGGACATGGTCCAGCCACTCGGTATCGGGATCGAGAGTGTCCAACGGGCTCATGGGCGGGGCAGGAGGTAGACGAGGCCGACAGGTTCGAGGCGCTGGGCCGCGACGGCGTAGAAGGCCTTTACCCGCGCCGGCTCGGTACGGATGTCGGCGTCGAGGCGTTCGAGCTTCTGCGCCCACCACCGCCGGTCGGCCTGGCGCTGGCGGCGCTCGCGCTCCTCGGTGAACAGCTCGAACTGGTCGTCGCGTCGGCTGCCCTCGAGGATCTTGCGGCGCTGGCCTTCCAGCAGTTCCTTGAGCGCGTGCGCCTCGCGCACGCCGTTATTGGCCAGCAGCTGCTCGGCCTCCAGGCGCTCGGCTTCGGCGCGCCTCTGCAGCTCGGGCAGCAGGTCGCCGACATCGTGCCGGACGGAGGGCTTCACGCGGGCGAGGTCGGCCTTGGTCGACTTCGGGCCGGAGAAGGCCTGTTCCAGCCGCGCCAGCGTGCCTTCCTCGCCGTCGGCGCCGAACGGCGTCAGCGCCGCCTTGCCCTTGCGCTCCTGCCAGAAGGCGGAGACCGACAGGATGCGCTCGTGCAGCCGTTGCCCCTCGGCGCCGTACAGGCAGAGCCGGCCCAGCAGGGTGACGCGCGGCCGCGCCTCGCTGCCGGTCAGCACGGTCACGCGCTCCAGCCCGGCCTGGAAGCCCTGGCTGATGAAGCGCGACAGCAGGCGGCGCACCAGCCGGTGCTCGACGTGCAGCTGCACGACATCGGGATCGTCGCGGTCGTTGTCATCGACTGGCGGCTGGAAGGCGACCGCGCGCACCGGCGTGGCCTTGCGCCACTGCGCGATGCTCTCGCGGCGGCCCGGTCGACCCTTGCGCAGGTCGTCGAACAGGCTGGCCCAGCCGGCCTCGCGGCTGAAGGCCGGGGCCTCGGGATCGAGGCGATAGGTCTCGGTCTTGCCGACCTTGCGTCCGGCCAGCGCCGGCAACGACAGGCCGAGGCGTCGCAGCGCCACGCTGACCACGCGGGTCAGGTCGTCGACGTCGACGCCGACCGCCTCGCGCGACTCTTCGAGGACCTTGGCCAGGCGCTCCTCTTCCCTGCGCAGGCGGGCACGCCGCGCCTCGACCTCGTCGTCCATCTCCTGTCGCGCGGTGGCGGCGCCCTCGCCGCCGTCCTGGCCCTCGATCCGGCCGGCCAGGTCCTCGGCGTCGCGGGCGCGCACGCCGCTGCCCAGCTGGCGCTCGACCGCCTGGGCGATCACCTGGCCCGAGCTGCCCAGCTGCTCGCGGATCGTCTCGGTCTTGCGCACCAGGGCGCGCAACACGAGATCGGTCGGGCGCTGGGCGTAGCGGAAGTAGCGGCAGGTCACGACCTTGGCCGGCTGCAGCTTGCGGTCGATGCGGCCGTTGCGCTGTTCCAGCCGCGCCGGGTTCCACGGCAGGTCGAAGTGGACGAGGTCGGCGCACCAGGCCTGGAGGTTGATGCCCTCGCGCGCTGCGTCGGTGGCCAGCAGGATCCGCACCGGTTCCTTCGCCGGGTCCTCGTTGAAGGCGAGCTTGATGCGCTCGCGCTCCTCGACGCCGGTCGATCCGTTGATGACCAGGATGCGCTCGTCGGCGCGGTCGGTGCGGGCGATCGCCTCTTCCAGGCAGGTGCGCAGCCAGCCGAGCGTATCGACCCATTCGGTGAACACGATCAGCCGCCGGCCTTTCCACGTGCCGCCGGGATGGAACGCGCGGGCGAGCCAGTCGGCCAGCCACTTCACCCGGGAATCGGGGTCGTGGCGGTGCTGCTCGGCCAGCGCCAGCATCTCGTCGACGGCCGCCAGTTCGCGGTCGATGGCCGGCTTCGGGGCCTCGACCGTGCCGAGGTCGGTCGCGGCCTCCACCGCCGCGTCGAGGTCGACCTCGTTGCCGTCGATCGCCTGCGGGTCGGCCTGCGCCGGCGAATCGACCGGCCGGAAGACCAGCTGGTTGGCCACCGCGTCGAGCGCCTGCGCCGGCACCTCTACCGCGGCGCGCTTCGCCAGCGTCCGGCGATGCGCTTTCAGCGTGCGCACGAAGGCGGGGATCGAGGACAGCAGGCGCTGCTGTAGGCCGGAGAAGATCAGGCGGGCGCGCGCCTGCTCGCCGACCGGCAGGGCCTTGATCCGCTCCTCGCGCAGGTCCTGGTAGGCTTCCAGCTGCTGGGCCAGCGCCAGCTCGGGCGTGGCCGCGGGCAGCCTGTCGAGGACGATCTCCTCGATCCTGCGCTCCGGGAAGGCGTGGCCCAGCGCGCGCAGGTCCGACTTCAGGCGCCGCACCATGACCGGCTCGGTCTCGCGCGCATCCACCGGCAGGCCGCGGGTAAAGCGGTCGGGATCGAGCATCTCGAGCAGGGCGGAGAAGCTGTTGCTGTGGCCGTTGTGCGGCGTCGCCGACAGGAACAGGCGGTGCTCGAAGCGCGGCGCGAGGCTGCGGATGGCGGCGGTGAACTGGCTGTCTGTGGCGTAGCGGCGGCCACTCGACGGCGCGGCGTGGTGCGCCTCGTCGAGGATCAGCAGCGACTTCGGCCGGAACTCCGTCAGCTGCGACCGCAGGTCGGCGGTGTAATCCTCGTCGATCAGCAGGCTGTGCGACACGATGAAGGCCGAGCCGGTCGACCACACGTTGACGCCGAAGCCGTGCTGGCGGCGCATCGCCTGGACGAATTCGCGGTCGATCACCTTGAAGGCGAGGCCGAACTTGACGTTCAGCTCGTCCTGCCACTGCAGGGTCATAGAGGCCGGGGCGGCGACGATGGCGAGGTCGATGCGGCGGCGCAGCAGCAGCTCCCGCAGCACCAGCCCGGCCTCGACGGTCTTGCCGAGGCCGACGTCGTCGGCGATCAGCAGGTTGACCCGCGGCAGCTCCAGGCCCTTGCGCAGCGGCAGCAACTGGTAGGCATCGAGCCGGATACCGGCGCGGAACGGCGCCTGCAGGAGCGTGCGGTCGGCGGCGGTCGCGCTCTGCCAGCGCAGCGTGCGCAGGTAGGCGCCGAACACCTCGCCATCGTCGGTGCCGTTCTCGCCGAGCCGCTGCCAGCCATCCTCGTCGAGGCGCCGCGGTGAAATCTCGGCTTCCCAGACGACCTCGAGCCGCTCGCCCTGCGCGTCGTCCTCGATGCAACTCAGCTTGACGCGGCGGTGGTCGCGGTGCGCGGCGACGTCCTGCACGAGCCAGCGCCGCCCGCGCAGCTCGACGAAGTCCCCCGTTGCGAGTGCCACCCCTGTCACCGCTTCCTGCCCCCGCTTAACGCTCTGCCTACGCCAAGCGCATGATACTCGCGCGGCATCGACGGGCAACCGGTTCGCGGCTTGGGCATCGCGAGTCGGGCAAATGCCTTTGCGCGACGGAAGATCGCGCGATCCGTGAATCGTGCTAGGGTTGTGTGCCGGTTGTCGCTGCGATTCAATCTCAACCGGTGGGGCCTTGGGGAAGGTGAGCCGGGGAGGGTTGCTTGAGTTTCTCGCCAATCGATCTCGTGTCAGCGCATCGGTGGCGCCGGGTCGCGTTTACCACCTACTCGCTCAGCCTGTCCTTTTTCGAGGCGGTCGTGCTCGACGCGCTGGTCCGCGGCGGAGCGCAGGAGGCGTTCATCCTGTCGGACGTGCTGGGCGTGAAGGCGGCACTAAGCGAGCAGGGCGCGCGACGGGTCGGCAAGGAGTACCACGTCGAACCGGTCTCGGTGACGAACGGCGTGTTTCACCCGAAGGTATCCGCCTTCGTCGGAGACGAGGACTGCCACCTGCTCGTCGGCTCGGGGAACCTGACCTTCGGGGGATGGGGCGGCAATTTCGAAGTCGTCGATCACCTGCACTCGGCGCTGGCCCCCGACGCTATCGAGGACGCCGCCAACTTCTTTCTGCTCATCGCTGAATCGGGACGGCTCCGGCACACCGCCGCCAACCGCTGTAGTGCCATCGCCAACGACCTCCGCGCCTCGATCCA
>Ga0102832_1001760_pt1 | contig 15140 bp, 19 predicted proteins | sample EBPBio282013_DNA_FD_88942 | JGI IMG/M metagenome (GOLD analysis project Ga0102832, IMG submission 88942) | Wastewater treatment Type I Accumulibacter community from EBPR Bioreactor in Madison, WI, USA - Reactor 2_5/28/2013_ DNA (Illumina Assembly) | ecosystem: Engineered > Bioreactor > EBPR >...
GGCGGCCGCGTCACGGCGTGGTCGCCGGGTTGTCGTTCGTGATGGTGGTGATGCCCGCCGCGCACGCGTCCCGCGAACATAGCCCGAAAACTACCTGATCCGACTGAATCTGTCTGAGCGAAAAGTGTCTGCAATGAACGATTCTCAGGTAGGCCTGTCGCTCGACTATTGATGCCGCCAGACCTTCACGGCAGAGATCAGCAGGATCACCGCGATGGCGGGCAATAGAATGGCACTCGGCACGACATCCAGGAGCTTCGCCCCGATGAAGCTGCCCCCAATCGATCCAGCTGCCATTACCAGCACGAACCGCAGATTGCGTCTCAGGACGGCAAAGGTACTGTCCCGACTATAGCGCGCGAAACCTACCAGCATCGTCGGCAGGCTCACTGCCAGGGACAAGCTGCCTGCGAGTTTCACGTCTGCGCCAAACAGCAAGATCAACGTCGGAATCAGCAACTCACCGCCAGCAACCCCCATGAGCGAGGCTACGATTCCGATGGCGAAGCCGGCCACGACGCCGGCGACCATCTGGGCTCCCCCGGTGAGCAGGGCCTGGCCGCCGGCCTCTGCGCCGTGGCCCAGCAACAGCACGATGGCAATGACCACGAGCAACAGCGCCAGCACCTTGAACAGCGTAGCTGATTTCAGTTTTGTCGCCCAGGACGCACCAACCCAGGCACCGACGAGACTGCCGGCAAGAAGGTTCACGACAACAGGCCACTGATCGAGGATCGCGCCCGCGGGCACTGTGCCCATGCGAAAGGGCAGCGCGGAGACCACAACGATAAGGCTCATCGCCTTGTTCACGATTACCGCTTCAAGGGCACCGAAGCCGAACAAACCGATCAGCAAGGGCAACCGGAACTCGGCACCGCCGAGACCAATCAGGCCGCCGAGCGTGCCGATTCCCGCTCCGCCGAAGAACGCCCCCAGGTTGCCCCGCTGGGCATGCTCGGCCGTCGCAGCCATCTCGCCTCCGCTATAGTGGACTGGATACTACGCCATGCTCGACCGAATTGTCTCCACGAGCGTCAGCTTCCTTCTGCTATTGTGCCGGGGGCGCCTCGACGAGGTACTGACGGATCACGCGGTAGGCCTTCGCACGCTGCGGCTCCAGCGCGGCCAACTCGGGAGAGTTCAGCCAGGCCTCAGCCGCAGCCAGGCTGTCCCACTCTGAGACCACCAGGTTCGGAGGAGGCTCACCAACCAAGGGGATGATTCGGCCGCCGATCGACGAGATGATGGCCGGTCGGCCACCAGCTGCTTCGAGAGCGGGTCGAACCACTGGTACGTATGCTGCCAACGCGACCGGATCGAGGAGCTCGCTCTCGGCGACCAGGAACACCTTGGGTACTGCGGCAGAGTCTGTGCTCATGGATTCCTCCCAGTCGAAGTTTCCCCCGCCCCCGATTCTGGGTTGTTCACTGCCAACGCAAGAGCGGAGACACGGCCCCGGCGGAAATGGGTGTAAATGGGTGTCCAATTGGGCATGTCGCGGTCTTTGGCACCTCTCGCTTCAACTCGCGAAAAGCTATCTCGGGAGTGGCTCGGTCCCCTTGTCGAGCACCGAGAGATACTTGCTGTATGCAAATAGGCGCCCCCACTTCTTCCCGGTCGTCTCGCGGACGATGCCCTCAGAAGCAAGCAGCTCGAATGATTTGCCGACCGTAGGCGGCGACAATCTGAGCTCAAGGGAAGCAGCCCGGATCGACATCATGGGGCGGCGTTGAAGCAGTTCGTGAACGCGCAAGGCGGAAGCGGCCGCTCTCCCCTGCTTGGACAATAGCTCGCGATCCGCGTCAAAGAGCGCGATCAAGTCGCGAGCCGTGTCGGCGGCCTGCTCAGCGGTTTCCGCAACACCTGTCAGGAAGAATCCCATCCAGGCCTCCCAGTCACCGGTCTGGCGAACCTCCTGCAGCAGACGGTAGTATTCGTCCCTGTGGCTCTTGAAGAATAGGCTTAGGTACAGGACTGGCTCGTGTAGGGCGCCCGCGTCGCACAACATCAAGGCAATGAGCAACCTCCCGAGGCGGCCATTGCCGTCAAGAAACGGGTGGATCGTTTCAAATTGAACGTGAGCCAATCCAGCACGAATGAGTGGCGGCAGTGACGGATCTTCATCGTGGAGGAATCGCTCCAGTGCACCGAGACACTCCGTGAGGTGGTCAAGGGGCGGCGGCACGAATAGGGCGTTGCCTGGCCTCGTTCCACCAATCCAATTTTGCGAACGTCGAAATTCACCAGGTTGCTTGCTCGCTCCCCGTCCCGAACGCAGCAGGATTTCGTGCATCTCGCGCAACAGCCGAAGTGACAGGGGAAAGCCGCCGCGCATGCGCGCCAAGCCATGCTCGACCGCTGCGACGTAATTTGAGACCTCCGTCACATCATCGATCGGGACATGCGGTATCTCGTCGTTCTCAAACAGCAGCAGGTCCGACAGGGAAGACTGCGTGCCCTCAATCTGGGATGAGAGCAGTGCTTCCTTGCGAACGTACATGTAGAGGAACAAGCGCGTCGAAGGCAGAATGGTTGTAACCCCGTCCAGCCTGCCCACTGCACCGCGCGCTCGGTCATACACCGAGAACAGTTTGCTAAGATCGAGTGGAGGCTCTGGTGGCAGGGGAGCCGGGATAAAGGCACGTACGCGCTCGCCTCCGATCACGGTATCGGAGTACCTTCCGAGCCTCCCGGTGGCTTGGTTGGGCATTGGTCGTATCCTTTCAAAGCCCGGAACGCTTTGAAAGGATAGGGCGTTTTCCTTTAATTGTGAAGGGCGACAGGCCTGCCAACGCACCGAACAGCGGAATCTGCACGTCCCCGAATCTGGGCAATCGCCGCCCGCCGGTCCAGCCGCGTCAGCCCTGCCCGGCCGTTCTTGCCCCGGGCCTCACCGCCACTCCTTTCTCCGCAGGACAGCGTAGGTGAATTTCTGCTCAGCCCCGGAGGGAGTGACATGTGTGTCGGCACCGCCTTCCATCAGTTCAAATCTGCATCCAAGACGCTTTGCCAGTGACTCGGGGCTGTACCGTTGAACAGGCAGCCCGCTGCACTTGTCGGGACCATCTAAAGCGAATGTAGACATGACGACCGCGCCACTGACAGGAACAGCTGCTGAGAGCGCGGCAATGTATCTCTCCTGCTGGGAATTCTCTGTCAGGAAGTGAAACACCGCGCGATCGTGCCAGACGTTCCAGGTTCTGCTCGGTTGCCACTCGGTGACGTCTGCGACGATCCAGGACACCTTCAATGCGTCCTTTCCCAATCTTTTCCGCGCGACCTCGAGGGCCGCCTCGGAAATATCGAGCACCGCCACGTCCTGGAATCCGTCGGCTAGCAGATCGTCCACCAGAACGGACGCGCCGCCACCAACATCAATGATCGATGCGCGATGATCCGCACACGCATTGCGAATCAACGCCAACGAGTGTTCCGAATGGGGCTGGTACCAGCTGACAGCCGTTGCGGCCTTGCTCGTGTAGACCGTCTCCCAATGCCTTCTCCGATCGTCCACGGAAACCTCCGTCGTGGGACGCCTGGAATCGCATGACACAGATTCCCAAACTGCGCGGTGGCAGCTCCGGGAGCGATTGCCCGGCACGTGGGAGTTATCGAGAGGTAGCGCGTGGATGTGGTTCCTGGGAAGTACGCAATCGGGCAATCAGAGCACGTTTGCCAACATGTCGCGGGGCAGGCCTTCCATTGATGCGCCACGCGATGAGGCAGAGCGCGTAGAGCCAATGCTCGTGGGCCGCGGCCCGGGCCAGCCCCACCTTCCAGCAGATGTCCTTCCAGCGCATGCCGCCGGCCCGCAGCCAGGCGATCCTCGAGTCCGTGGGCTCGAGCCAGGCGAACCACTGCAGCGCCTGCTCCATCCGGTCGATCGCAGCCGCCGACGGCGGAGGCAGACGCATCGGCTCCGGGGTCTGGCCGACGAGGTCGCTGAACTCGACGAACATCTGCGGCCACGTGCTGAAGTAACCTTGGCCCCGTTGCGCGGGCAGCCGCTTCAATACGGCCGCCGCCTCGATCAGCCGCTCCTCGACTATTTCGGGGGTCCACTCAGCCATGGCGCCTCTCCTGCTGCTGGATCTTGCCGTAGAGCCGCTCGCCGAGTTGGCGGATCAGTTCCCGCTCGGGCCAGGTGAGCCGCTCGTCGTTAGCGTCGATGACCAGCACGCGCTGCGCCTGCCAGCCCTGCCGCTTGATGTGCTCAGGCGATTGACGGTCACCGCCAAAGCCCCTGGGAGCCCACCTCACCGCGTCACCTCGTTCAGGAGCGCCGCGTAGCCGATCACATCGACCATGCTGTCCTGGTGGCCAGGATCTCGTCGCAGACGAGCCAGCTTCAAGTCCAGCATGCACAGGACGACCTGCGCCGGAGTGACCGGGTGGCCGAGCGTCACGGACCAGCGGGCAGCGACCGCCGCCATACTCTGACGTGGGTCGCCGTAGGTCTTGTTGCGGTCGGCCAGGATGTCGGCCGCGTGTTTCAGCATCGCACTCATCGCACGCCTCCCCGGGTCTGCAGCGCCCACAGCAGGATGGCGATGGCGTCGGCCTCGTTGTCATCGGCTGGGCTGTAACCGCGCTCGCGGACGGCGTTCATCACCGTAGCCTTGTCGGCGTTGCCCTTCCCCGCGATGAACCGCTTGATGGTGCCAACGGGCACGCCCTGGTAGGCAATGGCCTGCTCCTCGCACCAGGCAGTCATCGTCGCCAGCAGACCGCCGTGAACGTGGGCGGCATCGGTGCTGAGATGCCGGCGAACCTCCTCGAAGTGGATGGCCGCGATGCCAGGCGTGTCCTCGGCGATGCCCTCCAGCCAGGCGCGGAACCGTAGGTACCGCATGCCTCCCCCGTCATAGCGCGAGGGCCGAAACGATACCGTGCCGCTCACGATACCGCCGTCGGGCACAGCCATGGCCCAGCCGGTCGTGGTCCCGAGGTCGAGGGCCAGAATAACCGACTCGCTCAGTCGGGTTCTGAAGCTTCTGAAGGTTCCATCGGTTACTCCCTCTACGCGCGCACGCGCGCGCGTGGGGCCGATAACGGTTTGATCCTTCAGAAGCTTCAGGATGCCCATTTTACGGGGTTTTTCGAGGTCCATCGGTTCAGAACTCCAGGCTGGTGGTCGAGGGGGACGCAGACTTCAGCGCAAGCCCGCGGAACCCCATCCGGGTGCTCCTGGGGTCGCGCCACTTCTCGAAGCCCCGGGCAGCGAGGCTCTCGGAGAACCGACGGATGGAGCCGGCGTACTCGCCGGCGGCTTCGGCCCAGTTTTTCCAGGCGCCGTACAGCGCCCCGGTGAGCTCAGTCCTGGCGGGGCCAACGTCGCAGGCCTCGGCCATCCAGCGGCCGAGTGCATCCTCGTCGTCGAAGTACTCCTGGGTCGCGGCCTGCACGGCGACGGGAGGCATCAGCCCCTGCCGCTGCCAGTCCAGGCATCCCTGGACGGCCCAGGCGAGGATGCCGTCGCGCTCGGCCAGCAGGCGGTCGGTGAGGGTCTTGTCGCGCCGGTGCTTGGGGATGGTCACCGTGAACGGCACCATGTGGAAGCGCCGCCGCATGGCCTCGTCGATGTTGCGGATCGCGGGCTTGTGGTTGCCGGCGATCACCAGCTTGAACTGCGGCAGGAACTCGAAGAAGTCCTGGCGCATGAACCGGGCCTTGATCGGGTCGCTGCCGGTCATGAGCTTGAGCTTGCTCTCGGCCCAGCGGCGGCCCTGCTCGGTTTCGACCGCCGACACGAAGCGCGCCCCGCGCAGACCGGCGAGATCGGTCGGATGCCGTTCGCTGGTCGTCGCCATGAACATGTCCATCGGCGCGGTGGTCGCGTAGTCGCCCAGGATGGCGGCCACGACGTTGCAGAACACCGACTTGCCGTTGGCGCCGGTGCCGTAGAGGAAGAACAGCGCGTGCTCGCTGGTCAGCCCCGTCAGGCTGTAGCCCACCATGCGCTGCAGGTAGGCCTGCAGCTCGAGGTCGTTGTCGGTGATGGTGGCGAGGAAGGCCTTCCAGGTCTGGCAGTCGCCCTGCGGCGCAGCACCAGCGAGGCGGGTCATGCGGTCCGCCCGATCGTGGGCGCGCCGTTGCCCGGTGCGCAGGTCCACGACCCCGCCGGGCGTATTGAGCGCCCACGGATCGCGATCCCATTCCTCGACCGTGGCGGCGTGCCGCCGGTCGGCGCGGGCCAGACGCTCCACCGCCGACACCGTGGACGCGCTGGCCAGCCTGGCCGCGAGCTTGGCCCGGCCGCACTGCGCCGCCGCCTCGCGACAGACCAGTCGCGACAGGTGCAGACCCTTCAGCGTGGTCTCGTGCTGCCACTGGCTGCCGGTCCAGACCAGCCATTGCCCCCACGCGGCCACGAAGCGCCAGTCGTCGCCGTTACGGCGCGTGAACTCCAACGCCAGAGCGTCCTCGGTGAACTGCGGCGGCGGCGCCTCGTCCTCGGGCCCGCCGTCATGTGGTGGCTGCCCGGGCCCTCCGGTCCGCTCGCCGTTGCGGTCGGCATCCCGCCGCCACAGGCGCTCGGCCTCGTGCTGCAGCCGATCGAGCGGCCAGGGCGGGTCGATGCGGGCCTCGTTGTAGGCCACGATCTCGGCCCAGGCCTGGCCCGCCTCGACCTGGCCCTCGCGGCAGCGGCGGATCCAGTAGCCGATCACCCGGGACAGCGCGTCGAACCGGGTGGTGCCGTCGACGCCGCCTTCGCGGACCTGCTGACCGAACAGCTCGGTGACCGTTCCCCGAATCGCCGTGGCGTCGTTGAAGTCGAGGTCGGAGGACACCCCGCCGTCGAGCGGCGGCATGGCGAGCACGGTCTCGGCAAACTCGCGCAGGTCGAACTCGACGGCGTTGCGCTGGAGGAGCTCGACGGGCCGCCGAATGCCACCCTTGGCGTGCACCGAGCCGGCCACCCGGATCGGCTGATGGGCCGACCGGAAGGCGGGATCGCCGGCCACCTTGGTGGCAATGGCGTGCCGCAGGCGGCAGACCTTGGCGATGTCCTCGCCGACGGCGGGCTCGGTCAGCTGCCAGTAGAGATGCCGCTTGTGCTGGCCTTCGGGTGTCACGCCGCCCGAGGCGACGTCGAGGGTTGGCGCTCCGAGGTGGCGGACCAGGTGATCGCGCTTGGCCGCGATATCACCGTGGTCGAGGTCGACCAGCACGACCTGCGTCTGCACGATGTGCTCGGCGCGCGCCTCGCCGGGCGAGGCCACCGTGCCCGGCACGACGTAGAGCGCCATGCCCGCGTCGGCCGCCCAGTCAGCCTGGATCGCGAGACGGGACGCGAGGTCGGCATCAGCCGCCAGGAACGGCGTGTGCGGCGGCCGGTCGGCGGCGCCCTTCTCGGCCAAGGCGCGCACCGGCACGAAGCCCTCGCAGTAGCCGAACACCACCTCGGCGAAGGCCGCGATGGCGACGGCGTCCGGCGCGACCGGCACGGGATCGGCGCTGGCCACCATCATGCCCAGCACCGCTGCCGGAAGGCGCACAGGGTGCACTCGAAGAAGCCGGGCTCCTGCGCCACCCGCGGCAGCCACTCGCCGGCGTCGCACGCCTGCAGGATGCGCACCGCCTTGTCGCTCACCGACTGGGCGAGCTGGCCGTCGAACGGCACCAGTTCGTGCCAGAGCTCGCTCGTATCCTTGTTGATCGCCGTGAACAGCGCGGGCGCCTCGGTCAGGCCCATGTAGGCCTGGTACAGCGCGATCTGCGCGGCGTAGATCGGCTTGGCCACGCTGACGCCGCGCCGCGCCATGTCGCGCCAGTTCTTCGCATTGGCGGTCTTGCACTCCCACAGCGCCGGGACCGCGAAGCCATCGGCCGCCACGATCACCCCATCGATGTGACCCTTCACGCGGCCACCGGCGACCGAGAACCCGAACTGTTCGCCGCCTCGATTACGTGTGCGCAGGTCCAGCCCGGCCTTGCGCAGCCACTCGACGGCGAGGTCCTCCAGGATGTGTCCCAGGGCGAAGGTCCGGAGCGTCCGTCCGGGGAAGCCGGCACCCGGATCGCGCGGCACGTTCAGGTACTCGTACTGCAGGCGCCGGGCACAAGGATCCCCGAGGCGCGAGCCTCCGAGATAATCTCGCCCGGGCCGAGTCTCGTTCTCGGCCTCCAGGGCACGATCGATGAGTGCGTTCAGCCCCTCCGCGAAGGTAGGCGCCTTGGGCCGATGGTTGAAGTCGAGGGTGTCCATCAGAAGGGGATCTCCGGGGTGTCGTTGCGGGCGGTGGCGTGCATTGCGTCCTGGAAGCCGCCGACGGCGGCCTCGATCAGGGTCAGCACCTGCGGCTCGGACAGCTCGCTGAGTCGCGTCGGCCAGCCGATCTCGGCCATGATCTCGCCGACCGGCTTCAGCGCGGCAGAGATGGCCGCCTTCTCCTGCTCGGTGAGGTCAACCACGGCGAAGGGCCTCCGCGCCAAGCGCCACCAGAACGCCTGGCAGGCGATCGAGCAGAACCACACCGAAGGCCGCGGCCGGCTCGAGCGCACCGGGTCGAACCAGCCAAAGCCACGGGCCGGCCGCCGGCAGACCGCGCAGAGCACGCCACGCGGGTGCCAGCACCGCAGTCGCAAGGGGAACGAGGAAGGCATCGATCACGCGGCCCTCCTCGGCGTCTGCGCGAGCACCGCCGCCCGGATCGCCGGCCGGTTCCACAGGAAGTTCAGGTGGCAGTTGGCGGCGTACTTGGAGAGGCCGAAGTCGAGGGCGGCGTTGGCGTAGCCGGCACAGCGCAGCAGGTCCTGCTGCTTGACGCTCGCCGGCTGCGACAGCCAGCCCCGGCTCTTGCTCGCCGCACCGGTGGTCTCGACCTGGCGGAGGAAGTCGTCGGCCGCGGCGAGCACCTGCGGCCGGTCACCGACCGCGAGATGTCGCAACCGTCCCCGGCGCGGCTGGCCCACGGCGTGCCAGTGGGTGCCGTCGAAGAACACGCCGCCCCACGCATCGAAGCCGCTGGCGATCAGCGCCTGGTCGTCGCCGAACAGGTCGCACCAGCGGAACGGCGAGCGGGCCAGGAGGTCGATCTCGGTCAGCGCGAACTGGTCGATGACCCGCTTCTCGCCCGGCAGCCTGAGCCACACGTGGCCGCAGAACGGACAGGTCGTCGTGCCGAGCGGCAGCTCCGCTGCGCACTCCGGGCACGTCTTGTACGGCGCCTCGCCTTTCGCTTCCTCGCCATCGAGCTGGACGTCCTGCTCGATTGAGCCGTGCCGCTGGGCCGCGCCCGCGAAGTCGAGCACGATGCAGTCGGTCTTGACGATGCCGGGGTAGCGCTCGGGGTCGACCTTGCGCAGACCCCGGCCGACCGCCTGGATGAACGTGCCCTTGTGCAGCATCGGCCGCAGGATCGCGATGCAGCCCACGGGCTGGCTGTCGAAGCCCTCGGTCAGCACCATGCAGTTGGTGAGCACCTGCACCTCCCCGCGGTCGAACCGGGCGAGAACGTCGGCACGGTCGCGGGTCCTCATCTCGCCCGTCACGGTTTCGGCAGTGATGCCGGCGGACCGGAACGCTGCGGCCACCGACTGGGCATGCTCGACGGTGGCGCAGAAGGCGATGGTCCGGCGACCGGCTGCCTTCTCCTTCCAATGCTCGACCACCGCCTCATTTAGCACCGAGTGATTCAGCACCTGGGCCGCCTGGCCCATGTCGAAGTCGCCGGCGGTCGCTTCCAGGCCGGACAGCGCCTCGTCCACGCCCAGGTCGATGGTGAAGGTTCTTGGCGGGACCAGGATCCCCTGCTCGATCAGGGTGCCGATCGGCAACTGGTAGCCGACGTTGCTGAAGGTCTTGCGCAGGCTGCGGCCGTCGCCGCGTCCGGGCGTCGCTGATAGCCCGAGCAGCTTGACCTGCGGGTTAAGCGACCGGATGTGGGCGACGATGCCCTGGTAGCTGTCGGCGGCCGCCCGGTGGCACTCGTCGATCACCAGGTGCGATACCGCCGGCATCCGGGTGCGCCGGTTGGTCCGCGCCAGCGTCTGCACGCTGCCGAACACCACCCGGCCCGACCAGTCGTCCTGCTCGGCCTTCACGACGCTGCCCGCCACGCCGGCGACGGCGCTGACCGTGGTCCGGTTCTGCTCGATCAGCTCGTCGGTGTGCTGCAGCATCAGGAACCGGCTGCCCGGCGTCTCGGCCACCTCCTCGCCGATGTAGAAGCCGGCGATAGCGGTCTTCCCCGCCCCGGTCGGCAACACGAGGATCGTGTTGCCGTGCTCGGCGGTCTTGGTCCGGGCAGCCGCCACGGCGGCCCTCTGGTAGTCACGGGGGATCATGGGCGGAACCTCAGCGCGCCCAGAACGGCGCGGTGGCCGCGCCCGGTACCGCGGGCGCGTTGCCGGCCCAGGTGGGGGCCGGGCCCGTCGGCGCGGGGCCAGCCGCAGCGGGAGTGGCCGGCGCGGCGGTGACCGCCGGCATCCCGCCCATCAAGCGGGCGTAGTCGGCATGCTCTGCCGTGATCGCCGCCGCGATGACGTTGCGCCCGTCGTCCTCCGGGTTCTTGCGGTCCCGGTCGATGCCGACCTTGGCCACGAACTCCAGCCCATTCAGGTCGCCCAGCGTGCGGATGGTGCGTGCCGCGCGGGCCGTGTCGGACGTGTCATCCGATCGCACACCACGAGCCGACTCGAGCATGCCGCGGATCAGCGACCGGCCCCGATTGGCGTAGACATCCTCGCCGCGCTCGTTGGCCGACCGGCCCTTGATGCCGATACGGGTGAACAGCCGCCGCCGGGCATACGGCCCATCGAGGATGATGCCCTCGGTGTTGAGGTACATCGCCTCCGAGGACTTGCTCTGCGTCAGCCAACCTTCCGGACCGGCGCCGCCGGGACGAATGGAGAACCTTACCTTCACCAACGTATTGGCCGGGATGAGTGCGAAGGCCGCGGACTGGGTCTCCGCGCCATTGAAGTCGAACGAGTTGCCCGTGGACATGGATCAGGCTCCCTTGGCGGTATCGGTGGAGGTCGGGGTGGCGTCGGCCGGGCGGCTGTAGTCGAGCCGCGGCAGTGGCGCGCCAGCGGGGCGGCGGATCTTGTCCATCAGCCGGCCGAGGTGCGGCTCCTCGATCGTGTCGAGGCGGCCGCTGCGGTCCTTTGCCGGGTACCCGAACGGGTTCAGCGTCGTGCAGACGAAGGCGCGGTATGGCTGGCCGTCCTCGGTCTTCAGCTCCGCCATCGTCACGACCTCGTCGACGATGCCCGGCAGTTCCAGGCCGGTCTTGGCGCCTTCGACCTGCAGCGAGAAATAGGGCCGGTTGAAGTCGTCGAGGCGCTTGTCGAGGATGCCGACCAGCCAGACGTTCTTGCCCGGCGCGTGCTGCAGGTGCGTCAACCAGGCGATCATCTCCTGGCCGAGCAGGCCGTAGGCACCGCGCAGGTCGGGCTTGCCGCTGCGGTCCGAGGTCGCCTGGGGCTGACCCTTGCACCACTGCAGGCAGAGGCGCGAGGCGACCGTGATCGAGTCGACGAACAGCGTGTCGTACTTCGCGAGCGCCGACGGATCGCCGAACGTGGCGCACACCCGCTCGTAGTGCGCGGTGCTGTAGGCCTGATCGGCACGCATCGCCGGGTTCGGGCCGCCGACCCAGCAGGCGAGGTCGCGCGCCAGCTCCCAGTCGCGGATGCGGACCTCGTCGCCGGGCCAGCCCTGCACGGCCAGCTCGCCGGCCTCCAGGTTCAGGAACAGCGTGCGGGGCGCGTCCAGCGTCCACAGCTGCGAGGTCTTGCCGATGCCGGAGATGCCGGTCAGCACGCCCTTGATGCCGCGCTGCTCGGCCAGCCGCTGGTCGGCGGTGATGATGCGGAAGGCGGTGGACATCACGTGGCCTCCACCATCAGTGGCAGCCCGTAGAGGCAGGGCGCCTGATTGAACAAATCGTCGGACATTGGCGTGGCTCCTTGGTCGCCTTGCCCCGATCTCGTCTTAGGATGCTGCTGCCGGGCTCCGACGCCGCTCGGAGCTCGTGCGGTCCAGGTATTTCCCTTACGGGTGTTTCATTCCCTGGAGAGCCCGGCATGAAGCCGGATCAGGTGCCGCGGGCGAGACCCGCGAGATCGGAAGTCGCGGCAGTGCTGCAGCGCATCTGCTGGACTTCGAATGCCTCGACGTCCTCGACGCGATAGACGACGCGACCGCCAATCTTCATGAAGCTCGGACCCTGCCCCAGACAGCGCCAACGCTCCAGCGTGCGGGGGCTGAGAGCCCAGCGGCGAGCCAGATCGGTCTGGTTCAGGTGTTTGATGGACATCGCGCCCTCCAGCAGGCGTTGACGAAAGCCTGCGCAGAAGATGCGGCTGGAGAGGGTAGGAGGCGGGTAGGCGTCAGGTAGGAGCCGCGGTAGGAATTGCTCGCCCTCCGCAAACGAAAAGCCGCCCGGTGGGCGGCTCGGTCTCGCGGCAGGCAAGGACACTCAGAGGTACATCCAGCAGCGTCCGCGTTCTTCCTTGATGAATTCGCCCCAGTCGTCACGGCCAGAGAAGACCTTGCCCAACGTGTTCGTGTTGCCGCTGCACTCAGCGGCCTCCAGGACGGTCGCGGTCAGGCACTCGGGATTACCCGACGACCATGCCTCGTAGAGCTGCCGGATAATCGAGCGTTGCTTCGCGCCAGAGAAGACGTAGCGCTTGCCGCGCACCGTGACTGCCGCGCCGTCGGCGGTCATCGAGATCGGAGCGTCGCTCGAAGGGTTGCCCGACGCCACCCGAGCCGCCAGCAACTCCGGATCGACGACAAGCCCGCCTGGCCGTTCGGCTATATCCCGAACTGGAATGATTTCGTGCCCCGCCAGAACATGGACTGGCAGCTGATCAGCAGGAGTAAGGCTTAGCACAATCCGGAGGCCTGGCGCCGGGCGCGCACGAACAGCCGCCGCGAAACGCTGCCAACCGTCGACAGAATGAAGGCGCCGGGCGATCCAGATCGGCGCGCGCCGGCGTCGCCCGGGAAGCCGGACAGCACCGACTTCCCACACAAGATCTGGGACAAGTTCGATCAGCGCGGACTGCGGAGACAGATCGAGCCCGGCTGTCACGATGGCGATCAGCCTGTCGAAGCTGAGACGAAAGGAGGTCAGCCGCTCTGGCAAAACCCCTACCCATCCGACCGAACTACTGAAATAGCCGGGCTGACCTGTCTCCGGCGACCTTGTCACTGGAACCGGTACGTCGTCGTGGTCGGCCAACGAGGTCGCCACGGGTTCATGTCCATTGGGCTCCAGCAAGCCGAGAGCGCGAATGCCCTCGGCCACCTCCCCATAGTGGTCGGCCAAGATGTCTCCGGCCACGACGGCATTCGGCATTTCGGCGATCGTCGTTACGAGGTTGATCGCCTCGGCGCTCAGGTCGCGCCCATCAGACGTCACGCAGCATGCCCCAGCGGCGGAGATACTTCTCTCCAACAATACGCTCACGATCCGTGCGATCCTTGAGATCCGAGCCGTGCGGCATGGTGATCGTAACTGGCAACGTCTTGCCGCGACGCGCTCCGGCCTCCGGGTGGAACCGGATGGTGAGCTTGGCTTGCGTCACAACCCAGCCGGAATTCAACGGGTTGGTCATTCCAAATCGCTCCTGCGCCATCCGCCAGATCGAGCGCGTCGACTGACGCATGCATTCGAGGGTCACGCGCTCCCCAACCGTTTCGAGAGGCATCAGTCGAAGGTGATTGACGCGCACAGCCTCGATCCCATCTTCCGGATCCGTCGGGAACTCGAAGGGCCGCAACAGGACACCAAGATGAAATTGCCGCAACGGCAGTCGTTCGTGCCGGAATTCAGTCGCGAGAAGATCGCGCGCGAAGCATCTCACCAGGTCTTCTCGGCTTTCCCTGTCGGGCCCCACGACCTCGATGGCGCCCACCGCCGGCTCGTACGTAAGAGCCGCCTCCAAGACAGGCCGACGCGGACGACGGTCCAGGGCCCCATCCACGAACTCGAGGGCATCATCGAGGCGCCCCTCGCGGTACACACTGGCCTGGACCAACGCGCAGTCATCGCCCTCGAACATCGGTCGGTGCCGGTCGAAGATGTCGACATGCACATTGCGCGACGAGAAGCGGTCCCGAACCGCAGCCTTGAAGGCCTCTACGGACGCGGCGTCTCGACGGATGGTCAGATCAGGCTCGCTCATGAAGCCATCCCACATGCGGCCTCGCCGGCGCTCGTCCGTGAAGCGCACCTCCTCGGCGTGCCGGAACGCCACCGGCTCGCGCAGGAACATCCAGAGGGAGCGAGCGTGAGCGTTCTGAAGGCCATCCAAGACGTCGGGCGCCGATGCCACGCTATAGATCGCAGCCAGGCCCGCCTCGTCGGCCATGGCGGAGACACGCTCGGCTTCGTTGGTGACGCGGGCGCGGGCGGCGTCATCCATCTGATCCACCGCCTGAAGCAGCGGACGGGCAACATCGTCGGGCCCGTCCCAGTTGACTGCCGGGTTCAACGGGATGTTCGCGTAGTCGAAATAGGCTCGCAGCGACGCCTTCGGCGTGTTGCGGATGAAGCTGTGGATCGTCGCCATGTGTGCCACCTTCAGCCCTTGATGTTGCGCGGATCGCGGCCATGACTGTCGCTCTGAGCGATCCGGCCATCGAGGTTGTGAATCTTGAGTTCGGTACCGGCATTGCGGCTGATCTCGCGGCCGCGATTCTCCGCTTCCGTCTTGGTCTGGAAGTGGCCGCTGGTGCGGTGCGCCCCGCCTCGGCGGACATTCCATCCCCCAGCCGGGTCCGGAACGATGTGGTGGGTGCCCGGGGATGGGCGATTTACTTTCGCCATGCAGAATCTCCGTAATGTCGTCGCGTGAGCAGAAGTTCGTACTAACGATACTTGGAAGGTAGGTATTGCGGGTCCTGCGTGTCAAGGACTAGATGTAACGCAACTACGAACTTGTGAATCAGGAGGATATCTGTGCCATCCGCCCTCGGAGGTCGCGTACGTGAACTCAGGCAGAAGAGGAGGCTGACGCTGGAGGCGCTGGCCGAAAGGGTCGGCTCGAGCAAGAGCTACATCTGGGAAATCGAGAACAAGGAGGTGGCGCGTCCCTCGGCCGAAAAGCTGCACCAGATCGCCGTCGCTCTCGGCACCACCACCGACTACTTGATCGCGGCAGACGACGTGACCGAGGCG
>Ga0102832_1001761_pt1 | contig 15120 bp, 18 predicted proteins | sample EBPBio282013_DNA_FD_88942 | JGI IMG/M metagenome (GOLD analysis project Ga0102832, IMG submission 88942) | Wastewater treatment Type I Accumulibacter community from EBPR Bioreactor in Madison, WI, USA - Reactor 2_5/28/2013_ DNA (Illumina Assembly) | ecosystem: Engineered > Bioreactor > EBPR >...
GCGCGCCGCTAGCTCAACTGGCAGAGCAGCTGGCTCTTAACTAGCGGGTTCGGGGTTCGAGTCCCTGGCGGCGCACAGATGGGCCTCTCACCAGGATATCCGGTGGGAGGCCCATCAGCTTTCTCTCGGCCGAGCAGTGACGGTGGTCCGAAACCCCGTCCGGGCGGCTCAGCGTCGCAGCAGGGAACGCACCACAGCGACGAAGGCAACGGCCCCGGCGACGGCGGCACCCACCAGCGCGGCACGAGGCACGTTCAGCCGACCGTCGGGTTCCACCAGTTGCGCCTTCAGCGCGTTCACCTGGGCGCTGGCAGCACCCCGCACGTCGGCGACCGCCCGATGTGCGATCGCGCGCGGGTGCACCTGGTTGACCAGATTGGCGATGTTGTTCGCCAGGAGGTCACGGGCAGCTTCGAGTTCCGCCTCGATCTCGCCTCGGGTACGGGTCGCCTCAGCCATGGTGTCCTCCGATACGCGTGTTGTCGCCAACACTATTCCAGCGGCGGTCCCAGTGCTGCCCCCGGACGCCGATTGCGCCGCCCGCTTGTCCTAGAGTTGGGCCATGGCCCAACTCGCACCCGGAGACATCGCGCCCGCATTCACCCTGCCCAATGCAGACGAGCAATTGGTCTCGCTCAGCGACTTCGCCGGTGGACGGGTGATCGTGTACTTCTTCCCGGCGGCGCTGACGCCGGGCTGCACGACCCAGGCCGTCGACTTCGATGCCGCGCTCGACGACCTCGCCGCGGCGGGCTACCGGGTTGTCGGGATCTCCCCGGACCCGCCCGCGAAGCTGGCCCGGTTCCGGGAGCAGAGCAATCTCAGCTTCCCGCTGCTCGCCGATGCCGAGAAGACCGTCCTGAACGAGTACGGCGCCTTCGGCAGCCGCATGCTCTACGGCAAGCAGATCCAGGGCGTCATCCGTTCGACCTTCGTGATCGACGTGGACGACGCGGGCGTCGGCACCGTGGCGGTCGCTCAGTACAACGTCCGCGCCACCGGGCATGTCGCCAAGCTGCGCCGCGAACTCGGCTTCTGAGCCGGGGATGGATCTGCGGCAGCTCACCACCGCGACCCGAGCGGGGCTGCCGGTCGTGCTCGCGCCGTTCACCGGCACCGAGGCCGAGCGGGTCTATCAGCTCTGCCAGGATCCGGAGATCCAGCGCTGGACCATCATCCCCAGCCCCTACCCGCACGAGGCCGCCGACGGATTCGTGAACGAGTACGCGCAGGATGCCTGGCGGCGGCTCGCCGACGGCACCTTCACCACGCAGACCGAGGGACCCGAGTTGATCTGGGGAGTGCGGATCGGCGACGGACCGCTGTCTGGCCTGTGGGGCAGCATCGGCCTGAAGCTCCACGGCGCCCATCAGGTGGAGATCGGCTGGTGGCTGGGTGCCGGTGCGCGAGGCCACGGGGTGATGCGCGCGGCCGTCGAACTGCTGCTGCGGACCGCCTTCTCGCCCGCGGCGCCGATCGGGGCCGAGGCCGTGCTGTGGCATGCCTTCGTCGGCAACCTGCCCTCGGCGATCATCGCCCAGCGCACGGGCTTCGCCTACACCGGCATCGCTCGGAAGTTCGATCGCCCCCACTGGTCGGCGGTCATCCGTCCCGGTGACCCGATCACGCCGCGCGAGGACTGGCCTGCGCTGACCCCGTAGCGGACGCGCGTTTCGCTGCGTACCGGAGAAGGGACTTGAAACCTTCTACACCCGTCCCTTCTGCTGTGGCGAAGTCCGTAGTGATAAACGCAATGACTAGTGCTTATAGTGGCTCCGAGCCTCCCTCAACGTGCAACAAGGTCCGCCAAAATGGGCTAGAGTTGGCTGCGATGTTGCACGTATGTTGCACGAAAGGAGGGTGGCCGTGGCGCACCGGCGAGGCTTCGGGAGTATCCGAAAGCTGCCGAGCAAGCGCTACCAGGCCAGCTATGTCGGCCCCGACAACGCTCGCCACCCCGCACCGTTCACCTTCACCGCAGCTGGGGACGCGGAAGCCTGGCTGAACCAGGAACGCCTCGTCGTCGAGGCCGGCGACTGGATCTCGCCAGCTGACCGAGCCGCTGCCGAAGCAGATGCCAGGGCTTTCGCCGAGCGCGCGACACTCACCATCGGGGACTTCGCGCAAGGCTGGATCGCCGATCTGGATCTGCGACCGGCGACCAGCCGCGACTACAACTCGTTGCTGGCGAACCACATCCTGCCGACCCTCGGCGAGGTTCCGATCAATCAGTTGACCAGAGCGGAGGTGCGTCGATGGTGGGCGAGCCTCGACAGCTCCCGGCCACGCGCCCGCTCCAAGGCGTTCCAACTCCTGCACAACGTCATGGGCGGCGCAGTTGATCTCGAACTCATCGACTCAAACCCGGTTGTCCTGCCAAGCCGTACCAGGATCCGCACCATGCGTCGAAAGCGAATCGAGCCGCTCACCATCGCGCAGCTGAACATGCTCGCCGACGCGATGCCGAAGCGACTCAGGGTGGCGGTCCTGCTCGGCTGTTGGTGTGCGCTGCGCTACGGCGAACTGTCCGAGCTTCGGCGTCGTGACATCGATCTTGTAGCTGGCACGGTCACGGTCTCGCGCGCCGTCGTCAAGGTCAACGGGGGATACATCGTCGGCGAGCCGAAGACCGCAGCAGGCATCCGTACCGTCCACATCCCGGCTGCCCTCCTTCCCGAACTGAAGCAACACCTCAAAAAGTACGCCGCGTGGGGCCCCGACGGGTTGCTGTTTCCCTCCTCGAACGGCGGCCACCTTCACTCATCGTCCTTCGCCAGGGCGTTCAGCAAAGCAGCCGCGGCCGCGGGCCGGCCGGACGCAACCCCCCATACCCTCAGGCACACCGGCGCATCCCTGGCCACGTCCGCAGGGGCGACGACAGCCGACGTCATGGCACGGCTTGGTCACACCACACCCGGGATGGCAATGGTCTACCAGCACAGCCTCGACGGAGCCGACAAGGGGGTTGCTCGCCGCCTGTCTCGAATGGTGCGGACGACCTCCGGGTGAACCCCCGTTGGCTTCTCCCCGAGGTGCGGCACAGCGAACCGGTGCGCGGCACCCAGAGCCGTGCCGACATGCTCAGGGCTGAGCGACCCGGCCCTCCACAGAGCGCAGTATCCAGTACGGACCAAAGGCGTGCTGTTCTCGATAGCTCGCCAACCTGCGGCGAGAAGGCCGAGGCCTACTCTGGGCGGGTCGAGCCTGGCGTCTCCAGCGGCGCACCGCGTCCCTTTCGCGCTCTTCTGACTTCAAGGACGGGTTGCGACTTACGCCGATCGAGAAGGGCTGCTCGATGCTCCGCGAGGCTCGTGTAGTGGCGCTCGTAGCGCATCACCACGGGACATGCTGTGGCGAGCCTTTCGGCGACATCCTGACACTTCGATCGGCCATGCTCGGTATCGAACAAGGGTCGGGTATAGGCGCTTGGAACCCATCGACCACCGAGCGCGTTGGCCGCGCCGTCGACCTCCTGCATCGCTTCCTGCCAGCGCTGCTCGATGCGAGCTTCCGATACCTCGAACGGCACCTCAACATCGACGACGGTCACGGTGTAGCCAGCTGCAGCGAGCTGCTCTCCGAGCTTCTGCGCTGACGCTTCGTCGCCGAGCACGGTGTCGACGATGATGTTGGTGCGGGTGTCGATCAGGTCTTCTCGTAGCGCCACCGCGAGCCTGGAGGATTCCTCGTGCACCAGCGACGCCAGCTCGAGCGGATAGAACCGTTCCCCCTGCGCCTCCAGATCCCGCACCGCCTCAGGCTTGATCCACACCTCATAGCTACCGTCGGCGATCGCTTCGCGCAGGAGGAGCTGCTTGACCTCGTCCGCGTCGATGTTCACATAGTGCGCTCGACTAGAGCCCAGCACGGCATCCGCCACGCGCCCCTTGCCGGCACCTGGAGGGCCAGCAAGCACGAGGGCACGCCCCTCCTGACGCGCACCTGCGGCCCGGCTGATCAGCTCAGCCTTGATGCGGTCATGCACAATGCGGCGAACCATCCGGGGCAAGCCGTTCGACCGATACCAGTCAGGGTTGTTGACCGTGGCGTGGGGACTGTCCTTGTCGAGCGCTCCGCCCGGCTTGCACAGGTTGCGAACGAACTCGATGTGTCGGCGCTGTTCCTCTGGCGTCACGCGCTGCGAGTCCGTTCCTCGATCCGGTCTGCTACCTCATCGAACAAGGCGTCGTCGATCAGTCCGCGGCGCAGCGCACGCTCCAGATCAGCAATCGACCCCGGCTCGTTCACGATCAGGTCGTCAAGTAGGTCTGCCGTCCGCGCCTGAGGGGCGTACTCCCAGCGCGTCAGCTCGTCGATCAGTTGAGCACGGTCGATGAGATCCGCGGCGTATCGCTGGCAGATCTCGTACGGATCCGCACCAGAGAACCCCTCTACCGGCATCGTGACCGAAGAAGCGCGTTGCAGGAGCTTGTGCACCGTCGGCTGGGCAACATCGATCATGCGCGCGATCGCCGTCTGCGTCACACCCCTGCGCTTCAACCGCAGCACGTTCCGCCGGTAATCCAGGTCGCCCATCTCCCGCCGATACCGCGCCTTCCGCGCGGCGACAGCCTCCATCGGGACATCCGTGATTGCCATGATCTGCACCTCCTGACCTCCACTCTACCTCAGAATATAGCCGTGGCTATAACGCCTTCGCAGAGTACCCGCTGCACTGCGGCGATCGCCGTCTCATAGCTCAGGCACGCCTCCGGCGCCATGCTCCACAACACCGCCACCGTGCACGGGTCGTACTGACTCCTCGGGAACCTCGCGACGTCCATCACGGCCTGACGTCCAGCCCCGGCCGTGCGGCCGGCCGACGATCACATTCGGTGGGCCTCGCACGGGGTGCGGGGTCGATTGTCTCCCACCTGCCGACGGTGATGTGGTCGTCGACCAGGGCGATCCGACTATCGCTACCCCGCGAGGCTTCCGGCAGGACGGCCTGGTTGATGGCGTCCGCGGCGGCGACCAGCGCTTGCTGCGCAGCGTTGGCCTGGCTGGCGAGTAGCCGGCCGGCGGGGTGGAACGCGTCCATGGTTTCCCAGTCGAGTTTGACGTGGCGGCGCTGCACTCCGGGTGGGCGCAGGTTGGGGCGTTCGTGGGCGATCCACAACCCGCCGCGGCTCGCGAGCGTGGCGACGGTTTCGGCTTGGCGTTCGCCGATCGGGGCGGCGGTGGTGAGCACCACGCGCAGGGTGCGGACGCGTTGGCGCAGCGGGAGCCTCGCCAGGGGTGGGCCGGTCAGGGCGTCGCGGACGGCGCGCACCGCGTCGTGGTGCTCGTAGGCCCGTCCGCCGCGTTGGATCTCGCTGGGCCATGTCGCTACGGCCCGCCAGCGAGTGGACGCCTCACCGGCCAGGTCAGCGGCGTGACGGGCCTGGTCCGGGTCGATGATCCGGCGGTGAGCGGCCTCCCGGAGGGTCTCGGCAGCAACGTGGCTCACGACCGCGAGGGTCGCGGCGGCGTCCTGCAACGCGACGCCGGTGACCAGCTGAGGGTTGCTGAAGACTCGCTCGACGACGCCGGCCCAGAGTTGGACGGCGCCGTCGGCGGTATCGGGGGTGAGCCGGGTGACGGTGAGCCGTTCGAGGGTTGAGGCTCGCGCTCGGGGCGGGATCCGGGCCGCCAGTTCGGTCTCGTCAGCGATCTTGTTGATGGTGCGGACGGCCGGGTCGGGAGGCGCACCGCGGGCGACATCGAGCGTACTTGTGGCTGTGGCGTACAGCGCCGCCTGGACGCTGGCCTGAAGCCGGGACCGCTGGGCCTGCGACGCAGCGCCGACGACCGCCGGAGAACTCAGGATCACGTCACTGAGGGCTCCCGTGATCAACGCGACCCGCGCCACGCCAGGATCAGGCCGACGCTGAGCGGGGACAGCGCGGCGGGCGACCGTGCGGAGGAGCCTGTACAGGTCGTGGTCTTCAGGGCGGGCGTCGAGTGCCTCGAGGACGCGACGCGCGTGATCTGCCAGCGGTACCCAGCCGTCCAGGTGGGCCTGAAGTCGGCGGTCGGGTTGGGCGGACGGTCGAAGCGCGGCGGCCTGGCGGTGCAGGGCCCGCAGCAGGTCGTCAACGCTGGCCATCGCTGACCCGCTGGTGCAGGGATCGCAGCGCCGCCCAGATCGCGAGCGGAACATCGTCGATGACCTGGTCGAGGATCCGCTCGGCCTCGGCCAGCGACCCCGCCGCGGTTCGCTCCTCGTCGATGTGCGCCGGCCAGAGGTCACCGAACAGGCCCTGCAGGTCCAGCGCCGCCGCGCCGAGCAACAGCGTCTCGAAAGACTGGTCCTCGTCGCCCAGCAGCACCGCGGTGGCGTTACGAATGTGACCCAATGCCTCGCTGAACACCTGGGCGGACGCCTCGTCCAGATCGTCGTCGCTGATCATCGCGGCACCCCGACCAGACGGGTCGCCCGTGCCGGGGCGAGTCGCTCGGGCCGCGCTCCGGGTGAGTCGGCGCCGGGGACGGTCTCCCACGAGTCGGCGGTTGAGTCGATCGCCAGCGCCGGCGATACCGGTTGCCCGGCCGCGTGGACGGGTGGGCCGTCCGGCTGGGTGTGGGCCAGGATGCGGTCGGCGGCCGCAATCACCCGCTGCCCGGTCGCCAGGATCAGATCAGCGGCCGACATGGTCACGGTCGCACCCCGGGCAGCCCACCCGGCCACGTAGTCGAAGGTGTACCGGCTGGTGTCCACACCGTGCGCAGCCAGCACAGCGAACGCGACACTCTCGGCTTCCACCTCCCGCAACTCCCGCTGAGCGGAGTAGGAAGCAACATCGTCGGGGGTCATGGTCAGCGCGTGACCCAGTTCGTGGGACAGCGACTTACACGCCATCACCTCATCGACATCGGGCCGGACCCAGATCTCCCGTTCGTCGAACACGATGCGTCCGTTCGCCGTCCCACAATCAGCCCGCACCACCGTGTACCCCTCGACAGCAGCCACGGCGGACAACGACTCCCACAACCCCGGCGGCGCCTGCCCGGTCAGCAGCTGGGGCCGCGGCGGAACCTCGACCGGCGGCACTACCTGGGACGCGTCGAACACACTCACCGGCCGCACCCCGACCATCACCCGACGAGACACAGGCTCGCCGTCGGCGTCCACCACCACCCGTCCCTGGTCATCGATGACCGGCAGCTTGCGCAGCACCGGCGCAAGAATCCTGATCGCCTTCTCGCCCCGCCGGACCGAGTGACCGCGCTGCTTCCAGGCATTGAACCCAGCGACCATCGTCGCGTTCTCACACTGCGCGGCGATCAGCAGCAGGTTCGAGAACGAGTACGAATGCAGGCCCCGGACCAGCCCCAGCCAGTGCTGCCAAGCATCGCCACTGTCCAGGCCGGCGACCTTCTCGGCCAGCTGTGCATGCAGCCGCTCCACCATCTCCCGACGAGCCTCAGCACGATCCTCGAGAGTCGGCTCCTGGCCAGCCATCGCGTCCATCGCAGCCACTCCCAATACCTGAGTGCGGTGAAGAGAACGGACGATCCCTTCACCCATAACAGGCAGATGAGGGGCCCTTGCGTGGCCACGAGCCGAGAGAGTCAGTGGCGCCCAGCACTGTCAGCGTCGCCGGGACGTGCCATCATGGGTGCCATGAGGACACGAACGCACAGAGGGCTCCTACCGTAGCCCCGGCTCGTCCTTCACCGAGGGACCGCGGGTCGGGACTCTGAGTCCTGGAGGCCCCCGTGTCTCGTACTGACGCCCACGCCCCGTTGCGGATCCGCTTGGCTCGCGGCGAGGTTTCCCGCATCGAGGTGCACGACCACACCGATGGGGTGTGCGATCTTCCCGATCTGTACGACCCGAACCAGGTGTGGCATTTCGGCGGTGGCCACTGCCGCTGGGACTGGCTGCCTGACGGCCACGGTCTGTGCTCCTGCGGCCTGTGCCATTGCGGCGAGGTCAGGCGTCGGGCGCGGCGCTTGGAACGTCAGCAGACGCGCCGTGACCTCCGCGCCACCGTGCTTGAATGGAACGCAGGCGTCAACGTGTAGGCCGACCGACCGGCAGAGTCAGCCCTCGCAGGCCAGACCGTCGCCGTCCCCATCGCCGTTGTTCCCGGTGCGGTGGGCGAACCACTCATAGATCTCAGCCTCGGCCGGATCATCACGGTGGAACGGCCCAGTCGGGTCGCCGTTCGTGTTCCGCTTCAGCTTCCCGCACGACGTGTACCGCTCCCACCACGCCCCCGTCGTCGAGGAACTCGGCGCCGGCGAGGTATCGCCTGCCCGACAAGACGTCGGGACCACCGTCCCGTCCGCACCCAGCGCAGCGATCTGCGCCGCGTGGTAGTCGGCCTCCCGCGGATGAGCGGGATAGCCATCGGTCGAGTCATACCGGGCCACCGCGTTACCAGACTCCAACTGCATCAGGCCCAGATCGACCCCTGCCGGGGTGGTCACATAGCGCAGCAGCCGGCCGTGCCGATCCTGGTCGTTCTCGCCAGCGGGCAGTTCAAGGGTGACCGGGTCGTCGCGCGACAGCAGCCGTCCGATCGCCGCCGAAGCCCCGCCATGGCCACACTGGCCCCGCTCCGGGGTGTCGATCCCGATCAGCCGGACCGTTCCAGCGGTGGTGGTGATGGTGTCGCCATCCACCACCGCCACGAACACCGCCTGCTCGATCGTCGAACCGGACCCAGACTCGCCGGGAGCGACGGTGGCTGGCCGGCTGGTCGGCGGTATCGGGACGAGGTCGCCCCAACTGCCCGTGCACCCGACGAGACCGAGCGCCAGCGTCAACGCCACCCCGGCCGTCCGCCAGATCCGGGACGCCCTCGCCCGTTGCCTGTCCTTCACCGTGCCTTCACCCGGCCCAGCATAGGAAATCCGGCTGACAGGCGTGCCAGCTTCGGATCAGTCGCCGAAAGTAGCCAGTGTCGTCCGTCGGTCATGCCTGGGGATAGCCGCCTGTGCCTCGTCCAGCCCTTCGGTGGACGCAGGACTGCATCTGCAACTGACTGTCTTTCAGCCACAGGACTGACATGAGGTGTGGTTTTCGCGCAGCGCCTACCGGGCGGTGCCACACTTCGAGCATGACGTCAGACACACCTGCCAGAATCGAGCGCCAGTTGCTCCCTCCGCCTGAGGACACGACGTTGCCGCTGTTCGTGTATGGGAATCTCAAGTGTGGCGAACTCGGTCACGGTCGAATCGACCGACTCGTTGACCATTTGTTCCCCACATCAGTCGAGGGTGTGCTCTGGGAACGCGACGGTATGCCGCTACTGACGCTGCGGGACGAAGGACTGATTGCTGGCGAGTTGATCTGGTTCAAATCCGACGACGGCTACCGCAACGTCATCAACTTTGAGCCGGCCACCCACTATCGATGGGCCAGGGTGGCCTGCACCGGACAAGCGGGGCAGCTGGCGAATGTTCTGGTTGCCGGAGCTAGCTTGGAACCTGCGCGTGACGGTGGCGACCGGCTCCATGAGCCGTGGACAACCACGCGCGACCCGCTCTTTCGATATGGCCTACCCGCTGTCGCAACTGCCGTCCGGGCCGACGGTCTCGTCCCCTTCCGGACGCTTGGCAACGACCCGAACGAATGGCAACGATTCTTCCGCCTTCAGTCCGCCTACATGCTGACCTGCTCAATCCTGGAGCGACTCACGCTCCGTGTCGTCCCCGGCAAGCTCGACAAGGTCGCAGCTTCAATCACGGCACTCGGGCGGCAGAAGGACTTCAAGAACGCTGTCGAGCAAGTCGGTCTTCAGAACTGGCACCGCGGTGTCGGCCGCGCCGATCGTCCGACCGAAGCAGCACCACTGGAGAATCGCAGCGACTTCGCGACCTGGGCCTACCAGGTCCGCAGCAATATCGCGCACCAGGGCAAGTCGGCCTGGCAAGAAGCGGAGTTGGTGCGCACGACGCTCATTGACCTCCACGACGTGCTTCGGATCTACCTTCTGGAAAAGATGCCGGGTTTCGAACAGAGCTGGTCCGAGGCCGATCCGACTGCGATGGACTACCACTGGCGGATCAAGCAATCGCCGGAGTACCTAGCGGTTGCCTGACCGAGCCGTCCAGTAGCCCTGCCGGGAGATCGCCGCCTGCGCCTCGTCCAGCAGCGGCCCGACCTGGCGCAAGAGTTCCGCGGCCTCGCCCAGTGCGGCTGTGGCCCGGGCGACGGACTCGGCCGGGTTGCGGCCGTCGTCCTCGTAGACATCGTGAGTGGCCAGGAAGCGTCCCAGCCCGCTGGCGAGCTGCTCGACTGCTTGCGCCAGGCCGTACCCGCCGGCGCTCTGCAGGAACCCGAGCGTCCGGTACACCACCGGCGCCGGAATGCCGTCACCGGGGAAGATCGTGGCGTGGTTGATCCGCCGGACCGCCTCGTAAGCCTCCTGCGCGTCCAACTCAAGACTGGTCCGATCACTCATCACTGCACCCGCCGATCTGCGAAGCGCGACCCCTGGGACGGGACAGGCGCCGCCTGCGCCAGTCCCTCGGCGGCAACCTGTCGGTCGCCCAGTTCGGCAAGCCTGCGCCGCCACGCCCGCTCCAAAGGACCGGTGGTGTAGGTCAGGACGGACATCACGACCAACGGGATCGCCGCCTCCCAGCGGGAGTTCTGGACCGAGTCCACCAGCGCCATCCCGAATACGAGCGGACGCATCCGCCACGACAACGACACCAACGCCACCAGCGAGAACCGGCGCGCCACCGCCGAGGACACCGTCCGAACGACCGTCCACGGCAGGCAGTACCCATCGACCGCCAAGGCCGCGCGAGAACCCAACGCCGGCAACTGACCCAGTGCTTGAGCAACCAGGACGCTGACCTCGAGATCCGAGATCCGGCCCGCCCTGATCCGGGAGACCAGCCGCTCGCTCACCACCAGCAACCGCGGACCCGGGACCGCCACATCCCAACCAGCCGATCGGCGTCCCCGGGCGATGAACACCCGCGGCTGGTTGCGTCCCCGCAACGAGCCCACCGGAACAATCGCGGCCAAGACCAGGTCCCGATCGGCAGGCGCCACCGGACGCGCGCCGTACGCCAGCCACAACACCGGACGAGTCCGGCACCCCGCGACGAACAGCACCCCCAGGAGCAGCGAGACCTCGACCGCCCGCGGGTTCAAGCCGAGCATCACCAGCCACGCGGCGGTCGAGAACAGCAGACCCGTGACCTGAGTACAGAACCACCGCGCCCGCCACCGGACCGGACGGCCGTTCATGATGCCACCTGCTTCAGCTCAATCCTCGACAGCCGGGTGACCTCACGAACCTCCAGGCCGCCACACCACTCGGCAACCTCGGCCAGCCCGAGCCCCTCGGCCGTCATCGCCGCGATCGACACCGCCGCCGTCTGTTCCGCCGCGGCGACAGCAGCGTCCCGTTCCGCCAAAGCGGTCAACACCGAGATCGCCGCATCCTGAAGCCGACGATCCCGCGACTCCCGCTCCTTCAGCTTCACCGCCAATGCCTCGGCCACACGCCGCCGCGCAACCTGCCTCATCGCCTGCCTGGACACCACTGCCTCCTCGAGATCAGACCAAGAAGTCCTCACTCATAACAGGCAGATGAACAACCCTTCGGTGGCCAACGGACGCGGCTCTGGCAACCGTCCAGAGGAGACGCGCGTGCTGACGACCTGTGCCACTGCGGACACCAGCCGGCAGGGAACGTCGCGGGAGGGTCGGGGGCCCGCCGCGAACTCCGCGCCGTCGCCCTGTACCCCGATCTGGCTCGCGAAAGCTGGCCACACGGGACAACACGCGGGCCGAGCAGTACGCGCCCCGGCACGGCACACGTGCAAGTAGCCTTACCTTCGTCGGGGTCCGCATCGCGGCAGGCCCGTCTACGACCCGGGGAGTCCTCATGGCCATGCGCGTGCGACTTGGGAAGAACGTGTCGATCGGCAAGACCGGGCTGCGCGTCGGGACGCGCGTCGGGAAACTCGGCTACATATCAACCGGCGCATCCGGCACCTACATGGGCGCGCGAGTAGGGCCGGTGCGCTACAGCACGTTCTCGTCGTCCGGCGGGCGGACCGCCTCCCGCGGTTCCTCTGGCCCCGGTGTGGCCGCAGCGAGTTACGCCGCTCCGAATGCTCGGTACAAACGCGCACTGCACGGCGTGACCGCCGGACCGGTCGCCTTCCTTGGCACAATCCTGCTGATCGTCTTGGCCTCGACCACACCGTACGGCTGGCAGTTCATCCTGATCGGCCCGTGGGTGCTCTGGCTGCTGTGGAAACTCGTCCCCAAGCACGATGTCTGGACCTACAAGGCACCAACTCCAACCGCAAGCGCCGAGATCGAGCTTGACGGCGTACCAGTCGCTGACACCCACAGGCGCCTTGCCGGCATCGCGGATGTCGCGACCCGAATCGGACGGACACCACGAGCAAGACTTATCTCTGAACCGGGCAACCCCAACTCGCCGTCGAGCAACGCGGTCCGCGTCGAGATCGGCAGCGACGCAACCGTCCAGGAAGCCGGCTACCTACCTGAATGGGCAGCCGCCGAGTCAACGCCCGAGATCCGCAGGAACGCCGACCAGGCACTCGACTCCATGACGAACGCCCTGATCTACGGGAACGTGGACGACCCGCGCGGGTTGGGCGTCTGGCTGGCCGGGCCGGACAACCCGGCCATCACCCAAGAGTTCAGACCAACCGACCTCAGGCACCTCGGCTCAAAGTCAATCGCGGTCATCATCCCCGTCGAACTCGCGACGGTGGCCGAACCCGTCGCAAGCGATCTGCTGCTTCGGCTCTCACCTGACCCTGGGGTCGGCGTCTACTACCCCGACGGGCGATACCTCGGTGAGTTGAGCGACGCACAAGCACTCTCCCTGCGACCCAGACTCGAGCCCCTTGGGACGTGGTTCTCGATCCGCGGAACGTCGACCGTTGAGTCCGGCGTTCTGAAGGTCAGAGTCCAGGTACCGAAGGTGGGCGACCTGAAGAAGGCGACAGCGAACACCAGGTAACGGACTACTGCCAACTCTGTGTTCAACTCTCCAGGGGCGCGCTCGAGGCCGGCCTCCTACGGCAACGCGGCCTGTTCGGCGACCGGGAGACCGTAGCTCGCAACCGCGATCGGCTGAGCGTTGTAGCCAGATCCCAATTGTCGCCCCACTGAAGCGACAATGTCCTCCGAGCCGCAAGAGAACTACTCAGTGGTCCGCGCCGATCAGAACCGAGTCTCTGTGGGCGCAGCCATGACGATGTAGGCATCGTGGTCGGAGAGTGCCACCCCGTCAACGACGCCGGACACCCGATCAGCCAACGCCACATCCCAAGAACTGGGAATCGCGACGTGATCTATCGAGGAAAGGGCGCTGCGTCGGTGCGGAAGACCGACCGTCGGAACCACGAGCCCAAGTCGTTCCGTGGCCGTCCGAATACGGTCGGCGCCAAGGCCCGAGCCGGTGTACTCGGTTCCGGATAGGCCGTGGTTCCAGTCGCCACCCCACACATCGGGCTCGGACGCCTCGATCGCCGCAACCGCACTGACGGTCTTCTCTCCGGTTGACGTGCCAGACCAGGGCGTCCCGCCACCACAGGAACGCCACGGCAGGATCGACGTGCACACCCGCAGCCCGTCAATCTCAACCATCGCCGAGGCGCCATGCGGATCCGGCAGCGGGCGCAAGCCCGTCCGGGAGCCGACTGCCGCCCAGTGACGGCCGCGCGCCATCCACCCGGCAGTCGCGTGCAACTGGTACCCCGGCAACGCGACACGAGAGCAGACCTCGGTCAGCAGCAGGACGTCACAGTCCAGTGACAACACAAACTCCAGATGACGCGCATCCCAGCGGCCCTCAAGATTCCACGTCCCCACCCGCACAATCTCATCGTTCCTGACCCGCCCGCCCCCGTCCACCACATACCCGTCCGCCGGCTTCAACTCGTACCCCGACTCGGGCGTCCCCCTGCCTTCCTCGAGTTGAACACACCTCTGGCACCATCCCCTGACAAGGCCGTTTGCCACGGCTGTCCACCGAAGCCGGGCCCATCTGCCTGTTATGGGTGTGACGATGTCCATGCGGCGGCTGACCGCCGGGTCGGGTTACGACTACCTGACCCGGCAGGTTGCCGCGATGGACTCCACCGAGAAGGGCCACACCTCGCTGGCCTCCTACTACTCGGAGAAGGGCGAGGTCCCCGGACGGTGGGTCGGCTCCGGGATGGCAGGAATCGACGGGCTCAACGTCGGCGACATCGTGACCGCCGAACAGATGCAGTCCCTGTTCGGCGCCGGCCTGCACCCGCTGGCGGAAGAACGATCCAGGACGCTGGTCGAGCAGGGCGCGTCGGCCGACATCGTCCTGGCAGCGACCCGGCTGGGCACCCCGTTCCACGTGTACTCCTCCGACATCAGCCCGTTCCGCATCGAGGTCGCCCGCCGCCTGGACGCCCTCAACACCAGCCGCGGACTCCCCCGCGACGCCGCGGTGTCGATCGAGGATCGGGCCCAGATCCGCACCGAGGTCGCCCTGGAATGGTTCGTCAAAGAGCACCGCCGTCCCCCGCTGGACGCCCACGAACTGACCGGGTTCATCGCGAAACTGTCCCGCCCAAACACGACCGCCGTGGCCGGGTTCGACCTCACCTTCTCCCCGGTCAAGAGCGTGTCGGCGCTGTGGGCGCTGGCCGATCCCCACCTGGCCGCCCGGATCGAACGCGCGCACCACGCCGCGGTCGCCGACGCGCTGGCGTTCATCGAAACCCACGCCCTCTACACCCGCACCGGACGCGGCGGGGTACGGCAGGTGGACGTCCGCGGCCTGGTCGCAGCCGCGTTCACCCACCGCGACTCCCGCGCCGGCGACCCCGACCTTCACACCCATATCGCGGTCGCGAACAAGGTCCAAACCCTCACCGACCGGCGCTGGCTCAGCATCGATTCCCGCGTGCTACACAAGGCGATCGTCGCCGCCTCGGAGACCTACAACACCGCTCTCGAACGCCACCTCGCCGCCGACCTCGGCCTGCGGTTCGCCGCACGAACACAGCCCGACCCACGCAAGCGGCCCGTCCGGGAGATCGTCGGTGTCGACCCTCGGCTGAACGACCGCTGGTCCACCCGCCGCAAGACGATCGAGATCCGCCGCCGCGACCTGACCACGCTCTTCCAAGCCGACCACGGCC